>OCAE01000301.1_pt1 | contig 36980 bp, 31 predicted proteins | sample 1495581 | NCBI WGS metagenome assembly OCAE01 (sample SAMEA2580278, study PRJEB22360) | human gut metagenome | biome: human gut; feature: human-associated habitat; material: faeces | place: Denmark | collected 2008/2010 | reverse complement strand
GGCCAGGCTGAGGGCCAGACAGCTCAGCCGGTGGGCCAGGAACAGAGCGCACAGCCGGTTACGGGCCAGGAACCTCTCCAGGTGAATTACAGTGCTTTTATATTGCAGCAGGGATGGAGCGCGGTCACGGCTGATAACAATTTGTGTTCAGCCCCGGTCAACTCATGGGTCACTGCCGTAAAGGCTAATCTGATTCATATTCCGGACGGTACACAGGTGGGCATTCGCTACCAGGTGAATCTGAGCGGTACGGGTTGGCTCTCCTGGGCGGAGGACGGAGCTGAGACAGGAGGAGCAGAAGGCGTCATGCCTCTGGAATCCATACGCATGGAACTGACTGGCAGCGGCGCAGCCGCATATGATTTATACTATAAAGTACTTCAGAACGGCGCCTGGACAGACTGGGCGGCCAATGGCGCGTCTGCCGGACAGGAGGGGGCAGGTCTCAGGGTGGACGGCATACGGGCTTCCATCACGGCTAAGGGTGCAGGGATTCCTGCGGAACCGGTGGTTTCCCATGGAATTGACCCATCCAGGCCCATGATTGCCCTTACATTTGATGACGGACCCAAGACATCCGTGACCAGCCGGATACTGGACAGTCTGCAGGCCAATGGAGGAAGGGCAACATTCTTCATGCTGGGTTCCAATGTGAACGCCAATGCAGGCGTAATCAAGCGCATGGTGGACCAGGGATGCGAGGTTGCCAACCACACCCATGACCACAAATACCTGACTAAAATCGGTGCAGAGGGAATTGTAAGCCAGGTGGGATCTACCAACCAGAAGATCCAGGCTGTCTGCGGCGTATCACCGGTCCTTATGCGCCCGCCGGGCGGATATATTGATGGGGCATCCCTTAACGTGCTGGGCTCTATGGGTATGCCCGCCATCATGTGGTCCATTGATACCAGGGACTGGCAGCATAGGAATGCGCAGAGGACCATTGACACCGTGCTGAGCCAGGTAAAGGATGGGGATATCATACTGATGCATGATATCTACAGTACAACAGCAGATGCGGCGGTGGTGCTGATTCCGGAACTGACAGCGCGGGGATATCAGCTGGTGACAGTAAGCGAGCTGGCGGCCTACAGGGGAGGAATTGCTCCCGGACACAAGTACAGCCAGTTCAGACCGTGATTCTTCAGCTGACAGTGCAGAGGCAGGTAAATTAGAGACGGTATTCCTTCTAGCGGAGAGGGGATACCGTCTTTTTGTCCGCCCTGCTGTCCATGGGGGCCGGGGATTGATTGAGCGTCCCGGCATATCAGGCCCGGCATATAAGTCCCTCCATATGAGGTGAATAATATCGGAATTACCCTTGATTCTTGTTCTCAGGTTATGTATAATAAGACCACAGATTGTTTTCTTCAGACATCTGGCTGTGCGTCTGCACAGAGGCGAGGTTTTCTTCTGAAACCCGTGTTTCCCATTTTAGCAGGCAGTTTTCATCTGTGCACATTGACATATTCATATGATTTGTATACTGTTCTCCGGCAGTTTGTAAAATGGCAGATAGCCGGGAGGAATGCTTATGGCATATAGAGAGAAAGGAATACCGCCGGAAAGACGGTTGAATATAAGAGGTAAAATGGGCAGGGTTGTGCTTGCTGTGACTGCCGTGGCGGCAGCTGTATTCTGGCTGTCAGGCAGCGGGGCGGCCATGGCGGCGCAGGAACCGCAGGAGGAAGGTTATGGCGCAGAGCTTCGGATCACCCGGGATGTGGAGACGGCAGAGGACGGTGGAATCCGGGAGCCGGCTGACCGGTATTGGGACGGTGATGGAAAGGAGTACCGGCTGGATTCCTGGGAGATAGTGACAATTCCAGGACAGGATGTCAGCCGGCGTCTGGAGCGGAAGATGGTGTATACTGGTGTGGAAGGGGCTGAAGAGATTCCAGGGTCCATTTCTTTGAAGGAGGATGTATCGGGAAGCCAGGCAGAGGGAACCCTGTTCCTGAGGAAAAGCCGGATTGTAAGAGAGGAGTGGCAGGATGGATTTACGGTGCCTGTCACCTTTCACGCCTACGGTGCGGATGAATACCATGGAGGTTCCCTGGTTATACCGGGGGACGCGGTTTTAGAGACCTGCGTGTCCATGGGGGGACAGCTGCTGGAGTTTATGGGCCTGTCTCCCCTGGAGTACCGCATACTCTCCGCAGACTGGTATGGGGAGTCATACGAGGATGAGGAGGGGAGAATGTGCCGCCAGGCCATGGTCTGGGGACAAAAGCTCCTTAGGGACTATGAGGCTGAATATGAAGGGGAAGTCAGCTGGATTAAACCGGAAACCCAAGAGCTGGAGATGGTTTACAGGCAGATTTCCGCGGTTTCTCCTGCAGCTTTGGAGACAGCTCAGGGGGCAGAACATGTACCTGCGCCGGAGATTCAGGGTGAAGGCCCGGAAGGAAGTCTCTGGTACTGGGTACGCAGCGGTTTTGTCATAACGGTGGGGGCTGGACTCATAGGCATAGGCGTGGGACTGCTGGCTCTTTTGGCAGTGTGGTACAGGCAGAACCGGCGGGAGCACCGAAGAAGATGCCTGCCTCGCATAAAAGGTTGAGCCCTGCGGCTCAGGTATGATATACTTCACATAACAAGGGAGGGATAAACTCCCGTTAGAAAAGGAGAACAGATATGACAAATCCTGTGTATGACAAGCTGAGAAACTGCTATGACAGCATAAAAGATAAGATTCCCTTTGAACCTAAGGTGGCACTGGTGCTGGGGTCCGGTCTTGGTGACTATGCGGAGCAGCTGGAAATCCAGGGGACCATTGATTACCACGATATAGAGGGATTTCCGGTATCTACGGTACCCGGACATAAGGGCAGGTTTGTGTTCGCCCGTATAAATGAGGTTCCGGCCGTGCTGATGCAGGGACGGGTCCATTATTATGAGGGCTATCCCATGTCAGATGTGGTCCTGCCTGTCCGTCTTATGAAGCTTATGGGAGCGGAAATCCTCTTTCTGACCAATGCGGCCGGCGGAGTCAACTATGATTATGGGGCAGGGGACTTTATGCTCATAAAGGACCAGATATCCTGCTTTGTCCCCTCCCCGCTGGTGGGGCCGAACCTGGAGGAGCTGGGACCAAGGTTCCCGGATATGAGCCATATATATGATGAGGACCTGAGGGATATTATCCGCTCCACTGCTCTTGAGCTTGGAATCAGGATACAGGAGGGGGTCTATGTGCAGCTTACAGGACCTGCCTACGAAAGCCCGCATGAGGTGAAAATGTGCAGGATACTGGGCGGGGATGCAGTTGGCATGAGTACGGCCTGCGAGGCAGTGGCGGCCAATCACATGGGGATGAAGATATGCGGTATATCCTGTATATCCAATCTGGCCTGTGGTATGACAGACGTTCCTCTGTCCCACAAGGAGGTCCAGGAGGCGTCGGATAAAATGGCCCCTCTCTTCAAAAAACTGGTATCAGAGTCCATCAGAAAACTGGGGAGTATTTAAACTTTTATGAAAAATTAAAGAAAAAGACATAGTAAAATAGTGTTTTTCGTAGTAATATGTAACGTGGACAAAGGCAGGGGGAATATGCTGCCCGTCCTGGCGTAGTATATGACATATCATGATTTAGAAAAGAGGAGATTATTATGAAGAGACACTATTTGGCAGTTGCAGTCCTGGCACTTGCATTGGGGATGACAGCTTGTTCTTCCGGCAATAAAGAAACTACAGCGGCCCCAACTACTACAGCATCCCAGACTGAGACAGAGAAAGCGACAGAAGCAGAAGACGATATGGAACTGGAATACTTCTATGGTTTTGTGGGAGAGGTAGCTGATAAGGTGGTTACCGTTAAGGACGACGAAGGCAAAGAAGTGAAGTTTGATGTATCTGAGGCTAAGATTGAAGGCGCAGATGCCATTGGAGAAGGTGATGAGGTAGAGGTTGCCTACGCAGGTGAGCTTTCCGCAGACACCACCAAGGCAAAATCAGTGGATATCGTTACATCTGCAGCAGCAGAGGCAGCCGCTGAGGAGGATGACATTGTCACAGGAACCGTAGAGAAAGCAGACGACAATACCCTGACCCTGACCACGGACGAGGGTACATATACCTTTAACACCAAGATTGCGCAGAAGGTATCCAAGGACGGCATCAAGTCCGGAGTACAGGCAGATGTGACCTACTACGGGGACCTGGAAGACGAGACCGACAAACCGGTGGCCACCAAAATTGTGACCGAGGATGCCATGGACTCAGAAGACGCTAAGATCAATACTCTTTCCGGCAAGGTGGCAGAAGTTGGGGCGGATTATGTGGTCATCGACACAGCGGACCCGGAGAATACCCTGTTTACCTTCCTGGGAAAAGAAGGCATGTTTGACAAACTGAAGGTAGGGGATACCGCAACTGTTATCTACGAGGGAACCCTTACAAACAAGACAATTACAGCTACCGGCGTGAAGTAGAGAAGATGCAGCTGGCCGCGGCACAGACAGATAAGGACTGTGCCGCGGCATTTTTTATTTAAAATAATTAGCACTCGACCCTTGACAGTGCTAACAACATGTGTTATAGTACGACTAGAACAAAGATGACAAAGCACAATTCCGTAGGCCGCTGCTTCCGGAGGATACACACAGGCATTCTGGTCAGAGGCGGCAGAGAAGAAAGGGGAATGGGCAATGAATATTAATAAATTTACTCAGAAGTCAATGGAAGCAGTTCAGAACTGTGAGAAGCTGGCATATGAATACGGAAACCAGCAGATTGATGAGCAGCACCTTCTGTACAGCCTGCTGACCCTGGAGGACAGCCTGATTCTTAAGCTGATTACCAAGATGGGAATACAGGGAGATATGTTTTCCAATGAGGCAAAGCAGGCAGTGGAGCATCTGCCCAAGGTAAGCGGCAGCGGCCAGCTTTACATCAGCAGTGATTTGAATAAGGTGCTCATAAGCGGAGAGGACGAGGCAAAGGCCATGGGTGATGAATATGTATCCGTGGAGCACTTGTTCCTGTCTCTTTTAAAGCATCCCAATAAGGAAATCAAGGCGTTATTCAAGTTATATAATATAACCCGTGAGACATTTCTTCAGGCACTGTCCACAGTAAGGGGCAACCAGAGGGTGGTCAGCGATAATCCTGAGGCCACCTATGATACATTAGCCAAATACGGATATGACCTGGTGGAGCGGGCCAGGGACCAGAAGCTGGACCCGGTTATCGGCCGTGACAGCGAGATTCGTAATGTTATCCGTATCCTCTCCCGTAAGACGAAGAACAACCCGGTGCTTATCGGTGAGCCCGGCGTGGGCAAGACAGCCGTGGTGGAAGGTCTGGCCCAGAGAATCGTGCGGGGGGATGTCCCGGACGGACTGAAGGATAAGAAGCTCTTTGCCCTGGACATGGGAGCCCTGGTGGCGGGAGCCAAGTACAGGGGTGAATTTGAGGAACGGCTGAAGGCTGTGCTGGAAGAGGTAAAAAAGAGCGACGGGCAGATTATTTTGTTCATTGATGAGCTGCATACCATTGTGGGGGCAGGTAAGACAGAGGGGTCAATGGACGCGGGCAATATGCTAAAGCCCATGCTGGCCAGGGGAGAGCTTCACTGTATCGGCGCCACCACACTCAATGAGTACCGCCAGTATATAGAGAAGGACGCTGCGCTGGAACGAAGATTCCAGCCGGTGATGGTGGATGAACCCACGGTGGAGGATACTATCTCCATACTGAGGGGACTTAAGGAGCGCTATGAAGTATTCCATGGAGTGAAGATAACAGACTCTGCTCTGGTGAGTGCAGCCACCCTGTCCGACCGGTATATTACCGACCGTTTCCTGCCTGATAAGGCCATTGACCTGGTGGATGAAGCCTGCGCCATGATTAAGACTGAGATGGATACCATGCCTGCGGAGCTGGATGAGATGTCCAGGAAAATCATGCAGATGGAGATAGAGGAAGCAGCCCTTAAGAAGGAAACAGACCGTCTGAGCCAGGACCGCCTGGCGGATCTCCAGAAAGAGCTGGCTGAGCTTCACGATGAGTTCGCGTCTAAAAAAGCCCAGTGGGAGAATGAAAAGGCCAGTGTGGACCGTCTTTCGTCCCTCAGGGAAGAGATAGAGAGTGTAAACAGGGAGATTCAGGACGCACAGCAGAAGTATGACCTGAATAAAGCGGCGGAGCTGCAGTATGGCAGACTGCCGGAGCTTCAGAAGGAGCTGCAGGCGGAAGAGGAACGCATCCGCAATGAGGACTTAAGCCTTGTGAGGGAGAGCGTTTCAGAGGATGAGATTGCAAGAATCGTATCCAAATGGACCGGAATACCGGTTGCCAAGCTGACAGAAAGTGAGAGAAGCAAGACCCTGCATCTGGATGAGGTTCTTCACAAACGTGTGGTGGGCCAGGATGAAGGCGTGCAGCTGGTAACCCAGTCCATCATCCGTTCCAAGGCAGGCATCAAGGACCCCACCAAGCCAATCGGATCCTTCCTGTTCCTGGGGCCTACCGGTGTAGGTAAGACGGAGCTGGCCAAAGCCCTTGCCGAGGCGTTGTTTGACGACGAGTCCAACATAATTCGGATTGATATGAGCGAGTACATGGAGAAGCATTCCGTGTCGCGTCTTATCGGAGCGCCTCCAGGATACGTTGGATACGACGAGGGAGGACAGCTGACAGAGGCCGTGCGCCGCAAACCATACAGCGTGGTGCTGTTTGACGAAGTGGAGAAGGCCCATCCGGACGTGTTTAACGTACTTTTGCAGGTCCTGGATGATGGACGTATCACGGATTCCCAGGGCAGGACCGTGGACTTTAAGAATACCATCATTATCCTCACCTCCAACATCGGTTCCCAGTATCTGCTGGAAGGAATTGATGAGAACGGAAACATCAGGCCCCAGGTGGAAAATATGGTTATAGATGAGCTTCGCGCCCATTTCAGACCGGAGTTCTTAAACCGTCTGGATGAAACCATACTCTTTAAGCCCTTAACCAGAATGGATATCGCAAGAATTGTGGATCTCTGTGTGGCAGACCTGAATAAACGTCTGGCCGACAGGGAACTGACCATAGAGCTGACAATGGGAGCCAAGGAATTCGTAACGGATAAGGGATATGATCCGGCCTATGGTGCCCGTCCCCTGAAACGTTATCTCCAGAAGAATGTGGAGACCCTGGCAGCGAGAATTATACTGGGTGACGGAGTCAGGGAAGGAAGCACCATTGTCATAGATGTGGACGAGGACAAAACACGGCTGATTGCATATGTGGAATGATGTTAGATAAATATATATGAAGATACAGGTGAGGGAGCGAATCTGCGCAAACAGGTTCTCTCCCTTGCTTTTTTCCATAAATTAGGAGGTATTTTTCAGAAAATTTCTAATGAAGAAATATAATTACATCAACTTCTGGGAATGACGAAAAAAGTAGGGAAAATACCCTAATTTCATGTTGAAAACGTTACTTGCAGGTGATATAATCGTTTCTGCTGAAAGCCGGTGTACCTATAGCCGGAATAGAACTAGATATAGGGTATTTGATGTGGATTTAATCAATATGAGGTAATAGAAAGCAGGTAAAAATTGTGAGTACCATTCCGAAAGACCCAGTTATTTTGCTGAGTTATGTAAACACGCAGCTCCGTGACAATTATAGTTCTTTGGACGAGATGTGCCAGGCATTGGATGCGGATAAGTCCAGAATTATATCTGTACTGTCTGGTATTGGCTACCAATATGAGCCGACTCAGAATAGTTTCCGTTAATAAAATCATATATAAGTGTTTTGCGGCCGGCTTTGTCTGACTTATATCAGATAAAGCCGGTTTTGTACATATGAATGCCATATGGAAAGGGGGAGGGGAACCATGCCGCGTTACAGATACAGGGCGAAAAGTGAAGATGGAAGAGTTCACTGTGGAACCGAGAAGGCAGACAGCGGCCGGGCTCTTTTCGTCATACTTAAATCCAGGGGACTCTATTGTTATGAATACAGCTCGCTGGAGCGGACACCCTCAGCGCGTCCGGCAAAGCTGAATCAGAGACAGCTTCCTCTGCTGTGCAGGCAGTTAGCAGCCATGCTGACAGCCGGAGTGCCGCTGTCCAGAGCTCTGGAGGTGAGCGCGGGGTCTGCCAGGGATAAGACCCTTAAGGTGACGCTTGCCGGACTCAGGGAGAGCATACACAAGGGACGTACCTTGTCAGAAGCCATGGAGGAGATGAAGGGAGTATTTCCTAATCTGCTGGTTTATATGACGCGCACGGGCGAGTCCAGCGGAAGGCTGGATGAACTGCTCCATAAGATGGCGGGGTACTACGGCCGGGAGGAAGAATTAAATGGCAAGGTGCGGGCGGCCATGACGTATCCGGTCTTATTGTTTTCTATTACCGTGTTAGCCGCCGTATTTATGCTGACCACGGTTCTTCCGCAGTTTGCCTCCATGCTGCAGGAGCAGGAGCTGCCCTGGATTACCCGGATGATGATGAGGCTCAGTTTCAGCCTCCGCAGCCGCGGGGTTCTCTACATTATGCTTATTCTGGTATTGATGGCCCTGTTCAAGGGGATTCTAACATGTCCTTTTGTCCGGCTGCAGGCAGACCGGGCTGTGCTGTATACTCCAATAATAGGAAAACTTTTAAGCACCGTATATACATCCCGCTTTGCATCTGCCTTTGCCGTGCTTTACGGAAGCGGAATTGGAATTCTGGATGCCATGCACACCGTAGGGCGGGTCATGGGAAACTCATATGTGGAGAAGGGACTGGTCCAGGTTGCGGAGAGCTTAAAAGGAGGCGTGATGCTGTCCCAGGCGTTGGATGAGCTGAATCTGTTCCAGCCGGTGCTCATCTCTATGGTGGCAGCAGGAGAGGAATCAGGCGCATTGGATATGGTGCTGGAGGATGCGGGAAGTTTTTATGAAAAGGAGGCAGCCAGGGCAGTCAACCAGATGATTGCCCTTCTGGAGCCAGCCATGATTCTCATACTTGCCCTGGTGGTAGGCAGTGTGGTCATGGCCATCATGATGCCTGTATTTAACATGTACTCGTCAATGCTGTAAGAGGTAGAAAATGGAATATTACATATGTTTGGAAGAGGACAGGATATGTTATGTCCGCGGCAGGTTTAAACGGTGTGCGGGTTCCGGGCTTCGCCGCTGCCTGGAAATAGTGGAGTGGGAATTCGTGGAGCCGGTGCCTGATGTGGCATCGGCCCTGACGCGTCTTGCTGAAAAATACGGCATGGAGGGGAAACGTGTCAATCTGATAGCTGGACGGGATGTCAGGATGATGAGCTTTGCCATTCCAAAGGCAGGAAAGAACGCCATGAAAAGAATGGCAGTCAATGAGATGTCCCTGCTGGACCCGGATTTTGGAAACCATGCAGCAGCCCTGGATCTGAGGGCGAAAACCGGCAGGACAATGGCGGATGTTACTGCCTACTATATGGAACAGCGCAGTCTGGATGCGTATAAGAAGGCCGTGGAGGACGGGAAGATGATATGCGGCCGTGTCCTGGTCCTGCCTGACTGTATGGCCATTATGGCCAGGGAGCTATGGAGGGAAGAGCGGGTTCTTCTGCTGGATGTGAACCAGGCCAGCATGGGCTTTTATGTGTTGTCAGGCGGACATTGTCTGGCATGCCGTATGACAGGCCTGAAGGCCGGCTGTTTTCTGCGGGAGGGAGCAGTGGACATGCTCTGTGAAGAGATGGCGGAGCAGGTGGAGGAGCTGATACAGGACTGTACTGCGGCGTCAGATGTTCCTGTCCCGGATTGTATGGTACTCATGACATCCTGTATTCCTGACGCACAGGCAGCGGCTGAATATATGTCCGGACGGTTTAAGATACCTTGCAGTGTCAGAATGCCGGAACCAGTGGACGCTGTATGTCTGGCAGTTTGTGTGGCTGGTTCCCTGGAGGGAAAGAGAAAGGCTCTGGAACTGGAGGAACGGGGATATGAGGATGGAAAGAACTCTATTCTGGGCCGCGGGCCGTTTATGACCAGAGGCTGGGCTTTATTCCTGCTTGCCAATGGATTGGCGGCGGCGGGACTGTCCTTTCACGCGGCCTATGTGGACCATGCGGCAGGGAAAGCGCTGGCCAGGACAGAGTATGCCATGGAAGGAACAGAGTATAAGACCCGTGTCCGTAAATCCATGGAGATGGAAGAAAGAATAGGTGAAATGTCGGCTGACAGGGAGAAAACACGGACAGAGAAGGCGCTGTTGGCCGGAAAGAATCTGCTGGGCATGAATGAATTCAGGGCATTTACAGAGGCCATGAATCCGGAGATGAGAATTGAATCCATTTCCTTTGACGGCGAGGGGCCTTACCTTCAGATGGTGGTGTCCATGGATCGTTCTGAGGATGTACCGGCCTACGTGGAGAGGGTGGAACATTCCGGGATTTTCAGGCAGGTAGGACACAGCCTGTGGGAAAAGAGCGCAGAGGACAGGGAGACAGAGCGGATATACGCAACTGTTTACGGAACTCTGGGAATGGGAGGACAGGATGAAGCTCAGTAGCAGGGAGCGGTTTCTCATAGGTGTATTGTTCACCATCATTATCTGGGCTGTGGCGCTGGAAGTATTTATCTGGCCGTGCCGCGCCGGATACCGGAAGTCCATGGAGCTGATGGAAAGCGGGAATCAGGAAAGGGAGGAAATGGAATTTTATCTGAGCCATTATGAGGAACTGGAACAGAAGTTAAAGGAATGGGAGCGTTTAAGGAATACAGAGGATTTCTTCTACCGGGATATTGATGATATTTTTATGGACAGGAGCCTGCAGGACATGGCAGCCAGGGCAGGGGTAAGCATACGCCGCATGAGTATAGGCGGAGCTGCTGCGGCAGAAATTTCCTATGACACGCAAACCTATGACGCGCAAAGCGATGACCCGGAGGAAAGCGGGAAGCCGGCCGTGGAAAGCGGGCCAGCTGGCAGGACGGTAAAGGAATCAGTCATTACCATGGAAATAGAATGTCCGGACCCAAAGGGTGTGATGACGTTTGCAGATGAAATATACAGGGAACAGAAAAGTGTTTTGGTAAGCTTTATGGATGTGGAAGCTGTGTATGAGAGCGGAGAGGATGGACAGGAAACGTATCAGGGAATGAAGGGAATCGTGGAGGTCAGGTATTATTATGAAGAAATCGGTTAACAGGTCATCCAGAGGAGGGTTTACTCTGATTGAGATTGTGGTATCAACTGCCCTCCTGGCAGTTGTCTGTACAGGGTTTCTGATGATGACGGCTGCCAATGCAGGCCAGCTGTCCGGGGAGCAGAGATTGGAACAGTCTAATTATAACCTCAGCGCCTTGGCCGGCGAAGGGGAGGGAGAGCCTACGGGAGAAACCATTGCAGTGGAGTTTGGCCTGGAAGAAGAGAACGGAGTCCGGGAAATATTTGAACAGTATGAAATCACTGAATCGGAGGAGGATACAGGCAACCATATGACATTTTACAGGCACAGATAAAGGCGGGGAATATGGCGAAAGAAAGCAGGACAGGGAAGAACAACGGAGGATTTACATTGATTGAGACAGTGGCTGCGCTGGCCATTGCCGCAGTCCTGGCTGTATTTATTTCCGGTTTCATCCATCCGCAGATGAAGCTGTATTATGAGCTGGACCGGCTTTCCCAGGCAAAGGCCATGTGCAGCGAGGCGTATCGCGGTCTGGAGGAAAAGCTGAGGTACGGCTATGTATTTTTCTGCGATTACCAAGATACAGGTGTGATATCGTACTATGTAAGGGACAGAGAGAAGATTCCGGATATTAAGGAGGGCAGGTCATATTATGAAGAACTGCCGCCGGTGGAGGACTGGCCGAGTATCTCCGCCGAGGAATTAGAAGTGGCGGAACTGGGCGGTATGGAATTAGAGCTGGATTTTAGCGGAACAAAGAATACGCGGGCCAAAGTGAGCATAAAGGTGAAGAAGGACGGGGATGTTATATATGAGCAGAAGACGGCCATCGGTTCCATGTATGGTTATACCATGGATTGGGAAGGCGGGACATGATGGGCAGGAGAAGAACAGTAAGAAAAAATAATGGGCATACCCGTGGAAGCAGCCTGATGTATGTGGTACTGCTCATGACGCTTTTAGCTGTGCTGTCCAGCGGATATATGGCTATTTCCCGGTACAATATGAAAGCTGCCCTGAAAAACAGGCGCTATATGGAGGCCCAGCTCTCCGCCAAGACCATCCACCGCTCCTTCTGCGAGGCAGTAAGCAGTGGGGAGTCCCCGGCCATGAATCTGATCTGGCAGAATTTCCAGGAAGACTGCGACAGGGTCAGGGAAGAATTTGATGCAATGATGGACGAAGAAGAGGCTGAGGAAGGGGAAGATGGGGAACTTAAGGCAGAATCCTTTTCTTCGGAGGAGGACACGGATACAACGGATGCAGAGGAAGAACTTCGCTGGGAACGGTATCTGTACCATGCATTGGGGAACAAGAAATATGTGGTCCGCGGAAAGGGATGTTCAGAGGATTCCGGCGGCACAGATGATGGTGCGGCGGATGCCCCTGCGGCAGACGGTTTTACTACAGACAGTAACATAACAGACAGCACAACAACAATTGACATTACATTGACAGCGCATCCCCTTAAATCCCTGGCCACGGTCCGCACCAGGGTAGAGAGCAGCGGGTACAGCTTTTCCATGATGGCGGACATTGTATTTGATGACCGGGACGGATCCGTGATGGTCATTGGCAAACCGTACCGCTCCAGCAGAGGGGATGACCCGGAAGTAAAAGTTTATCTGAATGGAAACGGTGTATACCGCTATTATGAAGGCAGCTGACCATGAGAAATGAAACGGGTGTGGTCCATTACCGGAAAAAACCCAGATACCACAGGAACAGCTGTCTGAACCAAAGACCGCATACCATCAGGGACACTGCAAAAAACGGGGCCATAGGTATCTGCGTCTTTCGGCCAACCCTTCCCCGCACAAGAGGAACTGCATACCAAAGGCCTGCTGCGACATAGCCCATCAGAAGGGCCGTTATTGCAGGAGCTGCGCCAATCAGCAGACCGCTGGCAGCAAAGAGCTTTACGTCGCCCCAGCCAACGCCTCCCCGGCTAAGCAGATTTACAAGAGCCAGGAAACCGCCTGCCAGAAGGGAGCCGCCCAGCCGGTTAATAATGGCGGGTCCGGATCCGCCTGCCAGTGAGATACAGCACAGAATAAGAATCAGGATATGGATGCCGTCAGGTATGTACATGTGCCGTGCGTCTATAAATGCAGCTGTAATAAGAATACTGGAAAACATACACATAAGGGCTGACTCCATACCTGGCCCTTTTGCCAGGAGACACAGGAGAAAGGCAGATGTAGTGAGAAGCTCCACAGCCGGATACTGAATGGAAACAGGGGCCCTGCAATACCGGCACCGGCCCTTTAGAAATAACCAGGACAGAACAGGAACCATATCGTAAAAGGCCAGTACATGGCCGCATGCCGGACAGTGGGAACGCCCGGTTACAAAATTCTGGTTTGCAGGTATGCGCAGGATACAGACATTCAGAAAGCTGCCTGTCACTGCGCCTAACAGTCCGTATAATACAAAATAGATAAAAACCATGGTATTACCTCGCTTCCGTCATAAACTGCTGCCTGGCGAAAGTATACCATATGGAAGGGAGAGGAGACAACAGTGCCAGATAAAATACCTATAGAAAACCTGTTGATTGACAGTGGATATCTGACCCGGAGCCAGCTGGACCGCGCCATGCGTCTTAAGCAGGGAAGGCTGGAATGCTCCATTGAGGAAATACTGACAGAGTTCGGTTATGTTACAGAAGCAGCACTGCTGACCTGTGCAGCTGCCAGGGACCATATGGAGGTGGCGCCTTTTGGCCCTCTCAAGGCTGATCGTAAGTCAGCGGCCGTGATTGAGCCGTCCTTTGCCGTGAGAAACCGGATTCTTCCCATGAGTTTTGAGGAAGAGTGTCTTATAGTGGCGGCCTATCCGGTGTCTCCCGATGTGCTGGATGAGGTGGAAACCCTGTCCGGTATGAAGGTCAGGGCAGTGCTGGCGCCGGAGAAGGAACTGAAGCAGGCGCTTAAAAAGGCCTATGGTTCCGCACCGGAGCACGTATACGGAGAGAATCCATATGTTTCAATGGAGAGGCCCGGTGTGGGAGTTGGCGCGGCTGCGGAAGCCTCTGTTTCAGAGCTGGCCTTCATGGAACGGGTGGAAAGCGCTCCTGTGGTACGCATGGTCAATACGGTCATCCAGCATAACGGTGATAGAGGAGGCCTTCCATAAAAATGCCAGTGACATTCATGTGGAGCCGGGAAAGAATGATCTGGTCATCCGCATCAGAATCAACGGGGACCTAATGGTCCATACTACGCTTAAAATGGAATATCACCGTCCCATGATAACCAGGCTTAAGCTGATGGCCGGTATGGACATTGCGGAAAAGCGTCTTCCGCAGGATGGAAAATATCATTATGAGCGGGGTGAGGTGTCCACGGACCTGAGAATCTCCACCCTTCCCTCCATTTATGGAGAGAAAGCAGTTCTCAGGCTTTTGGGAAATGACAGGAATAACTCGCTGATGGATATAAGGCGTCTGGGAATGGAGGAAGAACAGAGGATTGTATTTGAGCATATCCTTAAGGCGCCTCACGGTATGGTCCTGGTGACAGGTCCCACTGGAAGCGGAAAGACAACCACCCTGTACGCTGCCATAAACCGGATGGTGAAAAAGAAGATCAACATAGTTACAGTGGAGGATCCGGCTGAGAAAGTTATGGACGGAATTACCCAGGTTCAGGTCAATTCCAAAGCCGGCCTTACATTTGCGTCTGCCCTGCGATCCATCTTAAGACAGGACCCGGACGTGATCATGGTAGGCGAAATGAGGGATGAGGAGACAGTGGCCATCGGAGTCAGGGCAGCCATCACAGGACATCTGGTCCTGTCCACCCTTCATACCAATGACTGCGCTTCCACCATTCACAGACTCCGCAATATGGGAGTTCCTCCTTATATGGCAGCGGCTTCCCTGTCCGGAATCATAGCCCAGAGACTGGTAAAGCTGCTCTGTCCCAACTGCCGTCAGCCCTACGAGCCGGACGAGCGGGAGCAAAGGATATTTGCGGAGCGGGGGAGACATATTCCAGACAGGCTGTGGAGGTCTGCGGGCTGTCCTCTTTGCGGGGGTACGGGATATACCGGGAGGACAGCGGTCTATGAGATAATGGATGTGGATGAACAGATTAAGGCCATGATACTTGATAATGAGCCCCTTTCATCCATCCGCAAATACCAGGAAAAGAAAGGCTCCATGCCTCTAAGGGACCATGTCCTGAGGATGGCTGCCGACGGAGAAACCGATATGGAGGAGGCTGAGAAAATACTGTATTCCGTCCAGTAGGGAGCTGCAATCGTACAAAAGAAAAGAGGAGTCATGATAATGAGTATACATATGAAAAAGGGAAAGAAGAGAACGGAAGGATTTACGCTGGTGGAACTAATCTGTGTCATTGCCATACTGGGAATACTGGTGGCCATAGCAGTGCCTTCCTACCGGGGAATCCAGGACAAATCAGCGGAGCAGGTAGCCATATCCAATGCCAGATCCAATTATACACTGGGAAAGGCACAGCAGGACATGCTGGACGCGGGCGTCATAAAGGAATCTGAGAAAGAGGAGTACCATTTTGACAAGAATGATAACAGCGCCTACTGGGAAGGCCAGATAAACGGCAAAACGTATAAAGCCGTTTATGACGGCGATACCGGGGAGGGCAGGATTGAGTCTGGAAATTAAATCCTATATGTGGTACAATGAGCCATTATCGGAGGCTTAAGGCGGGAAGCATAAGATATGAGGAAAAAGGACATGAAGAAAAAGGGAAATTGTGCGTTTACTCTGGTGGAACTGATTGCGGTGGTTGCAATCCTGTCCATACTTTTGTGTATCGCGGTGCCTAATATGATGAACTATATAAACGCTGCCCATGAGGCAACCGCACAGACAGAGGCCCGGATTTGCGTGGACGCGGTCCAGCGTTATCTGAATGACGAGAAGGAAAAGGGTAAGCTGACCGGAGGAATGCTTCTCAGGCTAATGGGCCTGGATCTCAGCAATTCCGACGGGCCGTTAAAGGACTATATATCCGGTGGGCAGAAGGGAGCCAGAATCGTCTCTGTGGAGGCGGATCTGGCCACAGGCCGCCTGCAGGTCCTGAAATATGAAAACCGGTACTGCACCGTGAAACTGAATATTGACGAGGATGGGAATATAACGGAAGCATCAGATTAGGAGAGAGGCTGTAAAATGGAATTAATCTGGAGTACGGTACTGACGGTATGGGGATGGCTGCTGGACCACCTGCTGTATATCAATCTGGCATTTTCAATTATTATCATATTTTTTCAGCGCAGGGACCCCAGGAGTGTCTGGACCTGGCTTCTGGCCCTGTACTTCATCCCGGTGTTCGGAATCGTCTTTTACCTGCTCTTTGGCCAGGATATGAAGAAGAGCAGGATGTTCCGGGTGAAGGAAGTCAGCGACAGGCTGAACCTGCCGGTCAAAAGCCAGGAAGACATCATACGCTCCGACGACATGCCGGAGGAAATGATGGACCCCATGTCCAGAGATTTTAAGAGCCTGATTATCTATAATCTGGAGACATCGGGGTCTGTGCTTACGGTGAACAACCAGGTGCAGATATACACGGACGGGCAGGCTAAATTTGAGGCCCTGAGAAATGCCCTGCGCCAGGCCCGCAGGTTTATCCACATACAGTACTATATCATCAAGAACGATGAGCTGTTTGACTCCATTGTCCCCATTCTTCTGGATAAGGTGAGGGAAGGCGTGGAAGTGAGAATCCTGTGCGACGGCATGGGCGGCCGCTTCATGCCGAAGAAGCGCTGGGACCAGATGCGCAGTGCGGGGATCAAGGTGGGGGTATTCTTTCCTCCCTTCCTGGGATGGCTTAACCTGAGGGTAAATTACCGAAACCACCGGAAAATCGTGGTGGTGGACGGCAACACAGGGTTTGTGGGTGGCTTTAACATAGGCCGTGAATATATATCGCGGGACCCCAAGTTTGGCTACTGGCGTGATACCCATCTGGAAATAAAAGGGGAGGCAGCCATCAGTCTGCAGATCCGTTTTGCGCTGGACTGGAACTACGTGACAGGGGAGAACCTGTTTAAGGAAATCCGCTACTTCGGGGAGGAGGCAGAGTATGCCAGACGCCGGCTGAACGGCCAGATTCATGCTGTGTGGCCGGACCCGGACCATGTAAACGAGATGGTCTGCATGCAGATTATTACCAGCGGACCGGATACCAGGGAGCCCCATATACGGAATAATTACCTGGAGCTGTTTCACAAGGCAAAGCACCATATCTATATACAGACTCCCTACTTCATACCGGATGACGCCATATTTTCCAGCCTTAAGATTGCGGCCCTTTCAGGGGTGGATGTGCGGCTGATGATTCCCTGCAAGCCTGACCATCCCTTTGTGTACTGGGCTACCTGTTCCTATGCAGGGGAGCTTCTGGACTATGGGGCCAGGGTTTACGTGTATGAAAACGGATTCCTTCACTCCAAGGGCATTATGATAGACGGAAGGGTGAGCTGCTATGGAACAGCCAACATGGACATACGAAGTTTTGAACTGAACTTTGAGGTCAATGCCACCATTTATGATGAGGAAGTCACGGGCCAGCTGGAGGAGGCCTTTATGAATGACCTGCCCCACTGCCGGGAAATCACCAGGGAAGAGTATGCGGACAGGAATCTGTGGATGCGCATAAAGGAACAGTCCAGCCGCCTTTTGTCGCCGCTGTTGTAGAGGATTCCCGGGGATGCCGGAACCCTTCAGAGGGAAAATCCCCGCAGCTTGGTAAATCCCTGCCCCGGGAACACGGAAAGTTCTGGAAAAGCAGCTGTCTGCGAATAGAAGGCAGCTGCACAGGCTCATACTAATGGCTATGAGAGCGCAGACAGGACAAATCAACCACGAAAATAAAATATACGAATTATTTCTTAACTTTTGCAGATGCGGAATCGCAGGATGGTGTCTGGAGGTCATGTTTACCTCAGTGGACTCCATCATGGCCGGGGACTGGCGGCTTATAGGCCGTACCTCCCTTATCATGTTTCCCATCTATGGCATGGGAGCTCTCCTGCTTCCCATAAGCCGGTTCATAGACAGCTGGCTTACCGGTCTTCCGGGACTGGAGGACGCAGGTCAGGACAGGCTCAGCCGTGTTGGCCGGTCCATACGGCACGGACTGATTTATATGGTTCTGATTTTTATTGCGGAATATATAACCGGTATATGGCTTACCAGTATAGGAATCTGTCCATGGGACTACTCCCTGTGGCCCGATAATGTGGGCGGGGTCATACGGCTCAAGTTCGCACCACTCTGGTTTATGACAGGTCTCCTGTTTGAATATCTCACAAAGCCCAAGGGCGGCGATTAAATGACAAACCTGGTTGCAGGGTATTGTATTTAAGCCGTCCTTTTTGATATAATGGAAAATAAACATTTCTTGACATATAAATAAGGATGTATAAAGGAGAAGGCAATGATACGTATTATATTGGTGGCCATGACTGTCATATTATACCTGATTTTTTCCGTGCCGTTACTGGCCGTACTCAGGTTCAGGGCCAAAACGGACCCTGTGGGAGTCCAGAAAGTGAGTCTTGGAAAGATTCAGGGGGTGTTCCGTTTTATATTGAAGCTGGCAGGCGTTACATATGAGGTGCAGGGGCTGGAGAACATACCGTCAGACAGGGCTGTCCTCTATGTGGGCAACCACAGGAGCTACTTTGACATACTGGTGGGTTATATGACGGTTCCGGGGCTGACCGGGTTTGTGGCTAAGAAGGAAATGTTAAAGATACCCCTTCTGCGCACCTGGATGCAGAGGGTCAATTGTCTCTTCCTGGACCGCGTGGATATAAAGGAGGGCTTAAAGACCATCCTGGAAGGCATCGAGAAGGTGAAATCCGGCGTATCCATATGGATATTCCCGGAGGGAACCCGCAATGAGAACCAGGAGCTGACCCGGCTTCTGCCGTTCCATGAGGGAAGTCTGAAGATTGCGCAGAAAAGCGGATGTCCTGTTATACCGGTGGCCATCACGGGTACGGCAGAGATATTTGAACAGCACCTGCCCTTCGTAAAGCCCAGCCATGTGTGCATACGCTACGGGGAACCTATCTATATCAAGGAGCTTCCGGCTGAAAAACGCAAGTTTCCAGGGGCATATACAAGGGATGTGATAGAGGGTATGCTGAAAGAGATGAAGGAAGAACAGGAGCAGGATAAATAACCATGGAGAATCTGGATTTACAGGAAATCAGAGGCCAGCTGGATGAGATAGATACCAGGCTGGTGGAATTGTTTGAAAAGCGGATGGAGCTTTGCGGCCAGGTGGCGGAATTTAAGATTGGAACGGGAAAGGCTGTATACGACGGACAGCGGGAAAAGCAGAAGCTGGCCGCAGTGGCAGCCATGGCCCACAGTGAATTCAACCGGAAGGGAGTGCATGAGCTCTTCTCACAGATTATGACCATCAGCCGCAGGCTGCAGTACCGTCTTTTGGCGGAGCATGGCAAGGGCGGTGATACCGGATTTACCATGGTGGACGAGCTGAAGAGGGAAGGTGCGCGCATTGTCTACCAGGGAGTGGAGGGGGCCTACAGCCACAGGGCAGCCCTCCAGTATTTTGGGGAAGATGCTGATGTATACCATGTTCCGGTCTTTGAGGATGCCATGATAGAGGTGGAGGAGGGAAGGGCTGATTATGGAGTTCTTCCCATCGAGAATTCCCTGGCAGGGGCCGTGATTGACAATTACGATAATCTGCTGAAGCATGACATATACATTGTGGCAGAGACAAAGGTGGCAGTGGACCACGCGCTTTTAGGCCTGCCGGAGGCCTCCCTGGAGGATATCAGGCGTGTATATTCCCATCCCCAGGGACTGATGCAGTGTTCAGGGTATCTGGGCGCCCACAGGCAGTGGAGCCAGATAAGTGTGGAGAATACAGCCGGGGCAGCCAAGAAAGTACTGGAAGAGGGGGAAGTATCCCAGGCAGCGGTAGCCAGTCCCACGGCAGGAGCACTTTACGGCCTTAAGGTTCTGGAGGCCTCCATCAACAACAATAAGAACAATACCACCAGGTTCATTATCGTTGCCAGGAAACCCATGTACAGGAAGGATGCGGGAAAGGTAAGCATCTGCTTTGAAGGTTTACATAAGAGCGGCTCCCTGTATAATATGCTGGGAAACTTTATTTATAACGATGTGAACATGCTGATGATAGAATCCCGCCCCATAGAGGGACGCAGCTGGGAATACCGGTTCTTTGTGGATGTGGAGGGCTCGCTGGGCGACCCGGCAATCCGCAACGCACTGTTGGGAATCTCCGAGGAAGCGGTCAGCATGAGGATTCTGGGAAATTATTAGGGAGGCAGGAAGGTCATGGATATCAAAGATTTAGTAATATATAGAAACCTGGAGCACCAGGAGCTGTTTCGTGATATAGCCCATCTGATGGGATACGCACAGGGCGGGCAGGAGCCTGACGGTGCGTCCTGCGGGGGACGACTGACGGAGCTGGCTGTTAAGTACGGATTTGAGGGAAACCTCTGGCATTGTTTCCTGGCCTTCTGTCTGGCAAACAATGAAAATGCATACACTACCACATGTGAGATAACAGGACCGGCGGGCGGTTCCCTGGATGAGCTGGCCAGGGAGGACTGCCGGATCTTCAAGGCCCTGTTTGATTACGATATACGAAACCTGGAACCCTCCGGCCTGTGGGCCCTGATGGAAGACTATAAACCGGCCAGGAAGGACAGCAGGGTATTTAACCGCCGGGTCAGAAACAGGATTGTAAACCTGGCAGTACAGCTGGAGGAATCTGCGGATGCAGGGGAGTTCCAGGACCATGTGGTGGATTTCTACAGGGAATTCGGCGTGGGAAAATTCGGGCTCAATAAAGCATTCCGCATCATCGAGAGGGAGGAAGGCCAGCCTGTTATCATCGACCCCATTATCAATGTGGAGCACATATATTTTAAGGATATAGTTGGCTATGAACTTCAGAAGCAGAAACTCATAGAGAACACAGAAGCCTTCGTGGAGGGAAAGGAAGCCAACAATGTACTTCTCTTCGGAGACGCGGGAACAGGCAAGTCCTCCAGCGTCAAGGCGGTGCTCAATGAATATTATGGCAGGGGTCTGCGCATCATTGAGGTATATAAGCACCAGTTTAAGGCGCTGTCCGATGTGCTGGAGCAGATTAAAGACAGAAACTACAAGTTCATTATTTATATGGATGACCTGTCATTTGAAGATTATGAGCTTGAGTATAAGTATCTGAAGGCGATTCTGGAGGGAGGGCTGGGCAAGCGTCCTGGCAACGTGCTCATCTATGCAACCTCCAACCGCCGGCACCTTATACGTGAGAAGTTCAGCGACAAGCGGGAGCTGGACGACGAGCTCCACAACAACGATACGGTGCAGGAAAAGCTGTCCCTGGCAGCACGGTTCGGTGTCACCATCTATTACGGCTCACCGGATAAGAGACAGTTTGAGACCATTGTAAAGGCGCTGGCGGATCGCCATGGCCTGGATATGCCGGAGCAGGAGCTTTTTGCCGAGGCCAACAAGTGGGAATTGAGCCACGGAGGTTTGTCGGGAAGAACGGCTGCGCAGTTCATAACCCATCTGAAGGCAAGGCAGTAGGTTCTGTGCGGGACTTCTTTTACGTAAATTTTACATAGTTTTTACCGCCTTTCGATGTATGATGGGAGGAGGCCGTATATAATAACCATGAGTCAACCTATAAGGGACCGATAAGGAGTTGAGAAAAGTGGCAGTTCGGACATTTGCGGCGATTGATGTGGGTTCATTTGAGCTGGAGCTGGGTATCTATGAGATGACCTATAAGACAGGAATCCGGCGTATTGACCACGTACGCCATGTAATAGCTCTTGGTAAAGACACCTACAGCACAGGTAAGATAAGCTATGAGCTGGTGGAGGAGATGTGCCAGGTACTGGAGGAATTTGTCCAGATTATGAAGTCCTATAAGGTAAAGGACTACAGGGCATATGCAACCAGTGCCATGAGGGAGGCGCACAACCGCCAGATTATCCTGGACCAGATCCGGGTGAGGACAGGGCTTACCGTGCGCATTATCAGTAATTCAGAGCAGCGGTTCATCAGTTATAAGGCCATAGCTGCCAAGGCAGCAGAATTTAATAAAATTATCCAGAAGGGGACCGCCATCGTGGATGTGGGATTCGGAAGCGCGCAGCTGTCTCTTTTTGACAAGGATTCCCTGGTGACCACTCAGAATCTGCCTCTGGGCACCCTTCGCGTAAGGGGGCTGCTAGCCAGGATACCGGCCACTGTGGAAGAACACAAGCAGCATATAGAGGAGATTGTGGACAATGAACTGTTCACCTTCCGGAAGATGTATCTGAAGGACAGGGAAATCACAAACCTCATTGGCATCGGTGAGAACATTCTTTATATTATCAACAGGCTGGACCTGAATACCTACGGGGATAAGGTTGACGCGGCCACGATGAACCGTTTCTACGAGCGCATGTGCCAGATGACAACGGATCAGATCGAGGAGCGATTCGGGGTCAACAGCGAGTATGCGTCCCTGCTCCTGCCAAGTGTGGTGGTATACAAACGGATTCTGGAGCTGACCGGGGCCGAGATGTTCTGGGTGCCCGGCATCCGCCTCTGTGACGGCATTGCAGCAGAATATGCCAGCGAGAACAAGCTAGTGAAATTCAGCCATAACTTTGAGAACGATATACTGGCTGCGTCCAGGAACATTGCGAAGCGCTATAAGTGCCACACCAGCCATAACCAGGTGCTGGAACAGTATGCCCTGTGTATCTTTGACAACATGAAGAAATTCCACGGACTGGGGCAGCGGGAACGGCTGATGCTGCAGATTGCGGTGCTGCTCCATGCCTGCGGAAAGTTTATAAGCATAAAGAATTCCAACGAATGCTCCTATAACATTATCATGTCCACGGAAATCATCGGCCTGAGCCATCTGGAGCGGGAGATCATTGCCAATGTGGTGCGGTATAATATCCGTGATTTTGACTATGACAAGGTACAGCTGGAGACCCAGGTGCATCAGGAGGAGGATATAGGAATGAGCCGCAACGCCATCACCATCCTCATTGCCAAGCTGACGGCCATCCTGCGTCTGGCCAATTCCATGGACCGCAGCCACAGGGGAAAGCTGGTGGACTGCCGCATGGCTATCCGGGAAAATGAACTGGTAATCACCACCGGTTATCCGGGGAATATGGCGTTGGAAGCCGCATCCTTTGAACAGAAGGCGGATTTCTTTGAAGAGATATTTGGCATAAGGCCGATACTCAGACAGAAAAGGAGGGTGTAGATATGGCAGAATCAGCTGGAAAGCCTCAGGCATCTAAATCCAAGACAGAAAAAGCGAAAGTAGAGAAAAACAGAGCGGAAAAAACCGATACCTCAAGGGCTGCTTCGGCAAAGAGCGGCTCATCCAGGGAAAACGCAGGGGTTAAGGCAGACGATACGGTGAAGGCGAACAGCGGGGCTAAAATAAGTGCCGGAGCTAAGGCACAGACTGGGGCTAAGGCAAATGCCGCTGTCAGGCCGGAAGCAGTCCCTGTGGATTTTGCAGCGGACCCGACGAATTATGTTAACCGTGAGCTGAGCTGGCTGGAATTTAACTACCGTGTGCTCAGCGAGTCCAGGGACAAGAGCATTCCCCTTTTTGAACGTCTTAAATTCCTGAGCATAACCGCCTCCAATCTGGACGAGTTTTATATGGTCAGGGTGGCCTCCTTAAAGGACATGGTACATGCAAAGTACACCAAGCCCGATATCGCCGGTCTGACGCCCCAGGAACAGCTGGACCGAATCAGCGAGAGGACCCATGAGCTGGTGGAGATGCAGTATTCAACCTACAACCGTTCCCTGGTGCCAACCCTGAGACAGAATGGGCTGCGCATGATTACAGAGCATGAGGATATGACGGAAGAAGAGGCGGCATATACGGACGAGTATTTTAGGAAGAATGTATATCCTGTTCTGACGCCCATGGCCTTTGATTCATCCAGACCCTTCCCGCTGATACGGAACAAGACGCTGAATATCGCTGCGCTTTTGAGGAAAAAGAGCGGAGAGGATGAGGAGCTGGAATTTGCCATGGTGCAGGTTCCCTCGGTGATTTCCAGAATTGTGGAGCTTCCCAGGGAGATAGATGAGGACGGCAAGGAGCGCAGGGTGGTCATCCTTCTGGAGGAAATCATAGAGCGGAACATGCCCTCGTTGTTCCTCAATTATGACATTGTGGCCTCTCATCCCTTCCGCATCATGAGAAATGCCGACCTTACCATAGATGAGGAGGAGGCGGTGGACCTGCTGGAGGAAATCCAGAAGCAGCTTAAGAAACGCCAGTGGGGCGAGGCCATCCGTCTGGAAATCGAGGACAATGTGGATAAGCGTCTCCTTAAAATCATCCGCAGGGAACTGTCCATAAACAGCCAGGATATTTTTGAAATCAACGGCCCTCTGGACCTGACGTTTCTCATGAAGATGTATGGACTGGAAGGCTTTGAGCTCTTCAAGGCACCCAGGTATGTGCCCCAGCCCGTGCCGGCCCTTATGAATGAAGACGATATATTCACCAATATCAGGAAGGGCGATATCCTGCTTCACCATCCATATCAGAGTTTTGATCCGGTGGTGAACTTTGTTCGCAGCGCTGCACGGGACCAGTCGGTCCTGGCCATCAAGCAGACCCTGTACCGTGTCAGCGGAAACTCTCCCATTATTGCGGCTTTGGCGGAGGCAGCGGACAATGGAAAGCAGGTGTCGGTTCTGGTGGAGCTGAAAGCCCGTTTTGACGAAGAAAACAATATCAACTGGGCAAAGATGCTTGAGAAGGCAGGGTGCCATGTAATATATGGCCTGGTGGGCCTTAAGACCCACAGCAAGATTACCCTGGTGGTACGGATGGAGGAAGATGGAATCCGCCGCTATGTACATCTGGGCACCGGCAATTACAATGATTCCACAGCAAAGCTTTACACGGACTGCGGCATACTTACCTGCAATCCCCAGATAGGGGAGGACGCCACAGCTGTATTCAATATGCTGTCAGGTTATTCCGAGCCCCTGGCCTGGAATAAGCTGTCTGTGGCCCCTCTCTGGCTCAGGGGACGGTTCCTGCGCATGATACGCAGGGAGGCTGAACATGCCAGGGAAGGAAGGCCCGCCCATATTATGGCCAAGATGAATTCACTTTGTGACAAGGAAATTATCACAGCTCTGTATGAGGCGTCCTGCGCAGGCGTGAAGGTGGAAATGATTATCAGGGGTATCTGCTGCCTCAAGGCAGGCGTACCGGGACTCAGCGAGAATATTTCCGTGCGTTCCATTGTGGGAAACTTCCTGGAGCACAGCCGTATCTTTTATTTCTTTAATGACGCAAGTCCTGAGGTATACATGGGCAGCGCGGACTGGATGCCCAGGAACTTAGACCGCCGGGTGGAAATCATGTTCCCTGTTGAGGACGAGGTATTAAGGGAAAAGGTCATCCATATTCTGGAAGTGGAGCTGGAGGACAATGTAAAGGCCCATATTCTTCAGCCGGACGGCAGCTACGAGAAGGAAGACAAGAGGGGAAAGGTCCTGGTCAATTCCCAGGAGCAGTTCTGCCGGGAGGCCATTCTTATGGCTAAGGAATCCGCAGATCAGGAGGACCCGGCCAGGAGCAGGGTCTTTAAGCCGGTTATGAGCAGTAATTAGGAATGTTCCGGAAAGAAACGTTCCAGGAAAAACATTCAAGATAGAATCGTGTAAGAAAGAATCCCCGGGCCGGCCTGGGGATTCTTTTTACAACATGTAACAAATTTGCATCCTGATTAATGCACAAACACCAGCGAAAGCAGAAATACAACTATAATAGTCACGATACCCATAACTCCGGTCATGCCGGTCTGGCACTTATAAGCATCCTTTGTCTCCATATCGGAAAACTGGGATACCACCCAGAAGTAGGAATCATTGGCATGGGACACGGTCATGGAACCGGCGCCAATGGCCATGATGACGAGTACCTTTGCCAGCGGGGAGGTGAATCCCAGGGCAGGCATCAGCGGGGCAATCATAGCGGAGGTGGTAATCATGGCCACGGTGGAAGCGCCCATGGCTGTCTTTAACAGGGCCGCAATGATGAAGGGAAGGAATACGCCTACGCCAAGGCCCAGAAGGGAAGCGCTCAGGGCATCTGCAATAGGAAGTTTCTGAAGAATGGCTCCAAACGCGCCGCCTGCGCCGGTGATGGCCAGGATGCCGGCGGAATTGGTGACACCTTCTGTAATCCAGGACAAGGTATTTTTCTTCTCAGCAGCCGGAACCAGGGTCATGGCCAGGAACACGCCTAAAATCAGGGCAATAACAGGATTACCGATGAAGGAGAAGAACATTTTTACAACTCCGTCTCCAAAGGGTGCGCTTGGGAAATCACCTACGGATTTAAGTGCAATCAGTACGATGGGAAGCAGGATTGGCGAGAAGCTGTGAAGAGCGCCGGGCAGCTTGCCGTATTTCTGAAGCAGCTCATCCACTGTGTACTCAGGGTTGGCGGGAATATCAATTTTGCTGGATACCTTCTTGGCATAGATGAGCGCCGACAGGGTGGCTGGTATGGATACCAGAAGTCCTACCAGTATGGTCAGCCCCAGATCCAGGGTACCTGCCATGGCAATGGGGCCGGGAGTGGGGGGAACCAGACAGTGGGTTGCATATAAACCGCCTGACAGGGCAGTGGCCATAACGGCCAGGGATACATTGCTCTGGCTGGCCAGGGCCCTTGATATAGGGCTTAAGATGACAAAGCCGGAGTCGCAGAATACAGGGATACCTGTCACATAGCCTGTGATGGCCATGGTCAGGACGCTGTTCTTTTTTCCGACCATTTTAAGGATGGTGTTGGCCATGGTCAGGGCAGCACCTGTTTTTTCAAGAATGGTTCCGATGATGGTTCCTGCCAGAATTACAATACCGATGCTGGCCAGTATGTTTCCGAAACCGCTTTTTACCGTGTTGATGACTTCCTCTGTGGGAATTCCGCAAACCAGGCCCACAGCAATGGCTATAACCGTAAGTACGATGAAGGGGTGCTGGTTAAACTTGGATATGGCCAATACCATACATACTACGGCCAGAAATATGACTAAGAATATAAATAAACCTGACATTGTAAAACCTCCTCAAATATGTTTAGGTGATATCATCTACCGGATGATACATGAAAATCAGACGAATCAGGAATTCCCTGGTAAAGGGAGTCTCATTTTCCAGGTCCAGCAGCTGGAACAGCCGTTTCATCCTGTAAAGAAGGGTGTTTTTGTGAAGATGAAGCCGCTCGGATGCCTTCTGCACACTGCCGTTCTCCTGGTAATATACCCTGGCAGTCACCAGAAGGACCTCGACCTGCCTGGCATCCTGGCTGGCTGTCAGTTTCCGGTACAGCATTTCCGCGTACTTCGTACCGCCGTGAATCAGGGACTTGTAAATCAGATACTGAATTTTGACCTGACTGTCCTCCAGATTACGGACCGGCCCGCCCTCCATGGAAATCAGGGTGTTGGATTCCTTCATACCGCCCGGAATGTCCTCCAGCCGTGGGCAGGCGCCGCTGACAGCAATACAGAGCCCCTCCTCCCGGACCACCTGGGCTATGATTTTGTCCAGATCTTCGTCCGCTTTCCCATGTCTGGGAGCACTGTGAATGATGATGCAGTCATTGTTCTGGATGCCGAACACATCTCTTGAGCGGTCCAGGGTGCCCTGCCACATCATGTTCTGGAAGAGCTGGGTGTAATGGTTCATCTGCTCCCTGGTATTTTTCCGCTTGCCTGCCCGTATCATAATGACCTTTACAGGAAATGCCAGCTGGACCGGAATCAGGGCGGACAGCTGGTAAATGGTTTCCATCTGCCCGATGTCTCCCAGAAGCAGCAGGCTCAGAAGGCGGTTTCTGACCTCAGATTCCACGTTCTGTTTCTGGGCCATGGCCTGCTGGGCAAAATGCTGTGTCACATAGACCTTCAGAAGATTGGCCACGTTCAGCATCTGCTCCTCGCATCCGAAGATGCCCACCACTCCAATCAGTTCGTCCTTCAGAAAGATGGGCATGTTATAGCCCTCCTTTGCTCCGGGATACCGGGGCAGATCCTTTGTCTCAATAAGAACCGGTTTTCCCGTGGCAATGACCTCAGCCGCGCCCTGGTGGAAGGTACCGATGCGTTCCTGTTCCGTGGAGGCGATAATGGTACCTTCCCGGTCCATGATATTGATGGTGCGTCCTCCCACCAGGGAGGATGTGGCCTCCACGAAATCCTGTGCCATACTGGAAAATTCTAGCATACATTCCTCCTGCCGTGAGATACATCCCCGATGGTATCAAAAAAATTAAAAGTGCATCGGGTATCAGAGGAACAGGCAGTCGCCAGCGCCCAGATACACGGTGTTCAGTTCCGTATGTTCAGCCATCATGCTTTGCAGAAGTTCCCCGGAGCAGTGGTTAAAGCCCAGAAGTCCGATGCCCAGGTCCTTCATGGTACGCAGGGTCATATGTATGCGCTCCCGGTCAGCCTCCACCAGGTGGGTCCCTCCCACCACGGCACGTATGGGCTGGGAAAAGCGCTTACTTACTGTATCCAGGATGTTGAGTATGCCCGGATGGCTGCAGCCCACGATTACCACCAGTTCACCTTTGTCCTCCAGTACAAGACAGACCTCATCCTGAAAATAATCCTGCTTCCACCCGTCTTTGTCCCGTATCACAAAACGTTCCGGGACCGTCTCAAAGTCATGGGACCGTGTTATACCGCCCATAACCCAGCAGTCCTTGCCAATGGGAAGGACAGAATCGCACACCATATGCCGGATACCGTGCTCCTCCAGAAACAGGCTGTCAAAACCAGTTCCCAGATAGGTTGCCTTCAGGCCGTTCCTTGCATACTTTTCTTCAAAAAAACCGTTTCCCGTAACCAGGGGACAGCTGAGACCTGCCGCCACAAAATCCCTGTAACCCGCAGCATGGTCATAGTGCCCGTGGCTTCCCACTGCAATGTCGGCCTGTTCCGGCCGGATTCCCAGCCTCAGGGCATTTTCCAGGGCGTGCCTGCCTGCTCCGAAATCAAAGAGGATGCGCATATCTCCTGTTTCCACATAAAAGGACAATCCGTGTTCTGCCTTCATGGCTTTTTGCTCTCCGGCCAGATTGTCCATGACAGTTACTATCTTGATGATCCTCACCTCCTAAAAGTTTATAAAATTTTTATAATATTTATGAAATAATTATATCATAATTTACTTCTTTTTCCATTGTGACAGAACACAAATATTTGCAAAAAAATCTATTTTTCAGTCTATTTTTATTTAATGTATACAAATGAAAGAAGATATTACCATTATAGGGAGGTCCGGTGCATTGTAACAGAAATTCCCACAATATTTCAAGAAAAAAGTAAGGAAAACCTTGATATATTATGTTAGAATAGGTCATATAAGTTAACATATGAGGAGGGGACATCATGCCCGATATAAATATCCTGGTAGTAGATGATGAAAAAGAGATTGCGGATTTGATTGAGATTTATCTTGTAAGTGACGGTTATAAAGTGTTTAAGGCGGAGAATGCTGCCAAGGGGCTGGAAATTATTTCCAAAGAAGAGGTACACCTGGTACTGTTGGATATTATGATGCCGGGGATGAACGGCCTGGAGATGTGCAAGAAGATAAGGGAAACCAACAACATTCCGATTATCATGCTCAGCGCCAAGTCCACGGATTTAGACAAGATATTAGGGCTGGGGACAGGGGCGGACGATTATGTGGTGAAACCCTTTAACCCGCTGGAACTGACAGCCAGGGTCAAATCACAGCTGCGCCGTTACACCCAGTTAAACCCAAACAGCGCTTCCAAGGAAAAGGCCAATAACGAGATTACCATTAAGGGAATGACCATTAATAAGGATAATCATAAAGTAATCGTGGACGATGAGGAAATCAAGCTCACCCCCATTGAGTTTGATATCCTGTACCTGCTGGCTTCCAACCCGGGCAAGGTATTCAGCACCGACGAGATATTCGAGAAGGTGTGGAATGAAAAGGTATATGAGGCCAACAATACGGTCATGGTACATATCAGACGCCTGAGAGGTAAGATGAAAGAGGACACCAGACAGAATAAAATCATCACCACAGTGTGGGGAGTAGGTTACAAAATTGAAAAGTGATATGAGCAGGCGCTACCATACCCGGGTTGTTACCAACATTCTGTACAGCGCTGTCATTTCCTGTCTGGTGGAAATATTTCTGGTGACCAACGTGTCCATGATCGCCAGATACATAGAAGAGTCCGGACGTATGAACCGCCTGCTTCAGGCTGTGCTGGATTACCATGTGGCGGTGGTGCTGGTCTATGTGGTATCCGGGCTGGTGCTGTTCGCGGTGACGTTTATGATTCTGCAGGAACCCTATATCCGCTATATCAGCAATATATCAGATGCGGTTCAGAGCATATCAGAAGGCAATCTGAACACCACCATTGATGTGATTGGGGATGACGAGTTCTCCAGTATGGCTGCCAACCTTAACAAGATGGTGGAGGATATACGGGAACTGATGGATAAGGAGAGGGAATCGGAGCGCACCAAAAACGAGCTCATAACCAATGTGGCCCACGACCTGCGCACACCCCTTACATCCATCATCGGATACCTGGAGCTGTTGGCCGGCAACAGTAAGATACCGGCGCAGATGCAGCACAAGTACATAGAGATTGCATATGGAAAGGCGCGGCGACTGGAAAAGCTGATTGAAGATCTGTTTGGGTTTACCAAGCTCAATTATGGCAGGATATCCATGCATGTATCCCAGCTGGATGTGGTAAAACTGCTGGGACAGCTTCTGGAGGAGGCATACCCGAACTTTGTGGAAAAGAACCTGTCATATGATCTGCAGAGCAATGTACCGGTAAAAATCATAACAGCTGACGGCAATCTGCTTGCCCGTCTGTTCGATAACCTGATTGGCAATGCCATCAAGTATGGCGCCGACGGAAAAAGAGTCCTGGTAAAGATACTGGCCCAGGAGGATGTGGTGACGGTCTCCATTACAAATTACGGTTATGTCATACCGCCGGAGGAGCTGCCTCTGATATTCAACAAGTTTTACCGGGTGGAACAGTCCCGTTCCAGCAGTACGGGGGGCACGGGCCTGGGACTTGCCATTGCAAAGGAAATAGTGGACATGCACGGGGGAACCATCAATGTGACCAGCGATTTGGACGGCACCGTGTTCACGGTAAAGCTTCAGGTGAATTTTGACATCAATAAAGAGAATTTTGGAACCATTAGCTGACTTGAACGGAGAATATAGGATGAGGAAGTGTAACATGCGGATATTTCCAGAGAAAATAAAAAGGGCGCTGAAAAGCACCCTTTTTGGCTTAATGCTGGCAGCGTCTGTCACGGTCCAGTCCCTGGGAGCCCAGGCCTTGGGGACGGACAGCACGGCTGCCAAGGAGGAAACCGTGGAATCACCGGTGGCCATGGACGTGGTCTACGGTTACCAGAATACTGCGAAAAGCGGCCGTTTCCTGCCCCTTAAAATCGAGCTGTCCAGCCAGTCCGGCCAGGTGTTTAATGGAACCCTGTGTATTCTGGCCATGGAGTCGGACTTCCAGGGATATAACATGAACCTGGATTATGATGTATACCGGTATGAGTATCCGGTTGAAATTGAACCCGGCGGAAACGTGAACAAATCAGTGAGCATATCGCTGGGGGCAAGGGTGGACCAGATGTATGTACGCCTGCTGGATGAGAATGGGGATGAGGTGGTAAGCAAACGCCTGAAGCTGAACCTGAACCTGGAGACAGCAGAGCTTTTTATCGGTGTGCTCAGTGACAGTCCGGCGGAGCTTCTGTATTTTAACGGCGTGGGCATTAACTACAGTACCCTCAGAACCAAGACCATCGAGATGACGGCATCCACTCTGCCGGCATCGGAACTGGGACTGGACCAGCTGGATGTGCTGCTGATAACGGATTTTGATTCCGGAAAACTGTCAGGTCAGCAGATAGAGGCTGTGTGGGAGTGGGTCCGCAAAGGCGGCGTTCTGCTCATAGGAACCGGGGAAAGAGGAGAGGATACCCTGAGGGGCTTTGGAAAGGAACTTCTGGAGCAGCCTCTTCCCCAACCGGATGAACGGGTCATCAACATGGGTGTGGAATACGCGGTGGACCGGCCGGAAGGCGCGTCCATCCCCCTGGTTTGCACGGATGTCATGCTGAAAGGCGGCACAGAGGTGCTGGGCAGCGATGAGCTGTCCGTCCTCTCATCGGTTTCAGCTGGCAGCGGACTGGTAGCCGTGGCCATGTATGATTTCGTGGACATAGAGGAATTCTGCCAGGCCAATATCTCCTATATTGACAATCTGTTTACCACCCTTCTGGGTGAAGATAAGATAAACGGGCTGGCCAGCGCCATGGACGGCAGCACATCCAGCCAGTTCTGGTCAGTCCAGGGACTGATTAATACAGGCAATATCAATAACCTTCCAAAGGTGGGGCTGTATGTGACCCTGGCAGTGGCCTATGTGGCCCTGGCCGGACCCGGCCTCTACTTCTTCTGGAAACAGAGGGGGATGCGCCAGTATTACCAGCTGTCTGTGGGGATTCTGTCCCTGTGCTGTACCGGCATGGTCCTTCTCATGGGGATGAGCACCAGGTTCACAGGCCCCTTCTTTACCTATGCAACCATAAAGGATACGGACAGGGATGAGATTTCGGAAACCACATTCATCAACATGCGGGCTCCCTATAATAAACCGTACTCCGTAACTTTGAATCCGGAATACACCCTGTACCCCATTACGGGAAGCGCTTACTACAATATGGGGCCCCTGCCCAAATTTACGGGTGAGGAGACGCCGTCCATAACCATACATTACGGTGAGGAGGGAACCAGGCTCAGGTCCGACAATGTGGGCGCGTTCAACTCCAAGTTCTTTATGATGGAGCGCCGCACGGAAAACGGACAGCAGGAGGGATTTACAGGCGATGTAAATTCCTTTGACGGTAAGGTGACGGGAACCCTGACCAACAACTACAGCCAGGAAGTGGACAATGTGGCCATACTTCTGTATAATCAGATGATTCTCATTGGCCACATGGAGCCGGGTGAGACTGTAAGCCTGGACGGCATGAAGGTCATATACGGAATCACTAATTTTGGCTATGCCATGGCAGAGCAGATTACAGGGGCTTCCCGCTATAAGGAGGATAAGGATATACGGGATGCGGCTTATGTGCAGGCATTGGAGAGGACCAACCTCCTGTCCTTCTATATGGGCAGCTATCTGTCAGGCTACCATTCAGAGGCCAGGGTACTGGGATTCAGCAATGAGAAGGAGGAGACAGAATTTTTAAAGTCCTCCAATTATGAGACGTATGGTTCCACCCTGCTTACATCCTCTATTGATGTCAACTATGAACAGGATGGCATGATATACAGGTCCGCGCTTCAGAAGCAGCCCAACGTGCTGTCCGGCGAGTATTACGAGTCCAACAACAGCATGTACGGCCTGACTCCGGTTATGTTAGAGTATTATCTGGGAAATGACATCGAGGTGGAGAAGCTGTCCTTCCACCAGATGAGCGATGAGGTGGTGCAGAGCATGCGGTATTATTACACGGTGCCCTTTGCCGGCAATATGTATTTCTATAATTACAATACCGGCACTTATGATTCCATGGATACCCATGTCCAGTCCTATGACAGGGAAGATCTGGAGCCATACCTGTCTCCGGGCAACACCCTGACCATCAAGTATGTGTACGATGCCACAGGCGATTACACCTGGAATATCATGCTGCCCATACTGACTGTCACAGGAAGGAGTAAATAATGCTGGAGATAAGAGGATTACACAAGATATACGGAAAATACCACGCATTAAGCGGCCTGGACATGACGGTGGAGACCGGCGCCCTCTATGGGTTTGTGGGGCCCAACGGAGCCGGAAAGACCACTACCATTAAAATCATGACAGGACTCCTGGAGGCAGAGGAAGGCAGGATTACCATAAACGGCATGAACGCCCGTTTTGACCTGGGAAAGCTCAAATCCATGATTGGCTATGTACCTGATTTTTTCGGGGTTTACGATAACCTGACCGTGTCGGAATACATGGAATTTTTTGCGGCCTGCCACCACATAAACGGTCTGGTGGCAAGGAAACGATATACGGCCCTGCTGGAGCAGGTGGGGCTGGAGGATAAGCTGGATTTCTTTGTGGACGGACTGTCCAGGGGTATGAAGCAGAGGCTGTGCCTGGCCAGGGCCCTGATTCACGATCCGGCCATCCTTATACTGGATGAACCCACTTCAGGCCTGGATCCCAGGACCCGTTTTGAGTTCAGGGAGATATTAAAAGAGCTCCAGGAGTCGGGCAAAACCATAGTAATCAGTTCCCATGTCCTGTCTGAGCTGTCCGAGCTCTGTACGGATATAGGAATCATAGACCAGGGAAGGATGGTGCTGGAGGGAAATATAGACGATATCCTGTCCAGGGTCAATACCTCCAACCCGCTGGTTATATCTGTGTTCACCAACATAGACAAGGCGCTGTCCATTCTTAAGAGCCATCCCTGCGTGCAGACCATATCCCTGCGGGAGCAGGATATATGCGTACGGTTTGCAGGTGATGCCCAGGACGAGGCCCTGCTGCTCCAGCAGCTCATTGACAGCGATGTGCTGGTTAACGGATTCACCCGGGAAAAGGGAAGCCTGGAATCCGTATTTATGCAGCTGACAGAACATGAAGAGGAAAGGGTGGTGTTGTCTTATGATGCAAAATCCGGTCTATAGCCGGGAGATGAAGGTCAGTTCCAGAAGTATCCGGCTGCCCCTCATTATCGTGCTGTTCAACGGAATCCTTTCCATGGTCACACTGCTCAACATGTATTCCGCTGTGGCCCAGGTAGAGTCCACAGCAGTTATCCAGTACAGCAGCTTTATGGATATGTATGAGTTTGTCACCACCATTGAGTTTATACTGCTGATGTTCATAGTGCCGGCCGTGACAGCGGCCAGCATAAGCGGGGAGCGTGAGAGGCAGACCCTGGAACTGATGCTCACCACCCAGATGACGGCGTCACAGGTGGTAATTGGGAAGCTGATGAGCGCGCTGAGCACGCTGCTTTTGCTGATTGTGTCCAGTTTCCCGGCAGTGGCCATGGTATTTGTCTATGGAGGAATCACCTGGCAGGACATCCTGTCCCTTCTTATGTGCTATATAACAGTGGCCTTTTTTGCGGGAAGCCTGGGAATCTGTTTCTCAGCCCTGTTCAAGCGGTCAACCATATCCACGGTAGTTACCTACGGAGTGCTGATAGCCGTGGTGGCCGGGACATACTTCATAAATAAGTTTTCGCTCTCCCTGTCCTCCATGAATATAAATAATTCAGTGGTGGCTTATGGGTTCGGGGAAAATGTGGTCAAACCATCATCAGGAAATGTGATTTATCTGCTGCTTATTAATCCTGCGGCTACATTTTATACAATCATAAACGGACAGATGGGAGGCAGCGCGCCCACAGCCAAGATGGCGGGATATTTTGGTATGCAGTCCACTGGTTTTGTGATGGAGAACTGGATTATCATCAGCATTGTGATTCAGCTGTCCATAGCAGCGCTTATGATTTGGGTGGCCATCAAGGCAGTGGAGCCGGTTAAGCGCAGGCGCAGACAGAAGAAGGCAGCTAAGAAAGGGGATTAATCATGGGAATCATTAAAGCAGTTACCACAGCAGTGGGAGGAGCCCTGGCAGACCAGTGGCTGGAGGCCGTAGAGCCGGATGATATGGGGGACAGAACCGTCTTTGTCCGGGGCGTCCAGGTGCGCAGGGGAAAGGGATCTAATACAAAGGGTTCATCTGATATTGTGTCAGACGGTTCCGTCATCCATGTGTATCCCAACCAGTTTATGATGCTGGTGGACGGCGGAAAAATAGTGGATTATACGGCGGAGGAAGGCTACTACAAGGTCAGCCATTCCTCCATGCCCTCCATGTTTAACGGGCAGTTTGGAGAGGCTTTGAAGGAGTCATTTAACCGTATCCGTTTCGGTGGCGTGACACCGGGGGCTCAGAAGGTATATTATGTCAACCTTCAGGAGATAAAGGGAATTAAATTCGGCACCCGCAACCCAGTGAATTATTTTGACAACTTTTACAATGCAGAGTTGTTCCTGAGGGCCCATGGAACGTATTCCATCAAAGTGACAGACCCCATTAAATTTTACGCTGAGGTCATTCCAAAGAATGCAGACCATGTGGAAATAGACTCCATCAATGAGCAGTACCTGTCGGAGTTCCTGGAGGCTTTGCAGACATCCATCAACCAGATGTCAGCAGACGGCACCAGGATATCCTACGTCACATCCAGGAGCCGGGAGCTGGGACAGTATATGGCCCAGACGCTGGATGAGGAATGGACCCGGATGCGGGGCATGGAGATACAGGCAGTGGGTATTGCCAGCATTACCTACGACGAGGAATCCCAGAACCTGATTAACCTGAGGAACCGGGGCGCTATGATGAGTGATCCGTCAATCAGGGAGGGGTATGTGCAGACTACCATTGCGGAGGGGCTTAAAAATGCAGGTTCCAACGACAGCGGAGCCATGGCCGGTTTTATGGGCATGGGGATGGGAATGCAGATGGGCGGCGGCTTCATGGGCGCGGCATCCAACACCAACATGCAGCAGATGCAGATGAACCAGGCCCCGGGCCAGATGCCCGGAAATACCGGAATGCCGGGGATGGGAGGCCATCCGATGGGAGGTCAGCCAGCGGGCAATCAGCCGATGGGAGGCCAAGCGGCGG
>OCAE01000292.1_pt1 | contig 37883 bp, 37 predicted proteins | sample 1495581 | NCBI WGS metagenome assembly OCAE01 (sample SAMEA2580278, study PRJEB22360) | human gut metagenome | biome: human gut; feature: human-associated habitat; material: faeces | place: Denmark | collected 2008/2010 | reverse complement strand
CCTGCCGCACCGGGAGTCCGGCTAACTGTATAAACAGCAAAATATTAAGCTCTGTCACCCTGTCTAACTCCATACAACCTCCCGCTTGCGTAGAGCTACAGAGTTCCAGATAAGACACACACAGGTAATCAGGTGATAACCCCATCTCCCTTCATACTGCGCAGTACGCCGAGAATTTGTTCACGCTGATCCTCATCGTTAAAACAGGGTTCGGGCATCAGCGAGAACAACCCATCCAGATGTTGCAAAAGCCGGTTGTATAAACGCACAGACGCAGTACACTGCGCCAGACGCGGCGCGAGCCATTCATCAAATAACCAGCTTTCATTTGTCATCTCAACAAGCAACGGAAGCAGCGTTCCCGGAGTCATCCCGCACACAGATTCGATTCGCAGACACTCCTGTTCAAGCCCTAAAAACAACAATACGCGGCGTAAGCGTACCAGTACCGCCGCCAGCCGTTGCTGCTGAGAGCCGGCAACGCAGGCAGAAAGCTCAAACACCATCATGCGCAGCAACACTTTCACCCGCCGCCGGCGATCCGGCCAGTCCATAATGCGCTGAAACCATGCAGCCAGTGAGGCAACCTCTTCATCCATTGCCTGCTGGAATAAACGATTGATTTGCGCCAGCGTGCCTTTACTCACCTGCCCCAGCTCCAGCATGCCAAACAGTGATATCTCCCAGCCCTGCTGACTCATCAGTTCAGCAAGTTTGTCGCTGAGTGCTTTACGTTTTTTTCTGTCTGCTTTTTCAGCGAGCAGTAACGCCGCAATACCTAACAGCTGCTGACCGGGGAACGAATCGGAATATTGTGTCAGCTGAGCAGGTATACCGCCTGCCTGCTCCTGCATCCGCTGTACCATCCGTAACAAAGCGTCCAGTCGTTGTTTCTGCCTGTCCCTGCATTCTGCCCGCTGAAAATCTTTGAGCTGTCCGCTCAGCGACATGCCCATATCCTCGAGCGTTTCTGTCAGCGCACACCCTAACGTTTCTTCAAGCTCAATGAGTGCCTGCGCCATCGGCGATGGCGCGTCTTTCACCCCCCCCGGTTCCCGGGGGCCGGCGTCATGGTTCTGCAGCGCAGCTATCTCAGAGGCTTTCATTTTCATCCCCCGTCTCAGCATCAGACGGACGCAGCCACTGCAGCAATTGCTGAAAATGGCCTTCGTGTGAAAATGCCACCGACAGCTGTGACGATGCCAAAACCACGCTATCCGGGGGAAACTCAGGCGCCGCGAGCAGCACAAAGCGTGAGCCGAACGCCTCCTTTATACTCTGCTGAAGATCAGGATGGCACTGCAGGGTTAAAACCCCTTCACCCGCCATCTGTTCTGCCTGTAAAGCGAGCCGGGCGCACAGCGTTTTATCTGCGGGCTGCTGCCCGAACCATGCACTCAATACCTGTTCAATACAGTGATGGATCCTGTCCGATACCGTGCTGACCAATGCCTGTTCCAGGGCTTCATCACGCACCAGGCGGATGACGTGCTTTCGCAGCCAGCGGGCTTCCAGACGCCTGAGCGTATCGCGTTGCCATGCGCGGAACTCACGACGCCGGGAGGCTTCCGTTTCGCGGCAGTTTTTCTTCGCTTCCTGCAGGATCCTCTCTGCTTTACGCCGGGCAGCATTGATAATCCCTTTTGCCTCAAGATCCGCATGGCGCACACCAGCGGCCTGTTGCAGTAACTCCGTCAGCTGTCCTGCCGGGATAATCCGTCCTTCCGGCAGTGGTACGGTCAGTTCAATCAGCGGAACCCGGTACATAACGTTCGCTCCAGAAAATTCATCGCCGGTGCCGGTACCGGCACCCATAACGCACGTTCGCAGGGTGCAAGCGTAATCAGCAGCGCATGCAGTACGGGATCGCCCCGCCCGGCGCGGCTGAGTACGGCAGTCCCCAGCTGCAATGCAACTTCCGCCAATTGTGCCGGTGAAAACAGAGCACGGTTGCTGCCCCGGCAAAGTCCGAACAGTTGCCGGATAAGCCCGTCATCAAGCAAATGCAATAACTTCCGCCGGTAGTCCGGCAGCAGAAAATAGTCATTGCAGTCCAGCACCAGCAACCCCGCAGCCAGTGCAAAGGCCTGAAGGCGGGGTGCAAACTGAACCATCCGCTGCTGCCGGGGGCTGAGCATGACGGGCAGAGGCGGTGTTCCTCTTCGTGCCCGCAATGCTCTGTTCAGACAACGGTCGAGCGGAGGGTTAGCCCCGTAGCACCATGTCGCTTCAGACGTAAAACCAAGCAGTGTCAGCCAGCGGGGATGAGCATAACGCGCGGGTGTCCGGAGATAACGGTGCATCCGCAGCAGGGCTTCATCAGGTCTGCGGCAGGCTATGTTTTTTTGCGCCAGACTATCAGCATCAGGGAAACCAACAGCAGCACTGCCACCAGAAACGAAGGTACCAGGATCCATCGGTGCCGGTTTATCCATGCGATTGTCCTCCACTGATTTTCTGCCGGTGCGTTATCCGCGCTTTGCATACGAAATTCGGCCGGCTGCATCAGAATGCTGATATTTTCTTTCTGCACACCGGGGATCGATTTTTCAACCAGGTTGCTTATCTGCACCCGGAACATTTCAAGGTTAATCTGAGGTGAATACTTGATAAATACCGCCACGGAAGCCGATCCGGCGGACCTGTCATCGTTTGCACTGTCATACGCAATGGTCACACCCGCGTGGATGACGCCGTCCATCTGACTCAGCATCCGCTCAATTCTCTGCTCGTTGAGGAAAACAATTTTTTGCTGCTCCTCAGCGGGTGATACCACCAGCTGATTCGGGGGAAACATGGTTTCAGCGGAAACGTAGCTGCGCCGGGGGAAACCATTCAGGCGCAGCAGTTCAACGGCATTGATAAACTGCGATTGTTCCACCCGCAGCGTAACGCCCCCGGTTCCGGGCTGCTTATCGGCATCGATATGGTGCTGCATGAGGATCGCCAGCATCTGATTCGCATCCTCCTCGTGCAGTTCGCTGTAGAGCTCAACGCGGCAACCAGCCAACAGCAACACCAATCCGGTGACCACAGCCAGACGCAGATACTTCATGTCATATTGGCCAGTTTATTAACCGACTGGGAAACCGCCCCCGCCACCTTAGCGCCCAGATCCACGCCCACGGTCGCCCCGAGTATTGTGGCCTGTTGCACAAGCATCTGAGAGGGTGTCAGACTGCCCGCATCTCCCTGCGGCGTACCGGCAAACAGTAAATTATTGAAGGCGGCAATCTGCCCGTTATCCGGCGCAGACACGGCAGTTGCCGGTGGCGCAGCGCTCATCGTTGCGGCGTTCACCGCGGTTACACTGTTAATCACACTCATCAGTCACTCCTGTTAAGCTTATTTAAGCCAGGTTTTTACAGCTTCAGCCTCCGGAGGGGCAACGTCTGCAAGCGCCCGGTGCGCCTGGTCGGATTCATTCAGACCGGCCAGCAGCACTGCGCGGCACAGCGCCTGCAGGCTGGTATCCTCAACCAGCAGCGGCAGTGCCGGCAGAATGCCCCGGACTTGTCGTTGCAGACCATGGTTTATCCCGGCAAAGGCCGTTTCTACCACCAGTCGCCTCTCCTTCTCTGTCAGCATCATATTTTGGCGATAATGCCACTGAGCATATCTTTGATGGTTTTGAGCATCGCACTCTCATAGTTAATAAAAGTGGAGTACTGCTGTACGGCAAACTGGGCTTTGAGCATGGCTTCCGGATTAGAGATGTCCTGTGCGTTCATTTTGTCCTCAATCGCCTGTCCGGCCTGATGTGCCAGGCGCGATAAGTTGTCAACAAGTTGCTCAACATTCATTGCTGCCTCCGGTTACATGAGCTGTTACACATTTAATTATGACCGCTGCTGCACAGTTACCTATCAGGTGATGGCCTGAAAGTGACAGCAGATTCTGCAGGATTGTCCGCTGGCGGAAACAGACGACCCAGTAAGCGAAAAAAGGGGACGCTCGCCCGCTGCCCCCTTACAGGACAGCCCGCTGCCCCATAGCGCGAAAATTCCAGCGCACCCCAGGCGGCATTATTCACCAGACGAAAGTGCGGATGGCTCAGGCCGGCAGACGTCATCATAAACGGCTGACCCACGACCGCCGCCGTGAGTAGCGTACGTGACCCCAGCGACACTATTTCGCCGATATTTTTGCTCTTGTTCACATCATAAAAACGGTGAGCAATGAGGTACACCGCGTTAGCGATACTGTCGTGCCCCATCGGCAAAGTATGTTTGCGCTGATAAATCAGACAGGCGATATCAGCAATGGCGATGGACAGGCCTACCCCGGCGAGCAGCAGCAGCGGTACCGGGGCAGTACTGAATACCGCCAGCATAATCGCCGCACTACAGCAAAAAAGCTGTCCTCCCAGCACAACACTCTGCCAGCTAAAAAGCTCAGCGGGGATTATGCCTGCCGCCCGTTCAGTCAGTCTGGCGAGCATCCTCTTCTGCCCCTGCCTGCAGGTATCTTCCGCCTCCTTATGACCTGCATCATGCAGGGGGGCGGGCAAAACCGGAACCGACAGCCCTGCAACCATCTCCTTTATTATTTGTTGCATCTCTGCACTGACCACCACTTCATGGCCGGTGCGCCCGATATCTGCATCTACCATGCCGGACTGCCTGCGGGGGTGTTCAGCTCCACCCGGGTACGTTCATAGGCGGCGCTCAGCTGCTTAACTATCCTCTGGATTTCTTCCTGACTGAGTCTGCCGATCTCATCATCATCTCCGGTAGCGGGCACCGGAGTGGCAGGTACCACAAGATTACCCAACATCCGCTCAATCCGTGCGGTGTATATGTTAGCCCCGCCGTTCATGATGGTGAGCCACACCGTGATAGCCGACGAAATACAAGAGAGCACAAAGCTGGCGTTTTCCGGCAGATGCGCAAATGATAAAAAGAGAGAGGAGGCTGAGATGCCAGCGCGAAGTGTGAAAGAAGCGATATCACCTGTGGTTTCCGCATGTGAGTCGCTCATACCAAAGGACGTCATCAGCTTCTTTGTCGCCAGCAAAATAGAATCATTTCCTGTTTTCAGCGGTTTGCGGTCATTTCTCACCTGAATCAGGTTATACAGCGCACAACAGGCATCTCCTGCCGCAATAATCATCGCGGTACCGGTCACGACAGCAAAAGGGATCCCGGTACCGCCGGAGATTACCGATGCGGCTAACGATAACAGGAAGGCGGAACCGGACATGGTAAAACGCAACAGATGCTGAATAAAATACGCGTTATAAGCCTGTCGCTTCAGCAGGTTTTCCTTACTCAGCGACATAGCGGGAACCGGCGGCATCGTCCCCGGCGGAAGCAACTCCGGAGGGGTAATACCGGCATTCCGGCCCCCGGGATCCTTACTGTAAGCCTTTGTCAGTGAAGGCAGACGGGAATAATTGTTTACTCTTGACATGGCTATTCTCCATCGGTTCATCCGGTCACGCTATGCCAGAAGCTGACTCAGCATCTGTTCTGCATTGGCGCGCACAGTGCTGTAAGAAGGATCTTCGTAGCTCATCGTCAGTGCTGTCTGCAGCGCGACTCTGGCTTCAGACAATTCCCCCATCGCTTTCAGACATACGGCTATCTGATACACCGGTTCGGGATGGCAGGCGTCCAGCATCAGTGCGTAGCCGTAGTAGTTCATCGCCTGCACATATTCCTTTTGCATCATCAGCACGCCGGCAAGCGCAATATGCGCCCGCCAGCTCCAGGGCTGAATCATCACCAGCCAGGAAAAATCCACCAGCGCACGGTCATAATCCTGCTGTTGCCAGGCGGCATAACCTCCGGCATAAACCTCATCCGGGGACAGTTCCAGCGCTTTTTTGATAACCGGGTCGTCCCACAGCGTCTGCTCAAGAGATGTCGGTTCCATATTCTTCTCCAACTCATTCAATAGCGGGATGAACGTTGCTTTCCATGGTTACGCAGTGTACCGGCGGTTATTTCCAGCCAGCTCTCGCCGCTGTGAAACACCCTGACCGCCCCCAGCCTGTACAACAACCGCACCAGTTTATGGCGCTGTATCGCCAGCAGGTGATCCCATACCCCGGTTATCACCAGCATTCTGACGGCACGCAGCCACGGGACTTGCTGAAACAGGCTCCGGAGGATCCTCCGGAGCGCCATCAGTGATGAAGGCAACGGCTGACTGTCCGGTACACGATGAAGACTGCACAGGATCAACGTATCTTTATCGGCGCGATAAACGAGACGGTAGGGATACCACTCCACCTGCTCCCCGAGCAGCAACCCGCAGCCGGGCAGACAGGCAGCGCACGGAATCAGTCCCTCTTTACGCAGCAGCCGCGCTATTTCATCCATACGATATCCTCCGGCATTTAGTAGCGGGAAAGCGTGTGCCGTATCTGGCCCTCCTGCTCCACTATATTGCTGAAAAAATCTATCCAGTATTTGTTCATTTCATTGCCCTTCACCAACGAGTCATCCTGTGTTTTGACATATGACTGCGCGCCCTGATTCTGCAGCCCGGCAATGGCTTTCTCCTGATCCGCTTCGCGGGTTTTACTTCCGGAAGCCAAGGCACCAACACTGTTGGCCATCTGCCCCGCAGCGTTACCTGCCATCGTCCAGACCTCGCTGCGAAAGACGCCCATAACCGCGCCGGCGACCATCAGCACGCCGGCAAAAATGCCGCTAACCGCCCCGCACACAGCGGCACAAAAGCTACTATCAATGGCTTTAAGATTTTGCTGCAGAGCGTTGACTTCAAGCCCCCAGCCCAGGGCCTGTTTCTTTTGGTTAATGAGCTGCAGCGTGTCGCGCAGTTTATTCATCAGCATCAGCATCGTGATAAGCTTTTCATTGATGCCAGCAAAAAAGTCGGTTATATCGGACGTTCCTTTGCTGCTGCCCTGAACGTTCACGCTGCCATGAACAAATAACAGCGGGTTTACGGGATTACCAATGTTCTCAACGTCTAAATTAACATGATTATTTTCAGGAAAAACGACTTTGCACATACCCCCTCCTCAGGCCCGTTGTCCGGCAATATTTGCCAGCACCGTGCCACTGTTATCGATAATTTCTGAGCAAATTCTCAGCGTATTTATGCTATTCTGATACGTTTGTTCGAGCCCCTTTTGCTGCGTTTTCTTGCGGTCTTCTGTCCAGTTCTGCATAAAATCGATATAGCCCTGCTGTACCATCAGGTGATCAATATCTCTTTGCAGTTTTGCACTGGCGAAGGCCACAGCAGATACTGAAATTTGATTCGCGCCGCCGACCACAGCCCGTGTGAAAAGCAGGGCTTTATGGGTACAATCACTGATAACCGTTTTCACCATGCTGCGGCGCAGATTTTTTAAAATGGCATCGCGAAGTTTTTTCGCCACCACCTCTTCACTTTTTCTCAGCAGATCCTTACCGGCGCTTTCAATAGCCTTTTCCACCAGTGTTCCGACACCTTTGCGGGTAAAACTTTTACTGATATGGCGTACCATGTCCGATTCAGCCTTCAGCTCATGAGCGGCAGTTTCTGCCGCTATCTCACTCACCTCAGCCATCCCGCACTCAAGCACCATACCGGCGTCTTTACTCATCATCCGGCTGACTTCCTGCCCGGCTTTCTCTGCCAGTGTCTTCAGCTCACTCTCTGCGCCTTTGGCTACAGCCTCGGTGAGCGCTTTACCTGCGCCCATATCCAGAACCTCTTCAGTGGCTTTGGTGATAGCGCGGGCGGCACTGATACCACGGCCAATCTGAACAATATCCAGCATCAGCGCCACACCTTCACAGGCCATTTGCCCTATCCCTGCAGCCTTGATGATGTCATTGCAAACCGACTTATCAGCCCCGAGCAGCAACGCGGTCTCTGCGCCCGCTTTAACCATGCCGGCCATTCCGGCCGAAAAATACGCCGCACCATCGGTAATCGCCAGCGGATCAGCCGTTAAAACACCTTCAATCAACTTCAGTACGCCGGTCACGGCCTCAGCGCCGCTGATTATCCAGTCAAAGACCGCGCTGACGATCCCGGCTTTACGCACCTGGGCGGCCTGTTCAACTGCTTTATTGATTTGATCCTGGTATTCCGCAACCTGTTTATCACGCAGTACAGCCTGAACCTCACTCACATGTTCGAGCTGCCTGCACAGGGCATCGGCACTGTTCCCGCAAGCTTTCAGCACTAACTGCGTCATCATCAGAGATAACATCATGGGATCCATTTCCAGCACATCGCGCACCGTAGCACATCGTGTACCATCACCTTCAGACTGAATGCCCATAAGCTTGCGTAACGCCTTATCTGCCTCCTGCTGACTGACATATCCCCGGCGTTTTACGCCCTCATCTTCGTCAGCAAATTGTGCCGGAGCACAAAAGTGTTCGCCTAATGCCCCGCTGGCTATCCGGGCAGGCTGAACCCGGGCGGTGAGAGGCCGACGGAAAAATACATCACCGGCGAACGGGGTACCGTTAATTTGCATCCGGTTCATTATCTTCTCCTGTTTTGCTCAGGCCGGCGCGCGCGCGCCGGCGTATATCCTCCACTTCCCTGTTTTCATGGTTACCTCCCTGATGCTCTGCACCACATACCAGCAATGCAGCCCGAAAGGCTTTGGCCGCCATCGGCAGATTACCGCAGGCGAGATAACACTCCCCTGCGGCACAGGGTACCTTCGCCTCTGATACTCTTATTTTTGCGGCACGCCCGTAAGCATAGATGGCATCACTCCAGGCAGCCCCCGCCCGGCAACAGGCACCCAGTTCAAACCAGTATTCAAAAGACCACGCATCGCAGATGGTCAGAATCTTAAAGATCCGGGCCGCTGCACCGTACTCCCCTGCGCTTGCCAATTGCCGTGCATAACGCTGCAAAACATCCAAATCAGCACTGATATCTGCAGCAAAAAGCATCCGCAACGCGCCGCCCTGCTGAAAAAACCGCAGCACGGTGTCTGACTCCCGGGCGTCCGTTTTCATCATCAGTACATCTTCTGCGCAATCATGCTGAGTAAGTCACCCCATTTGCTGAGTAATCCGGTCATCTGGGTAACAACCGCATTGATCTCCTGGGTCATTTTCTGGATGGTGAGTTGCCCCTGGGTCATCAGGTCGGTATCGCGGTTCGCACTGTTATCAAGAGCCGCTTTGACCGCCTGCAGTGCTCCCTTATCGAGGCCATTTGTATCCTGATGCTCCTTGATGTAGTCATTAATCGTCATACCATCGACGAGAATGCCGTTATCGTGCATATACTTGATGACATCATCGGGTACCGGTTTACGGGTTTTGTCATCACCTTTTGCAGCGTCAGCAATAACTTCATCCATTCGGTTAGCCATATCCTGTGTATTACGCGCGCGCTTAGTGCTGGTATTTATTCTGGCAAAAAGCGAATTAGCAATTTTCTGTAAAGCCAATTGCAAATTATCGAGAACCGAAAAACCGTAGGCGAAAGGATTATTACTATCCGTGTTATCCGCAACGGTATTATTATCTCCGGTACCCAATGTAATATCCGGCGTTATTAAACCAGGGGTGTTAAAATTAATACGGTGATTTACTGACAGGTTTCCGCTCATATTTTCACCTCAGCAGTACTATTGGTTTGGGTGTTAACGATATGTTTAAGTCGCGATTGCAGTTGCTTCAGGGCTGCATTCAATACCTGAATATCCCTCTCAGCCCGGCGTCCCACCTCTTCAGCCCCCTGAGGTATCAGAGCCTGCAGATCGTTAAGCTTGTTCGCGGCAGCAGGGTCAGCTGCAGCCCGCTCCCTGAGTTCAGCCGCTGCCAGCTTCAGCCTCCGGAAGTCTGAATAGAACCGGCACAGCCGGGAATATTCCCGCTCCATTCTTTTTAGTTCAGCATCAATATTCGTTTTCATCATCTGGTTTTACCGGTTGATTGTGATAGCGATATACGATCACCCTGATGATATCTTCAGCCTGAATGACTGCCTCCAGCAATAAGGTGAACTGCTGATGTTGTTCCCGGGTAACCGGTTCGTTCATCGACTGCTGCAGCCGCATTTTTGCTGCCTGCAATATGTTTAATCTGTCCTGCGCCCGGCTGACAGAATCGCGCACACTATCTTCTAAATAAGTCAGTGTTGACATAGTCTTACAAGCTCAAAAACCAAAAGAATAGTTAATCAGTCCGTCAGGAAATCTGAGCGTTACTGCCTCGTCTGTCAGGGCGGCCACTTCCCCGCCCTGTGGCAGCCGGCTTCCTGTCCTCAGGCGCTCACCATCTTTCAGCAGCAGGTAGAGTCCCTGCTGACCACGGATAACAGCGACAACCGGCGAAGGGAGACGCTGGCTGCCCTCGCCGGACGATGCCACATTCTGGTAACTCAGCACGATCCCGGGGAACTGCTGACGCAATTGCGCCAGAATAGGGTTCAAAGATTGCCGCTCATCCCTATTCAGTATGCCGCTGATGACGAAAGCCTGACCCACTGAGGTTACGCTGACTTTTTCCGCCAGCCCCTGCTGTAACAGGCCGTCAATCAACGCGTTGATTTGAGTTTCATGACGGTTTTCGATATGCAGATGTTTCAGACCGGGGATCGCCATCAGCTGCTGCTGAATACCCGCCCAGCGCTTTCCCATCATGATACCGGCGTTAATGCTGATCTCTCCCGGTCCGCTGCTGGTGATTTCTGTCTCGTCATACCCCGCCCGGGTCAGAACATCCTGAACCTGTCTGATAAGCTGATCGGTGCACACCACATTATCCCGGTACAGCACTCCCCATCCGCCCAGCGTCAGACGCACGCTTTGCAGGCGCTCACTCTTCTCACAGTAGCCGGAGAGCCGGAGTGTGCCATTTTTTTCCCGGGTTACCGCGATCTGCGTCAATCCGGTTTGCCGCAGCAGTTCTGCCACCCGGGAGGTCACCGGCTGCGGTGACGGCAGATTCCCGTTACTCAGCAGGATCAACGCGGAAGTCCCCGTTAATATCAGACACGCGAGCGCCATCCCGCATAACAGGGCTGATCGTGTGCGACGAAGCGGGTAGCGCGCTAAGTTGGCATGATGCTGACCAAACGCCATCGTCAGCCCCAAAGCCTGTACCACGCCCTCCCCGGGTAATGGCTTACCGGCCTGATGCCGCCGGCCATTAATCCGCACCGGCGCCCCCCCGGTATTGATCAGCAGTCCTGCCGGTGTTGCGGTAAATTCCAGCCTGTCGCCGCCGTGCAACGGAATACAAAGATCACAGCCGCGCTCGCCGACCGAAAGAGACCCGCCGGCCAGACAGACTTCACGTCCGTGCAGCACCCCGCCGAGTAAACGGATTTTCCACTCGTTATCCATGGCTGTTATCACTATTGGCTACCGTGGCTTTGATAAGAAACAGACGGATAACACTGTGGGTCTCATTATGTTCGCTGCTGAACAAATGCCCGATAATCGGTATATCGCCAAGTAACGGGATTTTATTCTGCGTCTGAGTCTGTTTATCCTGTTTAAATCCCCCAAGCAGCAGACTCTGCCCCGGACGCAGTGTCGCCTGAGAGGCTATTTCCGAGTTTTGTACTTCCGGTAAAGGTTCATCCTGACTCAGGGGTGGGTTTTGCTGACCATCCTGGATATTGAGGCTCAGCATAATATTCTGCCTGCCCTTTTCTTCCACCAGCCGCGGGGTTACCCTGAGGAGCGATCCTGTCGTGATAGATTCGAGTTTTGCGACTTTGTCGCCCTGCAATTTGGTGTAAAAGGTGATGTTTTTATCCAGTACCGCCTGAATGTTATTGAGCGTCACCACGGACGGCTGCGACAAAATATAGGCATGGGAATTTTTCTCGAGTGCCGACAGCCGCACCATAAAGCCCGGCGTGTTGCTGATGACAGTGGAAAATCCCCCGCCGGTGTTACTGTCAGGGCCGTTAACGGTGACAGAGCCGCCGCCCAGAGAAAGCGCCGCACTCCAGTCAATACCGAGCTGACTGATATCGCCGGCATCAACATCAATAATCGTGACCGAGATTTCTATCATCTGTGGTCGTTTATCCAGCTCACTGATGAGTTTGCGGTAACCCGCCATATTGACCGCACGATCCCGCACAATGACGGCGTTTTGCCGCGGATCAGCAGAAAACATCGGTAATCCCTGTGTTGCTGCTGAACCGGAGGCGGCTGTCGGCGCACTGCCACGGCTCATATCACGCAGTACACTGACTATCCCGGGAACGACGACATTTTGATCGCGGTACTGGTACTGGTCATCCACCGCCGTGGCATATTTGAGCGGGAACACCACAAGACTGACGGTATCATCCCGGCGGCGGGTCATCTCTCCATCCAGCATTGACGCCAGCTGAGTAATACGCGCGGTGCAGGCGGGAACCCCGCTGATATCAACAGCATTAACACCGGGGATGGTGCGCGCTTCACAGCTGCTTTTTTCCGGCACGTCCCGTTTACGCAGATAACGGATAAAGTTACCGGCCGGCAGTGTCCGGAGGGGAATAACGCTATGCGCCACACGTGATGAGGGGTAAACAAAAAGCGTATAACCATCAAACCAGGTTACTAAGCTATATTGTATGGCTAATTTGTTCAGAATTTTATCAGGAGAAGCAGGCGGGATCGTGCCACTGAATGTGTCTGTAATTGCCGGGTCGATGACCACAGGCGTGCCGGCGTTTTCCGCTAAATTTTGCAACAGCGATACCAGTGACATTTCCCGGGTACGCAGCGAAAAATTGTCGCCCTTACCGGAGAAGGTTTGCGCGTGAGTACATAAACAAAAAAACAGCGCCGGAAATACCACCCTTCTTTTTATTTTCATACCGGCCTCACATCTTACTATTTTTCTGACTGACGATTACGTTTGCCAAATATCGTGTCAGCGCCAGATGCTTTTCAATATCGATGGTCATTTTTTCAGCTGATATATTTTTGTCATAATAACAGCTCAGCCACCCGCCATCGGGTATTAACTGCAATGCATAATCATGAGTTTCCGGGCAGGCCGCAAGTAACAGAGTGATATGCTTCACGGTTTCAGGAAGAAGGTTGTCAGTATTGTCAATAAAAACAGACAAAACCAAAGACCGCGAACACAAATATCCGCGCGCCATTCTGCCCTCTAATATCATCAGTATGATTGCGCTATCAGGTGCGATGCGTAACTGCTCGACTACAGGGATTTTTTTTAATTTATCAAACATAGACCGGGCCTCCTGAACTGTGTTTATACTCGTTCAGAACCACCTGAGCGCACATCAGCAAAAAACCTGATATTTTTTCCTCTGCATCTTGCCATCATATTCACTTACAAATTCACACAATAATTTTACCCGGCATTTATTACGCTTTATATTAATTAGATTTTCTTACCTGAATTGAGAATAAGGCTGATACATTTATATTCTGACATTACAGACCGGATGACATTTTGTATTGTGAAATAGCACAAGGATAACAATCAATGAAAAATCAGCATTCCCTGGTGGGGAAATTAACGCTACTGATATCTGTTGGTTTGTTAATCATTTGGTTGATTACTATATCCATCACTACCTATATTTCACTAAATAACGACAGACAGCGGGTTATTGAAAATTTATCCCATATATCGCGCCTGCGAATGGCGTTAAGCAACTATCGATTTCAGGGTGCGGAAAGAGATGCGCTGGCACTCGCCCAGCTCTACCGTCACTATGTACCGGCAGATACACCTCTTGCCGCCAAAAGCGAGTGTCGTTATTTCCCTTTAAATGCCGGTACCGGTACGCCGCAGGATAAGCAGGCTAAAGATATGAGTTTCATTCAGATTTATGGTACTGCAGGCCAGACATACTATCTTGATAGTTTTATTCTTGACCGGGGCTACGGTATTTATCTTCTGCCTCCGCTCCATCATTCGCCCGATTATCTTATTCACAGGCAAAATGAGCTGTGGCAATTTCCGCGCCGCGCAACGCATAACAATCTGTTCTGGGGTAAACCGGAATATATCCCCGGCACCGGCTGGAGCGTCTCTGTCGCGGCGGCCGGCTCTCATGACATTCTGGTGGGTTTAGCGGTTAAACTTGACGACCTGCCCTCCTATGACCATAACATTTCCGGCGGAAGCATCAATCTCTGGCTTGATAAACACAATCAGATTCTGCCCTTCTCTGCTCTTGCGGAAAACAACAGCGAAATTCTGCAAAAACAGTTGCTGAATTTCTCTCTCCACGACGGATGGCAGCAGATCCCGGGCTATCTGGTGCTTCGCAGCGAACTAAAAGGTCCCGGCTGGCAACAGCTTATCCTGTACCCGACAAGCGGGATGCTAAAACACACGCTTAACATCGTGGCGGAGCAATTGCCTTTTGCCCTGACGACTCTGCTGCTGCTGGCGATGATGCTGTTCTGGCTGCTTCACCGCTATCTGGCCCGCCCGTTGCGGGACTTCGTCAGCATCATTGAGAAAACCGGGCCCGGCAAACTTTCCGCCCGGCTGCCGGAAAACCGTCATGACGAGCTGGGAAGCATTGCCCGCACCTATAACCTGCTGCTTGATGCCCTGCACAAACAATACGACAGCCTGGAAAATACGGTTGCCGAACGCACCCGTGAACTGACGATAGCCAAACAGCTGGCCGAACAGGCCAATAAGCGCAAAAGCAGCCATCTGACGACGATAAGCCATGAGCTGAGGACACCTCTGAGCGGGATTCTGGGCGCTCTCGAACTTCTGCAGTTAACCCCGATGAGTGAAAAACAGTCACAGCTATCCACGACGGCGAGCCAATGTACCCTTTCGTTACTCAGCATCATCAACAATCTGCTCGATTTCACACGCATTGAATCGGGACAGCTATCACTGCATATCGAAGACACCCCGATACTCCCGCTGCTGGATCAGGCGATGCATACCATCCAGGGCCCCGGGCAAAGCAAAGGATTAACACTGAAAACATTTGTCGGTCACCGGGTGCCGCTGGTATTCGGGGCGGACAAGACCCGTCTGCGGCAGATCCTGGTTAATCTGCTGGGCAACGCCCTCAAATTTACCGATAAGGGTGCCATTTACCTCAGCGTTAAACGCATCGGTGATTTTCTGATTTTCGCCGTGAGCGACAGCGGACAAGGTATAACACCTGCCGATCAAAAAGCGGTATTTGAGCCTTTTTTCCAGAGTAAGGGTAAGGGGCACAGCCAGGGGACGGGGCTTGGCCTGACGATTTCATCCACTCTCGCAAAAATGATGGGAGGATGGCTTGAGGTACGCAGTACACCGAAATTTGGCACCTGCATATCTCTGCTGCTTCCGCTCGGCAAATATCAGCCTCCCGAACCCCTGACGGGTAACATTGCCGCACCGCTGGTTCTGCATCGCCAGCTCTGCGCCTGGGGGCTGACGTGTGAAGTCGCCAGACAAGAGAGTGTATTTAATGCCGATGATCTTTGCTTCCTTCCCGGGAAGCTGCGTGAAACCGTCGTCCGCGCACTTTCCGGTGCGGTGAGTGAGAATGCTGCTCCGCTTCCGGTACAGCCCTGGAGATTACATATTTTGCTGGTTGATGACGCCGCTATCAACCGGGATATTTTTGGTATGATGCTGGCTTCACTCGGTCAGAAATTTACCCTGGCGGAGAGCGGTGAAGAAGCACTGGCATTAGGCCGGCAGCAGCGATTTGACCTGGTGTTAATGGACATTCGTATGCCGGAGACGGACGGAATGGAGTGTACTCAGCGCTGGCGTCAGGACACTCTGAATCACGATCCTCACTGCATGATTATTGCACTCTCGGCGAATACCACGCCGGAGGAAATAAGCCGCAGCAAAGAGGCCGGAATGCAGCATTATCTGACCAAACCTGTATATATCAACCAACTGGCCAATGCGATTTCCATTGCGGCGGAATACCAGCTTAAGCGCGATATTACTCTTCAGGAGCAGGATCACAGCTCAGAGCATGCACTGCTTTCCATGGACGATGACGCTATGCGCCGCAAAATACGCCACTCGCTGCATTTATTACTTTGTGAACTGGAGCACAATCTGAGTTCTCTGCCCAAAACAAGCACGTTGCTGCATACCCTGAAAGGTTGCCTCGGTCAGGCGGGATTGACTCCTCTGGTCTGCAGCATCATTGATATGGAAAATCGCGTACAGCATGGCCTGACTTTAGCTAAGGAGGAAATTACCGAATTTCGCCACATTCTGAATTCAGCACTGGATGCATAAATCAGTGCCGGCCAATGAGGCCGTCTATCAAGAGGTAATACACATGCACGATCATAAAATCCTGCTTATCGACGACCATGAACTGATTGTGAATGGGATTGTTAATCTGCTTTCTCCCTATCCCCGCTTTCAGGTGGTCGCCCACATTGATGATGGTCTGGAGGCTTACAACGCCTGTCGTATCCATGAACCGGATATTGTGGTACTTGATTTGGGCTTGCCCGGCATTAACGGGCTGGATCTTATCCCGCAGCTGCTTCGCCGGTTACCACATACGGCAATTCTGGCCTATACCGCCCATATGGAAGAAACGATGGCAATACGCACGCTAAGTGCGGGTGCGATGGGTTATGTGATGAAAAACAGCAGCCGTCAGGTACTGTTAGCAGCATTACAAAGCGTTGCCGTAAAAAAATACTATATCGATCCCGCACTGAACAGGGAAGCCATTGAGACCGCGCTTCGCACCAAAAATGATTGCACGGAAATACTCACGCCGCGCGAACGGCAAATTCTCAAACTCATTGCCGATAGTTTTACCAACCGGCTTATCGCTGAGCGACTGTGCATCAGCGTTAAAACAGTGGAAACGCATCGGTTAAATATTATGCGAAAACTCGACGTTCATAAAATTACCGAGTTACTTATCTGCGCACGACGACTGGGTTTGATTGAATAACGGACTATATTTCGGGTATTGCAGCACACTCAGACCGCCCGGATATAACGGCGGATGACTGATCGCTTTCCGCTGTTTTGTTAAAATATAAAACGCCCGATGAGATTCATCGGGCGTTTTAAGGCTGAAAAGTGTCCGCCTGTATCAGAACCCGCCAATATGACCGGAATGACACAAACTTCCTGACGCGCCTGCAGGCTTTTATTTACCGCGTTCTGTTTTTGTAAGGTGCGACTCTTGCTATATCTGCGGTATAATTAAGCACAGGTTCCTCATCGTTAGTCCATTCCCCGATAGTTACAGTATATTTATCAATAATCACCAGACCGTCAAAACTCAAATCATCAGATGATACCGCGTTTGCTAAGGTATCTCTTTCTTTTCTTTCCGGTTTTCCCTGCATAGATAAAGGTGTTTCTGTAAATTTTATCTTATAGCCACCACCCAGTCCTGATGTTGATACTGCTGATCTCAGCGTTCCCGAGCCCTTATATTCACGACATGCGTAAAAAACAATACTTTTGTAATGCGCTATAGATTTACCCGGTTTCATTAATTTCACTATGTCGCTTAATCTTTTTTCTTCTTCAAATTTACTAATTGATGAAAAATCCACCATTAAATGATCTTTAAAATGAATTCTGTTATCTTTTACTGCAGCAATATATTCCTCATCCGGTGTTTTTTCGTAATATTTAATCCTATAGTTTTTCACTTCATCTAACGAAGCCACTCCCATTGTTTTTTTCAATACTTGTATACCCTCTGATGTTATGCGGGTATATATTTCCGGGTATTGACCCGATGCAAATAATGATTCGGTGGCGGAGCGGCCAAATTGTTCTTCTGCTTCAAGTAGTTTGTCCTTATTCGGACCGAGAAAAATAATTTCTTTATCTTTAGGTATTAAACCAAAATTAAGGTCATTATCGTGTGTCAGATACCATCCATGTCCACTCAACACCAGTGTGTCAGCCTTTCTATCTTTTTCAGTCCACACTCTTAATGGACCATACGGTTCCTCAATCACATCTATTTTGTCTAATTTGTCTAAGGCGATTATTTTTCCTGCCGCTTTATTTTTACGGCTAGCGTATGCACTACTCTCATCAAATTGATACTGTGGGTTATAATCAGCCTTATTTGGTCTCTCAATTCGATCATTACCTTTATAGTTATTTGAATCCATACCGGGTAGAATCAGGTTTCTTCGGCTGGTATACATTGATTCCACATCATTTATTATATTTGAAAATATAGCAATAAGAGATGCAATAGATAAAAAATAATCCAGTTTCTGACGCATCCTTATTTTTGCAATATCCACATCCTGACTTAAATAATATTCCAGAGAGTCAACCTTATCCCGCAGAGTGAAGTCTTTCAGTTTTTTTTCCTCACCATCACGCACATTCAGGAATATATCCGGATTAGGTAAATATCCCAGCGTCACACTAACAGAATAGAAGTAATGTTGTGCGACTTCCTGTAGTATATTATTCCCAGGAATTGATACAAAACCAGTCATTTTATTAATCAGATATTCATAAGTATCCTGATCACTCATTACCCGATTTCCATTATTATCTCTTTTATTAAATATTGAATTATCAAAATATGCCTTTGAGCTTATCCCACAAATATATAGAGCGTAAGCTAAAAGAGATTTTCTTGCCTGGTATGCAGGGCCATAAATAACTTTATAGCTATCCGGAATAGATTGTATATCATGAACTACCTTTTCAAGTATTATCCCGGCAGATATTTCTTCAAAAGGTGGATAATAATATCCATTTTTTAAAACAGATGTTACAAGTAATGGTCTGAATTCAATATCAATTCTGTTATGGAGTAGTTTTATTAAATGATACAACTCTACCTTAAGATATTCTATACGCATGGTGTTTGATTTATCTGTTGCATAGAGTTCATCAGAAACCACACGAATATGAGATACAAGCATAACTTTATCTTTCTTCATGCCGGCAGAATACCCGGAAATTGCATTTTTATAAAGATGATACGTATCATAAAATTTCATTTCATCCGGTGTGTTTCCTCTTTGTTCAATAAAAGGAATAAATTTAGCTAAATTTCGCTTTCCGGTAGCCAGATTGTAAACTTTCAGATTAATATCGCTTGTAATATTCTTGTTGGTAAGTACTGTTATCTTTTTCAATGAAAATTCATCAAGTCTGGGATACTTTTCTGATTCTTCTGTTTTTAAATATTCAAACATATTTAAATGTTCAAATTTGTTTTTCGACAAAAAACAGACCGCTAAGTCATAGTCATCCAGTTGTTTAAATTTTTCATGATTTTTTATGAAAAGTTTCAATCTGCAAAATAAATAATCCTTATTATTTTTATCATTTTGATTGGAAGATGTAATAAAATCAGAACAGGCTCTTTTATGCTTTTCAGTTTCTGATAAACTTGATTGATTGGTATCCTTTTTATTGAAAAAAGTCACAATATCATCATAATTATGCTTTCTCAATTTCACGGTTTCTTTATCATTATTGAATAAATAACGTTTAGACCTATGGTGATATGCATCCATATTATTTTTCGCATCCTGCTCTACTTTATATAACGTATTTAGCATGGATGAGCCATACTTGCTATTATTAATGGTAACATTTGGTGCAGGCATAGTATAACTATCACTAAACGTCGTTTTGTTACTTTCAGATATTGTGCCAACTGAAGGGGTGACTGATATATTAGCTAACGATGACATATTAACCAGCATTAACATTGCATATACTGTTTGTTGCTGATTTATATTATCTGAATTCAGCCCCGGAGTCTTACCTAACCGGGGGCCAATCCCGGCTAATTTATTATTACCACCAATTTCTTTAATATATTTATCAGAAATATAGTTAGCTCGATTCCCCATGGCTATTCGGTGATTTTGTGCTGCAGTGGGTATACTTTTACTATTTGTCAATAATTTCATTATTTAATCTTTCATTAACAGGGGCAGAATAATAACCTTCAGAAATGACGAGTTACTGAAAATACTATTCATTAATAGCACCAGACGAACGTATTAAAAAGTTATCTGATGAGAAGATTAATTGATATTATATATTTTAAAGATATTTTCCATAACCAACGCATAATCATTTATTGCTGCTGCCATTGTCTCCTCATTTTTTAAAGCCAGTAATGAGAATGTTGCCCGTAATTCAATATTATCATCAATATTAACTAACGCAGGCTGACCAAAGTGAAAAAATGGCGAGTAATTGTTCATTACTGATAATAACGATTCACTTATGCTCTGGGTATCGACTCTCTTATATTCACAAATAACACTCCATATCACAGGTGTGTCATCAATTGTCATTACATGAATACATTTCTCGTTTTCCAGGTAGAGAGTGATTGCTGAATGATTATCAAGTTGTGTGTTTACAGGTAAAGTATCTCCCCGGCCAATATAACGAATGGCTGAGCTAATTAAACCTGCTAAATTCATAAACATATAATACCTTAATCGTTATTAAGAGTCGTTCAGGACAGAACCACATAGAAATGTAAGCCGGAAATAATATATTAAGATAATTCAGTATCTGTATTTTTCGTTTTATATATTTCATCTCAGAATAAAAGAAAATCTATTCTAACGTGCGAATATACAAATACACATAAGGCAAAAGACTGACCTTTATTCAGTATTCGTAACGTTTCAGACCCTGAAAAAAAACGCCTGATGATATTCATCAGGCGTTTTACAGGCAGAAATGGTTAACTTATATAAAGGCTGTCACAGTGACAGCCTGTTATCTGTTATTTACTTTCCATTTTTGCCCAGGTATCACGCAGGCCGACAGTCCGGTTAAAGACTAATTTATCCGCTGAGGATAATTTGGCATCAGCACAGAAATACCCTTCGCGCTCAAACTGATACGGTTTGCTGCTGTCTGCGGCGACCAGTGACGGCTCCACAAAGCCCTGACGGATCACCAGAGAATCCGGGTTAAGCGTTGCCAGGAAGTCATCTTCCGCGCCCGGGTTCGGGACACTGAACAGACGGTCATACAGACGGATTTCCGCCGGTACCGCGTGTTTCACGCTGACCCAGTGAATAACACCTTTCACTTTACGTCCGTCAGCCGGATCTTTATTCAGGGTTTCCTGATCATAGGTGCAGTAGATAGTGGTGATATTGCCTTCGCTGTCTTTTTCCGCGCGTTCTGCTTTAATCACAAATGCATTACGCAGGCGCACTTCTTTATTCAGCACCAGACGCTTGTACTGTTTGTTGGCTTCTTCACGGAAGTCAGCACGGTCAATCCAGATTTCACGACTGAACGGCACTTCGCGGCTGCCCATCTCCGGTTTGTTCGGATGATTCGGCATGGTGACCATCACATCACCTTCCGGCATGTTTTCAATCACGACTTTCACCGGATCGATAACCGCCATAGCGCGTGGCGCGCTTTCGTTCAGGTCATCACGGATACAGGATTCCAGTGCCGCCATTTCGACGTTGTTATCCTGTTTGGTGACCCCGATACGGCGGCAGAACTCGCGGATAGAGGCAGCGGTATAACCACGGCGGCGCAGACCGGAAATGGTCAGCATGCGCGGGTCATCCCAGCCTTCAACAAATTTCTCAGTCACCAGCTGATTCAGCTTCCGCTTGGACATCACAGTGTATTCAAGATTCAGGCGGGAGAACTCATACTGACGCGGGTGGCAGTCAATGGTGATGTTATCCAGCACCCAGTCATACAGGCGGCGGTTGTCCTGGAATTCCAGGGTACAGAGTGAATGAGTGATCCCTTCCAGCGCATCAGAAATACAGTGAGTGAAATCGTACATCGGGTAGATGCACCATTTGTCGCCGGACTGATGGTGAGTCGCAAACTTAATACGGTAAATGACCGGATCACGCATCACCATAAAGGAGGATGCCATATCAATTTTGGCACGCAGACACGCTTTACCTTCCTCAAAACCGCCGTTACGCATTTTTTCAAACAGCGCAAGGTTCTCTTCCGGGGTGCGGTCGCGGTACGGGCTGTTCCGGCCCGGCTCTTTTAACGTGCCGCGGTATTCACGGATTTCTTCCGGACTTAATTCACAGACATACGCCAGACCTTTGTTGATCAGCTCAACGGCGTAGTTGTACAGCGTGTCGAAATAGTCCGAGGAATAGCACACTTTGCCGCTCCACTGAAAACCGAGCCATTTGACATCGTTTTCAATGGAATTAACGTATTCCACATCTTCTTTCACCGGGTTGGTGTCATCAAAACGCAGATTGCATTGTCCCTGATAGTCTTGTGCTATGCCGAAATTCAGGCAGATTGATTTTGCATGACCAATATGCAGGTATCCGTTCGGTTCAGGCGGGAAACGGGTGTGAACCGTGGTATGTTTTCCGGAAGCCAGGTCTTCGTCAATGATCTGACGAATAAAGTTTGTCGGGCGGGCATCAGCCTCGTTCATTGTCATAATTCCTCAATGCAATATGCGCGTTAATAACCCCCTATCATCCGATATGATGCGCTCATATACAACCACCTGATCACAGAAATATCAGCCTGACAGAGACCTTCGCGCAAAAAACAGGTAAAAAAAACGGGAAGCAGAAGCCTCCCGTTATTATCACAACCGCAATCACTTATTTAATGACGTGATACAGCTCAGAGTCGTTTGCCTTCACCAGACCTTTGGCAACAATCTCCACACGATCATAATCATCGATATTACTGATGATTACCGGACTTATCATTGATTTGGCATGTTCGTTCAGATAGGCCAGATCCAGTTTCAGCACCGCATCACCGGCAGCAACCTGTGCGCCTTCCTCAATCAGGCGGGTAAAGCCGTTGCCGTTCAGATTCACGGTATCAATACCCATGTGAACAATAATTTCCGCACCATTATCGGTTTCCAGACAGAATGCATGGTTGGTGTCGAAAATTTTCACCACAGTACCTGCTGCCGGGGCATATACGGTGTCACTTTCCGGCTTGATGGCAATACCGTCACCGACAACACGACTTGCAAATGCTTCATCCGGCACTGCGGATAAATCAACCACTTCACCGTCGAATGGTGCCACCAGCGTCAGTACCACGTTACCGCCACCCTGCGCTTTGGTTTTCACAGCTTCAGGAGCTGCCGCGGCTGCCTGAGCGGCTGCAACCGGGCCTTCTTTCAGCACATCACGCATCGCATTGGCAATCAGTTCGGCACGGGTGCCGACAATCACCTGCACACTCTCTTTATTCAGACGGATAACGCCGGAAGCACCGATTTGTTTCGCATAAGCATCACTGACCTGCGCCGAATCCTTCACGGTCAGACGCAGACGGGTGATACAGGCATCAATACCGGTCAGGTTATCTGAACCACCGATAGCCGCGATATACTGACGCGCTTCGCTGCTGATGGATTTTTTCTCTTCTTTTTTATTATCAGTGCTGACATTCTCACTGTAACCATCAACGGTATCGTTGGTTGCCATCGCCGCTTCACGGCCCGGGGTTAACAGGTTGAATTTGGTGATAACAAAACGGAACACCACATAGTACAGCGCGAAGAAAACCAGCCCCTGTAAAATCAGCATATACCAGTTAGTCGCCAGCGGGTTGCGTGAGGACAGCGCCATATCCACCAGCCCCGCACTGAAACCGAAGCCGGAAATCCACTGCATGGTTGCAGCGATAAACAGGGAGATACCGGTCAGGAAGGCGTGGATAACATACAGTACCGGTGCCACGAACATAAAGGAGAATTCAATCGGCTCGGTGATACCGGTGAAGAACGCGGCAAATGCACCGGCGATCATAATACCGGCCACTTTTGCTTTGTTTTCCGGTTTGGCGCAGTGATAAATCGCCAGCGCGGCACCCGGAATACCAAACATCATGATCGGGAAGAAACCGGCCTGATAACGGCCTGTGATCCCCGGAATTGCGGTACCGGCATCAATGGATTGCTGACCGGCCAGGAAGTTAGGAATATCGTTGATATCCGCCACGTTGAACCAGAACACGGAGTTCAGTGCGTGGTGCAGACCAACCGGGATCAGCAGACGGTTAAAGAAGCCGTAAATCCCCGCGCCCCACGCGCCCAGGTCTTTAATGCTCTTACCGAAGGAAACCAGTGCATCATAAATCACCGGCCAGACATACATCAGCACCGCTGCCACCAGGATCATCACGAAAGATGCCAGGATCGGCACCAGACGGCGGCCGCTGAAGAATGACAGCGCCAGCGGCAGCTCAACACTGCTGTAACGGTTATACAGTTCGGCAGAAATAACACCGACCAGGATACCGATAAACTGGTTGTTGATCTTACCGAACGCTGCCGGAACGGATTCAGGCGGAATACCCTGAATCATACCGACTGTCGCGGTGGAACACAGGGTGGTCACCACCATAAAGCTGACAAAACCGGTCAGTGCTGCCGCACCGTCTTTGTCTTTTGACATCCCGTACGCAATACCGATAGCAAACAGCATTGACATGTTATCAATGATAGCCGCACCGGATTTAATCAGGAACGCGGCAACCACGTTGTCCGCACCCCAGCCCGTCGGGTCGATCCAGTAGCCGACCCCCATCAGAATTGCCGCAGCCGGTAATGTGGCGACAGGCACCATCAATGCCCGGCCAATCCGCTGCAGATAGTTCAGTATACCCACTCACTCCCCCTTGCCGCCCTGACGAACGGCCTTTTTGTTTTACTGCATTATTATCACAGCCATGAGCAGCTGCCTTTTTGTGTACATCTGAATTTGTAACAACCGGCCTGAGCATTCACCGGATTGCGTAACACGTATTTTACTCCGGCGATACGTAACAGTCTAAAAAGTTTATTTCGCTTCGCAAATTAAATAGCTGTGATTTGTGATTATTATCACCAATATTCATCACCGGATGGTTAAAATGCTGGCAGTCACACAAAACTTATTTTAAGATAAAAAATATCTTTTCCGGCGGCTGTATTCTCACCCGTGACTAATAAATTCCGGGTATTCATGCTATAGATGAGACAGGAAGGATCTTCCTGAGACAGCACAGCAGATACCGGGCGGATAACCCGGTATAACTTAATGAGGTAGAATCGATATGCGTTTAATCCCTCTTGCGAAAGCGCAGGATGTCGGTCAGTGGTCCGCACAGTACATCGCTGACAAAATCAATGCGTTCCGCCCTTCGGCAGAGCGCCCGTTTGTTCTGGGACTGCCGACCGGCGGCACCCCGCTGGCGACCTACAAAGCGCTGATCGCCCTGCATCAGGCCGGAAAAGTCAGTTTCCGTCATGTGGTGACGTTTAATATGGATGAGTATATCGGCCTGCCGACGTCCCATCCGCAGAGCTATCACTCATTTATGCATGAGAATTTCTTTAATCACATTGATATCCCGGCGGAAAACATCAACCTGCTCAATGGTAATGCCCCGGATAGCGATGCGGAATGTGAACGCTACGAAGCGAAGATGAAAGCTTACGGCGGTGTGCAGCTGTTTATGGGCGGTGTCGGTAATGACGGTCACATTGCCTTTAACGAACCGGGCTCATCACTGACCTCACGCACCCGTGTCAAAACCCTGACACCGGAAACCCGTATCGCCAACTCCCGTTTCTTTGACAATGACATCAATAAAGTACCGAAATATGCACTCACCGTGGGTGTCGGCACACTGATGGATGCCAAAGAGCTGCTTATCCTCGCCACCGGTCATAACAAGGCAATGGCGGTACAGCAGGCGGTTGAAGGCTCGGTGAATCATATGTGGACGATTACCTGTGTGCAGATCCACCCGAAAGCCATTGTGGTGTGTGATGAACCGGCCACACTTGAGCTGAAAGTGAAAACCCTGAAGTATTTCTGTCACCTTGAATCTGACATTATCGAACAATTTGCTGCTGAATAACCGATGCTGACCGCCCTTTATCCGGGCGGTTTTTGTTGTGTTGTCTTATCTTTAAATCAGTATTCTCTCCCCCAGGAGGCGTTATGTACGCATTAACCAATGCCATTATTTATACCGGTCACGATCGTCTGGAAAACCACGCGGTCATTATTGACGGCGAATTAATCCACAGTGTGTGCCCGGTCAGTGAGTTACCGGACGGAATTGATACCCGTGATCTGGGCGGTGCTATCCTCTCCCCGGGATTTATTGATTTGCAGGTCAACGGCTGCGGCGGCGTACAGTTTAATGACAATGAAGACGATATCACTGTCCGCACCCTGGACATTATGCAGAAAGCCAATGAGCGCCCCGGCTCCCCCAGCTTCCTGCCGACACTGATCACCAGCCCCGATTCGCTGATGAAACTGAGTGTCAGCACTATGCGTGATTATCTGAAAAATCATAAAAATCAGGCGCTGGGGCTGCATCTGGAAGGGCCTTATATCAACCCGGTGAAAAAAGGCACGCACAATCCGGACTATATCCGCAAGCCGGATGCCGCAATGATTGATTTCCTGTGTGACAACGCAGATGTGATAACCAAACTCACCCTGGCACCGGAAATGGTGGAACCTGCCGTTATCCGCAAACTGACGGATGCGGGGATTGTGGTCTCCTCCGGGCACTCCAACGCAAGTTATGAAGAGTCCCGTGCCGGGTTTGAAAACGGCATCACCCTCTCCACACACCTGTTTAATGCCATGCCGTACATTTCCGGCCGCCAGCCGGGACTGATTGGCGCGATTTATGATACCTCTGAAATCTATGCCGGAATTATTGCTGACGGCCTGCATGTCTCCTGGCCTAACATCCGCAACAGTAAAGCCCTCAAACGCGACAAGCTGATCCTGGTCACCGACGCCACTGCACCGGCAGGGCTTGATCCGAAAACCAGCGGGCTGGATCATTTTATCTTTGCCGGCAAAACGATATATTATCGTGATGGTTTATGTGTGGACGAAAACGGCACACTGAGTGGCTCCTCACTCACCATGATCCGCGCAGTGGCAAACTGTGTCCGGCATGTCGGTATCCCGCTGGATGAAACCCTGCGTATGGCCACACTCTATCCGGCACGGGCAATTGGTGTTCAGGACAGACTGGGAAGTATTAAATCCGGCAGCATTGCCAACCTGACTGCTTTCACCGCTGATTTTTCTGTCTGTATGACAATCGTTAACGGGAATGTGGTCCATACATCATGAGTAAAAGACGCCGATGGGTAACGGAATTCCGCAGATAGGTAATATTGATTTAGTCAAACAGCTGAACGGGGCGGTAGTTTACCGCCTGATAGACCGTTCCGGCCCGATTTCACGCATTCAGATTGCGGAACAAAGTCAGCTGGCACCTGCCAGCGTGACCAAAATTACCCGTCAGCTTCTTGAGCGCGGCCTGATAAAAGAGGTGGATCAGCAGGCATCCACCGGCGGACGCCGCGCTATCTCCATTATTTCCGAACACCGTGCCTTTCAGACTATCGGCGTGCGTCTCGGCCGCCATGATGCCACTATCGCACTGTTTGATCTCAGCGGACGGGCTCTCGAAGAAGAGACCTGTTCCCTGGAAGCCACGTCTCAGGCCGATGCGGAAGCCAAACTCATTACACTGATCGACAACTTCAGACAGACGCACCAGCGCCGTATCCGCGAGCTTATCGCCATTGCGGTGATTCTGCCCGGCCTGGTCGATCCGGATCGTGGTATTGTGCGCTATATGCCGCATATTACGGTCAATGACTGGCCGCTGACCGAAAACCTCCATCAGCATTTTAAACTGCCCTGCTATGCCGGACATGATATCCGCAGTCTCGCGCTGGCTGAACACTATTTCGGTGCCACACGTGATTGCGCGGATTCACTGCTGGTGCGTATTCACCGGGGTGCCGGGGCGGGGATTATTATCAACAGCCAGATTCTGCTGAACCGGCGTGGTAATCTCGGCGAAATCGGTCATATTCAGATCGACCCGCTAGGTGAACGCTGCCACTGCGGAAACTTCGGCTGTCTGGAAACGGTCGCATCGGATGCCGCCATTGAAACCCGGGTAAAACATCAGCTGGCTCAGGGGTTTAAGAGTGAACTAACACCGGATAACTGCTCTGTCCGCGCCATCTGCCGTGCCGCTAACCGGGGCGATGCCCTCGCGGCAGAAGTGATAAAGCAGGTCGGTAATTCCCTCGGAAAAGCCATTGCTATCACGATAAACCTGTTTAACCCGCAAAAAGTGGTGATTGCCGGTGAGATAACCGCGGCTGAAAACATCCTTCTGCCCGCACTGCAAAGCTGCATCAATACGCAGTCACTGAAAAATTTCCGTGAGGATCTGCCGGTGGTGATTTCTCAGCTGCCGCCAAACTCCGCTATCGGCGCATTTGCCCTGATAAAACGGGCCATGCTGTACGGTGAACTGCTGCTGCATGTTCTGGAAAACAGACCGGTTCCGCAAGCATAATCTGCTGCCGGATAAATGTATCAACCCTGTGATTTTATCCTGTTTTTTGTTCTGTTTATCTTCAAAGTGATTATTATGCAGGCAAACAAACGGATTTCATCAAAATATCTGCAAAAAGCAGTTGACGCTTTTGGCTGTAATCCGCATAATGCGCCCCGCAACGCCGATGAAGGTCACGCAAAAAAAGATGGCTACGTAGCTCAGTTGGTTAGAGCACAACACTCATAATGTTGGGGTCACAGGTTCGAATCCCGTCGTAGCCACCATCTTTTTTGCGGGAGTGGCGAAATTGGTAGACGCACCAGATTTAGGTTCTGGCGCCGCAAGGTGTGCGAGTTCAAGTCTCGCCTCCCGCACCATTTCTCGTGACATTCGTTGTTGCTTATTGTATTTCCGGATGGGGTATCGCCAAGCGGTAAGGCACCAGGTTTTGATCCTGGCATTCCCAGGTTCGAATCCTGGTACCCCAGCCATCTTCCACTCAGTGGAAAAATGAAGTATGATAAGCCTCGTTTTTCAGGTGGGGTATCGCCAAGCGGTAAGGCACCAGGTTTTGATCCTGGCATGCCCAGGTTCGAATCCTGGTACCCCAGCCATATTCTGAAAAACGGCTTTGTTAAAGCAGTAAAAGATGGCTACGTAGCTCAGTTGGTTAGAGCACAACACTCATAATGTTGGGGTCACAGGTTCGAATCCCGTCGTAGCCACCATCTTTTGCAGCCACTATCTTTTGGGGTATCGCCAAGCGGTAAGGCACTGGATTCTGATTCCAGCATTCCCAGGTTCGAATCCTGGTACCCCAGCCAAATTCTGAAAGCCCGTCTCTGACGGGCTTTTTGCTTTTCTGAATCCGGATAAAACCCTTATTCTGTTATTTCGTGCTTCTTGTAAACACATCCCTGTCCGCTCAATTCGCGCCATCCATGGTGCTTTACGCTTTTCGTTTCTTTTACCCGCTGTCCGCTGTTACCTGACCGGCCGAAAAACCAACGGGTTATACCCCCAGTGCATATTTCAGCGCCAGCTTTTTCAGCGGTGTTGCACGTTGTGCCACCGTCAGCGCCAGATTACGTAACGGCTGTAACCCCGGCAGGGTATTACTGAAAGTGAGATAAAACGCATCCATCCCGGCCTGCATCAGCAGGTTATCCGGACGACGACGGCGCTCATATCGTTTGAGAACGGATTCACTACCCCAGTCCTCACAGCACTCACGCGCTGCAATCAGGGTATTCAGTAATGTATCCGCATCACGGTAACCGAGGTTTACCCCCTGCCCGGCCAGCGGATTGATGGTATGCGCCGCATCACCGATCAGTGCCAGCCCGTCCTGCACATAGTGTGCGGCATGGTGCCGCACCAGCGGAAAAGAGCCGCAGGCCAGCGGCGTCACGTCCCCGAGGCGTTCAGGGAATGATGCGCGGATTTCTGCCTGCAGTTGCGGCAGCGGCAGTTTACTGAGCTGGCGTATCCGCGCCGGTGAGTCATACCAGACCAGCGAAGCATACGAATCAAACAACGGCAGAAACGCACGCGGGCCGGACGGGAAAAACTGCTGCCAGGTGATATCCTGCTGCTCACGTCCGGTATCCACGCTGATCAGCATGCAGGACTGACGATACTGCCAGCCGCGGCTGCCGATACCGGCCAGCGTTCTGACCTGTGATTTCGCGCCGTCCGCGCCGATCACCAGCCGGGTGGTAATGATGTCACCGTTATCAAACGTCAGTAACCATTCACCGGACTGCTTTGTCATACCCTGTAACCGCGCCGGGCACAGACAGGTGATCAGCTCATGAGTGGTGATCATCTCCCACAATGCCCGTTGCAGGACCGGGTTTTCCACCATATACCCCAGCTCAGGTAACCCGAGGCTCTCTGCGGTAAAGGTCACTTCCGACCCCGGTTCCTCATAGGTTTCCAGGGTGCGGTACGGTACACAACGCATGGCACGCACACGCTCCCATACGCCGAGACTTTCCAGTAACTCAGCAGACGCGCGGCTGATGGCAGAAATCCGCACGTCAGGGCGGCTCTGCGCATCGAACGCTGCCGGTGCCTGTAATTCAGCCACCGTGACGCGAAAACCGGCCTGAGCCAGTCCCAGTGCTGTGGCGGCACCAATCATTCCCCCGCCGATAACGGTGACTTCAGAATGTGCTAACGGGTTATCCATGACATACCTATTCTAATACGTTGATTTTTTGTTCAATTGCCGTAAATTCACCGGGGAAGGTGAAGATCCGTGCTGCCGGGTCTGGTCACCGGTGTGTCAAATGACTACAATATCGACCATTGATTACATCAAACCTGATTGAATACACACAATGCTTTTCAGTGTTGCGGGTATTGTTTCACTGAAAACAGCGGATTGAGAAAATGTCGACAAGTAAAAAACTGTACATAAAAACCTGGGGCTGTCAGATGAATGAGTACGATTCATCCAAAATGGCTGACCTGCTGGAAAGCACCCACGGCTACACTTTAACAGACAATGCCGATGAAGCCGATATTCTCCTGCTTAATACCTGTTCTATCCGTGAAAAAGCGCAGGAAAAAGTGTTCCATCAGCTTGGACGCTGGAAAAACCTCAAGGATGTGAATCCGGACATTATTATCGGTGTCGGGGGCTGTGTGGCCTCCCAGGAAGGGGATTTTATCCGCCGCCGTGCCCCGGCCGTGGACATTGTCTTCGGCCCGCAGACACTGCACCGCCTGCCGGAGATGATCAACAAACTCAGAGGCGATCGCAGCCCGATTGTGGACATCAGCTTCCCGGAAATCGAAAAATTTGACCGCCTGCCGGAACCCCGCGCCGAAGGCCCGTCCGCGTTTGTTTCTATCATGGAAGGCTGTAATAAATACTGCACCTTCTGCGTGGTGCCTTACACCCGTGGTGAGGAAGTCAGCCGTCCGTGTGATGATGTGCTGTTTGAAATCGCACAGTTAGCCGCTCAGGGCGTGCGTGAGGTAAACCTGCTGGGCCAGAACGTCAATGCTTACCGCGGCCCGGCATTTGACGGCAGTATCTGCAGTTTTGCCGAACTGATCCGCCTGGTAGCCGCGATTGACGGTATCGACCGCATCCGCTTTACCACCAGTCATCCGATTGAATTCACCGATGATATTATCGCTGTTTATGAAGATACCCCGGAACTGGTCAGCTTCCTGCACCTGCCGGTACAGAGCGGCTCAGACCGTATTCTGACCCAGATGAAACGCGCCCATACCGCACTGGAATACAAATCCATCATTCGCAAACTTCGCAAAGCGCGTCCGGATATTCTGATAAGCTCTGACTTTATCGTTGGCTTCCCGGGTGAAACCAATGACGACTTTGAAAAAACCATGCAGCTGATTGCCGATGTGAATTTCGATATGAGCTTCAGTTTCATCTATTCTCCGCGTCCGGGTACCCCGGCGGCTGACCTGCCGGATGACGTGACTGAAGAAGAGAAAAAACAGCGTCTGTACCTGTTACAGCAGCGGATTAACCAGCAGGCAATGAGCTACAGCCGTCAGATGCTCGGCACCACTCAGCGCATCCTGGTAGAGGGCCCGTCCCGCAAAGACGTTATGGAGTTATCCGGACGCACCGAAAATAACCGCGTGGTGAACTTTGAGGGCACCCCGGACATGATCGGCAAATTTGTGGATGTCGAAATTACCGATGTCTATACCAACTCACTGCGCGGTCGCGTGATCCGGACAGAAGATCAGATGAACCTGCGTGTTCACGAAACTCCGGCATCCGTCATTGCCCGCACCCGTAAAGAAGACGAACTGGGTGTCGGCATCTACCAGCCAACCGTACACTAACTAACGATCACGCGCAGAATAACCTGCGTGTGAGAATACACAGAGAGATTCAGTGACAGAGACCTATACATCACCTTCACAGGTAGCAACACAGGAAATTTTCCTCGAACCCGCCGAAAATCAGCGTCTGCAAAGCCTCTGCGGTCCCTTCGACGATAACATCAAACTGCTTGAGCGCCGCCTCGGCACCGAAATCAGTCGCCGCGACAACCGCTTCCGGCTGACCGGCAAACCGCACTGTGTCAAAGCCGCTGCGGCGATCCTGCGTCAGCTTTATGTGGAAACCGCCCCGGTGCGCGGTGTTATCCGCGATATTGACCCCGAGCAGGTCCACCTCGCTGTAGCCGAAAGCCGTGTACTGGAACAGAGCGACGAACACGTGCCGGACTACGGTAAATCCGTCAATATCAAAACCAAACGCGGTGTGGTTAAACCGCGCACGCCAAACCAGGCACAGTATATCGCCCACATTCTCGACCACGATATCACCTTCGGTATCGGCCCTGCCGGGACCGGGAAAACCTATCTGGCAGTCGCTGCCGCCGTGGATGCCCTGGAACGTCAGGAAATCCGCCGCATCCTGCTGACCCGCCCTGCCGTTGAGGCCGGTGAGAAACTCGGCTTCCTGCCCGGCGATCTCAGCCAGAAAGTCGATCCGTATCTGCGCCCGCTGTACGACGCGCTGTTTGAAATGCTCGGCTTTGAGAAAGTGGAAAAGCTGATTGAACGCAACGTGATTGAAGTCGCGCCGCTGGCCTATATGCGCGGCCGGACGCTGAACGATGCCTTTATTATTCTTGATGAGAGCCAGAACACCACCATCGAACAGATGAAAATGTTTCTGACCCGTATCGGCTTTAACTCCAAAGCGGTTATCACCGGGGATATCACCCAGATTGACCTGCCGAACGGCAATAAGTCCGGTCTGCGTCACGCCATTGAAGTTCTGGCAGATGTGCCGGAACTGAGCTTTAACTTCTTCCACAGTGAAGACGTGGTGCGTCATCCTATCGTGGCAAAAGTGGTTATTGCCTATGAAGCGTGGGAAGCCGCAGAACAGAAACGTAAACAGATGCTGAAACAGCAGCGCGATGCCGAACGTGCGCAGGCGCAGCAGGAACAATCCCATGAGTAATCCGGTTCTTGATTTACAAATAGTCTGTGAAAATACAGACAATCTGCCTTCTGAGGCACAGTTTCAGCGCTGGATTGACGGCGTGCTGCCGATGTTTCAGGAAGAGAGTGAAGTGACCATCCGCCTGGTGGATGAAGCAGAAAGCCATGAGCTGAACCTGACTTACCGCGGCATGGACAAACCAACCAACGTGCTCTCCTTCCCGTTTGAAGCGCCGCCGGAAATTGAACTCCCGCTGCTGGGCGATCTGATTATCTGCCGCCAGGTGGTGGAGCGTGAAGCCGCGGAACAGGAAAAAACCGAAGAGGAACACTGGGCACATATGGTCGTTCACGGCTGCCTGCATCTGCTGGGTTATGACCACATCGAAGACGACGAAGCAGAAGAGATGGAAGGTCTGGAAACGGAAATCTTAAAAAAATTAGGCTATTCTGATCCGTATATCACAGAAAAATAATGAAAACATAAATATTGTTGTTTATCAAAAAATTAAATTCATTTCAGGATAATGAAATCAATATTATGAGCGTGTGCATGTACACATATTTTATGATGAACAGTGACTGTTATTGACATTCATCAACTACACACCTAAATTTCACTGTATATTTAAACAGTAAATTAAGAGGTGATCACATGCTCCGTATTGAAGTTATTTTCAGCAGCAACCAAAAAAAGATGGTACCACCTGGCACATTTGAGGCTCTGGAAAAAGAAATTGACCGAAAGTTTCGTGCTCAGTATCAGGATATGAACGTTCGTATTGCGTGGGGTACCAATGCGTCGATGTCCGTAACCGGCGGGAAAAATGATAATGACAATAAAAAAATAAAAGAGATACTGCAGGAGATTTTTGAGGATGGCAGCTGGGTACCGGAAACGGCAGATGCTTCTGATGATGTAGAATATTTTGATAAGTAGGTGACAGCCGCGCCGGACATCCACCTGCGCGGCTTTATTTTATTGATCTGAGTCTACGCCTTGCTCTGCTGCTTCCTGCGCTTCACGCTCCATCTGTTCCGCCAGTTCACGCTGCTTCACATTCCACACAGAGCCCTGCGGCATTTCAACACGCACATCGAGACGGGTGGATTCCGGCAGGTCACACGGTTCTCCGTCCTGATAGAAAATACGCTCACCTTCCGGGGTGATGTCTTTCAGCCGCCAGTTCTGGAAACGTTCCGGTAAATGCGCATGCTGACGGTGACAGGTTTCAATAATCAGACTGCCGTCTTCCTGTACGCGGTCATCGACATAAACCAACTCAAGGCCGTTATTGTCTTTCGGTACCGAAATACCACCGTTTACGCCCCATGCACCATCTGCGTTATAACCGAGTATACCAGTAATGTGATACTGGCCGGTGCCGGTACAGAGAACCTCTGCACCTTCGGATTCGTCGTTGGTTTTGTAGTTGCCGTCCGGGTGGATTTGAATGACAGGCGATGCCCGTTTAATAAATCCATTGCCGTCAACGGCAGTGTTGGATTCTGTCCATACCGTCCAGGCATTTGACATGGTTGCTAAATTAACATTCCCTGATCTGAAATATAAATGCCCGGATTGCGTCAATAACTGGAAGTTTGACCTATTCCCTGATACGTCAGGCCATCCTCTGAATGTTGCCATTCCAATGACGGTATTGTCTGTTCCGCCCCATACTTTATCTCTGGTACTGATTCCGCAGGACACGCCGGGAGGATACGCAGCAAAGCTTCGTGTGTAGTTATAATCAAGGTTGCGATAATCAAAATGTGTTTGCCTGGCAAGCTTGTCATTCAAATCATTTGGTTCACCGGCAGGAGCATTATAAGGCAGCAACGTACTCCGGTATGTCTCTGTATTGCGAACCCATTCACTTACCGCTTTCTCATGTGGCACTTTAGTTGTTGATGCCCCGACTGATGCTGAGAGTTGCACAATCCCTTTTTGGGTCGTTGTTGCATCTTTAGGCTCAGGGATTTTAATATTATCTACTTTTTCGTCTATTTTCTTAATCGCTTCATTCAGCGCTTTAATGCTATCCAGCGTCACCTTTTGTCCATTCGGCAACTCAATTTCCACCTGGCCGGTGTCCGTCATCCACTGCTGCATTGCCTGGAGAAAGTAAACGATATAGCCCTGATTGGCTGACATAGTTCGGGCCGCATCTGAAATGGTGTCCGGTACCGTAGTGGCAATAGAGTATTTCGCACCGCTGAGCGTTACCGGGGCATTGAATGCCAACACCAGTTCGGTATCACTATTTACCGCACGGATCATCATGCTGACAGGTGTCGCACCGTTCTCAATGCTGATAAGCTGGCCCGGGGCCACACCGTGAATGTTCTTTTTCCACTGTGTGCCGGTGCCGGTCACAATCGGTGAACCGGCTTTAATGGCTATGGTGCCGTCTGTATAAATCATGGGGTTTCCTTAAATTTCAGGCATAAAAAAACCGCCGGAGCGGTTATTTTGATTGGGGTATACGTCAGTTATAAATATAAATCGCCGTCGATACAGTGAGTGTTATAAATCCCCTGCACCTTACCGTTATTTGTCCACATATCCCCCATCCAGCCGGAGTCCACTGTTGCCAGAAACCGGACATCGTAATAATTGCCGCTGACATGCAAACCTAATGCCGCCAGATGGTAATAACTGTTTTTAATAGAAGACACAAACGTGCCATAGTTACCAAGATTAAAATAAGGATTCTTGTATTGAGAATAGCCGGACATTGCTGATAACAACTGCCCTCCCATCAGCGGGCAATATTTGCTGGTATAGGTTGTCTTTCCATTCTGGTTACAAATTTGAATCCCGTATTTTGGCAGTACGGATAAATCAGGATTGTGATCAAACAACAGTACATTCAGATAGGCAGGAACGTCAGTCCAGATTGAATTCCTGAATCTCAACATTGTGCAGGCCTGGGATTTTGGTCTGACATAGATTGTATAGCGACTTTCGTTGCTGATGTCATATCCTGGTATTTTAGCGCCACTTCCCTTTTTACCATCGCTGTAAACCGTACCGGCCCACACGCAGTAGCCCAGTTTTGAAAAGTCTGTCAGTGTTGTGACACCATTCATGCCCCGGAGCTGAATGCCATACTTGCCCGCAGCTGATTTGGGTTTTGGGGTACCATACACATCGTACACAAAAAATTCACCATAGGGGTCATCACCCCATGCAGAGTAGTCCCCGCATTCCGCATAGACGTATATATATGGTGCTTCTAACCATAATTTATCTGTCCACAACTGAATAACGCCGGTCAGGCCATAAGTCCCGGCAGCGTGAGCCCCCTTTTTCACCACAATAAAGCAATTATAGTCAGACATACCGGGAACCACAGCTCGCCATGCTTTGCGGTCACGGATGTATTCCCACACGCCGGGTGGCTCCACTCTGTTTAAACTTGCAGATGCATAGGGGAAATAAAATTTAAACTGCCCCAGTTTCGCCAGTGGCTGACACTGCTCATCATCCAGATAAAAAGGCTTTGATCCTGTATCAGGATTAACATATATACCGTACCGGCTCAAGACAACCTCCCGATCCTGACCCGCAATACATTGCTGTCATCGAAAACATCTATCCTGGTGTTATTAATCTCCATCCGCCCGCCCGATGCTGCACTGCGGATATCCAGAGTCCCGCGGAATGTCGCACTGTTAAATTCGGCATTTCCGGTTTTTGCATCGATCAGAAATCCGGTTTTACCCGGCGCATAGTTCTCCGACTGCATTTTATCAGTGACAACAACTTCGTTTAGCCAGGCTTTGTTGATGAATGTCTCATTCATAAAAATCTGTCCGTCCTTCATGTACATGAACAGATTCATTTTCCCGTTCACCGGGTTATAAAACGCAAACTGCTGGGCGTTAAAGCCCATGATGGTATCGACCTTACCGCCTTTCAGCTCTGCGCCAATCACCATACCGGCATCATAATTCACACCGTCATACACAATACTGACCAGTGACTTCCAGATTGCCGAAGCCGTTCCCTGCTCCATGTCGTATTCGGCTTTAATGGAATTCTGCGCACGGGCAAAGCTCTCATCTGCCGTGGCCTGCACCGCATCAAGGTGCTCAGCAAGCGCTTTAGTTTCCGTTACCACGTAGTTATCAACGCGGATAATTTCAGCCTTCATCACACCGTTTTCACGCTGCAGGTGCATCCACTGGCCATAAGTGTTGTTGGCGTTGTTGATAATGGCCTCGAATGAGTCCTTGTTGTTATTATTGAGTTCCTGAATGATTTTTGAGTCTTCCAGGATCACTTCAACATCACCCAGAATAGCTTCGGTATCAAACTCGGCCACACCGCGCACAAACTCAGTCCAGGGAGACTGATTGCCGGTTTTATCCACCAGGCGGGCGCGGAAATAAAACGCGGTACCGGCGGCCAGACCGGCCAGTTCGTGAGAGCGGGACGGGTACGGCACATCAGCCAGCAGTAACAGGTTCTGCCCGTCATTGGTTTTGCTGTACTGAATTTCGGTTTTCAGGGTGTCTTCCGTGAATTTCCCGAACTCCCAGTTCAGTTTGATCCCGAAGACCAGTGTGGACGCACGGAAGTTCAGTGGCATCGGCGGATCACCCACCTTGCCGGTCAGCCGGGTTTCCTCTGAATATCCCCAGCCGCTGGAGATTTCCGCCGCGTTAATCGCCCTGACCCGCACCAGATAG
>OCAE01000289.1_pt1 | contig 38034 bp, 32 predicted proteins | sample 1495581 | NCBI WGS metagenome assembly OCAE01 (sample SAMEA2580278, study PRJEB22360) | human gut metagenome | biome: human gut; feature: human-associated habitat; material: faeces | place: Denmark | collected 2008/2010 | reverse complement strand
ATCATCACCACATAAACCGGGGCAGGGGGCGCCGCCATTACCATGGCGGGCAATCACAGCAATGAAAGTTATGCCATCAGCACCGAAACGGGCGGCTCCGTAGACGGCTCCGCTGGCGGGCGCTTCCTTATCGACGGTGATCTTCACGCCGCTGGCGCGACTGCCGCGACCAGCAGCCTGCCGCAGCAAAACAGTACCATTACGCTCAACATGACCGACAACTCGTTGTGGAGTGGGGCGTCATACATCACCAGCGTCACGGCCGGAACGGGGGTTATCTCGCTGCAAATGAGCGATGCGACCTGGAACATGACCAACAGCTCAACGCTCACCGACCTGACGCTGAACGGCGGGTCAGTGGTGAACTTTGGGCATACTGACGGCGAACCGTGGCAGACGCTTACTATTAATGAAGATTTCACCGGCAACGGCGGCAAACTGGTTTTCAATACCGTCCTGAATGACGACACCTCCGAAACCGACAAGCTGAAAGTGCTCGGCAACACCGCAGGTAATGCGTTTGTGGCGGTGAACAACATTGGCGGAACCGGGGCGCAGACCGTTGAAGGTATTGAGATCATCGAAGTAGCCGGTAATTCTGACGGTACTCTTGAGAAAGCAGGCCGTATTGTTGCTGGTGCGTACGACTATAACGTGGTGCAAAAGGGTAGCAACTGGTATCTAACCAGCTTTATTCCTGCTCCGCCGGATCCGGAAGAACCGGACCCGGTCGATCCGGACCCGGTAGATCCCATCGACCCAGACCCCGTTGACCCGGATCCGGTTGACCCTATTGACCCAGGTCCTGTCGATCCAGACCCGGTCGATCCGATAATCCCTGAGCCGGAAATACCTGTCGCACCTCCGGTCACCGAGCAGCAATACCGCCCGGAAGCAGGCAGTTATCTGGCGAACAACTACGCCGCTAACACGCTGTTTATGACCCGACTGCACGATCGTCTGGGCGAAACGCAGTACATCGACATGCTGACGGGCGAGAAAAAAGTCACCAGTATGTGGATGCGTAACGTCGGGGCGCATACCCGCTTTAAAGACGGTAGCGGGCAGTTGAAAACCCAAAGCAACAGCTATGTGTTGCAGCTGGGCGGTGATCTGGCGCAGTGGAGTAGCGACGGCCTCGACCGTTGGCACATCGGCGCAATGGCTGGTTACGCCAACAGCCAGAACCGCACGCAGTCCAGCCTGACCGGCTACCATTCACGTGGTCAGGTTACCGGTTACAGCGTGGGACTGTACGGCACCTGGTATGCCAATGACGCAGACAAAACCGGCACTTACGTAGACACCTGGATGCTGTACAACTGGTTTGATAACAAAGTGATGGGCCAGGAGCAGGCGACGGAGAAATATAAATCCAGCGGGATTACTGCTTCGGTCGAAGCGGGTTATAGCTTCAAACTGGGTGAAAACGAGCGCAACAGCTACTGGCTGCAACCGAAAGCGCAGGTGGTATGGATGGACGTGCAGGCCGACAGCCACCGCGAAGCGAACGGTACCCGCGTGAAAGACAACACCGATGGCAACCTGATGACCCGCCTGGGCGTGAAGGCCTTTATCAACGGTCACAACGCCATCGACGACGGTAAATCACGCGAGTTCCAGCCGTTTGTCGAAGCCAACTGGATCCACAACACGCAGACGACCAGCGTGAAGATGGATGATGTGAGCAACGACATGCGCGGCACGAAGAACATCGGCGAGCTGAAAGTCGGCGTTGAAGGTCAAATCACCCCGCGTCTCAATGTGTGGAGCAACGTGGCTCAACAGATCGGCGACAAAGGCTACAGCGATACCCGCGGTATGCTGGGCGTGAAATATAATTTCTGACGGGATTGTAAGTAACAGAAAAGCCGCTGATTAATAGGTCAGCGGCTTTATTTTTTGGGGAGGCGGTAGGTCGGATAAGCGTTAGCGCCATCCGGTAAATAAGCTGCGTACAGCGCTAGCTATTACTATTTTTGTTACAAGCAAGTTCTTTGCCCAAAGCAATCATGGCCAATTCAGAAGGACTGTATTTTGTTCGTTCTTTAGGATGGGTCTGGAGGTAATTACCAACAATATCAGCTTCCTGTCCAATGGTTATGCTTTCATTACAGATGATATTTTCTTTTGATAGTGTCCCCGCTACACCGGCAACAAAAGACATATACATCACTGCTGTCTGTTCATCCCGAACATTCAAATAATCAAAACCTTTCTCATACAACTGATAGCCGTGATAAAGCGAGTTGCCGTCGATATTCAATGTCGATTTTGCCAGTACAGGCGTTGAAAAACAGAGCAATAACAAGACAGGAATGGCAATTTTACTGATCATACGAGCACCAGCCACCCTTATGGTGTGAGCCAGTACCGCCATGCGGGTGTTCTCCTTTCGGGCATGCGAAAACAGTGGATGATGCGGTGATAGTGACGAGAGCGATAACCATTGCCATGAATACGTTTTTCATATGTAACCCAATAATCTAATTTATTAGAAACGAGGCTGTCCCTTCCTGATTAAAGAAAAATGATGCCTGTGTATTTTTAGCGGGATTATAATATGGTGTTTATTGTGCTGTCATGTTTATCGTTTGGCATAGGCCATCAGGATAGTATTTTTATTATGGTTTTTAGTATAGAGATTGAATGATTTCTGATGCCTTTCTGATTCATGGATAATGAGTTAATGCTTCAAATATCATAATTATTGATTATTGCCCGTAAGTTTATAATGCTTTTTTCATTTATTAGGCTCCATTAATTCATCAAAGAAATTATCGCCGTTAACAATATTATCAGAATGAATATCAAATTGTGCACATTGAATCTTGGCTTTCAGTAACTGAATTTTTATTTCTTCGACTTTTTCATCGTCGTCAATCGAAAAGATGGTGTCTGGTTTTTCGTGGTGATTCATTTGTTTGGGTTCCCGTTACACTTTGGCTTCATTTTCCAGGAGAGTAGGCCGGATAAGCGCAAGCGCCATCCGGCACCAAGTGAACCTGTAAGTACTGCTTGCATGTTCAGCCGCACTTCACTGGAGAGTCGCCAGCGTGCTCTCAATTCTTTTTAACTTCTGATTTGCCTCTTGCAGCTCATCCTGCAGCCGTTGCTCCTGCTCGCCATAGACCATCAGCACGATACAGCCGTTCATCACTTTTACGCTAGGCTGTGTCCCGTAACTGTTTTTTGTACAATCTAATGTATGTCCTAACCACCGGAAGCTTCTTAATTTGGCCCGTTACGATTTCCCTGATGATGCCTGGACGCTGATTCTCCCCATGCTGCCACCTGAACAAGGTACATCCAGAGGTGGTCGCCCTTATCTGGCACACAGGCAAGTAATGAATGGCATATTTTGGGTGTTGTGTTCAGGAGCCCCCTAGCGAGATTTGCCCGAACGCTATGGGCACTGGAAAACCACTTACAATCGATTTAATCGATGGTCTAAGGCTGGGGTGATGAACAATATTTTCAATAAATCACTCCAGATTCTGGATGAAAAAGAGTTAGTGGACTGGGACGTCATTGCCCTTGATGGCAGTAACATTCGCGCCCTGAAAGCGGCTGCCGGAGCGAAAAAAAACATCCCGATGAACTCGACGATCTTGGGCTGGGTCGCTCTCGGGGCGGCTTTGGCACCAAAATCCATCTGGCGACAGATGGAACGGGATTGCCGTTAAGTTTTTGCCTGAGCGGTGGACAAGCTCACGAGAGTCAGTATGCAAAAGCCCTGCTCAACCGGGTTGGCGTTATCCGAAAAAGTGGGTGCCTGAAATCCCGGCCAAAAGCGGTACTGGCAGATAAAGGTTATTCAGGCCATAACCTTCGGCATGATTTGAAAATCAAAGGGATAACAGCAGTCATTCCTTTCAAATCGAATGAAAAAGCCAGCCGGGACAAACGCCGAAAACTTAACAGTCAGTTGTACAAAAAACGCAATGTAGTGGAACGTTGTTTCGCGGTATTAAAAGAAAATCGCCGTATCGCTACACGCTCAGAAAAGACGGCGAGAAACTATTTGAGTATGCTTAAACTGGCTGCCGTCAGGTTGTTTTTAAGGCGATTGTAGCCTACAAATCAGCCAACTCCCGCTGTATTTTTCATAGCTGCATATAACCCAATAATATAATTTGTTTTCACAAAAAACTACGCACAAAGTTGACATATTGATAGCGACCACGGGTAGCAATAAGAGATTCTAACGTTAATACGGCTAAAATTGGCCGGGAAGGGTTGAAGGTATCATGTTCAAGGATATGAGCTGCACAATAACTGCTATTACATAATAGATGGAAAAGTCAATAATACCTTTTTCTTAATGTATAGTTGTTGACTTCGGCGGTCAAAGGTAATTCTCTATGTAATTCAATAAACTACTCATGAATTCACTGTTTAAACCATGAGTAAATAGATTGTCATTTAGCACCTGTGCGGACGAATTTAAGTTTAAAGTCAAATAATTTATCGCATTCATTTGCACATTTTAAACAATGAATTATTCTTTACATGTAAGGTTCTTTGTAAACACTCACGATGGGGGCGCAATCTTGCGCTATAAGCCGATACTTGCATGGAGTTTATTATGCCTAAAAAATTTATATTAAATGCCAAGTATTTAGATGATCACATCAGTGATGTTAGTTGGCTGAACGCATCTGGTAATCCAGTTCAATTCGAGAATTTAATTAAAAACCTTCTTGAAGAAGCAAAGTTAAATATAGGTGGCGATAAGTGTGATGTTATTTCATTTCCTGTTAATGTTGAGGTTAGACCTTATATTTTTGGTGTTTGTGTTGAAATTTCAGTGAATGGTTTTAAAGTAGGGCATGCATAACCAAAAATTTATTCTGTTTTATTGAAAGTTAGACTATCGAAGTTGACAGCTATGAGGACGAAGAAATGCCAGTTGAGCCAGATTTTTTAAATGAACGATTCCTGATGTCGGGTGAAAATACGCTGGGCGCCTCTGTCCAGCTTGAAGTAATTATCATTGCAAAAGGTGATGAGCGCTTGGTTTTTGGACATCTCAATGAACGATTTTCCGTAGCTTTGAAAGATGTCATCGACATATCGGATACTTTGAATGGTATAGCAAATCCATTTAACGAAGGTTTTCCTGCTAGCTTGACGCTTTCTGAAGATACTGTGGTGCATCAAATTAAGATGATGCATGCAAAAGATTTGCTTTCCGAATGGCCGTTTGTGATTTCTCGCCCTTCAATGACACAGCCATTCACAAGGGATCCATACCCAGCGGAACATGATGAGTGGCTACGCCAGCGTGGTGTCCAACCGCTTGGAGCTTCACCAGAGAGGGCTACTACCCGTTATACTTCGAAGCAGACACGACGAGATACGACACGGTATACAACGAACCCTAATGATGGTAGCACTAGTGTCGATGGTTTTAATAACGATGGTTATGTTAACGATGGCTACGATCCTGATGGGTATGACAATGACCCTGATAATGTCTTAAATGTTACCCCTTCAACTTCACATCAAAGTTCTACACGTTACACCGCTTCACAATCTCGGAGAGATACTACCCGTTACACCACAGATCCAAACAATGGTAGTACGCGTGTAGATAGCATAGATAATGACGGATATTATAATGATGACAGCACTCCTGATGTTTATGATAACAATTAGGTACAGGATAAAATTAAAATGGAAGAAAATACCGTCCTTATCCTATCATTTCATGAAGACGAACATGCTGCTGTTGTTAAATACGAAATAGATAAACTGGGAGGGAGCGTAGTAGTATTTGATCCGCAGCAGGAGGATGACTTCTCACTTATATATGAGGTACATTCGAACACAGTACAGAGGAAATTAAGAATACAAGAATATGATCTTGATCTTGATAGATTGTCAGGGCTATGGTGGCGAAGACCCACAATCCCACAGCCAGGTAGTGACGTTCGGCACCCTACAGTACGTAAATTAGTTAGCGAAGAGTTAAAGCAGTTTTATCTAGGATGTCTTGCATCAAGTCAGATACTTATAATGAATCCATTTGCGCAATCGGCTCTCGCACGTTTCAAATTACATCAATTACAAATAGCCTCTCTTGTAGGTCTAAATATACCTGCAACGATGGTGTCGACATCCGTTACTGCAATCGATAAATTCATTGATGAACATAATGCAGACCTCATCTATAAACCCTTTTCTGGCATAGGGTTCGGAGCTTTCGAAACGCGCCCCCTAGTGGATGATGAGCGGTATATGTCGGAGAAAATGAGCAATTGCCCACCTATTTTGCAGAAACATATTCATGGTGAGTATGATTTGAGAATTACTATCGTAGGAAATGTAATGTTATGCGCAAAAATAGATTACAAGGCTGGCTACCACCCTGTTGATAGCCGAGCAGACATGGTTCCCATCACGCCCGTGTCTATTCCTGCTATACTCCAATCAAAATTATTTAAGCTAATTGATGCATTAGGGTTAGTTTACGCAGCTATAGATATGAGATTTGACGGAGTTGATTATTGGTTTTTTGAGGTGAATCCAGAAGGGCAATTCCTTTGGATTGAACTTCATACAGGATTACCAATAAGTCATGCAGTGGCATGTTATCTAATGCGGAATAGTATAAATGACGATAGTGAATTGGGAGTGTATTTTCGGAACTAGTTCAAAAATGATCAATAAATTAGAATAATATATCTTTTGATAGTGTAAGATATGCTGAGCAGTACTAAAGAGTGATAAGGTAATTATAATTAACAAAAGTGGGGTGGGTTGATATCATATTTCAGTATTAATGTTTTTACTTAAATACTATCGTTATACATCATAAATGGATTCAGGGTGTAGAATAAAAGACCCTTGTGAAAAAATTGACCGATGTTGGAGCAGACCTACCTGTCAGATTAGACTTAGGTGTAGCTCTTTGCCATAAAATTATACAACTTAAATCTAAACTAATACGATAGACATCTTGGTTTTTGTTTTTTATTCATAATGTTGTCGCTGTACCATTGAAGCATGACCCGTCTTTTTTCAAAGTAATGAGCATGATTATAAGTTCCGCGAATACTATTCTTATCAACATGCGCCAACTGCATTTCAATCCATGCACTATCAAATCCCTGCTCATGTAGGATTGTCGACATTGTATGTCTGAAACCGTGACCTGTAGCACGACCTCTGTAGCCAAGTAACTCAATCACATGTGCCACACTTTCCTTGCAGATTGGTTTACTGTGGTTGTTCCTGCCAATAAAAATGTAGGGATAATGGCCAGTAATAGGTTTGAGCTGCTTAAAGAGGTCAATCACCTGAGTGGATAAAGGAACGACGTGAGGCCTACGCATTTTCATCCGTTCTGCCGGTATTTCCCATAACCCTTTTTCGAGATCTACTTCGTCCCACGTAGCAAAGCGTATCTCTTGGGTTCGCACACCTGTAAGTATGATTATCTTCGTCGCATTCTTCGTAATAATGCTACCGGTATACGCTTCAAGGTCGCGTATAAAATGCGGCATTTCTTCTGCGGATAAAAATGGGTGATTTTTTTGCTTTGGAACGGCCAGCGCAATAGCTAAATCAGGTGCGGGGTTGTATTCAGCTCTACCGGTGATTATGGCGTAGCGGAAAACCTCGCCACAGCGTTGACGCACTTTCCTCGTTTTCTCTAAGGCTCCACGCTTTTCGATACGACGTAGCACCTCGAGCAATTCCAACGGTTTGATCTCACTTATAGGGCGCTTACCAATGTATGGGAAAATATCTTGTTCAAATGTTTTAATAATTTCTTCGCGGTAAGCCACTGTCCAGCGATCGGCTTTATTTGAATGCCACTCCCGACATATCGCTTCGAATGAGTTTTCTGTTGAGAGATGCTGTGCCAGCTTTTGGGCTTTACGTTCTTCCACTGGGTCTATGCCGTTTGCTACCTGCTTACGAGCTGTATCGCGTTTCTCACGTGCTTCTGCGAGGCCCACAAGGTCGTAGCTGCCAAATGACATTAGCCGTGCTTTACCGGTAAAACGAAAGCGGAAGCGCCAGCCCTTTGAGCCGTCTGGATTGATGAGTAATAAAAGGCCTTGTCGATCGTTCAATGTGTAGGGCTTGCCTTGGGGCTTTGCCCGTTTAATTTGTATGTCAGTTAGTGGCATGTGTATATAAAATTTATACACATCACTATACATATTTTTCATGGATTCAGAGATAACTTGTCGGACGGTTACGGATGACTGCGGAGGAACTTTGGCGACACAGTGGGGGAATTCAGGATAGGCAAATTGGCGGAAGATCACAGGAGTCGAACCTGCCCGGGAACGCTGGCGCCCCCAACTGGATTTGAAGTCCAGCCACCTCACCGGAGATGACGATCTTCCGCGCCTCGATTGCTACATGGAGGCGGGGCGCATTATAGCTACTTCCTGGGGTTTCCACACCCCCTCACTCACTTTTTTAACTTCCCTTTTGTCTTGCCATGATCGGTTTCATATAAATCCTCAATAAATCCGGTAGTTACATTTCATCACATTTTTCGACGCAACTCTGATCACAGAAAACAAGAATCGTAATTTGATAACGAGAAATCGGAATACCCGCGCTCACAGGGATGGTTTACAAGAACTGTAACCGGTATCAGTGCGTGTGAAAGTGCTAACAAGGATGCGTAATGAAAAGTGAGATTTTGTCCGTTAAAGAGAAGATTGGCTACGGAATGGGCGATGCGGCGAGCCACATCATCTTTGATAACGTTATGTTATATATGATGTTCTTCTATACCGATATTTTTGGTATTCCGGCCGGATTTGTCGGCACCATGTTCCTGCTGGCCCGCGCGCTGGATGCTATCTCAGACCCTTGCATGGGACTGCTCGCCGACCGCACCCGGTCGCGCTGGGGGAAATTTCGCCCGTGGGTACTGTTTGGCGCGCTGCCGTTTGGTCTGGTCTGTGTGCTGGCCTACAGCACGCCGGATCTCAGTCTGAACGGCAAAATGATTTATGCCGCAATCACCTACACGCTGCTGACCCTGCTTTATACCGTGGTGAATATTCCCTACTGTGCGCTGGGCGGCGTGATCACCAATGACCCCACGCAGCGTATCTCCCTGCAGTCCTGGCGCTTTGTGCTGGCAACTGCGGGCGGCATGCTCTCCACCGTATTGATGATGCCGCTGGTGAATCTGATTGGCGGCGAGGATAAAGCGTTCGGCTTTCAGGGCGGGATTGCCGTGCTCTCGGTTGTGGCGTTCCTGATGCTGGCATTTTGCTTTTTCACCACCAAAGAACGCGTGGAAGCGCCGCCGAGCACCACCTCGATGCGTGAAGACCTGCGCGACATCTGGCAGAACGATCAATGGCGCATCGTCGGCCTGCTGACCATTCTCAACATCCTTGCTGTCTGCGTACGCGGCGGGGCGATGATGTATTACGTCACCTGGATTCTGGGCACGCCAGAAGTGTTTGTCGCCTTCCTCACCACCTATTGCGTCGGCAATCTGATCGGCTCTGCGCTGGCGAAGCCGCTGACCGACTGGAAATGCAAAGTCAGCGTCTTCTGGTGGACCAACGCCGCGCTGGCGGTCGTCAGTCTGGCGATGTTCTTCGTACCGATGCACGCCAACATCACTATGTTCGTCTTCATCTTCGTGATTGGCGTACTGCATCAGCTCGTGACGCCAATTCAGTGGGTAATGATGTCCGACACCGTGGATTACGGCGAGTGGTGCAACGGAAAACGTCTGACGGGGATCAGCTTTGCCGGCACGTTGTTCGTGCTCAAGCTGGGCCTGGCGCTCGGTGGGGCGCTGATTGGCTGGATGCTGGCGGGCGGGGGCTACGACGCCGCAGCGAAAACCCAGAACAGCGCCATCATTAGCATCATCATCGGGCTGTTCACCATTGTTCCGGCTATTTGCTACCTGCTGAGTGCCGTGATTGCCAAACGCTTCTATACCCTTAAAACCCCGTATCTGACTGAAATCATGAGCCAACTGGCTCAGGGGGCGCGCCGCAATCAGCAGGATTTTACGACGAAAGAATTACAGAACTAAGGAACCAACGATGAAAATTAGCGATGGAAACTGGCTGATTCAGCCCGGTCTGAACGTGATTAACCCGATTCAGGTATTCGAGGTCGAACAGCAGGGTAACGAGATGATTGTCTACGTTGCGCCGCGCGATGTGCGCGAACGTACCTGGCAACTGGATACTCCACTCTTCACCCTGCGCTTTTTCTCACCGCAGGAAGGCGTGGTGGGTGTGCGTATGGAGCACTTCCAGGGGGCGTTGGATACCGGTCCGCATTACCCGCTAAATGTGCTGCAGGATGTGAAGGTCGAGATGCACAACACCGCCGAATTTGCTGAGCTGAAGAGCGGTAACTTGAGCGTGCGCGTGACTAAAGGTGAGTTCTGGTCGCTGGACTTCCTGCGTAACGGCGAACGTATTACCGGCAGTCAGCTGAAAAATAACGGCTACGTGCAGGATACTCACAGCGGGCGTAACTATATGTTTGAGCGCCTGGATCTCGGTGTCGGGGATACGGTATATGGTCTGGGCGAACGCTTTACCGCACTGGTGCGTAACGGGCAAACGGTAGAAACCTGGAACCGCGACGGCGGCACCAGCACCGAGCAATCTTACAAGAACATCCCGTTCTATATCACCAACCGCGGTTACGGCGTACTGGTGAACCATCCGCAGTGCGTGTCGTTTGAAATCGGCTCTGAGAAAGTGTCGAAAGTGCAGTTCAGCGTGGAAAGCGAGTATCTGGAATACTTCGTTATTGACGGCCCAACGCCGAAGGACGTGTTGAACCGTTATACCCAATTCACTGGCCGTCCCGCGCTGCCGCCTGCCTGGTCGTTCGGCCTGTGGCTGACCACGTCGTTCACCACCAATTATGACGAAGCGACGGTCAACAGTTTTATTGACGGGATGGCCGAGCGCAACTTGCCGCTGCACGTTTTCCACTTTGACTGCTTCTGGATGAAAGCCTTCCAGTGGTGCGACTTTGAGTGGGATCCGCTGACCTTCCCGGACCCGGAAGGCATGATCCGCCGCCTGAAAGAGAAAGGGCTGAAGGTTTGCGTGTGGATCAACCCGTATATCGGGCAAAAATCACCGATTTTCAACGAGCTGAAAGAGAAGGGCTATCTGCTCAAGCGGCCGGATGGTTCCCTGTGGCAATGGGATAAATGGCAGCCGGGCCTGGCGATTTATGACTTCACTAATCCGCAAGCCTGTGAGTGGTATGCCAACAAGCTGAAAGGTCTGGTGGATATCGGCGTTGACTGCTTCAAAACTGACTTTGGTGAACGCATTCCTACTGACGTTCAGTGGTTTGACGGTGCCGATCCGCAGAAAATGCACAACCATTATGCGTACATCTACAACGAACTGGTGTGGAACGTGCTGAAAGAGACTGTCGGTGAAGAAGAGGCGGTCCTGTTTGCCCGTTCAGCTTCGGTCGGCGCGCAGCAGTTTCCGGTGCATTGGGGCGGCGACTGCTATGCCAACTATGAATCGATGGCCGAAAGCCTGCGCGGCGGGTTGTCCATTGGTCTGTCCGGATTTGGCTTCTGGAGTCACGATATTGGCGGCTTTGAGAATACCGCCCCGGCGCACGTCTACAAGCGCTGGTGTGCGTTCGGGCTGCTCTCCAGCCATAGTCGTCTGCACGGGAGCAAATCCTACCGTGTGCCGTGGGCGTACGATGACGAATCCTGCGATGTGGTGCGCTATTTCACCGAGCAGAAATGCCGCATGATGCCGTATCTGTATCGCGAAGCGGCGCGCGCCCATGAGCTAGGAACGCCGATGATGCGCGCAATGATGCTGGAGTTCCCGGACGACCCGGCGTGTGATTATCTCGACCGCCAGTACATGCTGGGCGATAGCGTGATGGTTGCGCCGGTGTTTAGCGAGGCGGGCGATGTACAGTTTTACCTGCCGAAAGGACGCTGGACGCATCTGTGGCGTAACGACGAGGTGTCTGGCAGTCGCTGGCATAAACAGCAGCATGACTTCCTGAGTCTGCCAGTCTACGTGCGCGAGAACACCCTGCTGGCGCTGGGCAGCAATAACCAGAAGCCGGACTACGCCTGGCATGAAGGAACCGCGTTCCAGCTGTTCCATCTGCAGGAGGGCCGGGAAGCGGTGTGTGAAGTGCCTGCGATGGACGGCTCGGTTATCTTCACGCTGAAGGCGACGCGTGTAGGTAATACCATCACTGTGAAAGGGAACGGTGAGGCACGTAACTGGACGCTGTGCCTGCGAAATATTCAGGAAATTGGCGGCATTAAATGCGGGTCGCATATGGGCAGCGAGCTGGGTGTAGTTATTACTCCACAGGGCAGTGAGCTGACGATTACCTTGTAAGTATGTGTCGACGTGGTGCCGGATGCGTTTTATCCGGCCCACGCTGCGAGCAGCATTCCAGATCTGAAAATCCAAAACATCCTGAATTAAATTTTTATCTCTGCATATTTGCGAGCGGTATCACTCTGATTCCCGCGAAAAATGTGATCTGCGCCGTAAATATCTCACTATTTCCTCTTTTTGTCTTATTTCTGTCCGGATTACTGGACACGATTTAGTATTGTTGACGCATCGTAGTCCTCTTATATTTATCATCACGGATTACACGTGGAGCATAAGCGCTTCTTTAGCTATTTAATCTGGTGTGTGATAAGGGTAAATAATGCAAATGATTACCTCGCGACAAAACAGATTATTAAAGTTTCTTCTGTCTAAGAAGGAATATGTCACGCTGCTGAAAATTGCCGAGTATTTATCTGTTTCAGAGAAAACTGTGCAGCGCGATCTGCGTTTACTGGAACCATGGTTATCAGAATGGAAAATAACCATCGATAAACGTGCTGGTGCTGGGGTGATATTAAGTTCCGATAATATTACCGACCTTTTATATATGGATCAGTTATTAGGATCGGAAGGTGATGATACTGACGGCATGATGAATAATTCACGGCGAGTCAAGATAGCCTCACAGTTATTAAGCGAAACGCCGCATGAAACGTCGATCAGTAAATTATCCGAACGTTATTTTATTAGTAGCGCATCGATTGTTAACGATCTGAAAGTAATTGAATCCTGGATTACCCCACTGGGCCTGTCGTTGATTCGCAGTCAGAGCGGCACGCATATCGAAGGCAGCGAGAGCGGTGTACGCCAGGCGATGGCGTCACTGATTAATGGCGTGATTAACCATAATGAACCTGGTAACGTGGTTTATTCACGCCTTGACCCGGGCAGTTATAAAGCCTTAGTGCATTACTTTGGTGAAGAAGATGTTTTATTTGTCCAGACGTTATTGCAGGAAATGGAGAACGACCTGTGCTGGTCTCTGGGCGAGCCTTATTACGTCAATATCTTTACCCATATTTTGATCATGATGTACCGCATCACGCGGGGCAATGCGCTGCCGAGAAAAGATGAAAATATCACCTCATGTGACGAGAATATTTTTTCCATTGCCAGCCGGATGATTCAGCATATTGAAAAACGCATTGCCCACCCGCTGCCGGAAGACGAAGTCTGGTTTATTTATCAATACATTATCTCTTCCGGCGTGGTAATTGAAGAGCATAACGACGTGAGCGTGATTGGCCATATGCACTCCAGCGACGAAGCGCGTTTGATTACCCATCGGTTGATTGCCTCCTTTGCCGAGATGGTCGACAGCGATCTTAGCCAGGACACGGCGCTTTATGACGGATTGCTGATCCACATTAAGCCGCTGATTAACCGCCTGAACTACCAGATCCGCATTCGTAATCCGCTGCTGGAGGATATTAAAGGCGAGTTGCAGGACGTGTGGCGTCTGACCCAGTGCGCGGTGAATCGGGTGTTTAGCGGTTGGGGCGAGCGGCCCGTGTCGGAAGATGAGGTGGGATATTTAACCGTGCATTTTCAAGCCGCAATGGAGCGGCAGATAGCGCGTAAGCGTGTGCTGCTGGTCTGCTCAACCGGTATTGGCACCTCTCACTTACTCAAAAGCCGTATTCTGCGCGCCTTTCCGGACTGGACTATCGTCGGCGTGGTATCGGCAGGCAGCCTGCCCTCCGTACTGACTGACGATATTGAACTGGTGGTATCGACGATAAATTTACCTGCTGTTGCTATGCCGGTCGTGTATGTCACCGCCTTTTTCAATGATGCAGATATTAAGCGGGTAACAGAAACGGTTATTACGGAAAAATTACATCGGGCGACGTCGCTGGTCGTCGAAAATTAATGTCTGAACTCCATGAGGTATGATTGATGGACATCACGAAAATACTCAATACAAATCGCGTTATTTTGGACATGAAGGCCACAAACAAAACGGAGGCTATTGAGGAACTGACGGATATTCTGCAGAAAGATGGGGCAATTAGCTGTCGGGAAACGTTTATTCAGGATGTCTGGCAGCGTGAATCAGAAGGCTCGACCGGCTTCGAAAATCATATTGCGATCCCGCACGGGAAATCCTCGGCAGTGGTCAATACCACGCTGGCAATTGGGCGTACCCGCCAGGATATTCCCTGGGAAACCCTGGATGGCAGCAACGTGCGCTGCATCATTCTGTTTGCCGTACGCCTTGAGGATCAAAATACTACACATATTCGTCTGCTTTCGCAGGTTGCCGGCGCGTTGGCGGATGACGACATTATTGAACAACTGTTAGTCGAAAGCAGTCCACAGAAAATTATTGAGCTTTTTAGCCAATATGCTGAATCCAATGTCTGCTAAATAAAAAGTGGAGCATGTTATGAATATTGTTTGTGTTGCCGCCTGTACGGCGGGTATTGCGCACACCTATATTGCCCGTGAGAAGCTAATTAAAGGTGCTAAAGCGCTTGGTCATAATATAAGAGTTGAAACCCAGGGAACTATCGGCACGGAGAACGAACTGCTGACAGAGGATATTTCTGCAGCTGATGTCGTAATTCTTGCTGTTGATGTCAAAATAAAAGGGGAGGAACGATTTTCAAATAAACGCATCGTACGAGTGAAAACCGAAATCGTCATAAAATCGCCCATTCAGTTTCTTGAAAAGGTCGAAAAATCATTAGTTAATAATAACCAGTAGCGATCCTCATTCTGGAGGGATTTCACATGAGTGAAAATAAAATTCCGCTATCTCAGGAAATAAAAAGACATTTATTAACGGGGATTTCGTGGATGATCCCGTTAATTGTCGCCGCCGGGATCTGTATTGCTCTCGGGCAAATACTTGGCGGCACTAACGTGGGTGAAAAAACAGGAACCATACCCTGGATGCTCAACCAGATTGGCGGCTGGGGGATGGGGTTAATCGTACCGCTGATCAGTGCGGCGATTGCGTACTCCATTGCCGATCGTCCCGGATTTGCGCCGGGCCTGATTGTCGGCTTTGTTTGCGGCGAAATTCATACCGGTTTTATCGGCGGGATGCTGGGCGGGTTCCTGGTCGGTTATACCGTACTGCTACTTAAGCGCTATATCCGTTTGCCACAGTCGATGCAGGGGCTGATGCCCATCATGGTGTTGCCGGTACTGAGTACCGTCATTGGCGGCCTGTTGATGATGACGCTGATTGGCAAGCCGATAGCCTGGCTGCAGGACGCGTTGATTCATCTGCTGGAGTCCATGCAGGGCGGATCCCGCTTTCTGATGGGCGCTATCCTCGGTGCGATGGCGACATTCGACTTCGGCGGACCGGTGAATAAAACCATGTCGCTGTTTGCTGACGGCATGCTGGTCAGCGGTGTGTACGGTCCGGAAGCGGTGAAGTTTGTTGGTTCGATGATCCCTCCGTTCGGCATTACGCTCTCTTTCCTGCTGACGCGTCACAAATACACCCGTGCGGAGCGCGAGGCGCTGAAAGCGGCATTCCCGATGGGGATCTGCATGATTACCGAAGGGGTCATTCCGATTGCAGCGCGTGACCTGTTGCGCGTGGTGGGCTCCTGCGTGGTGGCCTCGGCGATTGCGGGCGGCCTGATTATGGTGTGGGGTGTCGAAAGCCCGGTACCGCACGGCGGCATGTTTGTGGTTCCGCTCTTTACGCATCCGCTGCTGTTTTGCCTGGCGCTGGGGATCGGCACAGTGATTTGCGGTGTCATGTTGTCGCTGTGGAAGAAACCGGTGACCGAGCGTGACGAAGAGTTTGATGAACTCAGCGATCAAAAATTGAAAGACGAAGAGATCACCTTCACCCTGGAATAACCGGAGGCCGTATGTTTGCCGATATGAAAAGCATGGTGACGAAAGCCTGGCGTGAGCAGTACGCGCTGCTGGCCATTAACTGCATGAACCTGGAAAGCGCCCGCGCGGCGGTTCGGGTGGCAGAGAAACACCGTGCGCCCATCATCCTGAATCTGTATCAGGGGCATCTGGAGCATTTTCCGGCCCCGATAGCCGCTGCGGTCGTCAAAACGCTGGCAGAGGAAGCCTCAGTACCGGTCGCGCTGGCGCTGGATCATGGAAAGGATCCTGTACGCATTCGTCAGGCTTTTCGCGCCGGATTCAGCGGGTTAATGATCGACGCCTCCGCCTTTGCGCTGGAGGAGAACATTCGCCAGACCCGTGCAGTGGTCGAGCTCGCAGCCAGCGTTTCTCTGTGCGTGGAAGGTGAGCTGGGTCATCTGGCCGATGCTCCGCGCTATGACCATGTGACTAACGTGGATTTGATGACTCAGGCCGCCGACGTGGAACCCTTTATCCAACAGACCGGCATCGATTTGCTGGCGGTGTCGGTGGGTACGGCACACGGCATGTACGCGCCGGGTATCACACCTGCTATTGATTTCCTGCGGCTGGAGGAAATAGCCCGGTTATCAACGGTACCTCTGGCACTGCATGGCGGCAGCGGGACGCCGTTTGATCAGCTACAGCGTTGCCCGACGTTTGGTGTCGCCAAGATAAACGTTGGTGCGGCGGTTTTCGAAGCCGGAAAGGCTGCGCTACTGCATACCCTGTGTCGTGACACATCCGGTGAACTCGTTAATGCCCTGGCCCTGATGGAACAGGCCTGCGAGGAAGCCATTATTCCGTACCTGCAGGCCAGCGGCGCTATCGGCAAAGCCTGATTCATTTTCTGTAACGCCTTCTATGCCTCTGCGATGACGCACTGGCAGGGCTTTCTACACCCTGAAACTGGAGAATTAACATGTTAGTTTCGATGAAAGAATTACTGCAACCTACTCGTCAGCACGGTTTTGCTATCGGCGCATTCAACGTGGCGGACAGCTGCTTTGTACGTGCAGTAGTGGAGGAAGCGGAAGCGACCAATACCCCGGCGATTATCTCTATTCACCCCAGTGAACATGATTTTGTCGGCGATGCGTTTTTTAGCTATGTCCGCGATATCACTCTGCGCAGCCCGGTTCCCTTTACTCTGCATCTGGACCACGGCGCTTCGGTTGAGCATGTACTGCGGGCGATTCAGTGTGGGTTTACCTCGGTGATGATTGATGGCTCGCTGCTGCCGTATGAAGAGAACGTGGCGCTGACCCGCGAAGTGGTCAAGCTGGCGCATGCGGTAGGTGTTTCTGTGGAAGGGGAGTTGGGTACGATTGGTCAGACCGGGACGTCAGTGGAAGGCGGCGTGTCGAAGGTTACTTATACCGACCCTGCTCAGGCAGAGGATTTTATCGCCCGAACCGGTGCAGACACGCTGGCGGTGGCGATTGGAACCGCGCACGGGATCTACCCGAAAGGGATGCAGCCAGAGCTGCAAATGAACATCCTACGCGACATCGCCGGGCGTGTGGATATTCCGCTGGTGCTGCACGGTGGTTCCGCGAACCCGGATGCGGAAATTGCCGAATCCGTCACGCTGGGTGTTGGCAAAATCAACATTTCCAGCGATATGAAATATGCCTACTTCCAGAAAGTCCGCGAAATCCTGGCGAAAGAAACCTGGTGGGACCCGAACGTAATCTACCCAGAAGCCATTAGCGCCGCGCGGGACGTGATCCGCCACAAAATGAAATTGTTCGGTTCAACCGGCAAAGCATCACTTTACTAACGGCATGCAGGCGGGGCGACCCGCCTCTTTCGCAACAAGGAAAAGTGGAATGAAGCGTTCACATATTAATTATGCCGTCGATAAAGCGCATGCCATCGCCGAGACTTTTCGGGTCTGTCTGCCTGATTTTGCGTATTTTACGATCGATGCCTGGCGGCAACAGGATCAATCTCTGTGGCGTGAAGTGCGCGATCTCCAGCTGGGCTGGGATATTACCGACTTTGGGCGTGGAGATTTTGCGCAAACGGGACTGACGTTACTGACGTTGCGCAATGGTCAGCCAGGGTCAGCTAATTACCCCAAACCGTATGCTGAAAAGATGCTGCAAATTCAGCAGGATCAGCAAACGCCATGGCATTTTCATCGCCATAAAATGGAAGATATCGTGAATCGCGGCGGCGGTGACTTATGTATGCAGCTGGCATGGGCCACGCCTGATGATGGGTATGACGCACGGCGTATTGTTGAAGTTAGCGTCGATGGTCAGCGGCGTACCGTTGACGCTGGCGAGACGCTGGTATTGAAACCGGGACAGGGGGTGTGCCTGCCGCCGCGCTTGTATCATCGCTTTTGGGCGGAGAAGGCGTTCGTGCTGGGCTGGGAAATCTCGATGGTCAATGACGACCAGCATGACAACCACTTTCTGGAACCTGGCGATCGCTTCCCGGCGATTGAAGAGGATGAGCCGGTGAAGTGGCTGTTGTGCAGTGAATATATTCGTTTATGAGCGTGAGTAGGCCCGGTAAGCGAAGCGCCACCGGGCAATAAATTATTGCGCAGGTGGTGGTGCTGTGACTTCACTCCCTGAAACCACACCCGCCTGCATAGTCTGCGTGACCTGCTGTTTCTCCACGTTCACCGCATGCAGTTGCCCGCTGACCGTTGGCTTGAGCGGCGCATCGGCCTGAATATTGCCGCTGGCGGTAAGCTGAATATTACCATCGCCGGAAAGCGGCAGTGCGGGCCAGCCCCACTGCTGCAGGATCGTCATTGGCACGCCGCGTCCGTTCAGGCTGATCTGAGCCTGACGCTGAGGCAACTGCGAAATGCTGGCGGTGGCCTCCAGCAGCCCTTTTTCCGTATAGGCGCTCAGTTCGCTGATATTGATGGTGCTGTTGTTCGCCGTCAGCGCCAGCGAAGGACGACGTACATCCGTGCGGTTAAAGGTAGCAGCAGCGGCGTTGAGGGTGGCGCTCCCGCTCCAGATCCCCCACTGATTGTTCTGTACCAGCCCGAGGTTAGCGCCGTAACCGTCAAGCGCGGTGAGCTGCCACGGGAAACTCGGGTCGATATCAATTACCAGATTGCGGCTGGCGCTGAATTTCTTCAGCGTCAGGCTGTTTAGCCATGTTGGCAGAGGTTTCATCCACTGCTGCTTCCAGTTTTCTGGCAGCGTGTATTCCAGACCGGCAATCGCGGCATCATCGAGGACCAGCGCTTTGTTGCTGCGTAGCCAGTTTCCGGATGTTCTGACCATACCGCCTTCCCAGCGGGTGGTGAACTGGCGCAGCGCAATGCCCTGTGGTGAGAACTCGGCGTTCAGAATCGGATCGAAGAAGTGCAGAGAGCCGTAGATAAACTCGCTGGCGTTCATCGACAATTTTCCTTCCTGAGTTTGCCAGTCGTCCTTGCTGAAGGTCATGTTGCGCAAGCTCAGATCGAGATCCGTCACCGCCCAGTCAGGGCCTTGCAGACGGGCATCCGTTATTTCCAGACGACCAATTTGCAGGGAAGGAATGGTGCTTAACGGGGCAAAAAAGTCGGCCAGCGATTTGTCGCTTTGTAGCCGGATATCATTCAGGCGCAGATTCTCCACTACCCAGCTCCCGTCGGCATTGCGTTGCGCTACGCCGGTTAATGCTCCACGTGCCACGTCTGCGCCAATATTGCTAAGTGTCACCCTGTCATGGTCAATGCTGCCTTCAATCAAGACGTTGGTGGTCGGGACATCGTTGAGCGTCAACGAACTGGCGCTGAGCTGAATTTGCGCTTTGCTGCCGAGAATTTTACCTGCCTCAGGGCTCCAGGGAATGACGCCGCCGTTAACGCGCTGGGCGCTGAGATTCCACTCGCTACCGGGGCTGTTAAGCGCCATATCCTGCAATTGCAGACGATCGGCCTGAAACGGTAACGGCGCGGTTTGCTGGGAAAGATTCAACGTACCGTTTTGCAACAAAATGGTGTCTACATGCAGCGGGTCGGTGATTTGGCGGCTACTGAGTCCAATATCGACCGTTTTGGCGACCAGCGTGGCGGGCTGACCATCCCGGCCAAAGGTGACGTTTTCCAGCAGAATATGGGAAGGGGAAGAAAACCGGTGATCGATGGCATCAAAGGACAGATGGTAGCTGCTGTTCTGTGAAACCCAGGCACTGACGTGCTCTGCGCCCCAGCGGGTTTGCAGTAGAAAATAAAGGCCGAGGATCGCCACTGCAAGGGCGATCAGCACGTAAAGAAGCAGCTTTCCAATAAATTTCATGGTCTTCCATCCCGCGAAGTGCACATAGTCAAGTTATGCACGATTTAGACGCAATGCTCAAGGCGGGAATGGTGAAAGAGCGTTACAGCGGCGTTGATTCAGAATCAACGCCGCAGTTTGCTTATTGCTTTTCTGGTGGGAACACCAGGTTCAGAACGATAGCGGTAATACCGCCTGCGGCAATGCCGGAAGAGAGCAGGTTTTTCACCCAGTCCGGGGCGAACTGCAGGATCAACGGCTGCTGGGAGACGCCCAGGCCGACGGCCAGCGACAGCGCGATAATCAGAATCGCGCGACGGTTCAGCGGCTCGCGGGACACAATACGCACGCCGGATGCGGCGATAGTACCGAACATTACCAGCGTTGCCCCGCCCAGTACTGGCTCAGGAATATGCTGTACAAAACCGCTGACCGCCGGGAACAGGCCCAGCGCGATCAACATCAACGCCACCACAAAACCGACGTAGCGGCTGGCAACGCCAGTTAACTGAATAACCCCGTTGTTCTGTCCAAAACAGGAGTTCGGGAAGGTGTTGAACACAGCGGAAACAAACGAGTTCAGACCGTTCGCCAGCACGCCGCCTTTCAGGCGTTTCATATACAGCGGACCAGAAACCGGTTGCTCGGAGACATCAGAGGTGGCCGTAATATCGCCGATGGTTTCCAGCGAGGTGATCATAAAGACCAGCATCAGCGGCAGCAGTAAACTCCAGTCGATACCCAGGCCATAATACAGCGGCGTTGGCACCATTAGCAGGTCCTGACTTACCGGTGCGGTATTTTGCGGCAGCATGTCCATAAACCAGGCCAGCAGATAGCCTGCCGCCATCGCAATCACCAATGACGCAACACGCAGGTAAGGGTTGCGTTGACGGTTAAGCAGGATGATTAGTGCCAGTACCACGCCTGCCAACAGTAAATTCTTCGGTGCACCAAAGGTGTTGTCGCTCATTGCGGCATAGCCACCACCAATTGATGTCAGACCCACCTGAATCAGCGACAGGCCGATAATCATCACCACCACGCCTGAGACCAATGGGGTAATGATCCGCCGCGCCAAATGCAGTACGCGTGAGATAACCATCTCGGTGCAGCTTGCCAGCATCAACGTACCGAACAGCGCCGCCATCATGGTTGGGACATCTGCGCCACCGGTTTTTAGCGCCGTACCGCCCATAATCAGTGGCGCAACAAAGTTAAAGCTGGTGCCCTGAATGGATAGCAGCCCTGAGCCTACCGGCCCCCAGGCTTTGATCTGAATGATAGAAGCTACGCCGGAGGCGAACAGCGACATACTGATAATGTGTTGAGTATCCTGAGCCGGTAAACCAAGCGCCTGGCAAATTAACAGAGCGGGAGTAATTACCGCGACGAACATGGCCAGCAGATGCTGACAGGCGGCAAACAAGGTCTGGGCTAACGGGGGGCGATCTTCAAGACGGTAAATCAGTTCACTGTTGTGAGTCTGCGCAACCGGTTGCGCATTTGTTGACTCTACGGCGTTAACGGACATCAGAGGCAATCCCATGGTGGAAAAGCGGTGATTTTATCTGACCAGGGCAGAAAAGCAAACGTTTGCTAGCAGGTATTCTTAATATTTAAAACGGATAAACAAACATTTTTATATAACTTTTCATCATTTTCTGCTTAAAATCCACCCCGAAAACTCAATAAGAGCTAAAAATCGGTCTGGAATGCATCGTGCGTGATTGTGCTAAACGCACTAATGGAGCTGTAAATGTTTTATCTCGATACGTTATCAACGCTGGTTGCGGCAACCCTTGTGTTGCTGCTGGGACGTAAGCTCGTCCAGTCTGTTTCCTTCCTGAAAAAATACACCATTCCCGAACCCGTAGCGGGCGGCCTGCTGGTGGCGATTGCGCTGCTGGTGCTGAAAAAAAGCATGGGCTGGGAAGTGAACTTCGACATGACACTGCGCGATCCGTTGATGCTGGCCTTCTTCGCCACTATCGGTCTGAACGCCAATATCGCCAGCTTGCGTGCTGGCGGCCGCGTGGTGGGTATTTTTCTGATTGTGGTTGTTGGCCTGTTGCTGATGCAAAACGCCATCGGTATTGGTATGGCGACCCTGCTGGGTCTGGACCCGCTGATGGGTCTGATCGCTGGCTCGATCACCCTCTCTGGTGGACACGGAACCGGGGCCGCATGGAGCAAGCTGTTTATTGAACGTTATGGCTTCACCAATGCGACTGAAGTGGCGATGGCTTGCGCAACGTTTGGTCTGGTATTGGGTGGGCTGATTGGTGGCCCGGTGGCACGCTATCTGGTCAAACACTCCACCACGCCAGACGGTATGCCGGACGATCAGGCTGTGCCGACCGCATTTGAAAAACCGGACGTCGGACGTATGATCACCTCACTGGTGCTGATTGAAACCATCGCGCTGATCGCTATCTGTCTGACGGTGGGGAAAATCGTTGCGCAAATGCTGGTTGGAACGGTACTGGAACTGCCGACCTTCGTTTGCGTGCTGTTTGTGGGGGTGATCCTCAGCAATGGTCTGGCGCTACTGGGCTTTTACCGGGTGTTCGAACGTGCGGTTTCTGTGCTGGGTAACGTTAGTCTGTCACTGTTCCTGGCGATGGCGCTGATGAGCCTGAAGCTATGGGAACTGGCTTCTCTGGCCTTGCCGATGCTGGCAATCCTGGTTGTGCAGACCATTTTCATGGCGCTGTATGCGATATTCGTTACCTGGCGCATGATGGGTAAGAACTACGATGCCGCTGTGCTGGCTGCTGGTCACTGCGGTTTTGGCCTCGGCGCGACGCCGACGGCGATTGCCAACATGCAGGCGATTACCGAACGCTTTGGGCCATCCCATATGGCGTTTCTGGTGGTGCCGATGGTGGGGGCATTCTTTATCGATATCGTCAACGCGCTGGTGATTAAGCTGTATCTGCTGTTACCGATTTTTGCGCAATAACGGCTGGGGGGGGGGGGGGGGGCACCACCGCCCCCGCGACGGGTTCGCATACAGTTTTTGCGCAATAAGGGCTGGGGGGGGGGGTAACATCCGCCGCCGCTATGAATCGACTATGCGTTGGAGTAGCGTTCGGTTTCCGGCATCCAGCGCTCTATTAGCGCCACGGCCTGTTGCGGATAGCGTTCGTGAATATGGCGAGCAATGCGCTGAACTTCCGGGATAATCGCCTGATCACGCAGTAAATCTGCGACCTTGAATTCTGCCGTTCCGGTCTGGCGAGTACCTAACAGCTCGCCGGGGCCGCGAATCTCTAAATCTTTTTGCGCAATCACGAACCCGTCGTTACTGTCTCGCAGGACCTGCAAGCGTTTCTGCGCGGTTTTAGACAGCGGTGATTTGTACAGCAGGACGCAGTGGGAGGCCACCGCGCCACGACCTACGCGGCCACGTAGCTGATGCAGCTGGGCCAGGCCCAGGCGCTCCGGGTTTTCAATAATCATCAGGCTGGCGTTTGGCACGTCCACGCCCACTTCAATCACTGTGGTGGCAACCAACAGATGCAGTTCACCCTGCTTAAAGGCCGCCATTACTGACTGCTTCTCGGCGGGCTTCATACGGCCGTGTACCAGGCCAATATTGAGTTCTGGCAGCGCAATCTTAAGCTCTTCCCACGTTGCTTCTGCTGCCTGAGCTTCTAACAGATCAGACTCTTCAATCAGCGTACAGACCCAGTATGCCTGGCGCGCTTCGTGGGTACAGGCGTTGCGCACGCGATCAATAATATCGCTGCGGCGGGTATCCGGAATGGCGACCGTGGTGACCGGGGTACGTCCCGGTGGGAGTTCATCAATTACTGAGGTGTCGAGATCGGCATAGGCGGTCATCGCCAGCGTGCGCGGGATTGGCGTGGCAGTCATGATTAGCTGGTGCGGGTGGAAACCCTGCTGCTGACCTTTTTCCCACAGCGCCAGACGCTGATGCACCCCGAAGCGGTGCTGTTCGTCGATGATAACCAGTGCCAGACCGTTGAACTGAACCTGTTCCTGGAAAATTGCATGAGTACCGACAATCATCTGCACCTGACCGCTGGCGATGGCTTCCTGTTGCGCCAGACGCGCTTTGCCTTTCTGCTTGCCCGCCAGCCAGCCCACTTCAACGCCCAGCGGCGCGAACCAGCTGCGGAAGTTATTCGCATGTTGTTCAGCCAATAATTCGGTGGGGGCCATCAGCGCAACCTGCTTACCATGTGCGATAGCGCGCAGGGCGGCTAACGCCGCAACCAGCGTTTTACCTGAGCCGACATCACCCTGTACCAGGCGCATCATTGGGACATCCAGTGCCATATCACGTTCGATCTCCGCGGTAACGCGAGCCTGTGCGCCAGTCGGTTTAAATGGTAGCGCCGCCAACAGCTTATCTTTCAGCGCATTGTTTGCGCTCAGCGGCTGGGCATGAAAACGCTGTGCCCCGGCGCGTAGTGCCAGCATGCTGAGATTATGCGCCAGCAGTTCTTCGAGAATCAGACGTCGCTGCGCCGGATGTTGTCCTGTTTCCAGATCGCTGAGTTGCAGCGACGGTGGGGGGCGGTGCAACGTGCGCAGTGCTTCGGGCAGGCTCATCATGCCCTGTAACAGCTCTGGCGGTAGCAGTTCGGCAATGGCGCAAGTATCGAGCAGATCCAGTGCCTGATCGGTCAGCTTGCGCAGCGTGGCCTGCTTCACGCCTTCGGTAGTCGGATAAACAGGGGTCAGCGTTTCCTGTAATTCCGGCGTGCTGAGATCGCCCTGCACACGGTATTCCGGGTGGATCATCTCTGCGCCGTATTTCCCGCGTTTGGCTTCACCGTAGGCCAGCACCCGGCGACCGGTGGCGAGGCTGTTTTTCATTGCTGCGCTGAAGTTGAAAAAGCGCATGGTGAGAATGCCGGAGCCATCGCTGATCTGACAGGTCATCATCCGGCGGCCACCGAAGGTGATATTGCAGTTCAGCACTTCGCCTTCAACGGTGGCATAGACGCCCGGCAGCAGTTCGCCAATTGGGTACAGATGGGTACGGTCTTCGTAACGCAGGGGGAGGTGTAGCAGGAGGTCCTGTACGGTGTGCAGGCCAATTTTCGCCAGTTTACTGCTTTGCGCTGCGCCAACGCCGGTCAGAGAGTTGAGTGGGATGGCATCCAGTAAACGGCCTTTCATCGCGTTTATCTCGCAGACTGCATAGTGGCCCACCACGTTGCATCGGCTTCAATTTCGCCCTGCGTGTTTACGTGAGGGTAGGGAAGACCTTTGCGCTTAGCGACATTCGCCAGCACCGGATAACCGCCTTCAAACAGTAAGCGCTGCTGCTCGTCTTGTGGCAGCATGCTGTTTTCTCGTCGGTACATCCCAGCGTTTTGTCGCTGGCGTTGTGCTTCGTACAGAATCAGCGCGGAGGCGACCGAAACGTTCAACGACTGCACCATGCCAGTCATGGGAATGATGATGTCCTGATCAGCCAGATCCAACGCTTCCTGAGTGATGCCGGTTTTCTCCTGGCCCATCAGGATGCAGGTGGGGCGTGTGTAATCAATCTCGCGAAAATCCACGGCTTTATCTGACAGATGAGTTGCCAGAACCTGCATGCCGCGGTTTTTTAAATGTGTGACCGCATCGCCAATAGTAAGGTGAGTTTTCACCTGCACCCAACTGTTGCTGCCTGCGGCAGAAGAGGCCATGGTGCGCATACGGCTACCCGGCCAGACGGCGTGGACTTCATGCACGCCGACCGCATCTGCAGTACGAATGATAGCGGAAACGTTATGAGGTTTGTGGACCTCTTCCATGCAGACGGTCAGATCGGGCTGACGACGTGCGAGCATCTCGCGGATACGTGCATAGCGCTGTTCATTCATAAGACTAGTTTCGGTTACGGGTGACTTTTATCACGTCCGGCATGACGCGAATTTTGCGCATGATATTCGCCAGGTGCACGCGATCGCGAGCGGTCAAGCGAATAAAGGCGCTATAGACGCGACCATCTTTCTCTTCCGTATTCAGGCTTTGAATATTGGAGGTGGTCGTGTTGATTGCCGCCGTCAGGTTCGCCAAAGCACCCTGGTGGTTAAACATATCCACCTTAATCTCAGTGATGAATTCCTGCTCTGTTTCTTTATCCCATTCCACCGCCATAAATTTCTCTGGCTCTTTCTGGTAGCCACGAATATTACGGCAGGACTCATGGTGAATCACCAGACCTTTACCCGGACTGACGTGGGCAATGATGGGATCGCCTGGAATTGGACGGCAGCATTTCGCGAAGGTGATCAGCACGCCGTCTGCACCTTTGATCGGCAGATGACCATGGCCAGATTGTGCCGGTACGTTCGCTGTTGCTTCGCCCTGCTGGAGGTTTTTCGCTACCACCACGCTCATGGCATTACCCAGACCGATTTCTGCGAGCAGATCGTCAAGAGTGGCGAGCTTCATGCGCTCAAGCTCACGCTGGATGCTCTCTGGCGGGATCTCAGCCAGTTTACGGCTACCGCCCAGGGCATGGTTGAGCAGTCGACGGCCCAGACTGACGGAATCATCGCGCTTGAGGTTTTTCAGCAGTTGGCGAATCTTGGCGCGCGCTTTCGAACTGACGACGAAGTTGAGCCACGCGGCATTCGGGCGCGCACCCGGGGCGGTAATAATCTCAACTGTCTGACCGCTAAAGAGCGGTTGTGAAAGCGGGTAAGGCTGTCTGTCGACGCGCGCGCCGACGCAAGCGTGACCGATATCGGTATGCACGGCGTAGGCGAAGTCGACAGGCGTTGCACCGGCGGGCAGTTCGACAATGCGCCCTTCCGGTGTGAAAACATAAATCTCATCCGGGAAGAGATCAGATTTAACGCTTTCAATAAATTCAAACGAGCTACCGGCGCTCTGCTGCAGTTCCAGCAGGCTTTGCATCCAGCGCTGAGCGCGGATTTGCGCAGTGGTGCTGCTTTCGCCGCCGTGCTCTTTGTAAGCCCAGTGCGCTGCGACACCCATCTCTGCCATCTGGTCCATGTCTTCAGTACGAATCTGTACTTCAACCGGGACGCCATGAGGGCCGATCATTGAGGTGTGCAAAGACTGATATCCGTTCGCTTTTGGGATGGCAATATAGTCTTTCACGCGGCCAGGACGTGGTTTGTACAGGCTGTGCATCTGGCCGAGTACGCGATAGCAGGTATCGGAATCATGAACGATGACGCGAAATGCGTAGATATCCATGATGGAGTGAAAACGCTGCTCTTTGAGCACCATTTTGCAGTAAATAGAGTACAGGTGCTTCTCACGCCCGCTTACGCGACACGGAATACCTGCCTCCTGCAAACGTCCTTCGATTTCCGAGAGGATTTTTTGGATCATCTCTTTGCGGTTGCCGCGAGCGGCTTTAACCACTTCTTTAATCACGCGATAGCGGTTCGGGTACAGCGCTTCAAAACCCAGCTCTTCCAGCTCGGTTTTAATGTGATGAATACCTAAACGGTGTGCCAGCGGACTATAGATTTCGAGGGTTTCACGGGCGATGCGGCGACGCTTGTCCGGGCGTAATGAGCCCAGCGTGCGCATATTGTGGGTACGGTCGGCAAGTTTGATGAGAATGACGCGGATATCCTGCACCATCGCCATAATCATCTTGCGAAAGTTTTCGGCTTGCGCCTCTTTCTTATCGCGAAACTTAAGCTTATCAAGCTTCGATACCCCTTCTACCAGCTCTGCAACGCTTTTACCAAAAAGCTGTTCCATGTCCTGATAGGTGGCTGGGGTATCTTCAATCACGTCATGCAGCAGTGCAGCCATCAGCGTTTCGTAGTCGAGTTTCATCTCGGCCAGAATACAGGCTACCGCTACCGGGTGCGTGATATAGGGTTCACCGCTTGAACGTGTCTGGCCCTCGTGAGCGTCACGTGCAACGAGATACGCCTGCCGAAGACGCTTAATCTGGTCTTCCGGCAGGTAGTTTTGAATCAGTTGATTCAGGCTTTCAAACAGATACAAGGGCGACCCGCTTTGTGATTAACGACGACCTTCAGCAATAGCGGTAACGGCTTGTAATTCAGCGGCTTCCTGCTCTTGCTGTTCCTGGCGCTCACGCACGTCGAGGATCTGGTTGTTGATCAGACCTTCTTCGATTTCGCGCAGCGCGATAACGGTAGTTTTATCGTTTTCTTCCGGTACGAGCGGATCCTTTCCGCCTACCTGCATCTGACGAGCGCGACGCGCGGCGACCAGTACCAGGTCAAAACGGTTACCAATTTTCTCTACAGCGTCCTGAACAGTTACGCGTGCCATACTTAAAATGCTCCACAGGTGAAGAAATGACTGGGCATGATACTGAATGTGGGTTCAGTCTGCCAACAGTTTGCTGATTAAAGCGTCATGACGCTGCTTTTGGCGGCTCATGCGCAGACGTTCGGCGCGAATGATGGTTTTCAAATCGCCCAGGGCGGTATCGAAATCATCGTTCACAATAAGATAATCATATTCGGCGTAATGGCTCATTTCTGCAACAGCTTGCGCCATACGTTTTGCGATCACGTCTTCGCTATCCTGACCGCGGCCACGCAGACGGCGATCCAACTCAATCTTAGATGGCGGCAAAATAAAAATACTGCGCGCATGCGGCATTTTTTCACGAATTTGCTGCGCACCTTGCCAGTCGATATCTAAAAAGACGTCTACACCGGATGCTAATACTTGCTCAATGGTTTCACGTGAGGTGCCGTAGTAATTACCGAAAACCTCCGCGTGTTCCAGGAACGCGTCTCTGCCAATCATGGTTCTGAATTCATCATGGTTCACAAAGAAATAGTGTTCACCGTGCACTTCCCCCGGGCGCGGTGCGCGCGTGGTGTGCGAAACAGAAACCTGGGTGTCATACAACGGTTGGGTCTTTAATAAAGCCTGAATCAGGCTGGATTTACCCGCGCCACTGGGGGCAGAAACAATATAAAGCGTGCCTTGAGCCATGAGTATCTTAATGTATGTGATTGTCGAAAGAGAGCCTACATACGGGCTTATTATACACGTAGCCGCTATGTGACGTAGCCCTTGTCACACTTTTTGCGCATGTTTATTGCGTTTTGCGTATCAGTTTCCTGTTTTATCGATGATTTGCAGCAATACGTGCAAATGTCAGGAACGGTGCTCGCAGGATGCTTTTTTGCCGCTCTGTTTCCCTATTATTTCGCGCTATACCTGCCAGGAAATGCAGTGCTCAGCGGAGGTAACATGGGATTATGGAAAGGCATAGGGCTGGTTTTGCTAATGGGGTATCTACCCGCATGGGCGGTATGCCCCGTCTGGTCGCCTGCCAGGGCAAACGAGGAAATTTCACGACTACAGCAGCAGATAACACAGTGGAATGACAGTTACTGGAAACAGGGTGAAAGTGCCGTAGATGACGGCGTTTATGACCAGCTCAATGCGCAACTAATTCAATGGCAGCGCTGTTTTGGTGATGAAGTTCCACCAGATCTGTCTGCGCCACCAATGGGTGGTACAGTATCGCACCCCGTTCCCCACACGGGAGTTCGAAAACTTGCCGATAAGCAAGCGCTACAGCAATGGATGCACGCTCGCAGCGATCTCTGGGTGCAACCGAAGGTGGATGGTGTGGCAGTGACGTTAGTCTATCGCAATGGCGATCTGGTACGGGCGATTAGCCGTGGTAATGGCCTGAAAGGCGAAGACTGGACGCAAAAGGTTCTTCAGATCCCTTCCGTACCACATTCCACCAAGGGGAATCTCGCTAACAGTACGTTGCAGGGTGAGATTTTTTTGCAGCAAGAGGGGCATATTCAGAAGCAGAGAGGGGGAATGAACGCCCACTCGAAGGTTGCTGGATTGATGATGCGCCAGAGCAATCCGGAATTATTAGGCTCGCTGGCTATTTTTATCTGGGCCTGGCCCGATGGTCCTGCGGTCATGTCTGAAAGACTGGAGCAGCTCACTGCTGCCGGGTTCAGTTTCACGCAACATTTTACCAAGGCCGTGAAGAGTGCGGATGACGTAGAGCAAGTGCGAGCAAATTGGTGGACTTCAGCATTACCTTTTGTCACTGATGGCGTGGTCGTGCGAACAGGAAAAGAGCCGCAGGCGCGATACTGGCTACCCGGACAGGGAGACTGGCTGGCTGCGTGGAAATATCCTCCCGTGGCCAGGGTGTCTGAGGTAACGGGTATTCAGTTCTCCGTTGGTAAAAGCGGGAAAATTGCGGTGGTAGCATTGCTGACTCCCGTCATGCTGGATGATAAACGCGTACAGCGCGTCAATATTGGCTCCGTTCGACGCTGGGATGAATGGGATATCGCGCCTGGCGATCAGATTCTGGTGAGCCTGGCCGGACAAGGGATCCCCCGTATAGATGAGGTGGTCTGGCGCAGTACCCAGCGTATTAAGCCAGTGCCACCTGAGGGGCGCTTCAATTCATTAACCTGTTTTTATGCCACAGCGCAGTGCCAGGAACAGTTTGTTGCCAGATTGGTCTGGCTGGGGGCCAAAGAGGTGCTGGGGCTGGAGGGCATCGGCGAGGCGGGATGGCGGGAGCTCCACCAGGTGTATCGCTTTGAGCATATCTTTTCCTGGCTCGGGCTAACTCAGGAACAACTACAGTCCACATTTGGTGTAAGCAAAGGGGAGAAGTTATGGCATCAATTCAACCTGTCACGCGATCTTCCGTTCACGCGCTGGCTGATTGCTATGGGAATACCGTTAACACAGGCAACGCTGAATGCCAGCAGGGATGGTTCGTGGCAGCAATTGCAAGAACGCGATGAACAAAGCTGGCGGCAGCTTCCTTTCATGGGGGAGCAGCGGGCACGGCAGGTTATTCAGTGGCTGGAGGATCGAGAGGTCACAGCGCTGAGCAACTGGTTAGCTGCTCAGCGGATCGCGGGCTTTATGCCTTAATGGCCTTCATGGCGATAGTAAAATACAGGCAGACCTAACTTCAGGCGCAGCGCCAGTAGTCGGGCGGTAAAGCCGAAGAGCAGGGTAGAGATAACTACCACATCATGACTGGAGACATAATGCTGCAGCACGATGTACAGCACGGCAGCGGCAAATGATACGCCGGCATACAGTTCTTTCTGGAACACCAGCGGGATGCGTTTGCAGAACATATCGCGTAATACGCCGCCGAAAACCCCGGTAGTGACCGCAGCGACCACGGCGATAATCGGTCCATGGCCCATATCCAGTGCCACCTGAGCCCCGATAATAGAAAAGACCACCAGGCCCAGCGCATCCAGTACGAGGAATATTTTGCGCAGATAGGGCATCACGGGAGCAATAATAGTGGTCAGTACCGCGGCAGTGGCTACGATAATGACGTATTCAGGGTGCTTTACCCAGCCGAGCGGATAATGGCCGAGAAGAATATCACGTACTGAACCACCGCCAATGGCTGTCGCGGTGGCAATGATAATGACGCCAAATGTATCCATACGACGACGCCCAGCCGCAAGCGCACCGGTCATGGCTTCGGCAGTAATACCAATTAAGTATAAAACGTGTAACAGCATGTATTCCCCCTGATTTGCTGGGGGCTAAGGTTAACGATTTGTGCGCACTGTCACGATTGAGATTTTCTAAGGTGAAGTGATTCTAATAACTACAGCTAATGCGAAATTGTTGTAAACATATTATGGCATGCGCTTTGTGATATGAGTGGTGACAATAAATGATGAGAAAATATAATTCTTGTCGCATAGATGAGAACTGATAGTGTCGGGAAAAGCACGTAGCGCCGCCGTTTATTGACGGGCTACGTGAGATGGTGACTTACTCGATATTCTGAATTTGCTCGCGCATTTGCTCGATCAATACCTTCAGTTCAATTGCGGAGTTAGTCACTTCGGCATTGATAGACTTCGATGCCAGAGTATTCGACTCACGGTTGAATTCCTGCATCATGAAGTCCAGACGACGGCCAACCGCCTCTTTTTTCTTCAGAATGTTGTAGGTTTCTTTGACGTGAGCTTCCAGGCGATCCAGTTCTTCAGCCACGTCGATACGCTGTGCCATCAGCACCAGTTCTTGCTCAAGGCGGTTATTTTCCAGCTGCACCTGAGCATCTTCCAGTTTGGCTACCAGACGCTCGCGCTGCCATTGCAGGATTTCCGGCATATGTGCGCGCACTTTTGTGACTTCAGCGCTGACGCCTTCCAGACGCTGCTCGATCAACGCCTTCAGTGCCTGACCTTCGGTTTCACGCGCAACGATAAAGTCATCCAGCGTACCGTCAAGCGCGGCGAGGATTTCGGCGGCAATGGCGTCCAGATCTTGCTCCTGGGCTGCCATTACGCCTGGCCAACGCAGGATATCAACCGGGTTAATTTCACCTTCATCACTCTGCATTTTGACCCAGTTAGCAGCGCTAACGAGCTGTTTAGCGAGTTTTTCATTCAGAATCAGCTCGCCTTGTGCACTGGCATCAGGCTCAAAACGCAGCGTACATTCGACTTTACCGCGCGTCAGACGCGTGCGAATACGTTCGCGAACTACGGGTTCGAGACTACGGAACTGCTCCGGCAGGCGAAAATAAGTTTCCAGATAACGCTGGTTTACCGAGCGCATTTCCCAGGTAGCGCTACCCCATTCACCCTTGATTTCACGCCGGGCGTAAGCGGTCATGCTGCGGATCATAGACGTTCCTGTTTTTAAAGATGAGATGGGAGGATTATAGCCATCCACGTCTTGTCAGGATAGGAATAACAGTCGGAAGTCCGTATAATGCGCAGCCACATTCGTTTCAAGCCGGAGATTTTATCATGCGTCCAGCAGGTCGTAGTGCCAATCAGGTGCGTCCCGTCACCCTGACCCGTAATTATACAAAACACGCTGAAGGCTCCGTGCTGGTCGAATTTGGTGATACCAAAGTGCTATGTACCGCTTCTATTGATGAAGGCGTACCGCGTTTTCTGAAAGGTCAGGGCCAGGGTTGGATCACCGCAGAATACGGCATGCTGCCACGCGCCACACACACCCGTAACGCCCGTGAAGCGGCGAAAGGTAAGCAGGGCGGTCGTACCATGGAAATCCAGCGTCTGATCGCTCGCGCGTTGCGCGCTGCCGTTGACCTGAAGACGCTCGGTGAGTTCACCATTACGCTGGACTGCGATGTTATCCAGGCAGATGGCGGTACGCGCACCGCATCAATTACCGGTGCATGCGTTGCGTTGGCGGATGCGCTTAACAAGCTGGTCGCGAGCGGTAAACTGAAAACTAACCCGATGAAAGGGATGGTCGCCGCAGTTTCCGTGGGCATTGTTAACGGTGAAGCGCTCTGCGACCTCGAGTACGTTGAAGACTCTGCTGCAGAAACCGATATGAACGTAGTGATGACTGAAGACGGTCGCATTATAGAGGTTCAGGGCACGGCGGAAGGTGAGCCATTCAGCCATGAAGAACTTCTCACCCTACTGGCGTTGGCCCGAGGGGGAATCGAATCCATTGTAGCGACGCAGAAGGCGGCGTTAGAAAATTGATTTTAAAGGCGACTGATGAGTCGCCTTTTTTTTGTCTGTAATAAAGTGAGATGAGGAGCGAATCCATGAAACCGTATCAGCGCCAGTTTATTGAGTTTGCGCTTAGCAAGCAGGTACTAAAGTTTGGCGAGTTTACGCTGAAATCCGGGCGTAAAAGCCCCTATTTCTTCAACGCCGGACTGTTTAATACCGGGCGCGACCTGGCTCTGTTAGGCCGTTTTTACGCCGAAGCGCTGGTGGATTCCGGTATTGAGTTCGATTTGCTGTTTGGCCCAGCGTACAAAGGTATTCCGATTGCGACCACAACGGCCGTTGCGCTGGCTGAACACCACGATAAAGATTTGCCGTACTGCTTTAACCGTAAAGAGGCGAAGACCCACGGTGAAGGTGGCAATCTGGTCGGTAGCGCACTTGAGGGGCGCGTGATGCTGGTGGATGATGTTATCACCGCAGGTACGGCGATTCGTGAGTCGATGGAAATTATCCAGGCGAATGGCGCCACTCTGGCGGGGGTACTGATTTCTCTCGATCGTCAGGAACGCGGTCGCGGCGAGATTTCCGCTATTCAGGAAGTGGAACGTGATTACGGTTGCAAAGTGATCTCTATTATCACCCTGAAAGACCTGATTGCGTATCTGGAAGAGAAACCGGAGATGGCGGAGCACCTGGCGGCAGTACGAGCCTATCGCGAAGCATACGGTGTATAAGGACAGCCGGATAGCGCTGCGCTGATCCGGCCTACGCACTTACCGGGCCTACGGTTTACGTAGGCCGGACAAGACGAAATCGCTACTGCAATTGAGCGGCAACCAACGGCCAGCGGGTGTCAAAATCATCCGTTGGGCGGTATTTAAATTCGCTACGTACAAACCGGGAGAGCATACCTTCGCAGAAAGCCAGTAACTGACTGGCCAGAAGCGTTTCATCCACGGTGTAGCCTTCACCTTCACGCATTCTTTTTTCTCGCAGAACCTGGCGCAACTGCGCTTCAATGCGCTCAAAAAGTTGGTTAATGCGACCTTGCAGACGGTCTTGCTCGAACATCAACGCGTGTCCGGTCAGAATTCGCGTCAGGCCCGGATTACGCTCACCAAACCCTAAAATCAGCAGAACGATCAGACGCAGACGCGCGCTGGTGTCCTTTTCATCTTTCAAAATCAGATTGATACGCGTAATCAGACTATCTTCGATAAACTCAATCAGGCTATCGAACATACGGGTCTTGCTGGGGAAATGGCGATACAATGCCGCTTCGGATACGCCAACTGAGGCTGCCAGCTTTGCTGTGGTGATGCGTTGGCTACCATCGCTGGACTCAAGCATCAGTGCCAGAGACTGAAGTATTTCTTCGCGACGATTCCTTTTCGCAGTTTGCTTTTCTACCATGTTACAAAATACCCCTGAAAATAAGCTCTTGCCAGGCAGGCATCCACACAGCGACCGCAAACTGTTGTTTGCGGTGTGTTATTGCGTTATTACGCTATGGGATACTTTTCTGCGGGTTACTTGCGCCCGGAATGGCCGAAGCCACCTTCGCCACGATCGGTGGCTTCAAACTCTTCCACCAGATTAAATTCAGCCTGCACGACCGGTACAAATACCATCTGCGCGATACGTTCGCCCGGCTCAATAGTGAAGCTGTCCTGACCACGGTTCCAGATGGACACCATCAGTTGGCCCTGGTAGTCGGAATCAATCAAACCAACCAGATTGCCCAGCACGATACCGTGCTTATGGCCCAATCCGGAGCGCGGGAGCATCACCGCTGCCAGAGAAGGATCGGCAATGTGGATAGCTAACCCGGTTGGCACCAGCGTTGTTGCGCCCGGTGCCAGTTCTACGGCGTCATCAAGACAAGCACGCAGGTCAAGTCCGGCAGAACCAGAAGTGGCGTACGTCGGGAGCGGAAATTGTTGCCCTACGCGCGGGTCCAGAATCTTAACGTCGATTTTTTTCATCATAACGGGTCACGATCTCGTCGAGTAATAATTGGCCCAGGAGTTCTTTACGCTCAAGCGGTAAGACTTTGTCTCCATCCTGCCAAAAAAGGTGTAATGCGTTGCTATCGCTGTTAAACCCTTGAGTTGACAGCGAAACGTCGTTCGCACAGATCACATCAAGGTTTTTGCGGATGCGTTTTTGCCGGGCATATTCTTCCACATTATTTGTTTCGGCGGCAAACCCAACGACAAAAGGACGGTTAGCATCCAGTGCGGCAACACCGGCGATAATGTCCGGGTTTTTGACCATTTTTACTGTTAATTCATCACCCTGCGTCGCTAGTTTTTTTATTTTTTCGTGGGCGACAGTTTCAGCGCGATAATCAGCGACTGCAGCGCAGCCGATAAAAATATGCTGTTGTTGCACTGCAGACTGCACAGCGGCTTCCATTTCCAACGCGGTCATCACATCAACCCGCTGAACAAATGGTGGTGTGGATAACGAAACCGGACCCGATACCAGTGTGACGTTTGCCCCGCGCTTTGCTGCAGCTGCCGCGATAGCAAATCCCATCTTCCCGGAGCTATGGTTGGAAATATAACGCACGGGATCAAGCGGTTCACGCGTCGGACCCGCCGTAATCATGATGTTGAGATGTTGCAGATCGTTGACAGGCGAAAAATGTTCTGCCGCCATATCCACAATCGTTAACGGATCCAGCATACGTCCAGGACCGACATCGCCACATGCCTGGCTACCGCTGTCTGGGCCCCAAATGAGCAAACCGCGTGAGGCAAGAATACCCAGATTGTGCTGGGTCGCGGCAGCGCGATACATCTGCTGGTTCATGGCTGGCAGTACAGCAACAGAAGCAGGCGTTGCCAGACAAATCGTTGACACCAGGTCGTTGGCCATACCTGCGGCGACACGAGCAATCAGGTCTGCTGTAGCGGGCGCCAGGATGACCAAATCGGCCCATTTTCCCAGCTCAATGTGGCCCATCGCAGCTTCGGCTGCGGGATCAAGCAGGCTGTCGGAAACGGGATAACCTGAAACTGCCTGTAAGCTCAGGGGAGTAATAAATGCTTTTGCCGCTTCGGTCATCGCCACGCGGACGTCAGCGCCGCGTTCCCGTAAACGACGCACCAGCTCAGGGGTCTTGTACGCAGCAATACCGCCACTGACGCCAAGTACGATTTTTTTACCGGCCAGGCTCATCATGATCTTTCCTGTTGGGTTTCACCAGAAGGCGGATATTTTATCACAATCCGCAATTTGTCGTGCTTTTGACCGTCTTCTACTTTGCGAGGCACTACGAAGAAGTGAAAACAGCGCGTCGATTCACCGTCGGTGTTATGCCACTATGCGGACGCGAAAGGAGGGAAAAGTATGGACAATACAGGAAGTATGATGCCCAGGGAAAAGCTGTTGGCGCAGGGGGCCAGTTCGCTGACTGATGTTGAGTTACTGGCGCTTTTTTTACGTACCGGCATTCAGGGTAAAGATGTGCTTACGCTAGCGAAAGAGATGCTTCAGCATTTTGAGTCGTTGTATGGCTTGTTGTCTGCTGATTACATGGATTTTAGCTATGTTCCGGGAATCGGTATCGCGAAGTATGCACAGTTGAAGGGTATTGCGGAGCTGGCAAGACGCTACTACAACGTGCGAGTAATAGAGGAGCGTGCTCTACTTAGCCCGGAAATGGCGCGTGAATTTCTGCAAAGCCAGCTCTCGCAAGAGGAACGCGAGATCTTTCTGGTGATCTTTATGGATTCTCAACATCAAGTGATTAAACACAGCAAACTTTTTTCCGGGACACTAAGCCACGTCGAGGTACATCCGCGAGAAATTGTCCGCGAAGCGATAAAAATGAATGCTTCCGCCGTGATCCTTGCGCATAATCACCCTTCGGGGTGTGCAGAGCCGAGTAAAGCAGATAAACTCATCACCGAGCGTGTTGTGAAATGCTGTCAGTTCATGGATATCCGGGGGCTTGATCATCTGGTCATTGGGCGCGGAGAGTACGTTTCTTTTGCGGAACGCGGTTGGATTTAACGCACTTTACGCGATCCATCGGGATCTTTGTCTGTTCGGGACTTGAGCATAACGCCGGGTCAGCGTATACTACGCCACCTTTGAGAATCTCGGGTTTGGCATTTGGGCCTGGCA
>OCAE01000284.1_pt1 | contig 38919 bp, 33 predicted proteins | sample 1495581 | NCBI WGS metagenome assembly OCAE01 (sample SAMEA2580278, study PRJEB22360) | human gut metagenome | biome: human gut; feature: human-associated habitat; material: faeces | place: Denmark | collected 2008/2010 | reverse complement strand
TAACTGTCCCCTTATAGGGGCGAGCAAACCACCCGTTTGACGGGTGGTCATGATTATGATACTCATAGCCGAGTATGGGAACAAACCGGCCTTCCTCATAAAAGGCCTTGTTGACCTCCTGTATCTCTTTCCACTGACGCTCCGTCATATAACAGCTCAATGAGAGGCGGGCTGTTTTATTATCGTTGGTGTATCTTCCTGCATCCGGATCCGTCAGGGCACAGAAATCTATGGCGGCAGCTTCCCGGGCAAATTCATAATAAGACCGACCGCTGCCGCGTCCCCACTGGATGCCTGTATGGCCGTGGAGGTCTCCCCAATAATGCCTGACAGCGCATTCCTCCCTGCGGCAGATACCCGGATTGCTCACTCCGGACAGACAGCCGCTTTCATCCCCGGCCCGGATGCTCAGAGTACCTTCTGTCTGAGGTATGAAACGTATCTTCTTTATTCCGCAGTCGTCCGCTTCAAACTGACCGTCATAGATAAGAGTGGTTTCGGACATACCGCCTTCAAGCCAGCACTGCAGTCTCCCGGTGTGGGATTCGGCCAGGTTGTGGCAGGGATCCACGGCAATAACCGTACACTCCGCCTCAACTCCGGTTTTCAAATCCGAGGGGATAAAAATTTCAAAAAAGGAGGCCGGTTTCGGATGAACCATCACGATTGGCGGATTTGAGGTAAGATAATAACCGCTGTAAGGCGCTTCAAGCGTGCCCTTCTGATCCGTCGCCACATCAAACTGGACCGGCCCTGTAGTCCGGCAGTATCCGGCGGCTGCCTGGGCGGCGTATGAGGTATCGCCGTAGGTGAGGATAACCTGATCCCCCTTTGTGAGTCCATGCCCCAGTATCCGGACCCATACATGGGAGCCGACGTGCTCGGATACATTCTCTGTCTTGGTGCGGTCAGGCCCACGCTTCCACCAGTCATTCTCTACGATAAAGGTTTTTACTGAGGCGTTTGCTCTCGTGGTTTTTGCAGTCACATATCCTGGAAAAATCGGCATGGATATCTGGGGCTTTGTAAACCCAAAGGGGATGGTAAAACGCAGAACGCCTCCGATATGGATGGGATCGTCCCCGACGGTGTAGGTGATGACAAAGGTCCCCCTGTCTTGGACCGTCACTTCTTCGGGCGTTACGCTGACACTGCCGTTCGTATCCTTCACAAGCTCCATGTTGTTTCGCATAATCTGCACTTCATTAAAATATTTCAGTCTTTTGGCCATTCGTTTCCTCCTAAATAATCGGCAGCTATTTGTGCAGAAAGGGCTGAACCGTTTTTTAATACACTTTCATCCACCATAAACCGGCTGCTGTAGTTGTTTTCCGTGAAACCGAGCTGCTTATTGGCGCATCCGATATTGATATACAGTCCGGGGATATTTTCCGTAAGACAGGCAAAATCTTCACTTGCCATGACCGGAGGCATGTCCCGGCGGATATGATCGCCGAAAAGCTTTCGGATTGCGTTTCCGGCAATCGCGCTCAGTCCGGGAGAATTATACAGAGGCGGCAGCATGTACTGATAAGACAGAACCGCCTCACAGCCGAATGCTTCCGCTGTTCCGGCTATGATTTTCTGCATGCCGCTTTCGATAAACTTTCTCCTTTCGGCAGAATGCATCCGGACGGTGCCTTCCATTTTAACCCTGCCCGCTATGATATTCCTCTGAGAGCCTCCGCGGATTGTTCCGATAGTAATGACAAGAGGATTCAGAGGATCATTGTTTCTGGAAACATAGGTCTGCAGGCTGCTGATTATGGCTGCGGCTGCGACCAGTGCGTCCCCCGCCCCCCCGGTCATGTTCGGCTGTGCCTGCCGTTAGGCGGAAGGCTGCCGTGAGCGGCCAGTCCCGTGACTTCTATATCGAATTTATCTGCACTGGCCATCCTGTACCCCGGTGAAATATCGATGTAGGGAGCTTCGAGCCCCCCGTAGACATGGGCTCCGCAGACTGCGTCCACATCCTGCAGAAAGCCCCTTCTGATATACTCCTGGGAAGATTCGGCGCTTTCCTCTGCGGCCTGGAAAAAAAGCTTCACATGACCGGCCAGGGAATTTTCCATGTTTTTTAAGAGTTTTGCTGCACCGAGCAGCATTGCTATATGGCAGTCACGTCCGCATGCATGCATCATGCCGGCATTTTCACTGGAGAATGCAAGGCCGGTTTTTTCCTGGACAGATACACCGTCAATATCGGCTCTCAGCAGGATGGTCTTTGCGGTTTTGCCGGCTTTTTTACCCCGTATATAGGAATAGACACCGGAAATGTCATCAAAGCGCAAAGGTTCCAGACCCATTTCCTCAAGCTGGCGTTCAATGGCCAGCGTCGTCTGCACTTCCTCCCATGCAGGCTCGGGAAAGCGGTGAAAATAGCGTCGCTGTCCAATAATATAATCTTCTAGTTCATTAGCCAGACTTACAATATCCATGCCGGTCTCCTTTTTGAAGGTGGTAAATTATGAAAATATTGTATATCTTGACGGACTATATGTAAAATAATATAAAAGTATACAGACTATATGGAATCCGTATACTAACTATCAAGGAAAATGTGATAGAATCAGGTTTAGAGGATTGGGGAGAACTATATGACGTTGAGACATATCAAGATATTTATAGCTGTTTGCGATACCGGAAGTACGACTGCGGGCGGCAAAAGAACTGTATATTGCACAGCCGGCAGTCAGCTTTGCCATTGCGGAGCTGGAGCATTATTATGGACAGAAACTATTTGACCGCATCTCAAACCGTCTCCGTATCACGGAGGCCGGCCGGCGATTTCTGGAATATTCCAGGCAGATAGTCATTCTGTTTGATGAGATGGAATTTGAAATTAAGAACTGGGATTCACTCGGTTCCCTGAGAATCGGCAGTAACGTCACAATCGGCAACAATTTTCTTCCCCAATGTGTGAAGGCGTTTCATAATAGCTGTCCGGGCATCGAAATAGAGGTTACTGTTGACAATTCGGCCAGAATTGAGCAGCTCATACTAAACAGCAAGCTGGATTTTGCGCTTATTGAAGGCCCGGTATTTAACCATTTTATAAAGAGTGAGCTTTTCATGGATAATTCCCTCGTTTTTATCTGCGCCGGGGAGCATCCCTGGGCCGGTTCCGTGATCGAAATGGAGCAGATGGACGACTGCAGTTTTATTATGAGGGAACGTGATTCCTTTGAACGGAAGCTGCTCACCGAACTTCTGCAGATGAATAAAATACGGTTCCGCACAGTGTGGCAGAGTGTAAGCTATCAGGCAATTCTGAAGGCTGTGGAGAAAAATCTGGGTATCGCGGCCATCTCCTATCAGGCGGCCAAGGAGTATCTGGCTGCTGGTAAAGTGGCTCAGTTTTACGTTAAAGGCGTGGGATTGAAACGTGAATTCTATATTATCTATCATCAGAATAAATTCCTGAACAAGCCGGCAAAAGATTTCATGGCGTTATGTTTTAAGATGAAAGAACTGGATCGGGAGGAAAATGAGTGATCAGAATTGAAAAACCTCCGCACTGTCGGAAACAATACGGAGGCAGGTATTATTCTTACACAATAACCTTCTCAAAGTCGGAAGCGGGATGCTTGCAGACCGGGCAGATAAAGTCAGCCGGAAGCTCTTCTCCCTCATATTCATATCCGCAGATCCGGCAGCGCCAGATTGTCTTTCCGGTCTTACTGGCCGGTGCGGCAGGCTTTGGCTTGATATTGCTCTGGTAGTAGTTGTATGTCGTGGAGGGAACATCGCTCAGAACGTCCATATCATCCACGGCGGCAATAAACAGAGTGTGGCTTCCAAGATCCATCGTGCTTTCCACGGTGGCGGAAATATAGCCGTTAGTCCCCTCTGTTACATAGTAAATACCGTTTTCGGCCCGTTTAACCTGATCATATCCTTCGAATTTGTTCACATCTTTTCCTGATTGGAATCCAAACCTCTGGAATGTGGAGAACTTTGCATCTTCACTTAAAATGGAGACATTGAATTTCTTTGTAGCCAATACCATGTCATGGGTATAGTTTGCCTTATTGACAGCGATGCTGATGCGGTTAGGAACAGCGGTTACCTGGCCTGCGGTATTGATGATGCATCCATTGTCCTTCTCTCCCTGTCTGGCTGTCAAGACGAACAAACCATAGGTTAATTTAAACATTGTCTTCTCATTCATTTTTATCTCTCCCTTCTGATAGCCCCATTATACCATGGATAGATGGGAAAATATATTACAAAACTATAAAATATCCCAAGATATAAGTAACAGCGTTATTGTTCACACCATGCCCAAAAGCGGCATGATGTAAACAATAACACGCTTCGCGATGCACAGAAACTGCATAAAACGCAGTTTCGCGCCGTGTACCCCGGGATTTTCGCGCAGAAAACGCACGAAAACACCTCGCGGGACGTTACCGTGTGAACAGTAACAACGTTACTATCTTCCGGCTTGTTCTGCTTTATACTGCTTCAGAGCCCGGGCAAGCTGATCCGGACAGGAAGTTGGGCGGAAACCGCAGTTAATTCCCTCCGTACGGGCGATTACATCGTCGATATCCATGCCCTCCACCAGACGGGCCACGCCCTGGGTGTTACCGGCGCAGCCGCCTACAAATTTTACATTTTTGAGCTTATTGTTTTCTACTTCAAAGCTGATTTCACGGGAACAGACTCCCTGCGTCTTATACTTCATGTGTTGCTACCTCCAAATGAATTAATAATAATACTACTTGTGAACTGTAAATCCATACAGCCGCTTCGTTTGTAAATATGCGTTGTATACGTTCTAAATCATACAGACATGTATGAAAATATGTATATTAAGGTTACTATACAGCCCGGACGGCTTCAGGGCCATCGTAACAATCCAAACAACATGAACTGTTATGAGCCATACAAAAATTGATTATAGCCTTATTCTAAAGGAATTGTCAAGAATGTAAAAATACACTATAATAATCTAGATATGCGCAAGATGAGATAGCTGTGCAAAAATGGCTATAATTATATATTATAGAAGAAGCAGAGAAAGTATGGAGGAATGAAATATGATTGGAATAATCGGAGCAATGGACGAGGAAGTGGCAAAAGTAAAAGAAGAAATGACGGATGTTACGATCACAACGGTGGCCGGAATGGATTTTTATGAAGGAAAGTTAAGCGGCAGGGACGCAGTGGTGGTGCGCTCCGGCATCGGCAAGGTGAATGCGGGGATGTGCAGCCAGATCCTGGCCGACCGTTTCGGCGTCAGTGCGATTATTAATACCGGTATCGCCGGCTCCCTGCGGAATGAAATTAATATCGGTGATATTGTGCTTTCCACAGACGCGGTCCAGCATGATATGGATGCCAGCGGGTTTGGTTATCAGAAAGGGCAGATCCCGAGGGTGGATACCTTTGCGTTTCAAGCGGACGAGAAGCTTTTAGAGCTTGCGATGGAGTGTAATAAGAGGGTTAATCCCGATATTCAGGCATTTAAGGGACGCGTGGTGAGCGGAGATCAGTTTATTTCCGATAAAGATAAAAAGAAATGGCTGATTGAGACGTTCGGTGCAAGCTGTACGGAGATGGAAGGGGCCGCAATTGCCCAGGCGGCATATCTTAACGGGATCCCGTACCTGGTAATCAGAGCGATTTCTGATAAAGCGGACGACAGCGCAGGTATGGATTACGCCGTATTTGAAGAACAGGCAATTAAGCACTCCGTCCGGCTCCTTCTGGAAATGGTTTCCAGGGCCTGAGCATCGGCGCCTGAGGTTTAGATATGACTGCTTTTTTAACCTGATAATCGAATTGTGGCTATATTTGACGATCGATTTTTCCCATTCTCATCTTCCCAAACCAGGGACGGGCGGCTATAATAAATGTCATCTGGAACAATCTGGAGAAGAAAGGGGAGCTTTTTTATGCTGGAATTTTTACAAACCGGAAAAGCATTATCCGTGTTGGCGGCAATAGGAATTATAGGAATCGTCAGCAAATTAATCACACGGAGCCTCTACAAAAGATTATTAAAAGAAACTGACAACATGGCAATGACCAAGAACAAGAATTTAAAGGTACTAAAGCAGAAATTGGAAAATGCGTATCGTCTAAACCAGAATATCGTCAATACCCAGGCGTATCTGGACAAGCACCTGTATGGGTTTCGGTTTATGCATGTTTCACTGGACAGTTGGAACAATCTGTCTTTACAGATGACGATCCTGAGCCTTCTGGCGGGAGGATTTGGTTCCTTTATGTCTTATTGGTACAGGCTGGATTCCTATTATATTGTCCTGTATGCTTCGATTGGTGCGCTCAGCGGCCTGTTCCTCACTTTTATGGACAGCAGCTTTAACATCACCCAGAAACAGCAGAAGCTGGAAACCGTATTATTGGAATATGTGGATAATTCAGTATTTGTCAGAGCTGCCAGAGAGAATTCCACGCGGGAAACGGCGGGACAGGCCCGTGCGGTTGCGGGAATAGCAGGAAGAGAGCGGCTCAGCCGTGAGAATGAAATCAAAGACGGCCTGGTGCGTGAAGAAGAACCGCGTCAGCTGTCTCCAAGAAATATAAGAAACAGAAACTCCAAAGCGGAGGAACTGCTCAGGACGGTCCGTAATATGAAAGAAGACGATATGCGGCCCGACGAGGAGGAGGGTTCTGCCGTGGACAAGACAGCCGCGTCGAGAGCGGACACGCTGCCTCTGCGCGGAAGGAACCGGGACAGCATGGCCCGGGACAGTGAAATTGACGGTCCGTCCAGGAACCGGGACGGAGATAATACGGTCCGGCGGGATATTGACTATCTGAAGCACAGCCTGGATCAGATTGCCGCCAGCAAGGAGAAGGGCCGCGATGATAAGGACTGGATGAAAAACCTGAATGGCGACGAAATGAAGATTATCGGTGAAATCATGAGACAGTATTTTACCGGAAGCTGAAAAAGAATGAATCGGAAAATAACTTTATTATAGATGTTACAGAAGAAGCCTTCGGGGCGCCAATTGAAAATTGAATATTGTTTACATAATTTTGAGCGGAAAAAGGTATTGTTTGTGCGGAAACAATACCTTTTTCCGCTTTCTGCTTTTGTTCCTAAATAATATGGGATTAACCCAGGTGTTCATATGAATCAATCGGCGCACCCTGCATCCAGCGATCCATCAGGGGATGGCTTCGGCAGAACTGTAAAAATGTTTCAGATACGGCGGAAAGCCTCCTGTTACGGGCGACAGCAAACATACGCTGGGTAATTAAACCGTCCGCTGCGATTTCCCTTAGGCAGAAATCGCCATCATTAAAAGGTGCGGAAGCGGCCATGATAGATACGGTCCTCTGATCGGCAGCCCAAAGGCGGGAGGTAGACCTGGAGGCGGATATATTCATATAGTAAGGTTTAAACCCCTCCTGTTCACAGGCAGCGGTGAACCCTCTTCGAAGTCCTTGTGAAATGCTGATAGGAAGTTCTTTTAAATAGCGCATTGGGATCTGTTCCATGGACGGAGAAAGCAAGGCATGATTCTGATGAAAATAAGCCATCATTTTTTCCTGGATTGTCAGGACCGGGCGTATATCAGGAGGCAGTATGTGAGGCTGAGCGCGGATCACACCGACTTCGAGCATCCCGGCTTGTAGCGATTCGATAATAATACCGGAATTGCGTTCGAAAATTTCAAAGGAAACTTCAGGATAGGCTTCATGGTAATCCAGAAGAATCTGATATAGAAGGGGATCCGGATGGGCGGGGGCCGTGCCTAGCCACAGAGTACCGCGGTTACCGGCGACACAGGCGCTGATTTCCTTCTTGGCGGAATCCTCCAGATAGCAGATGGATTTTATTTTTTCATATAAGATTTTGCCGGCGTCGGTGAGCTCGATGTGACGCGGCTTACGGATCACTAACGGGGCGCCGTAGGTATCCTCCAGGCTTTTTATTTGATTGCTCAGAGCTGGCTGGGCGATCATCAATTCCTTGGAGGCGGCGGATATAGTTCCGGCATCAATGATAGCAACAAAATTTTTATAATGTTCGAAATTCATTCAGCAAATCAGCTCCTTATCCCTTAATCTGTTGATTCATCTTATCATGTACAAGTTTGGAAAGCAAGTAAAGTATAACGAAATGTTATATAAAACCAGTACGAATATAGTGGTTAAAAACTATAGCGTTTTGATATGGTTTTGTTAATAAAATGGTATTTTTAATATGGATTTGCCTGCACTATAATGAGCTTAGATAAGACTCCTCCGGTATTCAGGTGGAAGTATCGAAAAGAAAGGACGGTTCGGGTATGGAATTTTTAGAGATGGCACGAAAACGTTATTCCGTCAGGCGGTTTGACACTGAAAAAAAGATTGAACAGGAAAAGATTGAACGGATTTTAGAGGCAGCGCGGCTTGCCCCCAGTGCTCATAATTTTCAGAGTGAGAGAATACTGGTGCTGGAAAGTGTGGTGTCGCTCCAAAGATTGAAGGAATGTACACCCTGCCACTATCATGCGCCGCTGGCGTTTGTAATTAGTTACGACAAAAATATCTGCTGGAAGCGGGAGGCTGACGGAGCTCCCAGCGGACAAATTGATGCCTCAATAGCAGCAGTTCATATGATGTATGAAGCATTTGAGCAGGGAATCGGGTGTACCTGGGTAATGGGGTTTAATGCGCCGGCGCTAAAGGGGGAGTTTAACATACCGGAAGAATTAGAGCCAGTTGCAATTTTAGTCTGCGGCTATCCTGCACGGGATGTCCGGCCCAGCAGCCGCCATGGCAAACGGGAATCCTTGGATGTACTTATAAGATATAACGATTATAACGGATAAAGAATAATGGATATTGAGGAGAGGAGAATGAAGCGATGAGGGAATTTGGATATTCGATGCCGGGTTATTTCCAGAATATGCCGCAGATCGGCAAGGTATTACCGATGAAAAGGACGGATAATGAGGAAGAATTAAAGCAGGTGGAGATAAAAATTCATAATGCCATAGAGGCTTCTACCGATGCCGGGAAAAGCGATGAAGCAGTAAAAGCAACCGGACAGCTGACTCCGATGGAACGGATTATGGCCCTGATTGACCCGGAAACGTGGTTTCCTGTGAACAGTCTTTATAACCCATACGATAATCCGGACGGCAGTACCTGTGTTATAACGGGACTTGCCAAAATTCATGACAAGTGGTCGGTTGTAATTGCCTCCGATCATAAAAAACTGGCCGGTGTGTGGGTAGGAGGCCAGGCGTATAAGTTGACCCAGGCCTGTGATATGGCGCTTAAGCTTCGTATTCCTGTCGTATACCTCCTGAACTGTTCCGGAATCAAGCTCGATGAACAGGATCGCGTGTTCGCCGGAAGGATCGGCGGAGGCACTCCGTTTTACCGCCATATGGAATTGTCTCAGAACGGAATCCCAGTCATTGTCGGTATATTTGGAACTAATCCGGCAGGCGGAGGTTATCATTGCATCACCCCCACGATTCTTGTGGCGCATGAAAAGGCAAATATGGCCGTTGGAGGAGCCGGTATTGTGGGAGGGATGAATCCGAAAGGACATGTTGATAAAGAGGGGGCTATGGAACTGATTAAAGCCACCAAAAATTTTAAAAGAGGTCCTGTCCTGGGAGATGTTAAGACTCATTATGATGAAACCGGCCTTTTCCGTGAAGTTTATGGAAACGAAGAGGGCGTAATTAATGCATTAAAAAAATATGTCGATGCCACTCCTCACTACAATGAAAATTTTTTCCGGGTGGCCGAACCTGCTGAGCCGAGATATGATGCGGAGGATTTGTACAGTCTTCTCCCGATAAATCAGCGCCGGGCTTATGATATGCGGGATATCCTGTCCCGTCTGACCGATGCCAGTGAGCTTTATGAGTTCAAGCCGGATTACGGACCGGAAATCATCTGCGGACTGGTAAAATTCAATGGGCTTTTGGCAGGTGCAATCTCTAATTACCAGGGGATCTTACAAAAGTATCCCGAATACATAGAAAACGGCATCGGCGTCGGTGGAAAATTGTACAGGCAGGGGCTGCTGAAAATGAATGAATTCGTGACACTCTGCGCCAGGGACCGTATTCCCGTAATCTGGTTTCAGGATACGACCGGTATTGACGTAGGGGAACCGGCTGAAAAGGCCGAGCTTCTTGCAATGGGGGCAAGTCTGATGTATGCGGCTCAGAATGCGTCGACGCCGCAGATGGAAATCACGCTTCGAAAAGGAACCGGAGCGGCTCATTATGTAATGGGCGGCCCGATGTGCACAAAACGGAATGTGATCAGTTTGGGAACCGCTGCGACGGAGATGTATGTTATGCATAGTGAAACCGCTGCCGCCGCCATGTTTGCAAGGCGTCTTGTGAAGGATTACGACGAAGGAAGAGATCTGCAGCCGACGATTGATAAAATGAACCGAATCATTCAGGACTACCACAGAAAATCACGCCCTGCCTATTGTGCAAAGCAGGGCTGGGTAGATGAGATAGTGGATTTAAATAAACTGAGAAGTTATATTTGCGCATTTGTCGGAGCAGCCTATCAAAATCCTTCTAGTACATGTCCGTTCCATCAAATGCTGGTGCCCCGCATGATACGAGATATGGAAAACATGAAAATAGAACAGTAGAGCCAATCGGCACAGGATTGGGCAGCAAGGGGGAAAAATGGGATTTCGTAATATAATTGCCAAAATATTATTTGGAAGTCTCGCCGGAGACGGAAAAAAGCGGGAGCCGCCCAAAGCAGGCAGCCAGCCGTACAAAAGCGGGATTCGAAGACAGGGCATCAACCCACTGGTTAGAAACTGCGATGAATATGATGAGGCTGATTATAGAGCGGATTACTGTGAGACTCCACAGCAACAGTGCGCTTCAGTCCGACTGGCAAGGGATTTTACAGAAAAATAAAAAGGAGGAGCTTATGGAGAAGATGGTTTATACATTGGGGATTGATGTAGGCTCCACTACTTCCAAATGTGTGGTATTAAAAGATGGGAAGGAGCTGGCGGCTAAAGCGCTGGTCGATGCGGGAACCGGCACCGACGGACCGGAGAAGGTCTTATGTACTCTGTTTGCAGGCAATGCAATTAAGCACTCCGACATCAGTTATTCTGTGGCAACCGGGTATGGGCGGCAGGCAGAGGGAATAGCAGACTCTGACATGAGCGAACTGAGCTGCCACGCCAAGGGCGCCCAGTTTCTGCTGAAGGACGTGAAAACGGTAATTGATATCGGAGGGCAGGACATTAAGGTACTCGGCATAGATAACGGAATGCTGGTATCATTTCAGATGAATGATAAGTGTGCGGCCGGAACAGGGCGCTTTCTTGAACTGATGGCTAAGGTCCTGCAGGTCAGAGTGGACGAACTGGCGCAGCTTGGGGCAAAATCCAGAGATCCTGCACAGATAAGCTCCACCTGCACCGTGTTTGCAGAAAGTGAGGTGATATCCCAGCTTTCCAGGGGAGCTTCACTGAATGATATTGCAGCAGGCATTCATCGGTCGGTTGCAAGCAAGGTAACCGGTCTGGTTCACCGTGTGGGACTATTGGAACCGGTCCTTATGACCGGGGGTGTCAGCCGGAACAGTGATGTAATCAAAGCGATAGAGGAACAGATCAAATGTGATGTTGTTATATCGGAATTATCCCAATATGCGGGGGCAATTGGAGCGGCAGTTTATGCCTACCAAAAATATAAAAAAATAAACCAATCATGAGGCAAAATATAAAGGGAGAAAGGAGATTTTATGATGGCGGAAAATACGGCAGAAACAAGACCGAAAAAGAAAGCCAGTCCTGCGACACAAAAGTTGAAGGATATCGTGGCAAAAACTTATGAGGATGCCTGGGAAGCAAAGAAGAGAGGGGAACTGGTTGGCTGGTCTACTTCGAAATTTCCCTGCGAAATTTATGCGGCGTTTGATCTGAATGTAGTTTATCCGGAGAATCTGGCAGCAGCCGTGGCCGCCCAGCATGATGGGGAACGAATGTGTTCGATTGCCGAGGAACTGGGATATGACGCGGATCTCTGCGCCTACGAGCGGATTAACCTGGCGATGGCAAACGGTTATGAGACAAAAGCAGGCAAACATTTTCCACAGCCGGACTTTGTCCTGTGCTGCAACAACGGATGCAACTGTTTTACAAAGTGGTATGAGACGGTAGCAAGGCTGAGAAAAGTTCCGATTGTTATGCTGGATGTCCCTTACCATAATCAAAAGGGAGCCAGTGAGGCGCAAGTGAAGTATATGAAAGCCCAGTTCTGGGATTGCATCCATCAATTAGAGGATATCACGGGAAAAACCTTTGATGAGAAGAAATTTGAGGAGGCATGTGCCATTGCCAATGAAAACTCCAGATTGTGGCATAAAGTCTGTGATTATTGCCGGTATGAGCCATCACCTCTAAGCGGTTTTGATCTTTTTAATCATATGGCTGATATGATTACGGCCCGCTGCCGTCCTGAGGTGGGAGAAGCATTTAAAGAGCTGATTGAGGAATATGAAGAGAACGTGAAGAACAAAGAGAGTACGCTTCCCTTTAAAGAAAATTACAGGATAATGCTGGAGGGAATCCCATGCTGGCCCCATTTAAAGAATATGTTTAAACCGCTCAAGGAACATGGTGTCAATGTCACCGCTGTGGTGTATGCACCTGCTTTTGGTTTTGAATACGCCAATATGGATGAGATGTGCCAGGTATATTGTAAGACGGCGGGCGCTGTCTGCCTGGAGGAGGGAACAGAGTGGAGGAAGGAGCTTTGTACAGATAACAAGGTTGACGGAATTCTGGTGCATTATAACAGAAGCTGCAAAGCATGGAGCGGATACATGCCGGAGATGCAGAGACGCTGGCAGAAGGAACTTGGGGTGCCGGTTGCGGCGTTCGACGGTGATCAGGCAGATCCGAGAAACTTTTCCATGGCGAACTATGAGACTCGCGTCCAGGGGCTTGTAGAGGCCATGGCGGAGAGAAAAGAGGCGGAGGAGGCGTAATAATGGCAATTGAAAAAATGGTTCAGGAGTTTGCACAGATTGCGGCAAATCCGAAAGGACAGTTGAAAAAATACAAAGAAAAAGGTAAAAAAGTTATCGCGTGTATGCCTTATTATGTTCCGGAGGAGCTGGTGCATGCCGCAGGTATGGTACCGATGGGACTTTGGGGAAGTAACAATAAACCAATTGTACGGGCAAAAGAATACTGTGCTACGTTCTACTGCTCCCTGGCACAGCTGGGGCTTGAAATGATGCTGGACGGTACACTGGATGATGCGGACGGCGTGATTACTCCAACTATGTGTGACACGCTTCGCCCTATGTCGCAGAATATAAAAGTCGTCATGGGAGACCGGGCAATTTTTCTGGCCCATCCGCAGAACCGTTTTTCGGAGTACGCTGTCGAGTTCTGTGCAGAGCAGTACGGCGAGGTGAAGGCAAAGCTTGAAAAAATTGCCGGAAAAGAAATTACAAATGAGTTGCTGCAGAATTCAATACGTGTCTGCAACAGAAGCCGCGCTGCAAGAAGAAAGTTTACAGAGCTGGCGGCGGCCCATCCGGAGGAGGTATCTGCTGTCGGCAGAAGCGCTGTTTTAAAAGCATCATACTTTATGATAAAAGAGGAATATACAGCGAAGCTGGAGGCTCTTAATGCGGAGCTTGAATCTCTTACAAAGAGCAGTTATAGGGGAATTAAGGTTGTAACCTCAGGCATCATATGTGACAGCCCGAAGCTTTTGAAGCTGTTTGATGAAAATCACATCATTATTGCGGCTGACGATGTGGCACATGAGAGCCGTTCCTTCCGGATTGATGCTCCTGAGAATGAAGAGGACGCTTTAAAGGCGCTGGCAATCCAATTCTCCCGGCAGGGGTGTGATTCAATCCTTTATGACAGGAATCCGCTTAAGCATGAACGTTCAAAGCATTTAATACGTATGGTGAAAAAGAGCGGAGCGCAGGGAATTATTATGTTTATTACTCAGTTCTGCGACCCGGAGGAAACAGACTACCCATACATAAAGAATGATATGGAAATAGCAGATATCCCGTTAATCCGCCTGGGGGTGGACATGCAGATGAGAGATTACGGACAGGTCAGCACGTCTTTACAGGCATTTGCCAATATGATGGAGGAGAAGGAGTAATGAATGTAACAATGGAGAATAGACATGGCGCCCTTGAGAATTTAACTGTTCTTGATCTTGGCCGTGTAATTGCGGCTCCGTTCTGCGCATCGATTCTTGCGGATATGGGAGCCAGGGTTATCAAGGTGGAGCAGCCTGATAAGGGGGATGATTCCCGACAGTATGGTCCGTATGTAGACGGTGAATCGGCTTACTTCGCAAATATGAACCGTAATAAAGAAGGAATCACCCTGAATATGAAGGAGCCAAAGGGAAAAGAAATCCTGAAAGAGCTGGTAAAGAAAGCAGACGTCTTAATCGAGAACTTCCGACCCGGAGTCATGGCAAAGCTGGGACTTGATTATGAGGTGCTAAAGGAAATTAACCCTCAGCTGGTTTATTTGGAAATAAGCGGCTTCGGCGGATACGGCAGATATTCGCAAAGGCCGGGTTATGATCTCCTGGCACAGGCAATGGGAGGCATGATGAGCGTTACCGGGCCAAAGGGAGGAAAGCCAACACGTGCGGGTACAGCAATCGGCGATCTGGTGGCCGGCATCAATGGGGCGTTGGGCGTTCTTGCCGCTTTAAATGCCCGCTCCGTAATCGGACACGGGCAGAAGGTGGACGTGGCGCTTCTAGATACAATTGTTGGTCTGTTAGAAAATTATATGATCCGCTACCGATACTCCGGCCGGCTCTATGAGAGGAATGGCAATGCGTATCCGGCAATTGCACCATATGACAGTTTCACGGCAAAAGATGGGGAGTATGTTCTGGCATGCGGCAATCAGAGCCTCTTTAACCGCTTCTGTAAGGATGTAACCGGCCACACCGAGTGGCTGAGTAATCCGAGATTTATCAGTAATGTGATCCGAACGGAGAATGCGGAACAGCTCAAGTTATTGATTGAAGAGTGGTCGGCTCAGTTTACCTGTAAAGAGATTGTTGATAAATGCCTGGAGGCCGGAGTTCCGGCCGGAGTTGTGTTTGATTTCAGCCAGATTATTAAGGATCCGCATATTGTGGAGGATCGGGGGATGTTCCCGGAATGCGTTCACCCGGTAATCGGCCGGCAGATATTAAATGGTGATGCCATTAAGATGAGCGAGACAATGCCCTGTATTTACCGTCATGCGCCTTTGCTTTCTGCAGATACGGAGCGTGTGCTTGGAGAACTGCTTGGATATACGGCAGAACAGGTAAATGAGCTTCGCGTAAATAGAGTAGTTTAATAGAGCTGTAAACACGCTCTGGGAGGGAACGATGAATAAAGTGGTAGTTGCAGGCGCCTGCAGAACTGCGATTGGAACAATGGGAGGAGCTTTGAGCAGTGTGCCTGCTGTTTCATTGGGGGCATCGGTGATAAAGGAAGCGGTAAAGAGAGCGGGAATCCGTCCGGAGCAGGTGGAGGAAGTGTTTATGGGAAATGCGCTTCAGGCAGGAAACCGTCCGAATCCGGCGCGTCAGGCGGCAATCTATGCCGGACTTCCTGTCGAAACTGCTGCAACAACGGTGAATGTTCTGTGCGGAAGCGGGCTACACAGCATCAACCTGGCCGCAAAGATGATTGCAATGGGAGATAAGGACATTGCAGTGGCAGGAGGCTTTGAAAACATGTCTCAGGCGCCGTATCTTCTAAAAAGTGGCCGCTATGGTTACCGGCTGGGGGCAGGAACACTGGAGGATGCCATGCTTTATGATGCGCTTCATGATGCATTTTACGGCTATCATATGGGCGTTACTGCTGAAAATGTGGCCGGACAGTGGAAACTGACAAGAAAGGAACTGGATGAGTTTGCGGCATGGAGTCAGATTAAGTGTGAAAAGGCTCATGCCGGTGGCAGGTTTAAAGAAGAGATTGTGCCTGTCGAAATTCATACGAAAAGAGGTATAACCACAGTCCGGGAAGATGAGGGGCCGAGAAAAGGCGTTACGGTGGAAGGTATTTCCGGGCTTTTGCCTGCCTTTAAGAAGGACGGAATGGTCACGGCCGCCAATTCTTCCGGGATCAATGACGGTGCGGCCGCAGTCGTGCTGATGAGTGAAAAAAGGGCAGAGGAGCTGGCAGTCACTCCAATGGCTTATTGGATTTACGGTGATTTGGCCGGTGTGGATCCGCAGATTATGGGGATTGGACCGGTTGCCGCAACAAAACGAGTATTGAATAAGACGGGCATTACTGTGGAGGAGCTGGATTTAATCGAGGCGAACGAAGCTTTTGCCGCCCAATCCCTGGCGGTTGCAAGAGAGCTGCATTTTGATATGGAGAAAGTTAACGTAAACGGAGGAGCTATTGCTCTCGGACATCCACTGGGCAGTTCCGGTGCAAGAATTTTCGTTACCCTTCTGTACGAGATGCGGCGCCGCAGTTCCAAAACAGGCCTGGCCACTCTCTGCATTGGCGGCGGTATGGGCTGTGCGGCAATTGTTAAGCGGGATTAAACCATTTTCGGCGGACCGTTTTCTCCGGAAACAGGTCCGCTTTTCAAAGAGGTTGAGAGGTGAGCCAGAATGAAAATCGGAATAATAGGGGCGGGGACCATGGGTGCCGGAATTGCCCAGGCTTTCGCGGTAACAGATGGATATGAGGTTGCGCTGTGTGATATCAATGAAGAGATTGCGGCAGACGGAAAGAAGCGGATTGGCATAAATCTGGGGCGGCTGATAAATAAGGGGAAAGTCACCCGTAACAGCGCCGGTGAAGTAATGGCGCGGATTCAGACGGGAGTGAAGGAAAATCTCTGCAACGACTGCGACTTGGTAATAGAGGCCGCTGCGGAGGTTATGGATATTAAGAAGAAGACCTTTAGAGAACTGGATAAAATATGTAAGCCAAAATGCCTGTTTGCGAGCAATACATCCTCTATGTCGGTTACAGAAATGGGAATTGGACTTTCCCGCCCAGTTGCAGGAATGCATTTTTTTAATCCGGCTCCTGTGATGAAGCTGGTGGAGGTGATCGCGGGACTTGATATGACGGAGGAAATTCAGCAGGAACTGGTGAGAATCAGCAAGGATATCGGGAAAACACCTGTGGCAGTACAGGAAGCCGCCGGTTTTGTGGTAAACAGGATTCTTGTACCGATGATTAACGAGGCGGTTGGGCTCTATGCAGATGGAACAGCATCTGCAAAAGATATAGACACTGCTATGCAGCTTGGAGCAAACCATCCCATGGGACCGCTTAAATTGGGCGATATGATTGGCTTGGATATTATCCTGGCAGTAATGGAAGTGATTCAGAGCGAGACGGGAGATACAAAATACCGTCCCCATCCGCTGCTTAAAAAAATGGTGCGTGGAAATAAGCTGGGAGTAAAAACAGGAGAGGGATTTTATAAATATAATCATGTGAACAGTAATGGTATATTCAAATAATATGGATTATATACAAAAATGGTATTTTTATTATAACAAATAGAATGTTACAATTAAGTTAACGGTTAATATGTCACCCTATTGTTAGAACAATATGACTGGTAGTTATGTTATCGAGGGAGGGATGATTAATATGTTCAGCTGTGCATTTTGCGGAAAGAACGTCTGCGAGCGCGGTGAGCTGGGGGATGCACCGAAAGGATGTCCGTCATTCGAGAAGGCTTACACAGAAGTGGAAAGTCTGTATAGTGAGGACGAACTGCGGATAGCACGGACTGCCGCCCGGGTGGAAGCAGAGGGGTATGGAAGAAATACAAGGGTGGAGGAAATCATGTCGTTCGCCAGAAAGCTGGGAATGAAGAAACTGGGGCTCGCCTTTTGCAGTGGTCTGAAAAGGGAGGCAAATATATTTGCCAAAATTTTGACCGAAAATGGGTTTGAAGTGGTTTCGGCAAAATGTAAGATGGGGGCGCAGCCGAAAGAAAGACTGGGGTTGAACGATGATGAAAAAGTCAGGCCGGGACAATTTGAAGCAATGTGCAATCCGGCCGCTCAGGCGGAGTACCTGGATGATAACGGAGCCGAATTGTCTATCATTCTGGGACTGTGTGTAGGTCACGATACACTTTTTATAAAGCATGCTAAAGCACCTGTGACGGTGCTGGCGACGAAAGACCGCGTATTGGCGCATAATCCGCTGGGCGCTCTTTATATGTCGGAAAGCTACTACAAAAGAATACATCAGTTTCCCGAAAATGTACGAAAGTAAAGGAGAAGAGCTATGAAGTTGAAAAAAGGTTTGGCAATGTTATTGGCATCGGCATTGATTACATCATCGCTTGCAGGGTGCGGCTCAGGGGGAGGCGCTCAGAACGGTTCGGAAGATTCGGGCGGTACCGGCAATGCAGGAGGAGGCAAGACCAGCATCATGACAATCGGGACAGGAGATTCCACCGGGACTCTTTACCCGGTGGGGGCAGCGGTGGCTTCTGTTATTAATGATAATGTGGCAGGGTTTAAAGTGAATGTGGAGACTGCCAAAGGTTCGCCGGCCAACTGCATGAATGTTCAGGGAGGCACGATTGATCTGGGCCTTGCGACAGGCGATGTGGCGTTACAGGCTATAGAGGGAACCGGTTCTTTTGAGGGCAATGCCTGTGAGGATGTGCGTGCCCTTTGTGCTGTTTTTGCTTCCATGTCAGGCTGGATGGCTCTCAAATCAAGTGGCCTTACGATGGTCAATGAACTGGACGGAAAAAATGTCGCGATCGGCCCGGAGGCATCGGCAACTGAAATTGCGGCCCTTGTCGCTTTCGAACAGCTTGGAATCACACCGGGCACCACGGTAAACCTTGGACTTGGAGACGCGGCAGAAGAGGTAGGAGACGGATTGCGTGATGCTACAACAGCGTTCGGCGGCCTTCCGATTGGAGGTCATCTCAGCGTGGCACAAACAAAAGAATGCGTATTTTTAGGTTATACGGATGAGGAGCTTGATAAAATTATTGCGTCAAACCCTTCCTATTATAAAACAAAAATCCCGGCCGGAACTTATCCCGGGCAGGATGAAGATATTCCGACCTTTGGTGTAAAATGTCTTATTGTTGTCAATGCGTCGATGGATGATGAGACGGCTTATCAATTTGCCGAGGCAATTGCCACACATGTGGATGAACTTGCCAGCGCCCACGCGGCAATGACGGATATGAAGAATCCTGATTTCCTGTGCAATGATATTCCAATTGAATTACATCCGGGAGCAGCAGCTTATTACAAAGAGGCAGGGATGCTGAAATAACGGAAATGCAGCCAAATGAGAATGGAATGTTACTATTCACGGCTTTGCTAAAAAACGCAGTTCCTTGAACAGTAACAAAGGAATACCTGGAAAAGGGGGAGCTTTATGAAAAAGAAAGTGGAAGATATTGAAGTAACCAGCCTGGACAGTGAATTGGCGGCAGCAAAGACCATAGAAGAGGGAAAGGACTCATTATTCATAAAAGCGGCATCACTTATTGCGCTTTTGATGACTCTGTTCCATGTGTTTACCGGTTATTTCGGTCAGTTAAACTATGTATCACAGAGGGGGTTCCACCTGGCCTTTGCTATCACAATTCTGCTTTTAAGCATGCCGTTTCATGATCACTTTTTCGGTAAAAAATTTGCCGGAAACAAAGCATTTCGGATAGTCAGCAGGATCGGTGACTTGATTCTTGCAGCAGCCACCTGGGCAGCCGTATTCATGGCCCGCGATGAAGTGTCACATATTTCCGAACGCCTGGGAAAAGTAACGATTATGGCAACCTTTTCGGGACTGATCCTGCTGATAGTTGTTCTGGAGGCCGCGCGACGCTGTCTGGGGTGGATTATGCCGATTCTTGCAGGAGTATTTATCGCATATGCGCTTGCGGGTCCCTATTTGCCAATGACGATAGCCCACAGGGGTTACTCCTGGACCAGGATCCTGAATTTCCTTTCTACGGATCTTGATGGTGTATTTGGGACAACGATGAGCGTATCGGCCACCGTTATCTTTATGTTTGTAATGTTCGGGGCATTTCTGGAGAAGTCTGGCTGCAGTAAATTTTTTAATGACATCGCATTCTCCCTGACGGGCAGGGTGCGGTCCGGCCCCGCATTGTCAGCGGTTGTGGCCTCTGCTCTGATGGGAACCATCAACGGTTCTGCGATAGCAAACGTGGTCGGGACGGGAGCGTTTACGATTCCCCTTATGAAATCAAGAGGATATAAATCCCCATTCGCGGCAGGCGTTGCCGCCGTCGCTTCTACCGGGGGCCAGATTCTGCCGCCGGTTATGGGGTCGGGAGCGTTTTTAATGGTTGCGTTTACCAACAACCCCTATATTGTAATTGTTACATGCGCGGTGGTGCCTGCGCTGCTTTATTTTATCGGTACCGCAGTAGCTGTGGTATCCCAGTCCAAAATTCTGGATATAGCATTGGTAGACCCGAAAGATATACCAAAACCCAGGGATGTATTAAAATCCGGTTGGATTTATCTGATAGTAATCGGAATTCTGATTTACAGCCTGCTGGTTGCCCAGCTTTCTCCTCTGCGTGCAGCGCTGTATGCGACCACCAGCGTTCCCGTTGTTATGCTTTTTGACAAGGAGAAACGTTTTACATGGAAAGACATTATCCCATCTTTTATAAAATCGGGATTCAGCTCGATGAGTATTGTAATGGGCTGTGCCTGTGCGGGAATCGTGGTAGCGATGACGTCGCTTACCGGAATCGGTGTGGTGTTTGGCGATATGATGATTAAGGCAGCAGGAGGAAATCTGTTCCTGTCGCTGGTATTTACAGCCATGGCGTGTGTTATCCTGGGAATGGGGCTTCCTACCACATCGGCTTATGTTATTGCCGCCTCGATCCTGGCCCCGTCCCTCGTATCATTAGGGCTGGAGCCGCTGACCGCCCATTTATTCGTATTCTACTTTGCCTGTCTGTCGGCTATTACACCGCCCGTTGCCCTTGCGGCCTATGCCGGTGCGGGACTGGCTAAGACAAGTCCTATGACTACGGCTGTCGAGGCATGTAAGATCGGATTTGCCGGTTTTATCGTACCATTTGCATTCTGTTACAGCGAAGCGCTGCTGCTTAAAGGCAGCCTGGTTGGAATTATAACCGTCTGTATCAGTGCAACGGTAGGAACCATCATTATATCAATGGCGTTTCAGGGCTGGCTGCTGTGGAGGCTCAATATATTGGAGAGGCTTCTGCTGGTAGCCGGAGGCATGTTGATGTTCGTGCCCGGAACAATGACGGATATTGCGGGGGTGGCAATCGCGCTGATATTGTTCATAGTCAATATCAAGAAGTGGAAAAAACCGTCTGCGGTGAAGCAGATGTAGAACTTATTAATAACCGTATAAAAAACCGGTCTGTAACGGGACTGGGCAGAGGCAGTCTCTGTCCGTCTTCCATACACAGACCGGTTTTTTCAACTGTTTACACAAACCCCTGCGACATCATCGCATCTGCAATCTTTTCAAATGCCGCAATATTGGCGCCGGCCACAAAATTGCCTTTTACACCGTAGCGCTCCGCGGCATCGGATGTTTTCTCGTAAATCTCAGCCATAATCTTGTGGAGCTGTTCGTCCACCTCATCAAAGGTCCAGCTCATCCGCATGCTGTTCTGGCGCATTTCCAGTGTCGAGACGGCTACGCCCCCGCCGTTGGCCGCTTTACCCGGCATAAACAGGAGATTGCTGCCAAGCAGGAAGTCGGTTGCCTCCCGGTTACAGGGCATGTTGGCGCCTTCAACCACGGCGATGCAGCCATTTGCGGCCAGGGTTCTGGCATCCTGCAAATTCAGCTCATTCTGTGTCGCGCAGGGAAGGGCAATGTGGCATGGGATATTCCAGATACGTTTATTTTCCTCATAAACGGCAGTTGGAACTTCATCCAGGTATTCTTTAATGCGTCCCCGGCGCACTTCTTTGATCTGCTTTACCACATCGAGACGGATTCCGTCCCTGTCGTAGATATAACCGTTCGAATCGCTCAGAGTTACGACTTTTGCCCCGAATTGCTGTATTTTTTCAATGGTATGTACGGCTACGCTGCCTGCGCCCGAGATAACGACGACTTTGCCGTCCAGTCCCTTTCCATGCCGGCGCAGCATATTTTCCAGCATATAGACGAGGCCGTATCCCGTTGCCTGGGTACGGATCGGGGAACCTCCGAAAGAGGGGCCTTTTCCTGTCAGGGCGCCGCAGTGGAGCCCGGCCAGCCTTTTATACTGTCCGAAGAGAAAGCCGATTTCCCGGGAGCCGGCCCCGATATCGCCTGCCGGGATATCCAGATCGTCCCCGATATATTTGAACAGCTCCGACATGAAGCTCTGGCAGAAGGCCATAATTTCGCGTTCGGATTTCCCCTTGCGGTCAAAATTAGAGCCTCCCTTAGCGCCTCCGATGGGAAGGCCGGTCAAAGCATTCTTGAAGGTCTGTTCAAATCCCAGAAATTTTAAGAGATTCAGGTTTACCGAGGAGTGGAAGCGGAGTCCTCCCTTGTAGGGACCGATTGCACTGTTGTACTGAATGCGGTAGCCTTTGTTTATCTGAAGATGCCCGCTGTCGTCAACCCAGGGAACCCGGAAGGAAATAATACGTTCCGGTTCAATCAGGCGCTCCAGCAGAGATGCATCCCGGTATTTCTTTTCATCCGAATCAATAACCAGCTTAAGAGAATCCAGAATCTCTTTTACAGCCTGGTGGAATTCATATTCACCGGGGTTATCTTCCACGGTTTTACTGTAAACTTCATCGACATACGACATAACTTATCCTCCTCATATTCACATGCTCCCCTCAAAGCATCACCGGCCCGTTCGGAATAGCGGACATCCCGGACTGCGTGCCGATTGCATCAATTGTAGTATTGTACCACGGTAAAGTCAAGAAGCACTTTACCGGTTCATAATTTTTCCAGTTTCCCGGTTGATAAATACCTGCCGCATTGTTATAATAAGAAAGAAAACATAGACAAGTTTTTATCAAAGCCCTATGGAGACATCAGAGTATCCGTAAGGCATGTGAAAAGGAGACGAAGACAATGGGAAGAGAAGTAAGCTTCGATTATTCAAAAGCGGCCGGATTTGTAAATCAGGAGGAGCTGGACAATTTAAAGGATACCGTACTGTTTGCGAAGGACATCCTTGTGAACAGGACAGGCGCAGGAAATGACTTCCTGGGCTGGATTGACCTGCCTGTAGATTACGATAAAGAGGAATTTGCAAGAATCAAAGAAGCGGCAAAGAGAATTCAGAATGACTCGGATGTACTTCTGGTGGTAGGTATCGGCGGTTCTTACCTCGGTGCGAGAGCAGCCATCGATTTCTTATCCCATAGCTTTTACAATAATTTACCGAAGGACAGGAGAAAAACACCGGAGATCTACTTTGTGGGCAACAGCATCAGCAGCAAATATATTAAAGATCTTCAGGATATGCTGGAAGGCAAGGATTTTTCCATCAATATTATCAGTAAATCCGGCACTACGACGGAGCCGGCCATTGCATTCCGCGTATTCAAGAAGATGCTGATCGAGAAATACGGTAAAGAAGAGGCAAACAAGAGAATCTATGCGACGACGGATAAGGCGAGAGGCGCGCTTAAGAACCTGGCAAATGAGGAGGGATATGAGTCCTTCGTAGTTCCGGATGACGTGGGCGGACGCTACTCGGTTCTGACGGCGGTAGGACTGCTTCCAATCGCTGTAAGCGGAGCCGACATTGATAAATTGATGGAGGGCGCGGCAAGCGGAAGAAAGAAAGCGCTTGAGGCGTCTTATGAGGAGAATCCGTCGCTCTTATATGCGGCAGTCAGAAACATTCTCCACAGAAAAGGAAAGATGGTTGAGATTGTGGCCAACTATGAGCCGAGCCTCCACTATGTGTCTGAGTGGTGGAAACAGCTCTACGGCGAGAGTGAGGGAAAGGATCAGAGAGGTATCATGCCTGCTTCCGTTGATTTAACCACCGACCTTCATTCCATGGGCCAGTTTATCCAGGACGGTTCCAGAATTATGTTTGAGACCGTATTGAACGTGGAGGAATCCCCGGCAGAAATCATTCTGGAAGAGGAAGAGGTTGATACGGACGGTATGAACTATCTGGCAGGAAAGAATGTGGACTTTGTCAATAAGAGCGCGATGAACGGTACAATTCTTGCCCACACGGACGGCAATGTACCGAACCTGAAGGTAAATATTCCGGAGCAGGATGAATACTCCCTGGGCCAGCTGTTCTACTTCTTTGAGTTTGCCTGCGGCGTCAGCGGCTACCTGCTGGGCGTTAATCCGTTCAACCAGCCGGGCGTCGAGAGCTACAAGAGCAACATGTTTGCGCTTCTTGGAAAGCCGGGGTATGAGAAGACGAGAGAAGAGCTGTTAAAGAGACTGTAATACGTGTAAGAATAGATAATAATGTCTTAAAAAAAATTGGCAGGCCGGAGAATATCACTCCGGCCTGCCAATTCTTTTTGATGATGGCTGCCTCAACCACTCCGCCTACATATATGCGGTAAGCTGTTTGAGCAGTTCCAGATAACCGGTCTGCATCTCCTGGTAAATCTCCAGGATAGGCGTTGCCTTTTCACGCACCGCTCCCATAATGACGTCATAATTTTCAACAATTCTTTCCACAATCACAGAGTCGATCAATCCTCTTTCCGCCATATCATTCAGAATCGAACATGTTTTTTCTTTGGGGAAAGAGTCTTTATAGCTCCTGGTTCCCGTCAGGGCGCTGACAATATCGGCGATGGCGACAATCCGCTGCGGAACCGTCAGATCGCATCCCTTCAGGCCGCGGGGATAACCGGAACCGTCCAGCTTCTCATGATGACGTAATGCGATATCTTTTACCTTCCGGGTCACGCTGTCTCCCAATATGATTTCAGTCAGATCGACATGGGTTCTCATTACATTCATGGCCTGGGGACTCAGTTTTCCCGGAAACTCCAGGATTTCGGAGGGAATGCCGATCTTACCCAGATCATGGAGCATGGCGCCGCATATGATGTCATTTACCTCCGGCCCGGAGCCGGTAAATATTCTTGCCAGTTCGGAACTGATTACAGTGGTGGTGATTCTATGGGTAACCGTATGCGGACTTCGGAAATCAATGGCGTAAGTCATCATCCTCAGGAGGGAATTCCTCTCGTCCTCCGTAAAAGGAACGTCCTCCAGGACTTTATCAAATTCAGTTTCCAGTATATCATTCAGTAAAGCCCCGGCCGATTCGCCGGATGTCTCCCTGAACAGAAAAGAAAAATCGGCTTTGTTAAAGAGCGCAACTGCCTCCGGGCAGTACCGGTCCGGACAGCATCCTTCGATATAGCGGCTGAATGTCTGGTAACAACGGTACTCCTTTGCCTGTTCAAGATAAATATCAAAGCGGTCGGCCAGATTAATGAGCTGGGCGGACAGCTTCAGAGGTCCGGCTATTTTATCAATCCCTTTTAACTTCTCCCACGGTGTATGGTGAAAGAGGATAACGGGAGCGCTTTTTTCAAACGGCGTAAAATATTTGAAGAACATGTAGCCATAGATGGAATGGTTCCAGACGTGGTTTGTTTCAAACTCCACCATTCTGTCAATTTCATCTGTCTTGTATGCGCCGATGTCATGGAGAGCCGCAAGGATCAGGAGATCCCTGACTTCCCGGGACGAATATTTGTCTGCCGCTTTTAACATTTGAAATACGATGTAGGAAACGCGGGAACCATGGCCTATAAGCCGTTTATCCACCATATTGAAGGCCCGCTTCACAATTTCAACAATGTTTTTATTGCTGACAGGCAGTGTATAATGATACATATGAATGCCTTCCCGGGCAGCAGATCCCTGCCCATTTCTGAAATTTTCCATTCTATAATACGTAATAATTGATACCTTTGATTTTAGCATAGGCGGGCCGGGGGTTCAAGCGGAACCTCCAAAGTTACTGTTCAGACCATGCCCAAAAGCGGCATGGTCCGAACAGTAACCTTCCGGTTTCTGAACCGGCTAAAGTTTACGTTGTGAATGGACACTGAACTTGATATACTATAAAAAGAAGGGAGGCGGTTGATGTGATTTATAATTTTGATGAGATAATTGACAGAACTCACAATAATGCTGCCAAGTATGACGAAAGAATTAAAAAGTTCGGAACGCAAGACGTGATACCACTGTGGATTGCCGATATGGATTTCCGTGTGGCAAAGCCGATCGAGGATGCTCTGGCCGACAAGGCGCATCAGGGTATTTTTGGCTATGTTTCCAGGCCCGGGGAATATTGGGATGCCCTTGCCGGATGGCAGAAGAGAAGGAACGGCTGGGAAGTGGACAAATCGCTTTTGAGCTTTAACTGCGGAGTAGTGCCTTCACTGGCGGCTCTGGTGCGGCAGTTCAGCAGCGAAGGAGATTTGATTCTGGTTCAGCCTCCGGTATATCCAGAATTCTATGAGATTGTGGAAAATGCAGGCAGGGTGGTGCTGACAAACCGTCTGACCGTGGAGGACGGCCGTTATGAGATTGATTTCCGGGATTTTGAGGAAAAGCTGAAGCAGGGGCCAAAGGCATTTATCCTGAGCAACCCGCAGAACCCGGTAGGGCGGTCCTGGACCCGGGAAGAGTTAAAAAGGATGGGGGATCTCTGTGTTACATACCGGGTTCCGATTCTTTCCGATGAGATTCATGCCGACCTGATGCTGTGGGGGAACCGCCATACGCCGATTGCTTCGATTTCGCCGGAAATTGCCGCAGTCACCATCACCTGTACGGCAGTCAGCAAGACGTTTAACCTGGCTGGACTTCAGGCGTCCTCCGTTATTTTTAACAACCGGGAGGAGAAGGACAAATTCGAAAAATTCTGGCACAGCCTGGAGATACACAGGAATAACTGCTTCAGTCTCGTAGCGTCAATGGCTGCCTATAACGAAGGTGAAGAATGGCTTGACCAGCTTCTGACCTATTTGGAAGGGAATGTCAAATATGTCCGGGATTACTGTGATAAGAATATTCCGGAGATAAAAGCCAATATTCCGGAATGTACCTATCTTATGTGGCTGGATTGCCGCGGCCTTGGTAAAACAAATGAAGAATTAAACCGTTTTATGATAGAGGAAGCAGGCATCGGATTAAATGCGGGCTGTGATTTTGACCGGGAGCTGAGCGGATATATGCGCCTGAATACGGCCTGCCCCAGAAAGATACTGGAAAAGGCAATGGAGCAGCTGAATGCCGCCGTTTGCCGGGAGCGCGCGTTATAGGGAGCATCATTTGCTGCAGTTTGGCCGAAGGCTGAACTGCAGCAATCAGACAGATCAGGAGGTATGGGGGATGGAGAAAAATAAATCCACATTTTGGGAGAACTACCGTTTTCCTCTTACATTGATTGCAGGTATAGCAATCGGAAGTATCATCGGTCTCGTATTTGGCGAGAAGGCAACAATATTAAAGCCCTTCGGGGACATATTCATTAACCTGATGTTCTGTGCGGTTGTTCCCCTGGTGTTTATAACCATATCGAGCGCTGTGGGAAATATGCTCAGTATGAGGCGCCTGGGAAAGATTCTTGGCTATATGCTGGGGGTTTTCATCGTGACGGGTGCGATTGCATCTGTTGTTATCATTGTTATGGTAAAATTATTTCCGCCGGCTGAGGGTGTCAATATAGCGCTGACCGCTCCGGAAGCCTTAGACAGCGTCAATCTGGGCGAACAGATTGTAAAGGCGCTTACGGTGAATGATTTTGCCGGACTGCTCTCCAAAGCAAACATGCTCCCGCTGATCTGTTTTTCCGTCCTGTTTGGAGTATGTGTGAGCCTGACGGGGAAGGATAATAACAGTATGGTTGCAAAAGGGCTGGAAGCGCTCTCGGCAGTTATGATGAAGATGATTTCTTTGATAATGTACTATGCGCCCATCGGCCTTGGAGCCTATTTTGCGGCCCTGATTGGTGAGTTTGGACCTCAGCTGTTGGGCTCCTATGCAAAAGCGATGATTATCTACTATCCGCTCTGCGTTGTGTATTTCTTTGCCGCATTTGCCGCATACTCTTATTTTGCAGGGGGAAGGCCGGGCACCAGGAAGTTTTTTAAAAACATTTTAAATGCGTCGGTGACATCACTGGCTACCCAGAGCTCCATCGCCACGCTTCCGGTCAATCTGGATGCTGCAAAAACCATCGGCGTTCCGAAAGACATCAGGGATATTGTGCTTCCGATTGGAGCAACAATGCATATGGATGGAACATGTCTGTCCTCGATCTTAAAGATATCGTTTTTATTCGGAATATTCGGCCAGGATTTTTCCGGAATCGGAACCTATATTACCTGTGTCTGTATTGCGATTTTGGGAGGCGTCGTCATGTCCGGCGTCCCCGGCGGCGGACTGATTGGTGAGATGCTTATTGTAAACCTGTTCGGATTCCCGCCGGAGGCATTTCCGATTATTGCGACAATCGGATTCCTCGTAGACCCTCCGGCTACCTGGATCAATGCAACGGGAGATACCGTTGCGTCCATGATGGTTACAAGGCTGGTAGAGGGCAGGGACTGGATGGACAGAGCGCCGGAAGAAGGCTGATAATAATATAAAATAACAAGAGAAGTGCAAAGGAGACCTGCCATGTTCCGCTTGTGGGGAAAAATATTTAAAGATAACAGAATGCTGCAGGATGCGGTCATCTGCAACAGTGACTATACCATGTCCAGAACGGCCATGATTTTCGATGCCATGGATCAACTGTGTTACCAGTTTGATTTGGGCCATCCTGTCTGGCTGGACGCTACGGTCGAAGAATTTAAACGCCACGACAAGGCCAGGTTTACCAGTGATAATTTTATTGAATCGATTGATTTTGATTATCTGGAAATCCAGGTGCTGGAAGAGTAGGCAGGGATCGGGTTTGCGGTGCACAGCGCGAAACGGTGTTTTTTACCGTTTATGTGCATATGCCTGTTTCGGACAGCTGTACTTTAAACGGCTGATTTACCAATTAAATGGTTATTTAATATAAAATAATAACCATTTAATTGGCGAATCAGCCGTTTTTTAAATATATAGGAGAATTTTTATACTGAAAAAGTGCTGACGGAAGGACAGAAACAACAAATAAAAACAATATTTACATAAAAATACAAAATAATTTACAAAATAATTTAAATTTACAGAAATGGCATATAAATTGCTTGTTTATAAAACATAAGTGGTGGTCAGGAAACTAAGAGAGGTTTCCGTCAGCATAAATTAATAAAGGAGGATTTTATGAAAAAACGCAGTTTATTCACCGGTATTTTAGCAATTGCAGCACTCGGAGGCTTGTTGGCAGGGTGCAGCCAGAAGACGACAGAGGCCCCCGCATCATCTGCTCCGGTTTCCGCAGAGTCAGCCGGGGAGCCTGCCGCCGAACCGTCGGCAGATCATCCGGAAGCATTGGTGTGGAATATGGGAAATGAGCCTAAAACCTGGGATCCCACCCTCAGCTCGGAGACTCTATCCGAGTACATAACAATTTCGATGTTTGAGGGACTGACCAGGCAGAGTGCAGACGGTATTGAGCCGGGTGTGGCCGAATCCTGGGATGTCTCCGACGATGGACTGACCTATACGTTTCATCTGAGAAAATCTAACTGGTCGGACGGCACTCCGCTGACTGCCAATGATTTTGAGTATACCTGGAAACGTCTGTGTGACCCGTCGGTTGCGTCTCCTTCTGCGGCCGGTGTAACGGATTACGTGGTCGGTGCGGCCGAGTATCTGGCGGGAACGGGAACCGCGGATGAGGTTATGGCCAGAGCCCTGGATGATTATACGTTTGAGGTAGTCCTGAAAAATCCGGCTCCGTTCTTTTTAAACCGTATTTCCGCCGATATCTACTGTCCCGTTAACAAGAAGTGCGTTGATTTAGGCGAAGGCTGGGAAAAACGCCCGGAGACATTTATCTGTAACGGCGCTTTCAAGCTCGCCGAATATCAGATAGGCTCTCATATCCTGATGGTCAAGAACGACGAATATTATGATGCAGACAGCATTAAGATGCCTGCTATTAAAGGAATTATGGTAAATGATGAGAATACGTCCCTGCAGGGCTATAAGGCGGGCGACATTCACTGTACGGAGGTAATTCCGGCCGAAGAAATACCGACACTGCTGGCTGAGGATCCAAATCTGTACGTATCCCCGCTTACCGGAACAAAATACCTGGACTTTAACGTGGACAGGGATCCGGTCAGTGACGTAAGGGTCCGCCGTGCGCTGACACTTGCCATCAACCGTAAATTAATCACGGATCAGATTACACGCTCCGGTGAGATTCCCGCCAGCGGTTTTCTTCCGATTACAACACAGAAGACGGACGGCAGTTCTTACCGCACCGTACAGGCCAACGGCCTGCCTGAGCCGGCATATGGAATTTCTCCTGATTCAGCCGACGTAGATACGGCAAAACAGCTTCTCGCCGAAGCCGGTTTCCCGGACGGAGAAGGATTCCCGGAGCTGGAGCTTTTATACTACACAGGAGAAAGTGATAAGAAGATTTGTGAAGCGATTCAGCAGATGTGGAAGGACAATCTTAATATTGACGTCAAGCTGCGCAATGAGGATAAGAGCGTAGCCTTACAGACAAAGGCTGACGGTAAATATGATATCAGCCTGTCGGGCTGGAGCGCCGGATACTATGACGCCAGCCAGATGATGAAACAGTTTAAGCTTGATTCCGGCTGTTATGCGCAGTGGAGATATGCGGAGCATCCGAGCGCACCCCATGATCATATTTTGAATCCGGGGCAAAAAGCTTTTGAAGACGCTTACCAGGCTGCAATGGCCGCACAGGGCAGCGAACGCGATGAGCTGTGGATGGAAGCAGAGGCGGTTCTGATGGAAGAGGCCCCGGCGTGTCCAATCTACTACTATGTGCTTAAAGCGCTGATTAACGAAGATGTCGTTGCCAATGTGGAATTTTCCAAGACCGGCAACTGGTTATTCAGAAATGCGGAATTTGTAGATTAATGGTAACAGTAGGTAACAGTTCATGATGTCAGAACTGTTACAACAGTAAATCAGGAGTGCCCGCAGGGCGGGCGCTCCCGGTTGCTTTTAAGGGAGGGATCGGTTTGGCCAGATACATAGTAAAGAGGGTGCTGGCAGCTCTTATCACGATATGGTTTATTATGACCATTACATTCGTCTTAATGAATGCAATTCCAGGCAGCCCTCTGGATTCGGAAAAGTTTTTAGACGTTACACTCAAACAGGCCATGCTGGCAAAGTATGGGCTTGATCGACCGTTATATGAGCGGTACCTGAAATACCTGGCGGATTACCTTCACGGTGATTTTGGAATCTCATACATCAAAGTCGGGCTTTCCACAAATGAGATTATTGCCGCAGGCTTTCCATATTCACTCCGGATCGGTATTTATTCCTCCGTGCTCATTATTATCTTCGGCATCGCAGCCGGAATCCTGGCGGCGCTGCGCCAAAACAAATTTGTAGATCGTTTTCTGATGGTTTTATCCACGCTCGGTTCCACCATCCCCAGTTTTGTGTTTGCGACACTGTATCTGTTTTTATTCAGCAAAATCCTGGGGCTTGTACCGGCCTTTGGAGTGGCAAACTGGAAGGGATACATCGGCCCTGTCCTGGTTACCTCCGTGTTTTCCATGGCCTTTGTCACCCGCCTGATGCGTACATCCATGATCGAAGAGTTAAACCAGGACTACATCAGGACAGCGAGGGCAAAGGGGATCTCAGAGTTTAAGGTGGTTACCAGGCATGCGCTCAGAAATGCAGTGCTTCCCGTCGTGACGTATATCGGTCCCATGGTGGCAATGGTGGTCACAGGCTCCTTTGTAATAGAAAAAGTATTTGGCATTCCCGGAATCGGCAGTTTATTTACAACCAGTATTCTGAGCAGGGATTATACGCTTATCATGGGAATTACCGTGTTTTTTGCCGTATTTCTGGTAGTCTGCACGCTGATTGTGGACATCCTGTATGTCTTTGTGGACCCGAGAATTAAGTATGACTAGGAGAGAGAAGATGACGAATAATGCAGAACAGATTCCGGCCTCTCTTTGGGAGCCATTGGAATCAGGAGAAAAACATTCAGATAAAATTGAAAAACCCAGCCTGACCTTTTTGCAGGACGGATGGAGACGGCTTAAACAGAATAAAACAGCAATGCTGTCCATGATCGTTATAGTTATTCTGGTACTCGGCGCCATATTTATCCCCTTTTTCTGGAAATACAGCTATCAGGAACAGAATCTGACGCTGTCGAACATTCCGCCGGTTCTCAAAGTATATCCGCTGTCGGATGACGCCAATGAGCGGAATATCTATATCACGCAGAATTACGATGTTGTCGAGGTTGCTGCAGACGGAACTCTGGTGGAGCTGCTGGAGCCGGTCTATAAGGATACGATAGCCAGAAAAAGCACCTTTGATTTGAACGGTAAAATACTGTCGATTGATTACAGCATGTATTCACAGGCGCTAAAGGAATACAGGAAACTGGAGAAGAAATATTCGGATGCCGAGGGAGACTGTATACCGGTGTCAAAGACACCTTACCTTTCCTCTTATTTTGGCAGCGGACAGGAGGGAACGCTTGTCTCGCTGGCGGAAGCCAAAAGAATCCTGGAGGAAGATGTTGACAAGTGCAGCATTACATATGACGGACAGCCTCTGACTGAGACGCGGACGCTCAGGAATAAGACATATATCCTGGGAAGCGATTCACTCGGGCGCGATTTGTTTATCCGCGTCATCTACGGCGCCAGGATGTCGCTGACGGTGGGGTTCGTCGCCGCCCTCGTCAATTTCCTTATCGGGGTCTTTTACGGCTGCTTTGCAGGCTATAAGGGCGGTGTGGTGGACAATGTGATGATGCGTATAGTAGACGTGGTGGATTCAGTTCCCATGATGCTGTATGTAATCCTCATCATGGTCGTGATAGGACCGGGAATGAAATCCATTATTATTGCACTGGGACTGACCTACTGGGTAAGAATGGCCCGCATCGTTCGTGGACAGGTACTCAGCTTAAAGAATAATGAGTTTGTTCTGGCGGCTAAAATTCTCGGCGCATCCACACAGCGCATATTTATTAAGCATCTTATCCCCAATATGATGGGAGCTATCATGGTTGCGATTGCCATGCAGATCCCGAATGCTATTTTTACCGAAGCATTTTTGAGTTTTGTGGGTCTCGGCGTTTCGGCTCCGATGGCCTCCTGGGGAACGCTGTGCAACGACGCCCTTCCCGGGATTTATGTCTACCCCTATCAGATGCTGACGCCCGCCATCGCCATTTCTGTCACAATTTTGGCATTTAATCTGTTCAGCGACGGCCTGCGCGATGCATTTGACCCGAAACAAAGAAAATAAAGAGAGGTGATTTTTCATGGAAGAACAATTATTAGAGGTGAAAAACCTGAGAACCTCTTTTTTTACCCACGTGGGAGAAGTTAAAGCGATACGGGATGTAAGCTTTTCCATCCGAAAAGGGGAAGCGGTAGGGATTGTGGGCGAATCCGGGAGCGGCAAGAGCGTAACCTCCCTTTCTATCATGCAGCTTCAGCATCCGGGTAAAGTGACGGGAGGACAGATTCTCTTTCACGGCGAGGATCTGCTCAAAAAAAACAAGAGGGAAATCCGAAAAATACGAAGCAGCAAAATAGCCATGATTTTCCAGGATCCCATGACCTCTTTAAACGCCCTGATTACTGTCGGGGCCCAGATAAGCGAGGCAATCCTGGAGCATGAGAAGATCTCAAAGAAAGAGGCGATGGAGCGGGCTGCAGAAATGCTCCGCCTGGTCGGCATTCCGGACCCGGAGGAACGGTTACACTGTTATCCTCATGAATTTTCCGGCGGAATGCGTCAGCGCGTCATGATTGCAATGGCCCTATCGTGCAGGCCGGAACTTCTTATCGCGGACGAACCGACCACAGCTCTTGATGTTACCATTCAGGCCCAGATACTCCGTCTTTTAAAGGAGCTAAAAGAGCGTACCAATACGGCGGTGATCCTGATTACCCATGACCTGGGAGTTGTTGCCAGCTCCTGCAGCCGGATTATCGTAATGTACGGAGGACAGATTATGGAAACCGGGACGGTGGAGGATATTTTCTATTCACCGCTCCACCCCTACACCATCGGGCTGCTGCAGTCGATACCGAAGGCGGGAGGAAGCAGGGAACGCCTGAGCTCCATAGCGGGAACCCCTCCGGATATGCTGAAGCCTCCTACAGGCTGTCCATTTTATCCCCGCTGCGAATTTGCCATGCACATCTGCCGTGAGCGGGAGGTTCCCGATATTCCTGCCGGCGGCGATCACATGGTCCGGTGCTGGCTCTGTCATTCACAGGCGCCGGCCGTAGAAAAGTATGAAATGCAAAAGGGGGGTGTGAAGCGTGGCCAATCAGCATCTGATTGAAGTTGAAAACCTCAAAATGTATTTAAAAAAAGTGAGGGGAGTCATCAGGCAGAAGGTTTCTTATGTGAAAGCAGTTGATAACGTGTCCTTTTTTATAGACAGGGGTGAGACGTTCGGCCTGGTAGGAGAGTCCGGGTGCGGAAAAACCACAACGGGCCGCGCTATCAGCCGTCTCTATGAACCAACCGACGGAACGGTACGGTATGACGGCGCCGACATTACACATTTAAGCGCCAGGGAGTTTATGGCCTACCGAAAGAAAATACAGATGATCTTCCAGGATCCTTACGCATCCTTAAATCCCCGCATGACTGTGGCGGACATTGTGGGAGAACCGCTGGACATTCACCATATCTGTTCAGGAAAGGCGAGAGAGGAGTACATTCTGGATCTGCTTTCCCGGGTCGGTCTCAATAAAGATCACGCCAGCCGCTATCCCCATGAATTTTCCGGCGGACAGAGGCAGCGTGTGGGCATAGCGAGGGCTTTGGCCGTAGGTCCCGAATTTATTATCTGCGATGAGCCCATCTCGGCCCTGGATGTCTCGATCCAGGCACAGGTCATTAATATGCTGGAGGATTTGCAGGAGCAGATGGGGCTTACTTATCTCTTTGTCGCCCATGACCTTTCAATGGTACGGCATATTTCGGACCGTGTGGGCGTCATGTATCTGGGAAGCCTGGTGGAGATAGCCGAGACGGAAGAATTATATAACCACAACCAGCATCCCTATACAAAGGCTCTGCTTTCGGCGATTCCCGTGGCGGATCCGGACCTGTCCAGGCAGTCCAGGCAGATACTTCTGGAGGGAGATGTTCCAAGTCCGCTGAATTCCCCGGCAGGCTGTAAATTTGCCAGCCGCTGTCCTCATGCGAAGGACGTTTGCAGAGAGCTGGCGCCTGTGCTTAAGGAAACCCACAAAGGCCATTTTGTTGCCTGCCATCTAGTTGAAGGACAGTAACAGTTATCGGAATGATTTGTACAAGACGCTTGAACAGATTAACAGAATTAGTGCCGCCTGCGTCTGCGGCAGAATGGAGATTGATATGAATACCGGGCAAGCGAAAAAAGTTTTGTCGAACTTTCACCGTCTGGAGCTGGGGACTTTTCCGACTCCGCTTCATCAGATGAATAATATAAGAAAAAAAACGGGAGCGCCGTTTCCTCTCTATATTAAACGAGATGATCTCACCGGGCTGGGGGCCGGGGGCAACAAAATCAGAAATCTGGAATACCTGCTGGGAGATGCGGTGCAAAGAAGGGCGGATGTTGTAATTGCCTCAGGGAAATGCCAGTCCAATCTGTGTTCCCTGGCTGTCTCCGCCTGCAGCAAGGCAGACCTTGACTGCGTCATTATTCACAACGACGACAAGCCGGAACGGGCGGAAGGCAATCAGCTTCTGAATTCTTTATCCGGCGCCGATATGCGGTTTATAGGGGATATGCCGGACCGGGAACGCGAGAAATATGTGGAGCAGTTCTGCCGGGAACTGGAGGAACAGAACAGGCATCCGTATGTTATAAGAAACGGGGCCTCAACGGCGCTCGGCTCCCTGGGCTATGTACAGGCTGTTGTCGAGCTGTGTGAACAGTGTGCCGGGAGGGGAATAGAGATTAAGCATCTGTTCGTCCCGGGCGGGAACGGCGGACTGGCGGCAGGAGTGATATTCGGCACGGCTCTGGTGGAAGCTCCGTTTCACGTGCATGTTGTAACGGTAGAACATGAAAAACAGGAGCTGCAGGAAATTTTATGCGGCTTTATCAGGGACCTGCAGGAGCTTACCGGAAGTCTGGCAGGCGCATCCTTTGATGATTTGTATACGATACATGAAGAATACCGCGGTGAAGGATGGGGCATACCCACCCCGGAATCCGTGGACTGGATACACGATTTGGCCCGAACAGAGGGCATCTTTGTAGAAAAGGTTTATACGAGCAAAACGCTTTACGGCATGTTGGATTTGATACAAAAGGGAAGCATTGACGGAAGCGCCTGTTATCTCCATTCAGGCGGATTCGGCGCGCTTTTCAGCCAGTTCGAAACGCTCTAGTAAAGGGAGGTAATTAATTATGTTGGATCATGTGCCATATTTGGCAGTACCGCTGCCTGAAGATATCAGAAGGAGGAAAGATGCGGGATATTTTTCCGAAGCGCTGAAACTAATTGAACTTCGCCTGAGAGGGAACCTGCCCCTGGCGCTGAGAAAAAGACTGGAGCTGGAGCGGGAGCTGATTCCGGTCTGGGAAGCGGATTACCCGTACTCCTTCGATGAGGCTCTTGCCATCCTCAGCGAAAACATCAGCGGTTTTACAAGGGAAGAATTTGATAAATACATTGACGAAGGGCTGTTCGACTGGATATACAGGGATGGAAAAATGCATTTTATCCGCACGTTTTATGATAATCTGCTGAAAGTACAGCATCCTGTTACCGCCCGTCTGTCGGCGCCCCAGCAGTCCGGTGACGCGCAGTTAAAGCAGACGGTTCTCAATGAAAATATGCGCACCATGAAGGAGAAGGGCGGGAATGCCTATCTCATCAGGATCCGCACAACCCTGAAGGTGAAAGAAGAGGCCCGGCGCGTGGGCAGCCGGATTACCGTCCATCTGCCGATTCCCTGTGCGGGAACACAGGTCAGGAATATTCAGCTTATCTCCGTTCCCTCCGGCGCTTTTGCCTCACCCGAGGATTTCGAGAGCCGTACGGTCTGCTTTCAGGGGACCTTGGAAAAAGACAGCGAGTTTACAGTAGAGTATCAATATGAAAACCATCTGGCTTACATTTCGCCGGATCCGGAAAAAGTGGAGGCGGTGCAGCCCGGTTTCTTTCTGGAAGAGCAGGCCCCTCACATCATGTTTACTCCGTACATACGCAGTCTGTACCGGGAAGTGGTGGGGGATGAAACGAATCCGCTTCTGAAAGCAAAAAAAATTTATGAATATATTACTTCCAACATACGGTATTCCTATGTGCGCAAATACAGCATTATTGAGAATATACCTGAATATGCAGGCATAAACCAGAAAGGGGACTGTGGGATCCAGGCTCTTCTTTTCATTACGCTCTGCCGTTACGGCGGGGTGCCTGCCCGCTGGCAGTCGGGGCTGTTTGCCGCGCCGTACGATATCGGCGGACACGACTGGGCACAGTTCTATATTGCGCCGTATGGCTGGCTCTTTGCGGATCCGTCCTTTGGCGGCAGTTCCAGACGCGCAGGCAATGAGGAGAGACGGCAATTTTATTTTGGTAATCTGGATCCGTTCCGAATGCCAGCCAACTCCGCATTCCAGCACGAATTTATGCCGCCTAAAAAATTCATGCGCCAGGATCCGACCGACAATCAGTACGGAGAATGTGAATATGAGGATCGCGCACTCAGAAGCTCGGAATACGAAACTAAGCATGAAATACTGGGGATTTGTCAGATTCCGTGGGAGGGAGAAGGAAAATGAAAGTATTCATCAGCGCAGATATAGAAGGAACCGCGGATCTGGCCTCTTTTGCGGAGGCCGGGAACGAAAATCCGCAGCTTTATACCAGAGGGATGATTCAAATGAGCCGGGAAGTGGGCGCAGTCTGCCGCGGCGCTCTGTCAGCCGGGGCAGAGTTTGTGGCGGTAAAGGATTCGCATGGATACGGCCTTAATATCATGCATGAATACCTGCCGGAGCCGGTCACCCTTATCCGGGGGGAAGTGAGAAACCCCTATTCCATGGTGGGCGGCATCGATGAAAGCTATGACGCCGTGCTGTTTGTAGGATATCACGACGGCGCCGGCCAGGGAGGAAATCCCATGGCGCACACGATCAGCAGCAGGCGGATCCGGGAGATTACCATTAACGGCGCCTCTGCGTCGGAACTGATGCTCTTTTCTTATGCATGTACTTACCTCGGAATACCCACGGCCTTTGTTTCCGGGGATGAGGCAATCTGTGAAAAGGCAAAGATGCTGAATCCGCTGATTGCGGCCTGCCCTGTGAAAAGAGGAATCGGGGCGGCCGTTGCCGGTCTGCATCCGGAAAAGGCGGAGAAAATGCTGGAAGACTCCGCCAGGAAGGCGCTGGAAGGGAATCCGGATCGCTATACCTATGTACTGCCCCCCGAGTTTCACGTGACGGTGTCGTACCACAAGCATTATGATGCGGAAGGCTCTTCGTACTATCCGGGAGCGTGCAGGCTGGATCCTCATACGATCGGCTTTCAATCGAATGATTACTATGAGGTTCTCCGCTTTTTCCATTTTGTATTATAAATCAGGAGGAATAAAATCATGAAACCTTTTCCAAATAAGATTCCGTTAGCCAATCTGCCGACAAAGATTGAAAAACAGGAACGTTTTTCGGAACAAACAGGAATTTCCGTTTACATAAAAAGAGATGATCTGACCGGTATGGAATACTCCGGCAACAAAATCCGCAAGCTGGAATATGCCGTCAGGGAGGCCCTGGATCAGGGAGCCGATACGCTCATCACC
>OCAE01000283.1_pt1 | contig 38966 bp, 29 predicted proteins | sample 1495581 | NCBI WGS metagenome assembly OCAE01 (sample SAMEA2580278, study PRJEB22360) | human gut metagenome | biome: human gut; feature: human-associated habitat; material: faeces | place: Denmark | collected 2008/2010 | reverse complement strand
TGACGAAGGCAGAAAAAAAGATCCGGTTTTTACCCCAAAGCCACGGCACGCCGCCGCAGTGATCGTAATGGCCGTGCGACAGCACCACGGCGGTTAAGTGCGTCAGGTCCACGCCCATTTGTGCAGCGTTATGCATGAAGCTGCCATCCGGCCCGGTATCAAACAATATTGTGGTCGTTTCATCCTGAACTAACAGACTTAATCCAGGCTTTGCCAGTAATGTTTTTCCAGCGCCAGCAGCACGTCGGTTTTCAAGCAGCACCGTGAGGGTCAAAGCCATGTCTGACTCCAGTATTAAAACGGCATACTGTAATGCATGGCTGTTGAGGGTGCTGTGATCGCAGCGCTCTTTAGCGGTATCTGTTATTCACGCACAATTTTGCCAGCGTTTCCTGCATCGCTGTCATTCCAGCTACCGCGACCATTTGTTTTAATGGTGTAAGTGGCATAACCGACGCGGAAGGTCATCGTATCCTTATAGGTATTTACGTCACGCACTTCCTTACCATTGACGTAAACGCCGGAATCTTCGACGTGAATATCAACGCTGCGTTGACCATTGGCAAATTTGGCCACGTAATTTCCGCTGAATTTGCCATCAATACCCGCATTATCGTGGTTATCCCGGCCTGTGGTATTTTGCTGCTCTTCACCATGGCGATGATGACGATTTTGCTGGCTGTTATCGCTCTCGATAAAGCCATGATCGTGGTTCCACTGATAGGATTTGTTCACATCACAACCATTGAGTTCGCTCATTTGCGTACAACCTGAACGTTCATATTTTTTCTGCATTGCCGGGGTAATTGCATATGCCGTTGTGGCCGTTGTCAGACCAAGGACCAGGAGGGTCAGCAGACGTTTATTCATTTTTCACTCACTATCATCATTAAGTTTATTTATAGGAACACGAACTTTTTGGCTGTCATTTTTACGACGATGGCAGTCTCCCATTAAATATTAACGACGCATACCAGGGGGAATCCTAATTTATAATTAGGGTGAGGTGATAAATGTTGTGATACGCAACATAATAAGTAGTTGATTTACGATTTTTATACAATCTGAATAAAGAGTTAAAAGGTTTTTACTTTTTAATGGAAGATTTAATGAATTATTAATGTTGACATTAACGATGAACAAGGATGCAGGCTTGTATATAAACAGGCCTGCACGGGGAGAGTAGTCCACAATATTCAAACTTAGCGTATTTATGGATATTGTCGTCAATACAGCTCGTCTTTACCCTTGAGTGGAGATCTGTGCGCGGTGCTGCTCGGCCTGTATCTCATGAGCAAATGAATGGCCGTTATTTACTGATTGGTGAACAACCATTGCTTTTTCATGTTTATTCATTTGTGAAAATGATTGCGCATTGGTTGGTGTTGACGATGAATTATTTGCCTGCGAGGCGTGTGCCTGCGCCATTTGTTGATGTGCAGAGGCATCACTGTTATTCATCATTTCATGAGCCATTACGGCCTGTTGATGCACTTTAGGTGTTTCTGCCGCATTAACGCCAACTGAAATAAAAAACGCGATAGCTAAAAAAGAGGACATCTTATTCATCATATTTCTCCTGTTTGGGTTTACGGAAGAAAGTATAATTAATGGGGACTGTCAGTGGCGTGACAGGATTATGACGGTTGTGTCAGAGAATAGGTGATGACAGGTATAAGCGTCATCACCATAAATTACATCGCGTGCTTGGGAAGCGTCAGAATAAAGCGAGTGACATAAGGATCGGAAGTTACCGAGACTTTTCCGTGATGGGCAATCACAATCGATTTCACAATCGCCAGACCAATACCGCTGCCTTCGCCTTTACGCTGCCGTGAAGGGTCCACTCGATAAAAGCGGTCAAAGAGTCGCGGAAGATGTTGCGGGGGAATGGGGGTTCCGGGATTCTCAACGACTATCTGGACCAGTCCATCCGCCTCTTTCACCCGTACGGTTACCGACTCACCTTTTGGCGTATAGCGCATGGCATTTGACAGCAGATTACTCATTGCCCGGCGTAACATTAATGGGTCGCCTGAAACCCAGCATGCGTGTCCTTCAAACCGTAAACCAACCTCACGCTCCTCTGCCCAGGCTTCGAAAAAGTCGAACACTTTACCGACCTCATCAGCCAGATTGAGCGCTTTTTTTTCTGGGATCAGCTGATTGTTATCTGCCTGCGCCAGAAACAGCATATCACTCACCATTTTCGACATACGGCCAAACTCTTCGAGATTGGAATACAGCACATCTTCCAGTTCTTTTTGGCTGCGGGTCTGGCTGAGCGCAATTTCCGTTTGGGTGACGAGGTTAGTTATTGGCGTGCGGATCTCATGGGCAATATCCGCCGAGAAGTTCGACTGACGTTTAAATACGTCCTCGATGCGTTCGAGCATGTGATTAAACGAACTAACCAGTTGTTCCAGTTCAATAGGCACAGCCTGCGGATCGAGACGGACATCGAGATCTTTCGAGGTGATATTTTGGATGCGACGACTAACATTACGGATCGGTTCATGGCCTTTGTATACGGCGAACAGCACGATAAAAACAATCATGATGCTAATCAACGAAGCCGTCATAATTAACTTGTTTTTCAGATCGTTAATATAGTGCAGGTGAAAATCGATCGATAACGCCAGATACAGCGTATATGCTGGTTTTCCATCGGCAAGCTTTCCTACTGGCAGACGAATCATTCGCCAGTTAGACGATGTTTTCTGTCCGTGGATATGTCTGGAGGTTTGCAGTGTAGGGCCTGAGATAATAAAAACGTCGCTGGCATGAGCATTTTTATCCGGCCTTGCGCTGGCGATAAATTGCCGAAGATCCGGCGCATTGGGCGAATGAAAAATGGCCTTCTGGTTGCTATCTACCAGAGAAATAATGACGTTCGAGTAACCCGCCACCACATTTTTTAGCGTTTCCAGTCGGCGTGATTCTGGCTCGTTAGGCTGGTTAATAATCCGCTCCAGCGTGGTGCTAATCTCTTGTAAATCATTGATGTCCTGCTCGGCGAAGTGGACTTTCACGGAGTGGATCATTATCCATGCAAAGGCGAAAAATGAAGCAATTGTCGCCAGGCTGATAAAAAAGGTTAGTCGTGTCGCCAGTGAAAAAGGGCGCCGCCATCGTTTACTGGCCATCAGGAACCTCAAGCATATATCCCACGCCGCGTACGGTCTGAATCAGTTTCGGCTCATAATCGTTATCAATTTTGGCGCGCAGACGTTTAACGGCGACGTCGATGGCATTAGTATCGCTGTCAAAATTCATATCCCATACCTGGGAGGCGATCAGCGAGCGGGGTAAAACTTCCCCCTGATGGCGCAGGAAAAACTCAAGCAGCGTAAACTCTTTGCTGGTCAGAGTGATGCGCGTACCGCTGCGGGTAACTTTTCTGCTGACCAGATCGACCATTAAATCCGCGACCTGAAACTGGCTTTCGACAATCACCGCCGCGCCTCGACGCAACAGCGTTCTGACCCGTGCCAGCAGTTCGGCGAAGGCAAACGGTTTAACCAGGTAATCATCAGCACCCAATTCCAGACCTTTAACCCGATGTTCAATGGTACCCAGTGCGGTGAGGAGAAGAATGGGCATTCCTTTGTTGGCGGAACGCAGCATCCGCACGATATCCCAGCCGTTTACATCCGGCAGCATGATGTCGAGTATGAGCAGGTCGTAATCGCCGGTCATCGCCAGGTGATACCCGTTCAGGCCGTTATCCGCTAAATCCACGACAAAACCCGCTTCCGTCAGGCCTTTTGTCAGGTATTCACCGGTTTTTTTCTCATCTTCGACTATCAAAACCTTCATCGCATTCTCCTTCTCGCACTGGTTGTGCGGACTTTCAATTCTAGGGAAGCGGGATCGGATAGCAATCGGTTATTGGGAAAATGACAGTTTTGTCATTTTCCTGTCACCGGTTAAACAGAGTCACTTGGTTAAAGTACAGCACTATAAATTCCTACACATTTTAGGGACATCAGTCCGGTCAGGACGAGAATAACTATGAGCAAATTTAAGCTTCTTACCCTCAGCACTATATTCGTGCTCGCCGGTTGTTCATTGGCGCCGGACTATCAGCGCCCGGCTTTGCCGGTGCCGCAGCAATTTTCTTTAAGCCAGAATGCCCTGGTAGCGGCTCCAGGTGAATATCAGGACACGGGCTGGCGGACCTTCTTCGTTGACTCCCAGGTAAAGGCGCTGATTGGCGAGGCGTTGGTTAATAACCGCGATTTACGTATGGCTGTGCTAAAAGTTCAGGAAGCGAGAGCGCAATATGGCGTCACGGACGCTGACCGCTACCCGCAACTCACGGCTGGCTCCAGTGGTACTTACATCGGTAAATTAAAAGGTGATAGCAGCACCGATCGTGAATTCGAAGCTGGACTCAATCTTAGTTTCGACCTGGATTTCTTTGGGCGGCTAAAAAATATGAGTGAAGCTGAGCGACAGAATTTCTTTGCCAGCGAAGAAGCGCGTCGGGCGGTGCACATCTCATTAATCTCCAACGTGTCGCAAAGTTATTTTAATCAGCGTCTGGCTTACGCGCAGTTGCAAGTTGCTGAAGAAACGCTGCAAAACTACCAGCGCTCTTACGCTTTTGTAGAGAAGCAACTGGTAACCGGTAGCACCAACGTACTGGCGTTGGAACAAGCGCGCGGTGTGATCGAAAGTACGCGTAGCGAAATTGCCAAGCGTAAAGGTGATCTGGCGCAGGCCAATAACGCGCTGCAGCTGTTGCTGGGTACATACGGGAAATTACCTGATGACCACGCGCGCAGCCGTGGGGATATTAAACCGGTAACGCTGCCGCCATCGCTCTCGTCGCAAATACTGTTGCAGCGCCCGGATATTATGGAAGCTGAGCACGGATTATTGGCGGCAAATGCCAATATCGGTGCTGCGCGAGCGGCATTTTTTCCGTCTATAACGTTGACCAGTTCCGTGTCCAGTAGCAGCAGCGATCTTTCCAGTTTATTTAATGCCGCCAGCGGCATGTGGAATTTTGTCCCCAAAATAGATATTCCAATATTCAACGCTGGACGTAATCAGTCCAATCTCGACCTGGCAGAAATTCGCCAGCAACAGTCGGTAGTGAATTACGAACAAAAAATTCAGAACGCGTTTAAAGAAGTGGCGGATGCACTGGTGTTGCGCCAAAGCATTGCCGATCAAATTAGCGGGCAGCAGCGTTATCTGGATTCATTGCAAATCACACTACAACGCGCCAGAGCGCTTTATCAGAATGGTGCAGTTAGCTATATCGAAGTATTAGACGCAGAACGTTCTTTATTCGCTACGCGGCAATCGCTGCTCGATCTTAATTACGCCCAACAGGTTAATGAAATTAAGCTGTTTGCTGCCTTAGGCGGCGGTTGGGTGGAGTAATCCTTAATATTAACCTTTCAGGAGCATCAATTATGAATACTACCACCAAAGCTGTGCTGTTTAGTCTTTTCTCTATGATCATGTTTAACGCTCAGGCCAATGAGCATCAGCATGGTGAGATGATGAATATGCAGCCAGCGGCTCAACAGGAACAACTCATTAGCGCTACCGGGGTGATTGAAGCTGTTGATATGGAAAGTAAAAAGATTACGATCAAGCATGATCCTATTCCTGCGGTGAACTGGCCAGCCATGACGATGCGTTTTACACTGGTTGCCGATACGAAGGCTGATGATATTAAGCCAGGCGATAAGGTCGCGTTTACGTTTGTTCAGCAGGGAAATCTCTCTGTGTTACGCGATATTCACATCAGTAAATAACGTTCTCGTTGGTCTCTTTTATTCTTGCCCGGGTTTTTGCGAACGCGGGTGAGACTATCGCGCAATGGAAATCACTATGGCGTCTTTAAATATTAAAAATACCGCGCTTATTCTCGCTGGCATGATTGTCGGTGGGGTTATTTCTGTCGGTATTTATACTTATTATTCATCCGCAAAAGCAACGGCTGAAACCGGGCAGGCTTCGCCAAAAGAAGCCAGAAAAGTGTTGTTTTGGTACGACCCCATGTACCCAAACACGCGTTTTGATAAACCGGGTAAATCGCCATTTATGGATATGGATCTGATCCCGAAATATGCCGATGAAGAGACCGCGAACGCGTCATCACCAGGCGTGCGCATCGATCCTACACAGACCCAGAACCTGGGGCTGAAAACAGAGCCAGTGCGTCGTGGACCACTGCACTACGCGCAAACTTTTCCGGCCAACGTTAGTTATAACGAATACCAGTTTGTTATTGTCCAGGCACGCTCAGCGGGCTTTATCGAGAAGGTTTACCCACTGACCGTGGGGGACAAAATTAAACAAGGCGCGCCGCTGATCGACCTGACTATTCCTGATTGGGTTGAGGCGCAGAGCGAATATTTATTGCTGCGAGAAACTGGCGGCAGCGCGACGCAGGTGGAAGGAATTCTGGAAAGATTACGTCTGGCTGGAATGCCTGAAGCGGATATTCAGCGCTTAAAATCGACGCGTAAAATTCAGACCCGCTTTACCCTGAAAGCGCCTATTGATGGGGTGATCACCGCATTCGATTTGCGTACGGGTATGAACATTTCCAAAGACAATGTGGTCGCGAAAATTCAGGGTATGGACCCGGTATGGGTCAGCGCGTCGGTCCCGGAATCTATCGCCTGGCTGATTAAAGACGCCTCGCAATTTACCATCACCGTGCCTGCCTGGCCGGATAAGCCTTTCACCATCAGCAAGTGGAGTATCTTACCCAGCGTTGATGCTACCACGCGTACGCTCCAGCTCCGTTTACAGGTCGATAATCCTGACGAGGCGCTCAAGCCCGGGATGAATGCTTACCTGCAACTGAAAACACAAAGCGAGCCAATGCTGCTGATCCCGTCTAAAGCGCTAATTGATACGGGTACCGAGCAGCGGGTAATCACCGTTGATAACGAAGGCCGATTTGTGCCGAAACAAGTTGCGGTATTCCATGAATCTCAAGGGCTGACGGCTATCCGCTCCGGCCTGACCGAAGGCGAAAAAGTGGTTTCCAGCGGTCTGTTCCTGATTGATTCCGAAGCGAATATCTCTGGCGCACTGGACCGTATGCGCGCCCAGAACAGTAAGACGCAAGACGCAGCCGCCATGCCAGCCCAGGCTACCCATTCACACTGAGGATATGATAAATGATTGAATGGATTATCCGCCGCTCGGTGGCAAACCGTTTTCTGGTGATGATGGGGGCGCTGTTTCTCAGTATTTGGGGAACCTGGACCATCATCAATACCCCGGTTGATGCGCTGCCCGATCTCTCTGATGTTCAGGTGATCGTCAAAACCAGCTATCCGGGTCAGGCGCCGCAAATTGTTGAAAATCAGGTGACCTATCCGCTGACCACCACCATGCTGTCGGTACCGGGCGCGAAAACTGTGCGCGGTTTCTCGCAGTTTGGCGATTCCTACGTGTACGTCATTTTCGAAGATGGTACCGATCCTTACTGGGCGCGCTCGCGCGTACTGGAGTACCTCAACCAGGTTCAGGGAAAATTGCCGGCTGGCGTTAGCGCGGAAATGGGACCGGACGCCACGGGTGTCGGCTGGATATTTGAGTACGCGCTGGTGGATCGCAGCGGGAAACACGATCTGGCGGAATTACGTTCTCTTCAGGACTGGTTTTTAAAGTATGAGTTAAAAACGATTCCCAACGTGGCGGAAGTCGCCTCGGTAGGCGGCGTGGTTAAACAGTATCAGGTCGTTATTGATCCAATGAAGCTGACGCAATATGGCATTAGTCTGGCGGACGTGAAATCGGCGCTGGATACGTCGAATCAGGAAGCGGGCGGCTCATCTGTTGAGATGGCTGAAGCGGAATATATGGTCCGCGCCAGTGGATATCTGCAAACGCTCGATGATTTCAATAATATAGTCCTGAAAACAGGGGCTGACGGTGTACCTGTTTACCTGCGCGATGTGGCGCGCGTACAGATTGGGCCGGAAATGCGCCGTGGGATCGCCGAACTGAATGGCGAAGGCGAAGTGGCGGGCGGGGTGGTTATTCTGCGGTCCGGTAAAAATGCGCGTGAGGTGATCTCCGCGGTTAAAGCCAAGCTCGATACGCTGAAAAGTAGCCTGCCGGAAGGCGTAGAAATAGTTACAACATACGATCGCAGTCAGCTCATTGACCGCGCCATTGATAACCTGAGCTACAAGCTGCTGGAAGAGTTTATCGTTGTTGCGCTGGTGTGTGCATTGTTCCTGTGGCATCTGCGTTCTGCGCTGGTGGCGATTATTTCCCTGCCGCTGGGGCTGTGTATCGCGTTCATCGTGATGCATTTCCAGGGGCTGAACGCCAATATCATGTCGCTGGGGGGCATTGCCATTGCTGTCGGGGCGATGGTCGATGCCGCCATCGTGATGATTGAAAACGCCCATAAGCGGCTGGAAGAGTGGGGGCATCAGCATCCGCATGAAAAGCTGGATAACGCAACGCGCTGGAAGGTCATTACTGACGCCTCGGTAGAAGTCGGCCCGGCATTGTTCATCAGCCTGCTGATTATCACATTGTCGTTTATCCCTATTTTCACGCTTGAGGGTCAAGAGGGGCGACTGTTCGGGCCGCTGGCGTTCACCAAAACGTATGCCATGGCAGGTGCGGCGTTTCTGGCCATCGTGGTTATTCCGATCCTGATGGGATTCTGGATCCGCGGAAAAATACCTGCAGAAAGCAGCAACCCGCTTAACCGTTTCCTGATCCGTATTTACCATCCGCTATTGCTGAAGGTATTGCACTGGCCCAAGACCACCATTCTGGTGGCGGTGCTTTCAATACTGACGGTTATCTACCCGCTGAATAAAGTCGGTGGCGAATTCCTGCCGCAGATTAACGAAGGTGACCTGCTGTATATGCCTTCGACATTGCCGGGGATCTCAGCGGCGCAGGCAGCGGACATGCTGCAAAAAACCGACAAGCTGATCATGACCGTTCCGGAAGTGGCGCGCGTGTTTGGTAAAACCGGTAAGGCAGAAACCGCAACAGACTCCGCACCGCTGGAAATGGTTGAAACGACGATCCAACTGAAGCCGCAGGACCAGTGGCGTCCGGGGATGACGATGGACAAAATCATTGCCGAGCTGGATAAAACCGTACGCTTGCCGGGACTGGCGAATCTGTGGGTTCCGCCGATTCGTAACCGTATCGACATGCTCTCTACGGGGATCAAAAGCCCAATTGGCATTAAGGTGTCAGGTAATGTTCTGGCAGATATCGACGCCACGGCGGAGCAAATTGAAGAGGTGGCCAGAACCGTGCCGGGCGTCTCTTCGGCGCTGGCTGAGCGCCTGGTCGGGGGGCGCTATATTAATGTGGATATTAATCGGGAGAAAGCGGCCCGGTACGGAATGACCGTCGGCGCGGTGCAACTGTTTGTCACCTCTGCGGTCGGAGGCGCAATGGTCGGCGAAACGGTGGAAGGGATTGCACGTTATCCGATTAACCTTCGCTATGCGCAGAGCTATCGTGATAGCCCGGAAGCGCTGCGTAATCTGCCCATTCTGACGCCCATGAAACAGCAAATCACGCTGGCGGATGTCGCCGATGTGACGGTGGTTTCGGGGCCTTCGATGCTGAAAACCGAAGATGCGCGACCAACCAGCTGGATTTACATCGACGCCCGCGATCGTGACATGGTCTCAGTGGTGGACGATCTGAAAAAAGCGATCGCTGAAAACGTACAGTTAAAGCCGGGGACCAGCGTGGCGTTTTCCGGGCAGTTCGAGCTGCTTGAGCGCGCCAGTCATAAGCTTAAACTGATGGTGCCGATGACGCTGATGATAATCTTCGTTCTGCTTTATCTGGCCTTCCGTCGCTTTGGTGAAGCGCTGCTGATTATCACCAGTGTGCCTTTTGCGCTGGTGGGCGGCATCTGGTTCCTTTACTGGATGGGGTTCCATATGTCGGTTGCAACCGGAACCGGATTTATCGCCCTGGCCGGTGTTGCTGCGGAGTTTGGCGTGGTGATGCTGATGTACTTGCGCCACGCTATTGAAGCCGAACCCGCGCTGGAAAATCCGCAAACCTTTACGGCGGATAAGCTGGATGAAGCGTTATATCACGGTGCTGTGCTGCGCGTGCGCCCGAAAGCGATGACCGTGGCGGTGATTATTGCGGGTCTGTTACCTATCTTGTGGGGGACGGGAGCTGGCTCAGAAGTCATGAGCCGCATAGCCGCGCCGATGATTGGCGGCATGATCACCGCACCATTGCTCTCTCTGTTCATTATTCCGGCCGCTTATAAGCTGATGTGGCTGCACAGGCATCGCCACCAAAAGTAATGCCCTGAAGCGCTCGTCTGCCTCGGTTTTACTGCCGAAGCAGGCGTTGCGTTATACCGTCAACGCTTTCACGCGTTTGCGGTACTCGCCCGGCGTGCAGCCAAATTCCCGTAAAAAGACTTTATGAAACGACGATTCGCTGGCGTAACCCACCGACTCGGCAATAACGATTAACGGCTGTGTACCGCGCGATAGCATCTGGGCTGCGAACTGCAGGCGCAGCGCGGTTAACACCGCCAGCGGCGTGGAGTTTGATACTTCACGGAATAGCTGTGCGAAGCTGGCCCGCGACATATGTGCTCGTTTTGCCAGTTCTTCGACGGTCCAGGCAAAAGCCGGTGACTCCAGCATCATGAATACAACGGATCCAAGCCTGGGGTGCAGCAGTAAATTCAGCACATTTTTAGCGGGTGTCGACTGGGCGAGCCACTCGCGAACGGTTAACGCGAACAGCGTAGCGCATTGCTGGCTGCAAACGATGCTGGAGCCAGGCAGGTCGTTGATGTATTCCTCCTGCATTAGCGCAATCATGGCCTTCAGCCAATGGCTGACGGGGCTGTTCTCCTCAGGTGCCAGTAATAATACTTCCGGAAGCGCGGTTAAAAAATAGCGTGAAGATGCCTGTAATCGCAGGCTCCCGCAGACAATATGCGTTTGTTCTTCCCCTGTCTGGCACAGACGATGCGCGGAGTTTTGCGGCAGAATGACTATTGTTCCAGGGCGTAATGTGGAAGATGTTCCGTCAGGCATATCCAGTTGAGCGAATCCCTGGGTTACCGTATGCCAGCGAATAACAGACAGTTCACCCGCCGCATGCGGCAGTTGCCAGTCCCTGCTCAACAGGCAGTTTTGATCAATCGAGCCCTGCGGGTCGTTAAGCATAAGTAATCGGCTAAGTGCGTCCATGAAGACTCCTGGGCAGTTTTTGCTAATGCTAATTGAGATGAAAACAACGCTATAACACATAGCTTTATTAATAATTTTATGGTGTTAGTTTAATTACTCAATAGGTTGAGTGGAAGGGAAAGAGTGGCTTTTTAGACGATCTGACAGTAATTGGCGCGTTATGGATACATTGTTCGTGCATCTCTAAACCTATAATTCAGTTCAACAAACGAACAGTGACATGGCGGAGAGACAGCATGAATCAGTATCAGGCGATTATTATCGGATTTGGTAAAGCGGGTAAAACGCTGGCGGCAACACTGGCCAAAACGGGTTGGCGGGTAGCGATTATTGAACAGTCAAACATCATGTATGGTGGGACATGCATCAATATCGGCTGCATTCCCACCAAAACCCTGGTACACGATGCTGAACTTCAGCATGACTTTGCCGCAGCGATGCAGCGCAAGACCTCCGTTGTCAGTTTTCTGCGCGATAAAAACTTCCGCAATCTTGCCGATCTGGAAAACGTGGATGTGATTGAAGGTCGTGCTGAATTCATTGATAACCATACAGTGCGGGTCGTGCAGCCAACAGGTGAGGTTGAACTGAGCGGCGAGAAAATCTTTATTAATACTGGCGCCCAGTCAACGATTCCGAACGTTGAGGGATTAACCACGACGCCTGGCGTATTTGACAGCACCGGGTTGTTGAATTTGACGCAACGTCCCGAGCGTCTGGGCATTTTGGGCGGTGGGTATATCGGCGTTGAATTCGCATCGATGTTTGCCAACTTTGGTAGCAAAGTCACTATTTATGAAGCAGCTCCGCAGTTTTTGCCTCGTGAAGACCGGGATATTGCTGACACTATCGCCAACATTTTACGCGACCAAGGCGTTGAGCTGATCCTCAATGCCAACGTGCAGTCTGTCTCCTCTCACGATAGTGCAGTACAGCTGCACATGCCGGAAGGTACCCAGACGGTGGATGTGCTGCTGGTGGCATCGGGTCGCAAACCGGCGACTGAAAATCTGCAGCTGCAGAATGCGGGTGTGGATGTAAACGACCGCGGTGCCATTATTGTAAATAAATATCTACGTACCTCGGCAGATAACATATGGGCAATGGGCGATGTCACTGGTGGATTGCAATTTACCTATATTTCGCTGGATGATTTCCGTATTGTGCGCGACAACCTGCTAGGCGAGGGGGTACGTAACACGGGCGATCGTCAAAATGTACCATATTCCGTCTTTATGACGCCGCCGCTTTCCCGCGTCGGAATGACTGAAGAACAGGCTCGCGCCAGTGGTGCGGCGGTGCAGGTCGTGACGTTGCCGGTAGCGGCTATCCCGCGTGCGCGGGTGATGAATGATACCCGTGGCGTACTTAAAGCGGTGGTGGATAGCGAAACGAAACAAATATTAGGTGTGTCGCTGCTGTGCGTGGATTCTCATGAAATGATTAATATCATCAAGACGGTTATGGATGCGGGGTTACCTTATACCACATTGCGTGACCAAATATTTACCCATCCAAGCATGAGCGAATCACTAAACGATCTCTTTTCTCTCATTAAATAATAATAGCGTAGTCTACATATTTGCCCCACCCGTGTGGGGCTTTTTTATTTGTTTTTATACTTCCTGATACTAATTGACAGTTATTTTGGCGTTACGGATGAAATAAAATAAAGTGACATGTTTTATTATATTTCCACTGAAATAACTTGTTAATGGGAATAGAAATGAACATGTTTAAAACTACGTTACTAATGACTGCATTACTGACTGCTCCAGTGACATTTTCCGTGTTAGCGCAAACCGAGGTTGCCCACGTTAGCGTATCAGCTGTGTCTGGCACTCCTTCCGTGGTGGAAGATGCCATTGCGAAACTGGCACAGGAAAAGAAAGCGACTTCCTGGAAAATTACCTCAATGCGCATTGATAGCAGCACTCACGCAACGGCAATTTTGTACAAGTGAGGAGAGCCGGAATGGAAAAATATCTTCGTATATTGGGCAAAGGTGATAGGGTTGGATTAACCTTGATTCGCCTGAGTATAGCGATTGTTTTTATCTGGATTGGGTTATTAAAATTTGTACCTTACGAAGCCGACAGCATTACGCCGTTTGTCGCCAATAGTCCGGTAATGTCATTTTTTTATGAGCATCCAGAAGAATACAAACAACATTTAACCCACGAAGGTGAATTCAAACCGCAGGCTCGTGAATGGCAGACGGCGAATAACACGTATACGTTCTCAAATGGCCTGGGCGTAGTCGAAGTTCTTATCGCTTTGCTGGTGCTGGCTAATCCTGTTAGCCGTTGGCTGGGATTAATTGGCGGCGTTCTGGCATTTGCCACACCAATTGTAACTTTATCATTTTTAATAACCACACCAGAAGCATGGGTGATGCCGCTGGGTGATTTACACCACGGATTTCCGTACTTGTCAGGCGCTGGACGGTTGGTGTTAAAAGATACGTTAATGTTGGCGGGAGCGGTGATGATCATCGCGGATTCTTCCCGATCAATTATTAAGCAAAAGTATTGAATTTTTAACGTTGTACCCTCTGCAAGACAGTAAGCCACTATAGTTCGATTCGGTAATTACCGGGCCAGCAGGACGCTGGCCTTTTTTCTGCCCTAAGGGAAATTTATGTTATACATGAAATACAATGATTCGCTTTGCCACAATAACCAGTCGGACTTATATTACTGATTAATAATATAGTGAAGTAAGCATCTTCTTTCTTCTTCGATAGCGCACCAGTTCGCATATTGCGTAGTTTCTCCATCAAAACCCATTCATTTTTCTCTGTTTTTTTCTGTGCAATTCTTGCTATTTGTTATCTCAAAATGACACTTTAAAAAAGATTGTTATGCACTTTTGTTATAGTTAATCAACACGTTCGCATGGTTTTAGGCATGACTTCAGCTAGAATTAACTTTGATTAAATGTTTTTACGTATCAATAAATGGCTAAAGATAGTTAAAAACTTAATTTTTAACCAACTGTTCGACATGGAATCCACTATGGTAATTAAGCACCAAGGGTGGATGCTGATCTTGTGTTTTGTGAGTCACCAAACGCGAGACATATCTTAAATATGGAAATAAGGGTTTTAGAATGAGCTTTGGATTAGCAAAGGAAGATAAGTTTGAAATCATAGCTACCCTTCGTGAAGAGCTGCACAAGAAAACGAAACTGGAAGTGTTATGTGAAAACAGTAGCGTTATCACGCAGTTAGAGAAGGTTGATTTCGAGCGGTTTGTTATCTCCTGGCACGAAGACATTGTTCCTGAAAAGGTCCAATACTTTATCCTGCACAGCGAAAGCGGGATTGTGAAATTTAGTGCCAGATTCGAGCAAACCCCATCAGCAGGTGCAGAAGTAGGATTATCCTACCTCATACCGGATTTGATTTTCTTTGCCCAGCAGAGACAAAATCAGCGTTTTTCCTTCATGAAGGGGTATGACTTTTTCTGTTTTGGTCGTTACAAAAATGGAGAAAACTACTCTCTCAAGATTAAAAATATCTCGCAGGGTGGTTGTGCGTTAATCGTTAAAGATGTAAACGCCCGTTTTCTTTATAAAGATGCGGTGATTAAAAATGCATCTCTGGATTTCGATACATTTGGCAGTTTACAACTGGACTTAAAAGTGATCGATGTCGTCCTGATCAATGAATTTGATGAGGATAACCAGTTGTATTCCTGTCATCAGATCTCGTGTGAGTTTGATTTTAAAAATCGTCGTGAAGAGACTGAAGTCGAGAAAATTATTATTAAATTTTTAATGAGTAACAAGATTAGAAGCTTATAAGGAACGGTGAACAGGATGTTGATGTGTGGCAGTGATAATTTTGTGGGCAATGGTATGTTTGCCTACCTCACCAGCAAACATGTACCGATACAAACATTCCAGTTTGAGGATATGTTGCATCAGTCATCATTATGCCAGCATCAAACCATGGTTTTTAATATCATAGATAATGAACATGCGTGTTCGGACATTGTTCAGTTTTTGAATAAAAACCGATTCAAATTTTATAATAACGTCGTGGTGATTGTTGCTGATAGTTTGGTGGCGAAATTATGCGTAGAGTTATTATATGTCGAAAAAATAATAGTTTTGACTGAAAAATCTTCATTGCGTGATTTTGGTCAATTGGCGACATTATCAGTCGGGAAATGGAACCCCCGACTGTATCGTTCGCAGAAAAGATTAACCGAAAGAGAGCAGCAGATCCTGAACTTACTGGTAAGTGGTTATACAGCCAAAGAAATTTCTGAGTTAGTTAGCCTGAACTATAAAACGATTCAGGCACATAAGATGAGAGTCGTCGCCAAGCTTGGCCTGACCAATACCTCTGATTTAAATAAGTTAATTGTCAGATTTACCCATCGTATGTCTTTTTTACCCTAACCTGACCATTCTTTTCTGATGTAATACACCTAATAGTAGATACAATTCGGGAGTGATTTTGACTGGTTTTTAATGTTATGATTTGTAGAGGGAGAGGGGAATGTTTAATTCCAATGAGGTGCTAACTGCGCTTGAAAAGGCTTTGAATACCAGTCAACTTTATATGGTTTATCAGCCTATTTTCAATTTACATGCCCAGTGTATAAGCGGATTTGAAGCATTAATGCGTTGGAATAGTCCTCAGATGGGTATGATCTCTCCCGATGTTTTTATTACGTTACTGGAAGATAGCGGTAATATTATTTCAATTGAAGATATGGTTACTCACTCTCCGTGGGATGTTGCAACTTCCTGGCCTGACCCCATTGTATTATCCGTCAATATTTCCGCGCTTGAATTCTGCGATCCTCTGTTACCCCAACGCGTCAGACAAAATCTTGCCACCTCCGGATTGCCGGTACATCGATGCCAAATAGAGGTCACCGAAACGTCACCGCTGTACGACAGTCAGATTGCGGCTAAAAATATGACGGAATTAAAGGCGATAGGGGTCAAGCTTGCGCTTGATGATTTTGGAACCGGTCATGCTAATCTTAATTACCTGTTGAAATATCCTTTTGATACCTTAAAAATTGATAAAGAATTTGTCACTGTCATTGAACCCGACACCCGATCGACAAAGATTGTTGAGGGTATTATTTCACTGGCGCATAATTTTGGTATCGAAGTTCTTGCCGAAGGGGTGGAAACCCAGTCCCAGCTGGACCGGTTGATGCAGATTGGTTGTGACAAAATTCAAGGCTTTTTCATTTCGCCCCCGGTGCAGGCACAAGAGATCCCTTCACTCTTAGCGCAATATAATCGTTAATCCTTCCGTATTTACGTTTCCCAATCCCCTTGATTGTTCCACGTTGCTGGTAAGTCTGTAGGCCTGATACGCGTCGCGCATCAGCCACCCCTGTAATACTATAAGCAAAAAAAAGCCCCCTGCTAAACAGGAGGCTGGCGAGTTTATGTCAGCTTAGAACGATTTCTTAAAGCCGATAGAGGCATTGACCGGCGCTTCGATCTGCGACTTACTGCCGCCGTTGCTGAATTGCGTACCCAGCTCACCGTAGACCTGCAGGTTTCTGTCGATAGACCATGACAGGCCGGCTGCAACTTCAGTGCTGGAGTACTGCTGTGAAGATTCCAGCGTAGTGGTGGCTACCGCATTGCTAAAGTGCGTTTTGTCTTTTGAACCCAGACCCTGCCAGACGTTAACCCTGCCGTACGGCTGGAATTTGCCATGGTTGGTGTCATAGTCAGCGACCAGACGCACGCCCAGACGCGCGGTAAAGGAGTCTGCGGTATCCATTTTCACTTTCGTTGGGGTCACACCATCCAGTGTGCTGTTATCAAAGTCGCTGTACTGGTAGATCAACTGAGCCTGAGGCTCCAGACTCCATGCGCTGGCGCCTAAACGGAACGATTTACCCACCTCTGTCGACGCCGTCAGTGTGTTGCCTCTGACGGTATACGAGCCATTGTTACCGGTTGCCGTCAGGCGGGATTTATGGTTACCGTACTGCAGGACGTTATCAACATACATACCGTCACCCGAGAACCAGGTCGCATAGCCACCGACGTAAAATGCGTTGTCGTCGATGTTACCGCCTTTGCCATCGCTGCCTGTCTTCGTGCCTTTCACGTTGCTGTCGATATCAAGGATGCTGGTATACATCCCGGCTTTCCAGCTTTCGTTAGCATACATATCAACGCCGACCTGGATACCCATGGTATGGGAGCTGGTTTGCGTTCCGGCCGCATCATCCAGTTTGGTTTTACCGGAGTAGCCAATCATTCTTGCCCAGGCGCGATTGTCTTCATCAATGCCCGGTTTAACCTCGTCCCCCATACGTTGGTGCATGTTACCTAACAGGCTAATATCACCCTGACGTACTACGCTGGCGAGGCCAGAATACAGCATGGTTTCTGGACGGTATTCACTTCTCAGATACCAGTTTTCACCCTGGCCCTGAGCATTACCCGCATGTAGTTGGTACTCAAACGCACCTGCAGCCATACGATCGGCGGCAAGATGGAAGGCATCCCGTGAGGTTTGCGCGGTTGTGGTTGCGCCATTGAGCGCAGTCACCACTTCGATACCATCCCCAATGGTCGGCGCGCCAAGACCAGAACCATCGACATCCAGCAGTGTGCTACCGCTGGCTTTACCGCCATCGATAATCAGACGGTCGGCAATGCCTGCTCCGCTACCATTCTGGATAGCTGCCATGTTGATAGTCCCTTTTTCGCCGGTGTAATCCCCTTTGACGGTTAAGGTTGTGCCAGTCTGCTGACCGATGAGCGAGACATCGCCACCGTTGCTCAGGCCCGCTACCGTCTGGTTATAGCCCTGCGTGTTCAACGTGGTGTCTGCGACTACATAGTGGTGTGATGCGCTACTCAGGGTGTTGGTATTACCCGCTTGCAGCACGCCGTTGGCGATCAACGTAGCGCCGCTGTAGCTGTTTTCACCTTGCAGCTCGGTAATGCCGCTACCGGTCTGATGCAACTGGCCTTTACCACTGATATTGCCGGTCAGCGCCAGGGTATCGCCACGATTGACGTTGAGTACGCCGTTATCAACGACATCCCCCTGAATGCTGCCAATATCACCGCCGTTACCCAGTTGTAAAACACCTTGTTCGATGGTGGTGCCACCGGTGTAGGTGTTATCCAGCGTCAGGGTGAGGGAGCCTTTACCGGTTTTGGTCAGTTGACCGTTACCTTCGACTTCCGTCAGCAGAGAAACGTCATGCCCGTTGGTGTCGAATGTCCCGCCGCCGGATTCCAGCGTCACCTGACGGGCAGTATCAAACGCTTCGCCATACTTCAGCGTACCGCCATTAAAGGTAATTCCCGTATCTGCCGCACCCAGGTTGGTATCACCCGCCACCTGCAGCGTCCCTGAGGTGATGGTGGTGCCACCGCTGTAAGTATTGTCGCCGGTGAGAATCAGCGTACCGAGATCGCCTTTATTCAGGCCGCCGGTACCGCGGATAACGCTGTCGATAGTGGCGGTATAACTGGCGCCGTCTACTGTGCCATCGCCGACACGAATCAGGGTGTTTGCCGTGTCGGTGGTAATGGCTTCGCCGCCCACACGATAACCATCGGTGGCGAACTGCGCGCCGCTGATGATGACATCGCCTTTGCTGTTATCGACGGTTACGTTGCCCGCTTCACCCTGGAAGACGGCGAATGCAGCATCGGTAAACGGTGCGTTCAACGCGCCTTCTGGCGTCGATTCATCGGTGGTCCAGTTGTCGTTACCCTGGCTGGATTGCCAGATACCGTCGCCGCCGTTGATGACGCCGTTATTTTTCAGCTCGCCATTCTCACCGCCGGTGCCGTCCCAGAAGCGCAGCGTCAGTCCGGCGTGGTTGACCAGGTTGACCTGATTTTTCACCGATGTCTGCACGTACAGGCTGTCAGCTGCTTCCGGTGCGTTAGCAATATCCATCACATTGTTGGTCAATGTGCCGGTGTAGTTGATGACGCGGTAAACGCCCACATCAAAGCTTCCGCCTGGTGAGGTTTCAATGTTGAGCTTACCGTCGAGCGTCAGATCGCCATTTACGTCAATCAAGTCGTTGAAGGCACCGCCCGGGGTATAAGCCTGACCAAACTGATAATCCAGTTGGGCGTTATCACTGAGCGTCAGAGAACCGGTAGTCAGTTTACCCACACTGTTGATAGCTGCACCTGCGGTAATATGCGCGTCGTCCAGCACATCAACCGCGCCGCCGATAATACCGTTACCGCCGAGCGTTGCCCCGGATTTCACCGTCACCTGGCCGGTAGCCGCAGACTGATTGCCGTTGACCAGCAGCACGCCTTCATTGACGTCCGTGGTGCCGGTGTAAGTGTTATCGCCGGTCAGCGTCAACGTACCGTCACCGATTTTCACCAGGCTGCCGTCGTTGCCGCTGATAATACCGCTGATGGTGTCATCAAGATGCAGATTACCCAGCGACAGTTCTTTATTGCCCAGTTCGACATTACCCGCGCCGGACAACGAGCCGATAGACGTTGCGCTGTCGACTGCGCTGATATCGACCTTACCGCCAACCAGGTTTTTAACGACGGTGTTCTCTGCCATCGCATAGTCAGCAAAGGTCATCAGTCCGCTGTTATTCACGGTGGCATTGCCCCCGCTGGCATTTTCTTCCAGCGCCAGGGTACTGTCTTTTGACACGTTAACCGTCGCGTTGCCCGCGCTGGCGTTGTTGGTTAACACCGCTTTCGCCGTGCCCGTCAGGTTCAGCATTGCGCTTGCGGCGGTGACGTTATCCGCCAGCGTTAACAGGCTGTCGGCGATGTTCATAGTCAGGGATTTCAGGCTGGTATCTGTCCCGCTGACATTGAGCGTCGCACCCTTATTGACGTTCACGGTGCTGCTTTCATTACTGCCAAAGGCTCCGGTTTTGCTGACGTTGACCGTCACATTGTTGGCGTTTCCGGTACCGGCAATTTCGGTGTCGCCTTTGTAGCTGTTTGCGCGGTCGAGCGACAAGGTGCTGCCCGCATCACTAGAGCTGCTGGTAACTTTCAGTTTACCCTCGCCGGTAATCTCACCGGTTGGCGTGAAGTGGTGCGAATTAAGGTCAAACACCGCAGCATTCTCATTCGCTCCCAGCTCAATGGTGCGATTGCTGGTCAGGTCCGCGCCCAGTTGCAGCGTTGAACCGTTATTGATGGCCAGGTCAGTTCCGCTCTGGCCGAGATTGCTGTCGGAGGAGATCTGCAACGTGCCGCCATCAATGCGCGTGCCGCCGCGATATTCGTTGTCACCGCTGAGGATCAGACGGCCAAGGTCGGTTTTCACCAGCGTCAGCTTGTCAGCAGTACTGGCCTCGCGGATAACGGACTCAATGGTCGCGGTATAGTTTTGCCCCGCGCCACCAGCGCCAACGCGCACCAGCAGTTCGCCAGTCCCCGGCGTCTGGCCTGCGTGGGTCGCGTTTTCCGTGGTGGCATACGCGTTAAGCGCATCGCCTTTAACGACATAGCCATCGGCATCAAACTGTGCTCCGGAGAAGTTAACTTCTCCCGCGGCGTTATCCACGGTAACGGTACCGCCTTTGGTGGTGAAGACGGCGAAGGACTTCTGTGCCCAAGGGGCGTTACCCTCACCGGTTGCGGTGGTCCAGTTGTTATCACCCTGACTGCCGATTGCCATCCATTTGCCATCGCCACCGTCAATTTTGCTGTCGCCTTCAATGCCCGACGCGCCGTGGCTCTGATTAACGGTTGCGCCGTCCCAGAACTGCAGGGTAACGCCGTTGGCATTCACCAGGTTGACCTGTTTGTCGATGGAGGTTTGAACAAAAATATTGCTCTTATCCTGGCTATTCGGTATCGCGCCTAATTCCAGCGTCTGGTTATCCAGCGTGCCACCGTAGTTATAGATACGGTACACGCCCGGTCCGAAGTTACCACCCTGTGAAGTGGTGACGTCCAGAGTCCCGTCCAGTTGCAGATCGCCTGCGACGTTAATCAGATCGTTTAGCGCGCCGCCTGGCGTATAGGCTTGACCCAGTTCGAAAGCGGAGGTCGTTTTGCTGCCAAGCTGCAGATTACCGTTAATGGATAACGTACCCGCACCGCCGTCACCGGCGCTGAGGGTAGAGGCATCGTTCATCAGCACGTCGCCGCCGATCACCCCGTTACCCCCCAGCGTCGCCGTACCGCTTACTTTGGTCACACCCGTCGCGGCACTCTGATTCCCTTTCACCAGTAGCGTACCGCTGGTGACGGTCGTGTCGCCGGTATAGGTGTTATTGCCCGTCAGGCGAGTAATACCGTTACCAATCTGCTGTAACGCACCGATCCCGGAGATTACGCCGCCAAGCAGCACATCATTGGCCCGATTAATCGCCAGCACGCCATTGTCGATGATGTCAGACACGGCGTTGACTCCGCCTGTATTTCCGCCGTCACCCAACTGCAGCGTACCAGTTTGATCAATAGTGGTAGAGCCGGTATAGGTGTTGTTGGCGGTAAAGACAGTGGTGCCGCCCGCCGCGCGTTCAAACTTCCCATCACCGCTGATGACGCCGTTATAGATCTGTGCCGCAGTCGTGTCGCCCTGCGTGTCAAAGATGACTCGGCTGCCTGCACCCTGAGTCGTCACATTGTAGTCAGCGATGGTCGCGGCAGTGCTGGTGGACTCGCTGTGATCGCCGGTACGCAGCGTTGCGCCATTGGTAACCGCAATGGTTTTACTTGCCAGTTGCAGACGATCGACGATGCGCATATCTGCACTTGAACCGCTAATGGTCAGTGAGTCCCAACCCGTGCCGATGTTGGTACCGGTGGTCAGGTTATCGCTGCTCAGACTGCCAATTTTCGCACTGTTACCGTGTGTATTGGTGAAGGTGAGGGCGTTGCCACTGCCGGCTTCGGTAGTGATATGGCGCGTTTTATCCAGCGTCACATTGCCGATGTTGGCTTTATTGTTGCCGCCGGTTCCGGCGAAATTCACCTCGCCGGCAAAGGTTCCGCTTTGCCAGTTAAAGGTGTCCTTGCCTTCTCCGGTGTTGATCACACCACTGGTGATACCCTGGCTGATATCAATGGTGTCATTGCCCTTGCCAGATTGAATCGCCACTGCTGTATCGTTGATAGCCTGAAGGGTACCGGTATTGGTGATTTTTTTATTGCTGTCACCGCTGGCATCAATAACGGGTGCGGTGGTGCTGGCAGAGATAATTTTTCCGCTATTGGCTATTGCGCTAACATTTTTAGCGATGATTGCAGAACCACCTTCGCTGTCGTAGACGTTGATATCGGCATTGGTGGTGACCTTACCGTCCGTATTGGCGCGGATACCGCTGCCTTCGCTGTTATGCACCTCAACGGTATAGCCTTTGCCGATGGTCAGATTGCCTGTCACTGCGTCACCATTGCGCTGCTCAAAGGCGAAGCCGGTACCTTTACCGTTAACGTTCAGAATGTTATTCAGGCCATCTTTCATGTTTAACGCGACGCTGGTACGGATCCCCGGACCGTCGTTGGCATTGATAGTGACATCGTTGAGTGTGATATCGGTATTGTTGGCGTCGTTTTGAATGCCAGCACCAGTACCTTCGGCGCTAATAATCACCCCTTTGGCAGCCAGCTTACCGGCTCCTGTATCAAGACGAATACCATCGGCCGAACCATTAGTCGTGATGGCATCACCGGCATTACCGGTAATACTCAGGCTGGCACCGTTGGTCAGCAGAACCCCTGCGGTTCCATCATCAACTTGAATCTGACCCAATTTTTTAATCTGTGCGTTCGAACCCGAAGCTTGTACGCCAATGCCGTTACTCACATGTAAGGCAGCGGTCGCGTTATTGGTTAAACTCCCGCCTTGTTGCACGTTAACACCAATGCTGTCGGTGCTGGCAAGATCGATAATTGCCTGGGTATCGAGGATCAGGCTGCCCTGGTTCCTTGCCACATAGGCAATAACCTTGTTGCCGCTGGCTTCTGAAGTGATTTTTGCGTTTGAAGTGAGGATGGTCGGAGTGGCGCTACCTTCTGCGTTGCCATTCAGCTGGTGAGCCTGACCGTCCACTACCCCGGCAATGGTTCTTTCACCGGTTAAATTGATGGTGGTTTTATCGCTGATTTTACCTGTGGCACCGCCTTCTATCAGCAGCGCGGCAGAGTCGGTACCCTGCACGGTGACCGTGCCTTCGCCGGTATCCACACTACTGCCTGTGCCCGTCGCTAATACGCCAACGGACTGTTCGCCGCTTAAGGTCAGGTCAAGGTTAGAGCTGGCCTGACCGTCAGGAGTGGTGGTGTTACCGGCCAGCATTGCACCATTGGCAATACGGAAAATGGTGGTGCGATCTTGCCCGTTGTCATTCATTACCGCCTGACCAATATTGGCAGTTGCGCCTTTACCATACAGGTAATAGCCAATCTGATCGGTGCTGTTGAATGCCGGGCTACTCAGACTGTCGACGTTAGCGACGGCGTTATCACGCACGTGTACGCCGATGTTCCCGGCTTTGTTTAGCGTGATGTTGGAATAGACGTTGACAACCGCCTGTCCTTTTTCACCTTCAGCCCAGACGGCATAGTTACGGTTACCGACACTACCTTCACCATCAACTACGATAGAGCCTGAAGCGCTGGTAGTGGCTTCGGCATTTTTGTTAGTTGCGCTGACGTGGATGCCGACGTTGTTGGTGCCGTTGACGTTAATCTTGCCGTCGTTGCGGATTTCCTGATTATTTTCCGCGCCGCTGTCACGCACGGTGATACCGTAGTTCCTGCTACTCCCCGCGCTGGAATCGCCATTGATCACGATATTACCGGTATTGATGACGTTGCCGGTCGCGTTACCAATCAGCATACCCGCGGCGTTACGTACGCCGGTTCCCAGCGTGATAAGGCCGTTGTTAATCACCTCTTTGGCGCTCTTGGTCATTATCCCGGCGCTCAGACTTGAACCGCCTGACATGGTGACATCTTTAGACGAATCACTTGCGTTACGGCCAAGATAAATAGAGGCACCTGCGCTGTTGGTAAAGGTGGCGTTGTCGGCGACTTCTACGCCATAGGCGATGCCGCTGCCGTAGGATGCACCGTTTTTGCGCCCGTCCACGACGTTGATATCGCCGTTGTTGACCCCTTGCGCATTGTCAGACAGTTGCATACCAATGGCCAGCGTCAGCGAGTCAGTGGGTTTGTCCTTGCTCCAGGGATCGGCGGCAGAAGCGGTACCGAAGTTATCGGTGGTGATCGCCTGGTTGATGGTACCTTCGTTGGTGATTTGACTGGCGCCTTGCCCCTGCATACCAAATGCGCCATAGCTGTTGACGTTTTGGTTGCCGTCTTTATCAATAAACAGCCCGGAGTTGATGATCCCGTTGTTGGTTGCCGTCGCGTCTTTTGCCAGCATGCCAATCGCCAGGCTTTGCCCGGTAGACGTGCGTAATGCGTTCAGCTCGCCAAGGTTAGTGATAACCCCACCATTAATGGCTTTCATCACGCCATTAATACTGCCGTCAACGGCAATAATCGCGTCTTTGTTCAAGGTGCCGGAGGTGCCTGCGCCGTTGGCATAGATGGCATGTAACTCACCACGGCCAGCGGTCGCGTTGTTGGTATGTGACAAACCGTCGGTCCAGACGTCGTAATCCCAGCTGAGTATGTCAGCTGGCTTACCGGAGGTGAGCAGATTTTCAATCAGCTCGGCGTACTTTGTTTGTGCTGCGGTGACGGTTGTGACTTCCTCCGCATCTATCCACAGCTGGATTTGGCTGACTTTTTCACCATCAGGGTTTTGTGCCGCGTCGTCGCTTTTGCCCAACAGCCAGTCATTGAATTCGGCCAGTTCTTGTGTGTTGGTAATGGTAAATGTGCGCTCCCCGGTTTCGACGACCTTGCCATCCTCGTCATAGCCATAGGTCATCAGCGAAAATTCATCGCCAAACACGGAGGTTTGCGCTGAACCGGTGAACGTTTTTTCAGGGATCACCGGGGCTGCGTTAAATTTTATATAGTTATCTGACTGCCAGTTCACCTGGCTTGCAGTACCTTGCGCTTCCAGCAGCGAGGAATCTTTTGCCAGCAACTCGATGGTATTGGCTTTGTCACGCACATTGAGGGTGTCGTCGCCAATATTCAGATTCGCAATGGAGCCATTTGTCGCCAGGGCGATACCAAATTGCTTATAGATTTCTGATTTCTGAGCATCAAAGGTGTTTAATACCGCATCGCCGACTTGCGCTTCGGTAAGAAAACCATTTAACTCATTGGTATCAAAGACTTTGATGGTTGTTTTTTCGCCGGGAAACGCCGGATCGTTGATATCAAATTCTGTGCTCTGCGAAGGCGTTGACGACTGGTTGTAAGTCAAGTATTCCGCCAGTTCTTCAGAGTTGGTAATGGTTTTTACGCTCTGGTCAGGGCTGGTCGCCAGCAGGGTGATTTTGCCGCTTTCCAGCAGTTCCCGGATAGTGGTTGATTCAACAACGCCGCTTTGACCCGGGCTAAATGTTGGGATTGCACCACTGATATTCAGTGCTTGACCAGTGGTGTTATCTTCATATAAGAAGCCGTAGTCGTGGATACCCTCATAAACCCCAGCGGAAATACCTGTCTTGAAGTCTTCATGAATATCGTGTTCACCCGTTGCGGTAATCTGGGCTGCAGAAGCCAGCAATGAAGCACCGCTTAATGCGCCAGCTGCCAGTACGGCGACAGTTTTACGCGAGCTGCTTTTTTTCTTTCCTTTCGTTAATTCAGAAACGACCACCCAGATACCGAGCGCCGCGTTCCAAATAATGCTGTAAACTTTGTTCATATATAACCCTTGTCTACATTCCTGTTATGTATGTGTTAATACGTTGAGTTGTTGGCTATGGTTGGCACGCGGATGTGCTACCCGGTAATGGATTTTGGAAATAGGGTTCCCTTCCGTGCGATGCGGAATTAAAAAAGCGAGTCGAAAGAAAACCTCTTTAAATAATAACCGTGATAATTGTCCTTAAATAAGTCAGTTACGGCTGGCTATAGTGGGAAATGGTGTACTTGAGCCGGGTGTTATTTTTGCCGAGTTTTCTGGCAATATTGCTTTTGTACGCCCCGATGGTTTTTTCACTTTTTTGTGATGCCCCGGCGATTTGTGTCAGTGACCATCCTCGGGCAAGCATCATCATTACGTTAAATTCGTTAGCTGTAATTTTTGTGTGTAGTTCTTTGATACTTTGTTGTTTTTTGTTTTGCGTGATACGTGTGACGGTCTGTAATAGCTGATCAAGGCTGGTGTCTTGATCGAGAAATTGCATGTTCTTCCCGCAAACGGTTTGAAAAATGGCAAAGGTAGCTTCATCTGCCAAAACAATAATTTTGGTGACAGGTCGTAAAGCCATGTTGCGGATAATCCTGGCATATTTTAAAAAATCTGATTTGTCAGGATTAATGATGATGCAATCCGTTTCATAAGGGAGCATTTTGACAGCAGAAAGTGTCTGGGAGGAGTAGTACGTGATATCAATAAATAATGATGAGCCACGTAGGATTTCTCGCATGCCTAGCCAAGGGTAAATTGAGTCACCCAAAAAAATAGCTTTTGACATAACGATCTCCTTGAAATTTTGGTGCAAGCAGTCGCCTCTTTTTTTAGGTTAAAAAAGAGTTTCTTGCGACGCGTGAAATGTTAATTAAATCTCGTATAACGTTCTGTGCTGTGAACGTATCCTTATTAATTCCAGATCAAACAGAAATTCTCTGTATTAATTAGAATCATTAACTATCCTTAAAGTGGATATTACACTTTGTTAAAATTTAAGATAAATCGTTTATTTCAGCTCTGAGTAAATGATTGATAGATTTCGCTTATGGATCGGGATAATAATAAGAAGGAGGTTTGTATAAAGGCAGGGTATTCCTAGGGTTAAAGAAAGGTATTTATATGTAATGGCTTTAATTTCAATAAGATACTCATTTTTCTTCATGGGATTAATTGAGGATAGGAGAATTCTTAATCCTGGCCAGGACGTAGGAGGTGGAAGGTTAGGAGAAGAGGGAAATATTGCCGAATTTACACCTATCGGCTAAAAATAGGATTATTCCAGATGATATTTCTACGTTAAAGCAAGTGATTAGTGTTTTATCCTTTTTTGGTCTTTTTGTGCCTAATGTTGAAATCTGGCTTGCAGGTGTCATTTTGTCTTAATGCGCTAGCGATAGCGCTTAGCCCGCCAACAGCTCCTGCTCAACCTGTTGCACCTGTTGTTCCAGCGTATTGCGGATTTCCGTAAGCGCCCGTTGTTGATCGGAGAAGTAGGCCTCTTTATCTGTCACGGAGGTGGCAAGCCGCCAGGCGTTCTCCGCTTCCAGTTCGGTAATCTCTTTCAGCAGCGCGTTAATGTGTTCTCTGAGCTGTTGTATTTTGCTGCGTAAATGCTGCAAATCGTTCAATCGGTCACTCGCCATCATCGGTTCGAGGCCGCTTTGCAATTGAGTCAGTAGCGCCCGGACGGCGGCAAGATCGGCATTTTGGCGTGCCTGGTTAAGCTGCACCATCATCTGATGCGCTTTCTCTTTCAGATCATCGGCTACCACGTCCGGGTGGCAAAGACGGCTGGCCTGACGCCACAGGCGTTTTAGCTCATTACGTTCATCAGAGGAAAGCCGCTGGTCACGACTAAAACGATGCTGCGCATCCTGCTGCTGCTCCTGATATTCATCATATTCATGGCTGGCCTCTTCCTGTGCCTGACGGGTTGCGCTGTCGTCCTGGCGAGAAAAGTCGTTTTCCAACTCACGAATCTCCGCCAGAAGGGCGGTAATCAGTTCCGTTTGTTGCTGAATACGTTGGCGTGTTTCCACCGATTCGCGCGAATCTGAATTCTGGTTCATCCAGTGCTGCTTGAGCCTTGCCAGTTGATCAACAGCCTGGGAAATATAGTGCTGGCAGGATTGATAGTCTTTTTCCCGGCGTTTTCGCTCCGCTTCCTGTTTGCGCTGGGCGCTGGCGGCGAGCTGTTTACGCAGTTCGAGAATGCGGCTCATCAGCGGTCCAAGACGGAGGTGATACAGATCGTTGAAATCATCGAGGATTTGAATGCGCGTGTTGCGCTTATCGATCAGGTCACGCAGCTGTGTTTCGAGCGCTTTGAGTTCCAGCTTACTGGCGGCAATGGCTGGATCCTGCCACGTAGAGACTGCCCGTTGAGATTGCAGCCAGGCCGAGATTTCACGCAGGGCATCACTAAAGCGTCGTTCTTCGATCGCCTGCACAATGGTGCCTGGCACGACGGATAACGGCTCATTTTTAAGATGCGCCACCTGCTGGAAAATAATCTCCTCATCTTCCAGTTCAATAGCGCTTTTGACGATTTCCAGTCGTTTGATGATCTTATTCATGACAGTCGTTGCCTGGCCTGGCTAAAAAACGAGTGGCTGAAGTACAACAGGTTCACCCGTTTGAAAATGTTAGAAAAACAGTAAAGCGCATTCTGTGGCCTGCGATGCCTTTTCGTCCAGAATAATTCACTGTAATTATGAAAAACCGGAAGTCGCGCGCACCTGTCTGCATCTTCAAACCTCTGTTTCATGTTTTTTACTCTCGGGTAATTATTCTTGATTCAGTAAAGATAATGCGTATAGTTCTCATTCTCTTTTGTTATTAACTCTCTGTATTACTTCTGGTAAGGATCCCTACAATGAAAAAAACAACATCCGCGCTGGCATTGCTGATTGTTGCGGCGTTAAGCGGTTGTGCGCCGCATACCACGCCAGCCAGCAACGCCAGCGTTACGGAAAAAACAACGCAACCTACCGTCACCGATGTACAGCAACGCGCGCTGGCGGCTGGGTTATATGAAATGGCGCTTAGCCTGACAGGGGATGCGTTGTACGTTGCCAGCGCCGAAGGATTTAAAGATGTGCAGGGCGGTGTGGTTTACAAGCTGGATCCGAAAACGCTTAAAACGCTCGGCTTGAGTCATACCGATATGAAAAACTTTGGTATGGCTATCTCGCCGGACGGTAAAACGGTGTATGTCACCAACTCACTGGATGGCGGCCTGAGCGCGCTGAATACCGCTGACGGTAAAGTGAAAAATCGCGTATTGTTCCCGGAACGTAACCCAGAAGGGTTCCCGTACGGTGCACGTCAGGTTCTGTTGCATAACGGCTTGCTCTATATTGGCGCCGTGGCGGATCCGGCGGTGATTTGGTTGGTTGACGCTGAAACCCTGACACTGAAAACCCGCATTAAAAATACGGGTAAATGGATGACCGGACTGCATTATTCCGACGTGACGCAGCGAATTTATGCGGCTAACGGCGGGGGGGGAAATTCTTGTCATCAACCCGCGTAATCAGCGTGTTGAGAAACGCTGGCAGCCGCTGGGGGAACAACCTGCGCTGCTGCTGAATATGGCAGAGGACGCGCAAACGGGTCGCTTGTTTGTTACCGACAACTCGAAAGCGAAGACCACCCTGGTGCTGGATATCCATACCGGCAAGCTGCTGAAAAAATTGGATGTGGGTGATTCGCTGGCGGTGAAATTCAACGCAAAACGCAACGAAATCTATATTACCCAGCGTGATTCAGGGAAATTACTCAGCCTGAATGCGACCGACTACCGTGTGAAGAAAAGCTGGGACTTACCGCCTAACCCCAACAGCCTGCTGCTCTCGGCAGATGGGCAAACCCTGTTTGTCACCGTGAAACAGAAATTTAATAAAGACCACTCCACCTCTGCGCCAGATAACGTGGTACGTATTGACCTGAATAAACAATAACAACTCGCCTTCTTTCTATTGTTTTTCTGCAGAGCCTCGGTGCGTTGGGCAAGGAAGCCCGGCGTATCCAATCGATTGCGCCTTGCGACAACCAGGTTGAAATGTTAAAAGAAGCCCCTTCAATAAAAACGACACAGGGGAAGGGCGTGAAAAACGCGTCAACTGCATCTGACACCAGCGTGTCTGATGCCGCGTCAACAAATGAGCCGACGCTTCAACGAGGGTTGCAAAACCGCCATATTCAGTTAATTGCACTGGGCGGTGCAATTGGTACGGGCCTGTTTTTAGGCATTGGCCCGGCTATTCAGATGGCGGGACCTGCGGTGTTACTGGGTTACGGTGTGGCCGGGATCATCGCTTTTTTGATTATGCGTCAACTGGGCGAAATGGTAGTGGAAGAACCCGTTTCCGGATCCTTTGCCCACTTTGCCTATAAATACTGGGGACCGTTCGCGGGTTTTCTGTCCGGTTGGAACTACTGGGTGATGTTTGTGCTGGTCGGTATGGCGGAACTGACAGCGGCCGGGATCTACATGCAGTACTGGCTGCCCGATGTCCCGACCTGGATTTGGGCCGCGGCATTCTTCGTGATCATCAACGCCGTCAATCTGGTCAACGTACGTCTGTATGGCGAAACGGAATTCTGGTTCGCACTGATTAAAGTGCTGGCCATTATCGGCATGATAGGTTTTGGCGTGTGGATGCTGTTTTCCGGTAACGGCGGGGAACATGCAAGCATCGATAATCTGTGGCGTTACAACGGCTTTTTTGCTACCGGCTGGAACGGATTAATTCTGTCGCTGGCAGTGATTATGTTCTCCTTTGGCGGGCTGGAGCTTATCGGGATTACCGCCGCGGAAGCGCAGGATCCGCAGAAAAGCATTCCAAAGGCGGTAAACCAGGTGGTGTACCGTATTCTGCTGTTTTACATCGGTTCTCTGGTGGTGCTGTTGGCGCTATACCCGTGGGTGGAAGTGAAATCCAACAGCAGCCCGTTTGTGATGATTTTCCATAATCTTGATAGCAACGTGGTGGCTTCTGCGCTGAACTTTGTCATCCTGGTGGCTTCGCTGTCGGTGTATAACAGTGGCGTCTACTCTAACAGTCGTATGCTATTTGGTCTCTCGGTTCAGGGGAACGCGCCGAAGTTCTTAACCCGCGTCAGCCGTCGCGGCGTACCGGTGAATTCACTGATCCTTTCCGGTGCTATTACGTCGCTGGTGGTACTGATCAACTATGTGCTGCCGCAAAAGGCCTTTAGCCTGCTGATGGCGCTGGTGGTGGCGACGCTGCTGCTGAACTGGATTATGATCTGCCTGGCACATCTGCGATTCCGGGCGGCGATGCGTCGCAAAGGACGTGACACACAGTTTAAAGCGCTGCTGTATCCAGCAGGGAACTACCTGTGTATTGCTTTCCTTGGCATGATCCTGGTGCTGATGTGTACGATGGATGAGATGCGCCTGTCAGCTATCCTGCTGCCAGTGTGGATCATTTTCTTGTTTGTGGCCTTTAAACTGCTGCGTCGTAAGTCCCGCTAAGTTTCTACCGATCTCATCCTGGTGATGAGATCGGTGATTTATCTATTCTGCAGATTAACGCTGAAACGCGCCAGACAGTGCGCGAATATCGTTTCCGGTAGGCGACTGATGAATGCGCAGGCCAAACTCTTCGACCACGGCAAAGATATGGTCGAAGATATCAGCCTGAATACTTTCATATTCCAGCCAGACCACCGTATTGGTAAAAGCATAAATTTCGATTGGTAATCCGTGATCGTCTGGCGCAAGCTGGCGCACCATTAACGTCATATCTTTGCGAATACGCGGGTGATGACGCAAATATTCGTTCAGATAAGCGCGGAAGGTGCCAATATTGGTCATTTGGCGGTGATTCAATACCGATTTAGGCGCATCTAATTGCTGATTCCACGCGTCGATTTCCTGGTGACGCGTGGTCAAATACGGTTTCAGCAGGTGTGCTTTATGCAGTCGCTGACGCTCATCCTCATCAAGAAAATGGATGCTGGTGGCATCAATGCTGATGCTGCGTTTAATTCTCCGACCGCCTGAAGCCGACATTCCGCTCCAGTTTTTAAAAGAGTCTGATACCAGTGACCAGGTGGGGATCGTGGTGATGGTGTTATCCCAGTTTCGTACTTTGACGGTGGTTAAACCAATATCGATAACAGCACCGTCTGCACCGTATTTCGGCATTTCCAGCCAGTCGCCAAGCTTAAGCATGTCGTTGGCCGAGAGCTGTATTCCGGCCACCAGACCGAGAATCGGGTCTTTAAATACCAGCATTAGCACGGCTGCCATGGCACCCAGGCCGCTTATCAGTATTGCCGGCGATTGACCTATCAGCAGGGAAATCATCAGGATCCCGACCAGGATGGCGGCGATCAGTTTGATACCCTGAAATATACCTTTTAAGGGTAATTGAGATGCGGCTGGGAGCTTTTGTGACAGGTTGAGAATAACGTCCAGCAGAGAAAACAGGGACAGCAGGGCGTACATCATGATCCACAGCTGTGCGCAAGTCACTAATATATCTGCCGCTTCACTGCCTTTTTGTAGCCAGAGTGTGGCCTGTATATTGACGATGATACCTTGCAGCGTAAACGCCAGGCGGTGGAATAATTTGTTCTGCGTGATAATTTGCAACCACAGACGGGAACTGGTGCTGGCGCGTTTTTCAAATGCGCGTAATACCACCCAGTGCAAAATAACGTGAACAATAATGGCGGTGATAAAAATAATGCCAAAAATCATCACCAGCGAAGTGGTGTGATTTATTTCAATGCCGAGTTCTTCTACCTGAGATATCAATTCCTGCATAACGTCTCCTTAATAAACAGCGGTCTATGATGACCGCTGTGTGGAGCTTATGCAAATGTGGGGACTAGACTTCTGTCAGCGTTGTTTCCAGCGGCAGACGGGATTTCGGCAGCGCGGCGTTGAAATCTTCTACGCTGTGATGACCCACCGGGACCACCACTACGCTGGTGAAACCTTTTTCTTTCAGACCAAACTCTGCATCCATCACCGCCGCATCAAAGCCTTCGATCGGCACTGCATCCAGACCCATTGCTGCAACGCCCAGCAGGAAGTTACCAACGTTCAGGTACACCTGTTTTGCCATCCAGTGGTTGTCATCTTTCAGTTCTTTGCGATGCATATCAGCAAAGAAGGTACGACCTTTGTGGTTTGCAGCTTTAGCTTCAGGGGTGGCGAAGCGGCCATCGCTCTCTTCCTGATCCACCACGCGCTCCAGCCACGCGTCGTCCATCGCCGTTTTGGCGCAGAACACTACTACGTGGGAAGCATCCAGCATTTTACGTTCGTTAAACACAAAGCCGCCGGCTGCGGATTTGGCCACACGCGCTTTACCTTCATCAGTACTGGCAACGATAAAATGCCATGGCTGAGAGTTGGTGCTGGATGGGCTAAACTGCAGCAGCGTTTTTAATTTTTCGGCCTGCTCAGCGGTCAGTTTTTTAGTCGGATCGAATGCCTTAGTGGAGTAACGTTTTAAGGCGACAGAAACAATATCCATAACTACTCCTGGTGGTTTTTTATACCCTGCGGGTACGTTTTGTTTCAGCAGGGTACAGGGTTAGCAGGAAAAAGATAAGACAGGAAAATGCAAAAACACTTATCGGGGTTAGCGATAAATCAATCTGGACGCAGGCGTTTTTGATCCCGCTTCGGCAAGCCGTCAACGACGCGGTGCCAGGAATCATTCACCAGCTCTGCCAGTAATGACTCGGTAATGTCGTCGCCCGGATAGACCGAGATCCAGTGCTTTTTATTCATGTGATAGCCGGGTTTAATGCTGGGGTAGATCTGCTGGTTTAACAGTGATTTTTGCGGATCGGATTTCAGGTTAACCAGCGGGCGTCCGCGTAGCTCTGAGACCAGCATAAAAATTTTTCCGCCAACCTTGAAAACATCGTATTCCGGGCCGAATGGCCAGCAGTGTTCGGTAAAAGGCAGTTCGAGCGCAAGGCGTTTCGCACAGGTATGCAGTGTCTGGCCGTCCATTATTGTTCCTCGCGGGTTAGTGCGCGCCACATCGCTTCAAATCCCATCGATATGTATTCCTTGGCCCGGGCAGAGTCACGGGCTGCGAACTCCATGGTGGTTTCCGCCAAAGAGAGAAAAAGGCCATCGCCGAAAGCTCGATATTCGTCAGACATAAACTCAGGTCGCACGGAGCGATGACAAAGATCGCGCAGTTCCGGGAACATATCGTCGGCCTGCTGTTCTGTTTCTTTGCTGATTTTCTCGCTAACGGCTAACTGGCGAATCGTGCGATGCCCACAGGTATGGTTCAGGCCCCAGCTAATGTAGCTGTTCCAGATATAGTGAGTCATGGTTTTGGCATCGGTCACGGAGCGATCCAGATTTGCCATCATCGACTGACAGAGATCGTGCTTTAAAAAGAGGTAAAGCTCGTTGATTAAATCATCTTTGGTCGCGAAATAGCGAAACAACGTTCCCTCCGCAACACCTGCATTGCGGGCAATTACGGCGGTAGACGCCGCAATACCTGATTGTGCAAATGCTGTGGTTGCAGCTTCCAGTAATGCCAATTTTTTGTCTTCACTCTTCGGACGAGCCACTACACTTTACCCTTAAGTTGTAAAAAGCATGATTGAATCACGGCCTTTGCAGCACCGCAACGGTGAATGTCAAAGATTGAAAATCATCTTGACGGCGAACTTTCGATTTCTATAATGAGTGCTTACTCACTCATAATCAAGAGTCAGTCACGCAAACCAGCGGAAAGGGGGCGTGTTTAAGGTCAGGATATGAAGCGTCTCACAGTTTGTGTGGTTGTTATTATGCTCATTGGCGCAGCTGCAAGTTTACCGTTTTTACTCAATGCCGGGTTTGGTCAGGCACCGAAAGGGGCACAGCTGAGTCAGGTTGAACAGTCACCGCACTATCGTGATGGACAGTTTCATAACCAGGTACCAACACCGGGCTATACCGGCAACAAAAGTATGCTGGCTGCCTGGTGGGAGTTTTTGGTCGCTAAGCGCGAAAATGCGCGGCCAGCACATCCGTTGCCATTGGTGGCGACCGATCTCGTCGGGTTATCTCCAGAGCAGGACACGCTTGTCTGGCTGGGTCACTCTTCGTGGTATTTGCAGCTGGCGGGTCAACGTATCCTGATCGATCCCGTGTTTAGCAACTATGCCGCACCGCTTTCATTCCTGAACAAAGCCTTTGCCGGTGATTATCCGTGGTCCGCACAGACGATGCCGGAGATCGATCTGCTCATTATCTCGCACGATCACTATGACCATCTGGATCTCGCTACGATCAAGGCGTTAATGCCGAAAATTAAGCGGGTGATTACGCCGCTTGGCGTAGGGTCACATCTACGTTATTGGGGAATGCGCGGCGAGATAATCGACGAGATGGACTGGAATCAATCCATCAGAGTAACGGATTCGCTGATCGTTCATGCGTTGCCAGCCCGTCATTTTTCGGGGAGAGGCATCAAGCGCAATCAGACGCTATGGGCGAGTTTCATGTTTGAAACGCCGGAGCAGAACGTTTATTACAGCGGCGATTCCGGCTATGGACCGCATTTTAAAGCCATCGGCGAGCAGTTTGGCTCGGTTGATTTGGCGATTATGGAGAACGGCCAGTATGACCATGACTGGAAGTTTATTCACATGATGCCGGAAGAGACGGCACAGGCTGCGGTCGATCTGCATGCGAAAGCCGTTCTACCAGGGCATGCAGGTCGTTTCGTTCTGGCGAAACATACCTGGGATGATCCTTACAAACGACTGGCGCTTGCCAGCCGTCGTTACGATTACCGATTGCTGACGCCAATGCTGGGTGAACCGGTAATACTGTCCGCACCGGACCAACTGTTTACGGCCTGGTGGCAACAGGTGACTCAATGAATACAGGGGAGAGCATGATGACGATTTCTGCTCAGGTAATTGATACGATTGTTGAATGGATTGATGATAATTTGAATCAACCATTGCGCATTGATGATATTGCACGCCATGCGGGATATTCAAAATGGCACCTGCAGCGTCTTTTTATGCAGTATAAAGGCGAAAGCCTCGGGCGTTACATTCGGGAACGCAAGCTGCTACTGGCCGCGCGCGATCTACGCGATACCGACCAGAAAGTGTACGACATCTGTTTGAAATACGGATTCGATTCGCAGCAGACCTTTACGCGTATTTTCACCCGTACGTTCAGCCAGCCGCCGGGCGCTTATCGCAAAGAAAATCATAGCCGAACGCATTAACAGCTAAGGGTTCTCGCGGGCCTAATCCGCCAGCGAGAACCAGCGCCGCCATATGAAGCGCAAAACGAAATACTCAATCACCCCCAGCAGTAAAAACCACAGACAAAACAGCAAAGTATAAAACTGGTTGAGATCCATCAAATGAAAGGTGGCCACGAATTTTTGCGCCAGTACCAGGCCAACTGAGGGGGCGGGCAGCAGCAGACAGGACAAAAATGCCAGCAACAGGATCCCGGCGGCGGTCATCAGTGATTCAAGCGGGTGTTTCATGGTATTGTTAAACTTGAGTTAAAAAGCCATTGTCCGGGATCTCTGCGGGCAACGCAAATTCCCACGCTCAAAGCCCGGCCCAAATCTCACAATGTTTTTTCACCAGACCACTCAGTGACCCGCCTTCGGCGACGAAGTCACGCATGTTTTGTGCTTCATCATGATCATTTTTAACCTGCAGGTGTATAGCTTCAATCGCGCTGGCCGCGCCCACTTTATCCGCAGAGACAGTAACATTCTCCAGTAGTCGCAATGTGTCATCTGACAAGCGACAACCGTCGCCGGTATTGACGTCGGTGATGATTCCCGCCATACCAAAGCGACAGGCCTGAAAACGATTGAATTTATACAACAGGTAATCACGCTCCAGGTGCTTGAACGGACGTTTGGTGAGTAACCAGTGGGCGGTAGCCTGAATAAGCCCTGCCATATTGACCGCATGATCAAGGGTCAGTGGCGTATCCATTACCCGAACCTCTACCGTGCCAAAGTGTGGGCTGGGACGGATATCCCAGTGTAAATCTTTAATACTATCAATCATGCTGGTGTAAGCCAGTCGACGGAATAGCCCCTCGAATTCCTGCCAGTTATTCACCCATGGCATCGGGCCATTATCGGGAAATCCGGAGAATATATTCAGTCGCGCGCAGGCAAACCGCGTGTCGGACGTCTGCATATAAGGTGAAGCGGCAGAGAGCGCAATAAAATGCGGAACAAATCGCGACAGGCCATGCAGAAGGTATATGGCATCGTCGCCGTTTGCGCAGCCGATATGCACATGCTGACCGAATACCGTCGCCTGCTGAATGAGATAACCGAAATTTTCCAGGTTACGCCGATAGCGTTCGTCATCGCAGACTTCCTGACGTTGCCATTTTTGAAATGGATGCGTACCCCCGCCACAAATGGCGAGGTGCTGCTCTGCAGCAACCCGCGTGATTATCTGCTGCATAGCGGATAATTCAGCACTCGCCTGGTCGATATTGCGACAAACTCCAGTCGCCATCTCCAGCATACTTTCCGTGATATCGTGCTTGACTTCTCCAGCGGTAAGCAGCGGCTTTACGGCGTCAATCAGCCGGGAAGAATCCTGGCTCAGGTCGTAGCCCGGAGGATTGACCACCTGCATTTCCAGTTCAATGCCTAACGTGAAAGGGTCAGAAACATGAAAATCGGGAAGTGGCATAAGACTCTCTTCAGCGTTGATTTTTAATCAGTATAGAAGGGCGGCTGATTTTCTGTTCGTTGTCAGATATTCCCTGGTGACGCTTTGAAGGTGAAATGGCCGGTGTTATAACTATTTTTTACTTCGCAACTGGGGTTGAATCGTGCCGGAAATAAATCTTTATGGGCAGACCGTCGGCGATGTTGTGCCGGACTGGAATGGCGCTGCCGTACTGCCACGGGAAACGCTTGTCGGTCAATATTGTCGACTGGTTCCTCTGGATGCCGACAGCCATGCCGCCGATCTGTTTGATGCTTACGCGCAGGCACCGGACGATCGCGACTGGACCTGGCTTGCAAGCTCTCGCCCCACAAGCGTTGAGGCTGCAGCTTGTTGGGTTGAGGGGAAATCCACTGATGCCTCTTTGGTTCCCTATGCCGTCATTGATCAGCGTTTCGGACGTGCCGTCGGACTGGTGTGTTTTATGGCGATCGAACGCGAGCACGGTTCGGTCGAAATTGGTCATGTGACCTGGTCACCGCGCATGAAAAATACGGTACTTGGCACTGAAAGCATCTGGCTGTTGCTGCGCCAGGCGTTTGCGTTGGGTTATCGTCGCGTGGAGTGGAAATGCGATTCTCTGAACACCGCTTCGCGCCGGGCGGCGGAGCGCCTTGGGTTTATCTTCGAAGGACGCTTTCGCCAGAAGATTGTGCGCAAGGGTCGCAATCGCGACAGCGACTGGTTATCGATGATTGACGGCGAATGGCCCCGGTGTGACGCCGTGTTACAGCGCTGGCTGGCGGCGGAGAACTTTGATGAACACGGGCGGCAACGCCGGTCAATGGCGGACTTTGTTACAAAGCCGCTTTACACAGAGTAATGATGTTTTCATCATGCTGAAACCAGCGAACATTAACTTCCTGCCCAGCGAGGTTTTGCGAAAATGACGGGGTGAGTTGCACCGTTAAGTGTGTCGCTGTGAGTGCAACTATTTTGGCGCTGGCAAAACCCGGCAGCTCCGATGCCTGCGCGGAAAATGTTTTATACACGCTCTCTTTGGCGGAAAACGCCAAGGTTAAGGCGAGCGGAAAGGGCAAAGGACTGAGCTGTAAAATTCGTTGTTCGCTGTTGTCGATAATACCGCCAGTCAGCTCAACTGCGGTTTGTGGCGTAAAAATAGCTTCTATATCCAGTCCGACGGGATGCGTCGATACCACCGCCAGCGCAGTTGACGTACTGTGGCTGATGCTGCCAAACAACTTTTGTGGCCACAGCGGGTGTCGCTGCCCCCCCCGTCCCCGGGACGGGGAGAG
>OCAE01000266.1_pt1 | contig 41414 bp, 35 predicted proteins | sample 1495581 | NCBI WGS metagenome assembly OCAE01 (sample SAMEA2580278, study PRJEB22360) | human gut metagenome | biome: human gut; feature: human-associated habitat; material: faeces | place: Denmark | collected 2008/2010 | reverse complement strand
CCTGCGGCGAACGGGTAACCACTTCATGGCCATCAAGCGTGACGTAGCCGCTGGTACGCGGCAATGCGCCGTACAACACTTTCATCAGCTCGGTACGCCCAGCCCCCATCAGCCCCGATACGCCAAGGATCTCACCTTTACGCAGCGTGAATGACACATCATTTACGCCAGGACCGCACAGATTATCGACCTTCAGGCGAATATCACCCGGCGCTTTTTCCAGGCGCGGGTACTGATCTTCCAACTTACGTCCCACCATCATTTCAATCAGCGAGTCTTCGGTAAGCGATGCGACTTCACGCTCGGCAATAAACTGCCCGTCGCGGAAGACGGTTACGTCGTCGCAAATCTCGAAGATCTCTTTCATGCGGTGAGAAATATAGACAATGCCGCGACCCTGGGATTTCAGTTCGCGGATGACGCGGAACAGGGATTCTGTTTCGGTGTCGGTGAGGGCATCCGTCGGTTCATCCATAATGATGACCTTCGATTCAAAGCTCAGCACTTTGGCAATTTCGACCATCTGCTGATCGCCAATCGACAGCTCACCGACCAGCCTGTCGCTTTTAAAGCGCAGATTGAGTTTGGCGAGCAGCAGATCGGCTTCGGCGTACATCTTCTTCCAGTCAATTTTGCCAAAGCGATTCACAAACTCACGACCGAGAAAAATGTTTTCAGCGATAGTGAGTTGCGGGATCAGGTTCAGCTCCTGGTGGATGATACCGATTCCGGCTTCCTGGGAGGATTTCGGACCGTTAAAGGTGGTCTCTTTCCCCAGCCACAATAAGGAACCGGCATCACGGGTGTAGATTCCGGTCAGCACCTTCATCATGGTGGATTTACCCGCGCCGTTTTCGCCCACCAGCGCCATTACGCGGCCTGGGTAGACATTCAGCGCGGCGCCGGATAGCGCTTTTACGCCCGGGAACGCTTTATCGATCCCTTTGAGTTGCAGTAATGCGTTCATGATGGCCTCAGAACGTGACGCCAGCACAGAGAATGATATTCGCATACGGAGAACACTCTCCGCTGCGAATTACCGCCTGACTGTCTGCGGTTTGTTTTTTGAATTGTTCATGCGTGGTGTAACGAATTTCTATGGTGTTTCCCTGGTGTTGTTGCAGTTGCTCAATGTGGCTGAGCAACGTTTCGTGGAGTTGCGGATTATGTTGTTTAATTTCCGACGCGAGAATGGCTGCCTCGACCTGCATTTCACGTGTGACCACATCCAGTACCTGCATAAAAGAAGGTACGCCCTGGGTTAATGCCATATCGATACGCGTTGTGCTGTTCGGGATGGGTAAACCTGCATCACACACCACCAGCGTATCGGTATGCCCCAGACGGGAGATCACCGATGAAATTTCAGAGTTGAGTACCGTGCCTTTCTTCATTTTCTTTCCCCACTAGCGAAACGTTTCGCTGGAGATAAGTGTAGTGCGAAGAGTGGACAGAAAACCACCGCGACGTTACGAAAATGTGATCGCCATCGAAACGTTTCGCAAGGATTATCATTAGATGAAATGAAAACTGGGAGGGGCAAAACAAAACGCCCCTTTTCACGATGAAAGAGGGCGTCGATGAGATTAAATCTCGACCTGAGTACCGAGCTCAATAACCCGGTTCGGTGGGATTTCAAACTGGTCCGGCGCACGCAGCGCATTGCGCTGTAACAGCAGATACAGCTTACCGCGCAGACGCAAGTACCATGGTCGTTTGCCGACAATCAGCGACTCGTGCGACATGAAGAAGGAGGTTTCCATCATCCGGCAGCTTAAGCCTTCCAGACCGCAGCGATGGAACACTTCCTCCACGTTCGGCGTTTCGCGCCAACCGTAACTGGCAACCACGCGCCAGAAGGTGGGCGATAACTGCTCAATCTGCACCCTACGCACGTTGTGAACATAGGGCGCATCTTCCGTGCGCAGCGTCAGCAGAATAACGCGCTCATGCAGCACCTTGTTATGTTTGAGGTTATGCAGAAGCGCAAACGGGATGACGTTCAGTGCGCGGGACATATATACAGCCGTTCCCGGCACGCGTACCGGTGGTGATTTCTCCAGAGAAGCAATCATCGCCTCCAGAGAGTTACCGTGCTCATGCATACGACGCAGCAGACGGAAGCGTTCACTTTTCCAGGTGGTCATGATGGTGAACATCACCAGACCCAGCGTCAGAGGCAGCCAACCGCCGGAAATCAGTTTATCGAGGTTCGCGGAGAACAGCGGAACATCGACGCACAAGAATGCCACCAGGATCAGGAAGACGAAGTATTTATTCCAGTGCCAGTTTTTGCGCGCCACGGTGGTCGACAAAATAGAGGTCAGCACCATCGTCCCCGTTACCGCAATCCCGTACGCCGCGGCCAGATTACTGGAGTGTTCAAAACTCACAATCACGATAACCACCGCAAAATAGAGCATCCAGTTAACGAAAGGAATGTAGATCTGGCCCGACTCCATTTCCGAGGTATGGATAATGCGCATTGGCGATAAATATCCCAAACGCACGGCCTGACGCGTCAGCGAGAACACACCGGAGATAACCGCCTGCGAAGCGATTACCGTCGCCAGCGCAGCGAGGATCAGTAGCGGGATCAACGCCCAGTCTGGCGCCAACAGGAAGAACGGGTTTTTGATCGCTTCAGGATGCTTTAACAGTAGCGCCCCCTGACCAAAATAGTTCAGTACCAGTGAAGGCAACACCACAGAGAACCATGCCAGGCGAATCGGCAACTTACCGAAGTGGCCCATATCCGCATACAGCGCTTCAACACCGGTAATCGACAACACCACCGCACCCAGTGCAATAAAAGACAACGTTTTGAATTCGAGGAAGAAATGCACCGCCCAATACGGATTTAGCGCCTGCAGTACTTCCGGATTGCCAATAATACTGCGTACGCCTAAAACCGCCAGCGTCAGGAACCACAGCAGCATAATCGGCGCAAACAGCTTACCGACCATGCCGGTACCGTGTTTTTGAATCAAAAACAGCAAGGTCAGTACGATTATCGAGAGCGGAACAATCCAGGTATCCAGTTGCGGGGCAATAATCTCCAGACCTTCAATCGCAGACATCACCGAAATGGCTGGCGTAATCACCACTTCACCATAGAAGAAGCTGCCGCCTATCAATCCCATAATGACCAGCATGGAGGTTGTTCGCGCCGAGGTATTGCGCCCGGCCAATGACATCAGCGTCAGGATCCCGCCTTCTCCGGCGTTATCTGCGCGCATGACAAACGTCAGGTATTTAATGGAGACAACAAAGATCAGCAGCCAGAAAATCAGCGAGAGAAAACCAAATACGGCATCACGTTCAACGCCAAAACCAAACTGGCCGGACAAACATTCACGAAGCGTATAAAGTGGGCTGGTACCAATATCACCGTAGACAACCCCAATGGCTGCAAGGGTAATCGCAGACAATGATTGTTTATTATCAGTGCTCATAGACTCGTCTTTCGTTTATACACATCATCTTTCAAGCCACTCCGTGTGGGCTGCATTCGTTATTCCCCCCATCCCAGGAGAAAACTCCATTGCCGCCTTGGTGCAGCTTGATTGATTTGGTGTATATATAAGAAATGTGTGCGTCGTCCCTTGGCCCACAAAAAGGCGCACAGTATGCACGATTAATCACAAAATCGTACCCCTAAATGAGACCAGATTAATCTGGCTCAAAGAAAAATAAGCGCACCTTCAGTCTATTACTGCAATGGTGTGAAGCATCTATACTCGCAGTTTATGCAGTACATTTGGCGAAAGGACGCCACTTCATTATGGCTCACCCACATTTATTAGCGGAAAGAATTTCCCGTCTGAGCAATGCGCTGGAAAAGGGACTTTTTGAACGTAGCCACGCCATTCGTCTGTGTCTGCTGGCAGCACTCAGCGGCGAGAGCGTTTTCTTATTAGGGCCCCCGGGGATCGCAAAGAGCTTAATTGCCCGCCGACTGAAGTTTGCCTTCCAAAATGCACGCGCTTTTGAATACCTGATGACGCGCTTCTCTACGCCGGAAGAAGTTTTCGGCCCGCTGTCCATTCAGGCCCTTAAAGACGAAGGTCGCTATGAACGCTTAACGGCGGGCTATCTTCCTGAAGCTGAAATCGTTTTTCTCGATGAAATCTGGAAAGCAGGCCCGGCAATTCTTAACACCCTGCTGACCGCCATTAACGAACGTCACTTTCGCAACGGCGCGTATGAAGAAAAAATTCCGATGCGTCTGCTGGTGGCCGCTTCCAACGAACTGCCTGAAGCCGACAGCAGCCTGGAAGCGCTGTACGACCGTATGCTGATTCGTCTGTGGCTGGATAAAGTTCAGGACAAGGCCAATTTCCGCTCCATGCTGCTAAGTCAGCAGGATGAAAGCGACAACCCGGTCCCGGCATCATTGCAGGTGACGGATGAAGAGTATCACCAGTGGCAAAAAGACATTGGCGCCATCAAGCTTCCCGATCGCGTGTTTGAGCTTATTTTCACCCTACGCCAGCAGTTGGACACGCTACCGAATGCCCCCTACGTGTCCGATCGTCGCTGGAAAAAAGCGATCCGCTTACTCCAGGCCAGCGCTTTCTTTAGCGGACGTGATGCGGTAGTACCTATCGACCTGATCCTGCTGAAAGATTGTCTGTGGTACGACGCGCAAAGCCTGAATCTGATGCAACAGCAGCTTGAAATATTGATGACCGGACACGCCTGGCAGCAGCAAGCCATGCTGACGCGCCTGGGCAGTATTGTGCAGCGCCGCATTCAACTCCAGCAGCAACAAAGCGACAAAACGGCGTTCACGGTAATCCGTCAGGGTGGCATGTTCAGTCGTCGTCCTCATTATGATTTACCACCGGAAGCTACGTCCTCAGTCGTGACATTACTGCTACAAAAGCCATTAAAGCTGCATGATATGGAAGTTATCCATATTGCTTTCGAACGCAGTGCGCTGGAACTGTGGCTAACAAAAGGCGGTGAAATCCGCGGAAAATTAAACGGGATCGGCTTTGCCCAAACGCTGAATATGGAAGTCGATAGTGCACAGCATCTGGTTGTGCGCGATGTCAGTTTACAGGGTTCTCGCCTGGCGATGCCGGGGGCTTCGCAAGAGAGTATGCCCGCAGAGATAAAACAGGAGCTTGAAGCGCTCGATAACGAGTGGCATCAGCAGCACAGCGCATTCAGCGAACAGCAAAAATGCCTGTTTATTCATAGCGACTGGTTAGGCCGCATTGAGGCCAGCCTGCAGGATGTCGGGGCGCAAATCCGCCAGGCGCAACAATGCTGACCCTTGATACACTCAACATAATGCTGGCAGTCAGCGAAGAGGCGATGATCGAAGAGATGATCGTCGCCCTGTTGGCTTCCCCAAAGATGGTGGTATTTTTTAAAAAATTTCCTCGCCTTAAAAAAGCGATCACTGACGATATTCCCCGCTGGCGCGAATCTTTGCGTAGCCGCCTCAAAGATACCCATGTGCCGCCAGAGTTGGCAGAAGAGGTCATTTGTTATCAACAAAGCCAGCTCCTCTCTCATGCGCAGTTTATCGTTCAACTACCGCAAATATTATCGCTATTGCACCGACTCCATTCGCCCTGGGCTGGGCAAGCGCAGCAACTGGTCAATGACAACAGCACCTTTACGCCCGCCCTGCATACGCTTTTTCTCCAGCGCTGGCGCCTGAGCCTGGTGGTGCAAACCACAACGCTGAATCAGCAACTGCTGGAAGAAGAGCGCGAGCATTTGCTCAGTGAAGTACAGGAACGGATGACCCTTAGCGGACAACTGGAACCCATTCTGGCGGAAAATGATAACGCTGCAGGCCGGTTGTGGGATATGAGCGCGGGCCAAATCAAGCGCGGTGATTATCAGTTGATGGTGAAATACGGCGAATTTCTGACGCAACAACCCGAACTCCAGCGCCTGGCCGAGCAGTTAGGTCGTTCCAGAGAGGCGAAATCCGTGCCGCGTAAAGATGCGCCAATGGAAACCTTCCGTACCCTGGTGCGCGAACCGGCAACCGTCCCGGAGCAGGTGGATGGCATCCAGCAAAGTGACGATATCCTGCGCCTGCTACCGCCAGAACTGGCCACGTTGGGCATTACCGAACTGGAATACGAGTTCTACCGACGGCTGGTGGAAAAGCAACTGCTGACCTACCGCCTGCACGGCGAAGCATGGCGTGAGAAGGTAACAGAACGTCCGGTGGTGCATCAGGATTTTGATGAGCAGCCGCGCGGACCTTTTATCGTCTGCGTTGATACGTCAGGATCGATGGGCGGATTTAATGAGCAGTGTGCGAAAGCCTTTTGCCTGGCGCTAATGCGCGTCGCCCTTGCCGATAACCGGCGCTGTTTCATTATGCTGTTTTCAACAGAAGTGGTGCGCTATGAGCTTTCCGGCCCAGAGGGCATCGAACAGGCGATCCGCTTTTTAAGTCAGCGCTTTCGTGGCGGCACTGATATTGCCAGCTGTTTTCGCGCCATTATTGAACGCATGCAGGGTCGGGAATGGTTTGATGCCGATGCAGTGGTTATCTCAGATTTTATCGCTCAGCGATTGCCCGATGAAGTCGTCAGCAAAGTGGGGGAATTACAGCGGGTACACCAGCACCGTTTTCATGCGGTAGCGATGTCAGCACATGGCAAACCCGGCATCATGCGCATTTTCGATCATATCTGGCGCTTTGATACCGGGATGCGAAGCCGCATGCTCAGACGCTGGCGGCGTTAATTGTTATAGCAGAGAAGCGACGCTTTCACGTACCTGGGCCGGCCATACGCCACACTGAACCTGGCCAATGTGCGGTAATTGCAGCAACAGCATGGTCAGACGCGACTGCCCAATCCCCCCACCAATCGTCTGCGGCATTTCACCACGCAGCAGCGCCTGGTGCCATTCCAGACTCAGGCGATCTTCATCACCGGTCAAAGACAGCTGGTGTTTCAGAGCGTCAGCATCCACACGGATCCCCATAGAAGACAGCTCAAACGCATCTTCCAGAACCGGGTTCCAGACCAGAATATCACCGTTCAGACCGGCATGACCCAGCTCAGACGCTGAACTCCAGTCATCATAATCCGGCGCGCGCACATCATGACGGTGACCGTCACTGAGTTTACCGCCGATCCCCACCAGGAATACCGCACCCAGCTCTTTAGCGATCGCACGTTCACGACCTTTTGCGTCAAGATCCGGATAACGAGATAACAGCTCCTGGCTATGAACAAAGTGGATCTGCTCTGGCAGGAACGGTGCCAGACCAAACTCTTTGCTAACCGCAGCTTCGGTGGCCTTAATTCCCGCCCAGATAGCCTCTACCGTGCTTTTCAGAGTGGAGAATTGACGCTCACCGTCGCCCATAACGCGCTCCCAGTCCCACTGGTCCACGTACACAGAGTGCAGCGGGGAGAGGCGATCTTCATCGGGACGCAGGGCTTTCATATGCGTGTACAGCCCCTCGCCTGCGCTAAAGTCGTGTTGTCCTAACGTTTGACGCTTCCACTTCGCCAGTGAATGAACCACTTCGAATTGAGCGTCTGGCAATGCTTTAACCTTCACCTGCACCGCTTTTTCACAGCCCGACAAGTTATCCTGCGTGCCATCTCCAACGCGGCTGAGGATCGGAGCCTGAACTTCGATCAGACCTAAACGCTCTTCCAGCTGGCGAGAAAAATGAGATTTTACGAAGCTAATTTGACGTTGTTTGGCAATGTAAGCGGTTTTCATTATGTGTACTCCTGTGTCCTGTTGCCTATGATTAAGCAACAGAATGGAGGTAATATTCAATAATCAACAAACAAAAAGCCGACTTCGATTTTGATTCGTTAAAATTAACGACTAAAATAGAGGGAATCATTAATCTACATAAGAAAAACCTATGGAAAATTATCAGATCGACAATCTGGACCGCGGCATTCTTGATGCCCTGATGGAAAATGCCCGTACAGCCTACGCAGAATTAGCCAAACAGTTCGGCGTCAGCCCAGGAACAATTCACGTTCGCGTAGAAAAGATGAAGCAGGCCGGGATCATTACCGGCGCGCGGATTGATGTTAGTCCCAAACAATTGGGTTACGACGTCGGCTGCTTTATCGGCATCATTCTGAAAAGTGCGAAAGACTATCCGTCAGCACTTGCAAGACTGGAAAGCCTCGATGAAGTGACCGAAGCGTATTACACCACCGGGCACTACAGCATCTTTATTAAGGTAATGTGCAAATCGATCGACGCGTTGCAGCAGGTACTTATCAACAAGATCCAAACAATTGACGAAATTCAGTCCACTGAAACCCTGATCGTCTTGCAGAACCCGATTATGCGTACCATCAAGCCGTGATCGGGTTTTTTAATCCCCTATTTTTCCACAGGTAGATCCCAGCTCGCACACAGCGTACAATACGCCCTCTTTATAAAGGTGGGCGATCATGGCAGACATCACTCTTATCAGCGGTAGCACGCTTGGCAGTGCGGAATATGTAGCAGAGCATCTGGCTGAAAAGCTGGACGACGGCGGTTTTTCCAGCGAAATACTGCATGGGCCAATGCTTGAAGAGGTTCCGACTGACGGGATCTGGCTGATTATCAGCTCCACACACGGAGCAGGAGACATTCCTGACAACCTGCAGCCTTTATATGATGCCTTACGCGAGCAGAAACCGGACCTGTCACAAGTGCACTTTGGTGCAATCGGGATCGGCAGTCGTGAATATGACACCTTTTGCGGCGCAATCGACAAGCTGGAAGCCGAATTGAAGGCCTGTGGGGCAAAACAGATCGGCGAAACGCTCAGGATCAACGTACTGGAACATGAAATTCCGGAAGATCCGGCTGAAATTTGGCTGGGATCGTGGCATCCGTTGCTCAGAGATTTGTAAAGATCGTACTTTTTTATGTGGATAACTCTGGTTAAAAGCTTGGATCAACCGGTAGTTATCCCAAGAACAACTGTTGTTCAGTTTTTGAGTTGTGTATAACCCTTCATTCTGATCCCAGCTTATACGGACCAGGATCACCGATCATTCACAGCTAATGATCCTCAGCAACCTGTTGATCTTACTTAAAGGATCGCCCTTATCCACAGAAAGGTGCGATCCTAATAAGAGATCACAATAAAACAGATCTCTAAATAAAAAGATCTTCTTTTTAATACCCAGGATCCCAGGTCTTTCTCCATCGACTAAAGTTGAGTAGAATCCACGGCCCGGGCTTCAATCCATTTTCACACCGCGTTATGCGAGGCAATCACCATGTTTTATCAGGATCCTTTTGACGTCATCATCATTGGCGGGGGTCATGCAGGCACCGAGGCCGCAATGGCCGCGGCGCGAATGGGTCAACAGACTCTGCTTTTGACACACAATATCGACACTCTGGGGCAGATGAGCTGCAACCCGGCGATCGGCGGTATTGGGAAGGGACACCTGGTAAAAGAAGTGGATGCGCTTGGTGGGTTGATGGCAAAAGCGATCGACCATGCGGGTATCCAGTTTAGGATACTAAACGCCAGCAAAGGGCCTGCCGTTCGTGCTACTCGCGCTCAGGCCGATCGTGTGCTCTATCGCCAGGCGGTACGTACCGCACTGGAGAATCAACCCAACCTGATGATCTTCCAACAGGCGGTTGAAGATCTGATTGTTGAAAACGATCGTGTCGTGGGCGCGGTAACCCAAATGGGACTGAAGTTCCGTGCCAAAGCGGTCGTGTTAACCGTGGGGACTTTCCTCGACGGCAAAATTCATATTGGTCTGGACAACTACAGCGGTGGCCGCGCTGGCGATCCGCCGTCTATTCCGCTGTCACGTCGTCTGCGTGAACTGCCGCTGCGCGTCAGTCGCCTGAAAACCGGTACACCGCCGCGAATCGATGCGCGTACGATTGATTTCAGCGTGCTCGGCCAGCAAAACAGCGATAACCCGATGCCGGTCTTCTCATTCCTGGGCGATGCATCTCAACATCCGCGCCAGATGCCGTGTTACATCACGCATACCAATGAAAAAACCCATGATGTGATCCGTAATAACCTCGATCGTAGCCCGATGTACGCAGGCGTGATCGAAGGTATCGGCCCACGCTATTGCCCGTCGATCGAAGACAAAGTGATGCGCTTTGCCGATCGTAACCAACATCAGATCTTCCTCGAACCGGAAGGACTGACGTCTAACGAAATTTACCCGAATGGCATCTCCACCAGCCTGCCGTTCGATGTGCAGATGCAAATTGTCCGTTCCATGCAGGGGATGGAAAATGCCAGAATCGTCCGTCCTGGCTACGCGATTGAGTATGATTTCTTCGATCCGCGCGACCTGAAACCTACTCTGGAAAGCAAATTCATCCAGGGTCTGTTCTTTGCTGGTCAGATCAACGGTACGACCGGTTATGAAGAAGCTGCCGCGCAAGGGATGCTGGCTGGTCTGAACGCAGCACGCTTGTCTGCTGACAAAGACGGCTGGGCGCCGCGCCGCGATCAGGCTTATCTTGGTGTGCTGGTGGACGATCTGTGTACGCTGGGCACCAAAGAACCGTACCGCATGTTCACCTCACGCGCGGAATACCGTTTGATGCTGCGCGAAGATAACGCCGACCTGCGTCTGACCGAAATTGGTCGTGAGCTGGGACTGGTGGACGATGAGCGTTGGGCTCGCTTCAACGAGAAGCTGGAGCGTATTGAACAAGAACGCCAGCGTCTCAAATCAACCTGGGTGAATCCGTTAGCGGAGTCCGCAGCAGAAGTGAATGCTCACCTGGCGACACCTCTGTCACGTGAAGCGAGCGGTGAAGATCTGCTGCGTCGCCCGGATATGACCTATGCTCAGTTGACCTCTTTATCTGCGTTTGCACCTGCGCTTGATGATGCTCAGGCCGCAGAACAGGTTGAAATTCAGGTGAAATACGAAGGATATATCGCCCGTCAGCAGGAAGAGATCGAGAGACAACAGCGTAATGAGAACACCCTGTTGCCTGCAACGCTGGATTATCGTCAGGTCTCCGGCTTGTCGAATGAGGTCATTGCCAAACTGAACGATCACAAACCGGTATCGATCGGTCAGGCATCGCGTATTTCCGGCGTAACACCTGCCGCCATCTCCATTCTGCTGGTATGGCTGAAAAAACAAGGTATGCTGCGTCGCAGCGCTTGATATCACTTTTTGGCGGGAGCGCTTCGTTTGCCCGCCCTACAAATTTGTCGGCCCGATAAGCGACAGCGCGTCGGGCAATAGATTATTTACAGGTAACGACCGTGCTCAACAAACTCTCTCGTCTGCTGGCTGATGCCGGTATTTCTCTTACCGATCACCAGAAAAATCAGCTGATTGCGTATGTCGATATGCTGCATAAATGGAACAAAGCGTACAACCTGACGTCGGTGCGTGATCCCAACGAAATGCTGGTGCGCCATATTTTGGACAGCATTGTCGTCGCGCCGTACCTGAAGGGCGAGCGTTTTATCGATGTCGGCACTGGTCCGGGCCTACCGGGAATCCCTCTCTCCATCGTACGTCCTGAAGCGCATTTCACACTGCTGGATAGCCTGGGAAAACGCGTTCGTTTCTTGCGGCAGGTGCAGCATGAGCTTGCGCTTACTAACATCACTCCAGTGCAAAGTCGCGTTGAAGAATTCCCTTCTGAGCCGCCGTTTGATGGGGTGATTAGCCGTGCTTTCGCGTCACTCAATGACATGGTGAGCTGGTGCCATCATTTGCCTGGTCAGGAAGGGCGTTTTTATGCGCTAAAAGGGCAGTTGCCTGAAGATGAAATTGCCTCGTTGCCTGCAGAATTCAGCGTCGAGTCGGTCGAAAAATTACGCGTTCCGCAACTGGATGGTGAACGTCATCTGGTGGTTATTAAGCCAAACAAAATTTAATTTTTATCAAAAAAAATAGAAAAAAAACGGTTCTTCGGGTGTTAAAAGTCATAAGGAATAGTGTGGTTAAATGTCGTTACATTTCACTAATGCCTTACGGTTTTGCATCATAACTATAACGTACCGTTTTTTGTTAAAAGTGAAACAAGTCAGCTGTGAAAATATCAGCCTGCTAAAAATAGAATCAAAGAATCACCGCCCGTGTTAATTTTTTATTATAAATGTCAATGGGTGGTTTTTTTGTTGTTATTCGCTATTTTTAAAACAGTAACGAATTTTAGGCTTAAATATCAAAAAGTTGAAATGGCATCATTTGCCAAGTAAATAAATAGTGCCGGGGCGAATATGCTTAATATGTGATCTGGTGCACGCTTTGCAGCCAGTGTTTACGCGGCTTTTGCAGTTTTGCATGATCGTTCACAGTTTGCATAAAAGTGATAAATGTGGCGTAGCGAAAAATATTTAAACATTTATTCACTTTTTAGCTACTTATTGTTTGAAATCGAGAAGGCGCACCGTATAATTTGACCGCTTTTTGATGCTTGACTCTAAGCCATAAAGAACGTTTTATACGACACGCGGCATACCTCGAAGGGAGCAGGAGTAAAAACGTGATGTCTATGTCGCTCTTGAGTCGAAACGTTGCTCGTAAGCTTTTGCTCACACAGTTTCTGGCGGTAATAGCAAGTGGACTGCTATTTAGCCTCAAAGACCCTTTCTGGGGCATCTCCGCATTGTGCGGTGGATTGGCAGTGTTACTGCCTAATGTGTTGTTTATGATATTTGCCTGGCGTCACCAGGCACATACACCAGCTAAAGGCCGAGTAGCCTGGACGTTCGCTTTCGGCGAAGCCTTCAAGGTATTAGCTATGCTGGTGTTGTTGGTGGTGGCGTTGGCTGTTTTGAAAGCGGTATTCATGCCGCTGATCGTTACGTGGGTTTTGGTGCTGGTGGTTCAGATACTGGCGCCGGCTGTAATTAACAACAAAGGGTAAAGGCATCATGGCTTCAGAAAATATGACGCCGCAGGATTACATAGGACACCATCTGAATAACCTTCAGTTGGACCTACGTACATTCTCGCTGGTGGATCCGCACAACCCCCCAGCCACCTTCTGGACGCTCAATATTGACTCCATTTTCTTCTCGGTGGTTCTGGGTCTGTTGTTCCTGCTTATGTTCCGTAGCGTAGCCAAAAAGGCGACCAGCGGCGTACCAGGTAAATTTCAGACTGCGATTGAGCTGGTAATCGGCTTTGTGCATGGTAGCGTGAAAGACATGTACCATGGCAAAAGCAAGCTGATTGCTCCGCTGGCCCTGACGATTTTCGTCTGGGTATTCCTGATGAACTTGATGGATTTGCTGCCTATCGACCTGCTGCCGTACATCGGTGAGCATATCTTTGGCCTACCGGCTCTGCGTGTGGTTCCGTCTGCTGACGTGAACATCACCCTGTCGATGGCGCTGGGCGTATTTATCCTCATTCTGTTCTACAGCATCAAAATGAAAGGCATCGGTGGCTTCGCGAAAGAGTTGACGCTGCAGCCGTTCAATCACTGGGCGTTCATCCCTGTCAACTTAATCCTTGAAGGGGTAAGCCTGCTGTCCAAACCAATCTCACTTGGTCTGCGACTGTTCGGTAACATGTACGCTGGTGAGCTGATTTTCATTCTGATTGCTGGTCTGTTGCCGTGGTGGTCACAGTGGATCCTGAATGTGCCGTGGGCCATTTTCCACATACTGATTATCACGCTGCAAGCCTTCATATTTATGGTTCTGACGATTGTCTATCTGTCGATGGCATCTGAAGAGCATTAATTTACCAACACTACTACGTTTTAACTGAAACAAACTGGAGACTGTCATGGAAAACCTGAATATGGATCTGCTGTACATGGCTGCCGCTGTGATGATGGGTCTGGCGGCAATCGGTGCTGCGATCGGTATCGGCATCCTCGGGGGTAAATTCCTGGAAGGCGCAGCGCGTCAACCGGATCTGATTCCTCTGCTGCGTACTCAGTTCTTTATCGTTATGGGTCTGGTGGATGCAATCCCAATGATCGCTGTAGGTCTGGGTCTGTACGTGATGTTTGCTGTCGCGTAGTAAGCGTTGCTTGAATTAAGAGCAATATCAGAACGTTAACTAGATAGAGGCATTGTGCTGTGAATCTTAACGCAACAATCCTCGGCCAGGCCATCGCGTTTGTCCTGTTCGTTCTGTTCTGCATGAAGTACGTATGGCCGCCTTTAATGGCTGCCATCGAAAAACGTCAAAAAGAAATTGCTGACGGCCTTGCTTCTGCAGAACGAGCACATAAGGATCTTGACCTTGCAAAGGCCAGCGCGACCGACCAGCTGAAAAAAGCGAAGGCGGAAGCTCAGGTAATCATCGAGCAGGCGAACAAACGCCGTGCTCAGATCCTGGACGAAGCTAAAACTGAAGCAGAGCAGGAACGTACTAAAATCGTGGCACAGGCGCAGGCGGAAATTGAAGCCGAGCGTAAACGTGCTCGCGAAGAGCTGCGTAAGCAAGTTGCTATCCTGGCTGTTGCTGGCGCCGAGAAGATCATCGAACGTTCCGTGGATGAAGCTGCTAATAGCGACATCGTGGACAAACTTGTCGCTGAACTGTAAGGAGGGAGGGGCTGATGTCTGAATTTGTTACGGTAGCTCGCCCCTACGCCAAAGCAGCTTTTGACTTTGCCGTTGAGCACCAAAGCGTTGACCGTTGGCAGGATATGCTGATGTTTGCCGCTGAGGTGACAAAAAACGAACAAATGGCAGAGCTTCTCTCTGGCGCGCTGGCGCCGGAAACGCTCGCTGAGTCGTTTATCGCCGTATGCGGTGAGCAACTGGACGAAAGCGGCCAAAACCTGATTCGGGTAATGGCTGAAAATAACCGTCTGAATGCGCTCCCGGATGTTCTTGAGCAGTTTATTCACCTGCGTGCAGCCAGTGAGGCTATCTCTGAGGTAGAAGTTACTTCTGCCAATGCACTGAGTGATGAACAGCTTAAGAAGATTAGCGCAGCGATGGAAAAACGTCTGTCACGCAAAGTTAAGCTGAATTGCAAAATCGATAAGTCTGTAATGGCAGGCGTAATCATCCGAGCGGGTGATATGGTCATTGATGGCAGCGTACGCGGCCGTCTTGAACGCCTTGCAGACGTCTTGCAGTCTTAAGGGGACTGGAGCATGCAACTGAATTCCACCGAAATCAGCGAACTGATCAAGCAGCGCATTGCTCAGTTCAATGTTGTGAGCGAAGCTCACAACGAAGGTACTATTGTTTCTGTAAGTGACGGTGTTATCCGCATTCACGGCCTGGCCGATTGTATGCAGGGTGAGATGATTTCCCTGCCGGGTAACCGTTACGCTATCGCACTGAACCTGGAGCGCGACTCCGTAGGTGCAGTTGTGATGGGTCCATACGCTGACCTCGCCGAAGGCATGAAGGTTAAGTGTACGGGTCGTATTCTGGAAGTTCCGGTTGGCCGTGGACTGCTGGGTCGTGTGGTGAACACTCTGGGTTCCCCGATTGACGGTAAAGGTCCGGTTGATAACGATGGCTTCTCGCCAATCGAAGTTATCGCACCAGGCGTAATCGAACGTCAGTCCGTCGACCAGCCAGTGCAGACCGGTTATAAATCTGTTGATGCCATGATCCCAATCGGTCGTGGCCAGCGTGAGCTGATCATCGGTGACCGTCAGACAGGTAAAACCGCGATGGCAATCGATGCCATCATCAACCAGCGTGATTCCGGCATCAAATGTGTGTACGTGGCTATCGGCCAGAAAGCGTCCACCATTTCTAACGTGGTTCGTAAACTGGAAGAACACGGCGCACTGTCCAACACCATCGTTGTTGTGGCGACCGCGTCTGAATCTGCTGCACTGCAATACCTGGCACCATATGCCGGTTGCGCAATGGGCGAATACTTCCGTGACCGCGGTGAAGATGCACTGATCGTTTACGATGACCTGTCTAAACAGGCTGTTGCTTACCGTCAGGTTTCCCTGCTGCTGCGTCGTCCACCAGGACGTGAAGCATTCCCGGGCGACGTATTTTACCTCCACTCCCGTCTGCTGGAACGCGCATCCCGCGTAAACGCGGAATACGTTGAGAAGTTCACCAATGGTGAAGTTAAAGGTAAAACCGGCTCCCTGACCGCTCTGCCGATTATCGAAACCCAGGCGGGTGACGTTTCTGCGTTCGTTCCGACCAACGTAATTTCCATTACCGATGGTCAGATCTTCCTGGAAACCAACCTGTTTAACTCCGGTATTCGTCCGGCAGTTAACCCGGGTATCTCCGTATCTCGTGTTGGTGGTGCAGCGCAGACCAAGATCATCAAGAAACTGTCCGGTGGTATTCGTACCGCACTGGCGCAGTATCGTGAACTGGCAGCGTTTTCTCAGTTCGCTTCCGACCTGGATGAAGCTACTCGTAAGCAGCTGAGCCACGGTCAGAAAGTAACTGAACTGCTGAAGCAGAAACAGTATGCGCCAATGTCTGTTGCACAGCAGGGTGTGGTGCTGTTCGCGGCTGAACGCGGTTACCTCGAAGATGTGGAACTGGCGAAAATCGGTAGCTTCGAAGCCGCTCTGCTGGCTTACGTTGACCGTGACCACGCTCCGCTGATGCAAGAGATCAACCAGTCCGGTGGCTATAACGATGAAATCGAAGGCAAGCTGAAAGCTATCCTCGATTCCTTCAAGGCAACCCAGTCCTGGTAACGTCTGGCGGTCTGCTTTAGGGTGGACCGCAAGGCATTGAGGAGAAGCTCATGGCCGGCGCAAAAGAGATACGTAGTAAGATCGCAAGCGTCCAGAACACGCAGAAGATCACTAAAGCGATGGAGATGGTCGCCGCTTCCAAAATGCGTAAATCGCAGGATCGCATGGCGGCCAGCCGTCCTTATGCAGAGACCATGCGCAAAGTGATTGGTCACCTTGCGAATGGTAATCTGGAATATAAGCACCCTTACCTGGAAGAACGCGACGTTAAACGCGTGGGCTACCTGGTGGTGTCGACCGACCGTGGTCTGTGCGGTGGCTTGAACATTAACCTGTTCAAAAAGCTGCTGGCGGATATGAAAACATGGTCCGATAAAGGCGTTCAGTGCGATATCGCAATGATCGGCTCTAAGGGCGTGTCTTTCTTTAACTCCGTTGGCGGTAATGTGATTGCTCAGGTAACCGGTATGGGGGATAACCCTTCCCTGTCCGAACTGATCGGTCCGGTTAAAGTGATGCTGCAGGCCTACGATGAAGGTCGCCTGGACAGACTGTACGTTGTCAGCAACAAATTTATTAACACCATGTCTCAGACGCCAACCATCACCCAACTGCTGCCTCTGCCGGCATCAGATGATGATGAATTGAAGCGTAAATCTTGGGATTACCTGTATGAGCCAGACCCGAAAGCGCTGCTGGATACCCTGCTGCGTCGTTATGTCGAGTCTCAGGTTTATCAGGGCGTGGTAGAAAACCTGGCCAGCGAGCAGGCCGCACGTATGGTGGCGATGAAAGCCGCGACCGACAATGGCGGCAGCCTGATTAAAGAGCTGCAGTTGGTATACAACAAAGCTCGTCAGGCCAGCATTACTCAGGAACTCACCGAAATCGTCGGTGGTGCATCCGCGGTATAACCAGGTTAATTCGTAGAGGATTCAAGATGGCTACTGGAAAAATTGTCCAGGTAATCGGCGCCGTGGTTGACGTCGAATTCCCTCAGGATGCCGTACCGCGCGTGTACGATGCTCTTGAGGTTATGAATGGTAAAGAGAGCCTGGTGCTGGAAGTTCAGCAGCAGCTCGGCGGCGGTATCGTACGTACCATCGCCATGGGTTCTTCTGACGGTCTGCGTCGTGGTCTGGAAGTTAAAGACCTCGAGCACCCGATCGAAGTCCCGGTAGGTAAAGCAACGCTGGGTCGTATCATGAACGTTCTGGGTCACCCGATCGACATGAAAGGCGATATCGGTGAAGAAGAGCGTTGGGCTATCCACCGTGCAGCACCTTCCTACGAAGAGCTGTCAAGCTCTCAGGAACTGCTGGAAACCGGTATCAAAGTTATCGACCTGATGTGTCCGTTCGCTAAGGGCGGTAAAGTTGGTCTGTTCGGTGGTGCGGGTGTAGGTAAAACCGTAAACATGATGGAGCTGATCCGTAACATCGCGATCGAACACTCCGGTTACTCCGTGTTTGCGGGCGTAGGTGAACGTACTCGTGAGGGTAACGACTTCTACCACGAAATGACCGACTCCAACGTTCTGGACAAAGTATCCCTGGTATATGGCCAGATGAACGAGCCGCCGGGAAACCGTCTGCGTGTTGCGCTGACCGGTCTGACCATGGCTGAGAAGTTCCGTGACGAAGGTCGTGACGTTCTGCTGTTCGTTGATAACATCTATCGTTACACCCTGGCCGGTACAGAAGTATCTGCACTGCTGGGTCGTATGCCATCAGCGGTAGGCTACCAGCCGACCCTGGCGGAAGAGATGGGTGTTCTGCAGGAACGTATCACCTCCACCAAAACCGGTTCTATCACCTCCGTTCAGGCGGTATACGTACCAGCGGATGACTTGACTGACCCATCCCCAGCAACCACCTTTGCTCACTTGGATGCAACCGTGGTACTGAGCCGTCAGATCGCATCTCTGGGTATCTACCCGGCAGTTGACCCGCTGGACTCCACCAGCCGTCAGCTGGATCCGCTGGTTGTTGGTCAGGAACACTACGACACCGCGCGTGGCGTACAGTCCCTGCTGCAGCGTTATCAGGAACTGAAAGACATCATCGCCATCCTGGGTATGGATGAACTGTCTGAAGAAGATAAACTGGTGGTAGCACGCGCACGTAAGATTCAGCGCTTCCTGTCCCAGCCGTTCTTCGTTGCGGAAGTATTCACCGGTTCTCCGGGCAAATACGTTTCCCTGAAAGACACCATCCGTGGCTTTAAAGGCATCATGGAAGGCGAATACGACCACCTGCCAGAGCAGGCGTTCTACATGGTTGGTTCTATCGACGAAGCCGTGGAAAAAGCCAAAAAACTTTAACGCCTTAATCGGAGGGTGATATGGCAATGACTTACCACCTGGACGTCGTCAGCGCAGAGCAACAAATGTTCTCTGGTCTGGTCGAGAAAATCCAGGTAACGGGTAGTGAAGGTGAACTGGGTATTTTCCCGGGTCACGCACCGCTGCTCACCGCCATTAAGCCTGGTATGATCCGCATCGTTAAACAGTTCGGTCATGAAGAGTTTATCTACCTGTCCGGCGGCATTCTCGAAGTGCAGCCTGGCAGCGTGACCGTTCTGGCTGATACCGCGATTCGCGGACAGGATCTCGATGAAGCGAGAGCCCTGGAAGCGAAGCGTAAGGCTGAAGAGCACATCAAGAGCTCTCATGGTGACGTGGATTACGCTCAGGCATCTGCGGAACTGGCCAAAGCGATCGCGAAACTGCGCGTTATCGAGTTGACCAAAAAAGCGATGTAACACCGGCTTGAAAAGCATAAAGGCCAGTCTGGTTTCCAGGCTGGCTTTTTTTTGCTTTTGCTGCAAGAACATTTAAATTGAAAGCTGTTTTGTGATTTAGATCATAAAAATATTGATTGGCTAAAAAATGCGGCGTAGACTCTTTTTATGTGATGTGTGTCACATAATAAAATCAGATAAAAAGAGATGCCAACATGAAATTACTCAATAAAATCATCGCCATGTTCAGCAATATGAGCTTTTAGACTTTACCTGCCTGTCCTGTGGCGCGATGCTTGATATGGTTTATCAGTCAGCGCCACTTGTTGTTATAAATCCCCTCCCCCTACTCTTCTCCCTCAACTTTTTATTTCGCGTACACATGTTCGGTTTCTCACTGAATCACATAAAAAAAATCGGGCTTTGCATGTGTAACTCTTTATTCATGCGGTAAAAAAATAGCAAAAACATTAACCTAAGGCTTTAATAAGAGCAGTCCCCAGGTTTTTGGCAGACAAAAGATACTGATTTAGACGAAAATAGTGAGTTATCAGATGGGGAATTACCCCTGTTGAACGTTTTATCTTCGGTCCATTTCACGATGAAAAAAATGTAGTATTTTCAATGTGAAACGGTATAAATTCGTTCTCAAATTACAGTCAGGACGTGTATGTTGAATAAAGCTATGAGCGTCGTGATCCTTGCCGCAGGCAAAGGCACGCGTATGTATTCCGATCTCCCTAAAGTGCTGCATACCCTCGCAGGAAAACCGATGGTTCAGCATGTCATTGATGCTGCTAATGAATTAGGTGCGACTCACGTACATCTAGTCTACGGGCACGGTGGTGATTTGCTCAAGCAGACGCTGAAAGATGGCAATCTGAACTGGGTTCTGCAGGCGGAACAGTTGGGTACCGGCCATGCAATGCAGCAGGCGGCGCCATTCTTTGGTGATGATGAAGACATTTTAATGCTCTATGGCGATGTGCCGCTGATCTCTACCGATACCTTACGTCGCCTGCGTGAAGCCAAACCGCAGGGCGGCATTGGCTTGCTAACGGTAAAACTTGATGACCCAACCGGTTATGGCCGAATTACCCGCGATAACGGCAATGTCACGGGTATCGTTGAGCATAAAGATGCCACCGACGAGCAGCGTCAAATCCAGGAAATAAACACTGGTATCCTGATTGCCAACGGTGCTGACATGAAGCGTTGGCTGTCTAAACTGACCAACAACAACGTGCAGGGTGAATACTACATCACCGATATCATCGCGATGGCGTATCAGGAAGGACGTGAAATTGCTGCAGTACATCCTGCACGCATTAGCGAAACTGAAGGGGTGAATAACCGTCTTCAGCTATCCCGTCTGGAACGTGTTTATCAGTCCGAGCAGGCAGAAAAACTGCTGCTGGCAGGCGTGATGCTGCGCGATCCGGCACGTTTTGATCTTCGCGGTACGCTTATTCACGGGCGCGATGTTGAAATTGATACTAACGTTATCATTGAAGGTAACGTAACCGTTGGGGATCGCGTCAAGATTGGCGCCGGTTGCATCATCAAAAACAGCGTGATTGGTGAGGGTTGCGAGCTTAGCCCATACAGTGTGGTGGAAGATGCGCATCTGGAAGCCGCTTGCACCATTGGTCCATTCGCACGTCTGCGCCCGGGTGCTGAGCTGCAGGAAGGCGCGCACGTGGGTAACTTTGTCGAAATGAAAAAAGCGCGTCTGGGTAAAGGCTCCAAAGCCGGTCATTTGACCTACCTGGGTGATGCGGAGATTGGCGATAACGTGAATATCGGCGCGGGTACGATTACCTGCAACTACGATGGCGCCAATAAGTTTAAAACCATTATTGGTGATGATGTGTTTGTGGGGTCTGATACTCAGCTGGTGGCGCCTGTCACCGTGGGTAAAGGTGCGACGATTGCCGCCGGAACCACCGTAACGCGTAATGTCGCCGATAACGAACTGGTATTAAGCCGTGTACCTCAGGTCCATAAACAGGGCTGGCAGCGTCCGGTGAAGAAGAAGTAAGTGATTTTTGCCGGATGGCGGCCTACGTGCGGTGACGTTCTGTAGGCCTTATAAGCGTAAGCGCCATCAGGCACACAAGAGATGAGGGGATAACATAATCCTCCGCTCAACAAGCAGTACCATAAAAATAACCCCACTCTCTACAAGGCTCGGGGCGCCCGAAATGGGCAAATACAGGTCAGCGACAACGACAGGCATAATGCCTAAATTCGGAATCAAAAAATATGTGTGGAATTGTTGGCGCTATCGCGCAGCGTGATGTAGCTGAAATCCTTCTCGAAGGTTTACGTCGTCTGGAATATCGTGGTTATGACTCTGCTGGTCTGGCCGTCGTCGATGCTGAAGGTAACATGACCCGTCTGCGTCGTCTGGGTAAAGTGCAGATGCTGACTGCTGCTGCGGAAGAACATCCGTTGCATGGTGGTACAGGTATCGCTCATACCCGTTGGGCGACACACGGTGAACCTTCAGAAGCGAACGCGCATCCTCATGTTTCTGAACACATTGTTGTGGTGCATAACGGCATCATTGAAAACCATGAACCACTGCGTGAGCTGTTGAAAACGCGTGGCTATACCTTTGTTTCTGAAACCGACACCGAAGTGATTGCTCACCTGGTGCACTGGGAACTGGAACAGGGTGGTACGCTGCGTGAAGCCGTGCTGCGTACTATTCCCCAACTACGTGGTGCCTACGGCACGGTGATCATGGATACCCGTAATCCGGAAACCCTGCTGGCGGCCCGTTCTGGTAGCCCGCTGGTGATTGGTCTGGGTATGGGCGAAAACTTCATCGCTTCCGATCAGCTGGCGCTGCTGCCGGTAACCCGTCGCTTCATCTTCCTGGAAGAGGGTGACATCGCGGAAGTGACTCGTCGTTCTGTCTCTATTTTCGACAAGTCTGGCGCAGAAGTGAAACGTCAGGATATCGAATCGAATCTGCAGTATGACGCGGGCGAAAAAGGTATTTATCGCCACTACATGCAGAAAGAGATCTACGAACAGCCGAACGCGATTAAAAATACGCTGACCGGGCGCATTAGCCACGGTGAAGTGGATTTAAGCGAGCTGGGGTCGCGTGCCAACGAGCTGCTGTCTCAGGTTGAGCATATCCAGATTATCGCCTGCGGTACGTCTTACAACTCCGGTATGGTGTCCCGCTACTGGTTTGAATCGCTGGCGGGTATTCCTTGTGATGTCGAAATCGCTTCCGAATTCCGCTATCGCAAATCCGCCGTGCGCCGTAACAGCCTGATGATTACCCTTTCTCAGTCTGGTGAAACGGCGGATACCCTGGCGGGCCTGCGCTTATCTAAAGAGCTGGGCTATCTGGGATCGCTGGCTATCTGTAACGTTCCGGGCTCCTCTCTGGTGCGTGAATCTGACCTGGCGATGATGACCAATGCCGGTACCGAAATCGGTGTGGCCTCCACGAAGGCATTTACCACTCAGTTGACCGTTCTGCTGATGCTGGTGGCGAAACTGTCCCGTCTGAAAGGCCTTGATGCGTCTATTGAGCAGGAGATCGTTCACGGTCTGCAGGCGCTGCCGAGTCGTATTGAGCAGATGTTGTCTCAGGACAAACGCATTGCCGCTCTGGCAGAAGGTTTCTCTGACAAACATCATGCGCTGTTCCTTGGCCGTGGCGATCAGTATCCAATTGCGCTGGAAGGCGCGCTGAAGCTGAAAGAGATCTCTTATATTCACGCTGAAGCTTATGCCGCAGGTGAACTGAAACACGGTCCGCTGGCGCTGATTGATGCCGATATGCCAGTTATCGTGGTTGCGCCGAACAACGAATTGTTGGAAAAACTGAAATCCAACATTGAAGAAGTTCGCGCCCGTGGCGGTCAGCTGTACGTCTTTGCTGACCAGGATGCTGGCTTTACCAGCAGCGAAAACATGCACATCATCGAGATGCCGCATGTGGAAGAGGTGATTGCACCGATCTTCTACACCGTTCCGCTGCAGCTGCTGGCGTATCATGTGGCACTGATTAAAGGCACCGACGTCGATCAGCCGCGTAACCTGGCGAAGTCAGTTACCGTAGAATAATACTTAGTACAAAGCTATTAAGGGTTGCTGTAGCAATACAGCAACCTTTTTTATTTGCATTTACAAATATTCTAAATAGTATTTTAATTATAGATTAATCACCTGTTTGTAATTATATTTAAATCATATAAATAATAATGATGTTAGCTTGTAGATTGAGCTGATTGTGTTTTTTTTGCACTTTTTTATGGGTGAATTCTGAAAATTTAAATTCTGATATATAAAATGTGAGGTAATTGTTATATTAATAATTAATGTATATGCTTGTATTATTAGTTAATGAAATCTGTAAACCTGATTATTTCTGTTTTACAGATTTTGTAATTTGCTGTTTATATATTTTAAGGAGTATTATCTATCCCGATGTAAAGGGTATTTGTTTTATTTTTTATCTGTGAAAATAAAACGTTAAGATAATTTAATATATAAAGGGATAAAATGAAACTAAATTTAATTACGGGTGCGTTGGTGCTTTCTTCTACGATTATGGCAAGCCAGGTATTTGCTTCTGATGGTACCGTCCACTTTCGTGGTGAAGTGATTGACAGTACGTGTGAAGTGACCGCAGATACCAAAGATCAGAGTGTCGACTTAGGTAAAGTAAACCGTACTGCATTCACCGGTGCAGGTTCTACCGCCGCGCCGACGGCTTTCCATATTGACCTGGAGAAATGCCCGGATACATATACCAAAGCGGGCGTTCGCTTCGATGGCACAGAAGCTGCCGACGGTAATGGCGACCTGGCTATTGGCGATCCGCTGAATACGACGACTCCGGGTGATTATACAGGAACTGAACCTGCACCGATTACCGCAACAGGTGTTGCGATCCGTATCTATAACAAAGCTGATAACTCTCAGGTTAAGCTGTATACAAAATCAGCTGAAACCCCGATTGTTGCGACTAAAGCGTCTATGCAGTTTGTTGCTCGTTATATTGCCACTTCTGCGACAGTGACTGCCGGTACCGCTAACGCCGATTCCCAGTTCACCGTTGAATATGTGAAGTAATACAAAGAGTCATTCGTTTCAATTGAATATTCATTGTTAATTAAATGGCGCTCGTTATTGTGCTATTCCTTTTTCTTTGTTATAGCGAGCGTCTTTTTATTTCTGGATACATGTATGCCTGGTCATTATTTTAAAATAGTTCTGTTTATGGTCTTTTCATTTTATTCATCGGTGTCTTTTTCAGGTATCGTTGTTGGAGGCACACGAGTTATTTTTCCAGGTAATGCACCCGATGCAACGATATCTATTTATAATAAAGAATCTAAACTCCCTTATTTAATTCAGTCGTGGGTCGATCCATTTGACAAAAATGATAAGAGCAAACCGCCCTTTACGACGATTCCTCCTGTGTCGCGACTCGAGGCTGGGCAAGAAAAAATATTACGTATTATTAAAACAAAGGGTAATCTTCCTACCGATCGTGAATCTGTTTTTTGGTTTAATGTTAAAAATATTCCCCCGTCAACGAATAAAAAAGAGGGGAGCTCTCTTGAAATTGCTATTAAAACACGAATTAAGCTTTTCTGGCGTCCCGCGTCGATAACCATTACGCCGGAAAAGGCAGTAGCCAAAGTATCCTGGCAGCGTCAGGGAAATAAACTGATGGTGAATAATCCAACGCCTATTCATATCAATGTGATGAGCGTAATTGTTGACGGAAAAGATATCACCTTAAATATGATTAAGCCGTTTGAAACGATAGCCTTGGACATTCCTGAAGGGGCTGCTGGGCGTTCGTTGGTATGGCAATTTATTAATGATTATGGCGCGATCAGCGATCCGATAAAAAGGGCCCTTTAACTACCCGACAAGGACGTCACGATGATTGATTCAGGTCGTTATTTCATACTGGTTTCCGGCGTTTTTATGAGCGCTACTTTTCAGAGTATGGCGCAGGATTCATTATTTAACCCGAATCTTCTGGAGATCGATCACCCGGTTAATGTCGATATCCGTCAGTTTAACCGCTCAAATGCGCTTCCTCCGGGTAATTATAAGGTTGATGTAATCGTTAATGGTCGTTTTTTTGAACGACAGGATATTAAATTTATTCAGGACTCACCGGAAGGGGAGCTTCACCCCTGCTTTATTGCCATAAAGGATGTTTTATCTTCCTATGGTGTAAAAGTTAATGCGCTGAAGGAACTGAATGAGGCTGATAGTGAAGCGTGTATCAATCCGGTTCCCTTGATCGATGGCTCATCGTGGTTTTTTGATGCTAACAAACTGGCGTTGAATATTTCTGTTCCACAAATTTATCTGGATAGTTCGGCGGCTGATTATATCAGCCCCTCCCGCTGGGATCAGGGGATTAATGCGCTGATGGTTAACTATGATTTCTCCGGGGCACACACATTAAAATCCAATTATGACTCCTCTGAGGATGACAGCTATTACCTCAACTTACGCAACGGTTTGAATATCGGTGCCTGGCGGCTACGTAACTACAGCACCTTAAACGCGACGGAAAACAGTACTGAATACCACTCTATCAGTAGCTACGTTCAGCGAGATATTGCCGCGCTGCGTAGCCAGATTATGCTGGGTGATACCTGGACGGCGAGTGATGTTTTTGACAGCACGCAAATCCGTGGGGCACGGTTGTATACCGACGACGATATGTTGCCATCCAGCCAGAATGGCTTTGCGCCAATAGTTCGTGGTATCGCTAAAAGCAACGCGACGGTGATTATTCGGCAGAATAATTATGTTATTTATCAGTCTGCTGTACCGCAAGGGGCTTTTGAGATCACCGATCTTAACACCACCAGCGGCGGCGGCGATCTGGATGTGACCATCAAAGAGGAGGATGGCAGCGAGCAGCACTTTACCCAGCCGTATGCCTCGCTTGCCATTCTGAAACGTGAAGGGCAAACCGATGTGGACATTAGCGTCGGTGAAATACGCGATGAGAGCGGCTTTACGCCCAATGTGCTACAGGCTCAGGTTCTCCATGGTTTGCCGTGGGGGCTCACGCTGTATGGCGGTACACAGGTCGCGAATGATTATGCTTCTGCGGCAATGGGGATGGGTAAGGATATGGGCTCGCTCGGTGCGCTGTCATTGGATGTGACTCACGCGCATGCCAACTTTGACGATGGCGACGATGAAACCGGGCAATCTTATCGCTTTCTCTATTCTAAGCGTTTCGATGAAACCGATACGAATTTCCGTCTGGTTGGATACCGTTACTCCACGGAAGGATATTACACGCTCAATGAATGGGCATCCCGGCAGAATAATGATGAAGATTTCTGGATGACCGGCAACCGACGTAGCCGGATTGAGGGGACGTGGTCGCAATCTTTTGCCCGGGGCTACGGTAATATTTACCTGACGGTGAGCCGGCAGCAGTACTGGAAAACGGATAACGTCGAGCGGCTGGTACAGTTTGGTTATGCCAATACCTGGCGGCGTATTTCATGGAACGTTTCCTGGAACTATACCGATTCTGCCAATAGTTATACGGGTAGCGAGTCTTATGATAATGAGAACGACCATGAGCATATTTTTATGCTGTCGGTTTCGGTACCGCTTTCCGGCTGGCTGGAGAACAGTTACGTCAATTATTCGCTGACGCAAAACAATCACAATGACAGCACGATGCAGGTCGGATTGGGCGGTACCGCGCTGGAAGATCATAACCTTGCCTATAACGTTCAGGAATCATGGGTTAGCGATCCGCAAGACAGCTATAGCAGTAACGCCAGCCTGAGCTATGACGGTACCTATGGCTCAGTTAACGGTAGCTATGCCTATAGTCAGGATTCACAGCGCCTTAACTACGGGGTTCGCGGCGGTATTCTGGTTCACAGCGGCGGCATCACTTTTTCGCAAGAGCTAGGGGAAACGGTGGCATTGGTTGAAGCGCCGGGGGCAGATGGCCTCTCAGTGGAGAACGCCACCGGCGTATCCACCGACTGGCGAGGCTATACGGTAAAAACGCAAATGAATCCGTATGATGAAAACCGGGTGGCGATCAACAGCAATTATTTCTCGCGCGCTAATGTCGAACTGGAAAATACCGTTGTCAATCTGGTACCTACGCGCGGCGCTGTGGTGAAAGCGACGTTTGTCACTCATGTTGGTTATCGTGTGTTGTTTACGGTAACGATGCCAGATGGTAAACCCGCACCATTTGGCGCTATGGCCTCGGCGGATCTAGAGTCCGGCACGGTAACGGGGATTGTAGGTGATAATGGTGAGCTTTATTTATCCGGAATGCCGGCAGAAGGTCATTTTACGATTACGGGTAATCTTGGCACCTGTTCTGCACATTACCATTTTTCTGAACCGAAAGATAATGAACTGATTCAGGTTAAAGTTGGCTGCAAATAAAAAGGATATTAATTTGAGACTGGTTATCTGTTTTATATTTCTCACGTCTGCTATTTTTTGCAAAAATCTATTAGCCGCCGACGTTTATTGTGAGGCAGATGGTGGAACGCATCATAGTATATTAACATTCCCCAATAAAACAATTAGTGCAACTCAAAATAAAAGTGGGCAAACATTTGAGCAGCATGTTGATAATGGAAATAGGTATCATGGGTTTTGCTACTGTACTAGTAATTTTAACTATGTTTATTATACTGCCGTGGAAAATTCCTCGTTAGCTAAATCAGGTGTGCGGAGTAATATACAATATTATAATCTTAATGAACATTTGGATGTGGGGATCTCCATCGCTATTCTCGGTAGAGGTTATATTAATGTACCTTTTTCCAATCAACCTAACAATCCTGATGGCAAAAACACATGTACAGATAATAAAAAAATAGCGACTTTTGATAGTGGGTCAGATGCGATTATTTATTTTTATGTCAAGGAGCCATTTATTGGAAAAGTGACTATTCCAACTATGTTAATGGCTTCTTTGTATGGTAAAACGAACGCCACTGGTGCAGATAGTCCCACTCCGTTAGCCGATGTCTATATCCAGGGGGATATTACCGCTCCACAGGAGTGTGAAGTTAATGGAGGGCAAGTGATTGAAGTCAATTTTGAAAAAATACCCGCCTCCGAATTTTCATCGACGCCGGGTGCGGCGATTACCAGCCGTAAAATTCCGATAAAGGCATCGGTTAAATGTACGGGAATGGCGGCTGGGCAAGATGTTGAAGTTTCGCTACATGCGACGCAGACGGCGACATCGCCCACAATGTTACAGACATCAAACGACGATGTTGGAATCAAGATTTATGATGAATACGATAAAGAAGTTGATGTGAACGGCGGGCGCATGGAAACAGATATGGGAAAACGTTCGCGTTTGGGTGAAGAAGATGGCGAGTTCAATTTCTCTGCCGCACCCGGTAGCGCCACCGGTGCCAGGCCAAAGCCCGGTACCTTTAGCGCCAATGCTACGATCATCATGGAAATTAAAAACTAATCCTCCTCAGGCAACGGCTGTTTGTGACAGCCGTTGTCATATTTACCATCCGAATCCCAACGCATCAAAAATTTTATGACAAAAAAATGAAAGCTAATTGATTTATTTTTGTTATTTTTCAATGTGTTATATTTTATGTTGTTGCTGTCATAAAACTGTCATATTTCGTACATTTAACTGTCACCTGTTTGTCCTATTTTGCTCACAGTAGCAACTCAAACAACGATTTACGAAAACCGTGCAGGAGACATTATGAAAGTTATGCGTACCACTGTCGCAACTGTTGTCGCCGCGACCTTATCCATGAGCGCGTTCTCTGCGTTTGCAGCAGCGAGCCTGACAGGTGCAGGTGCAACCTTCCCTGCGCCAGTGTATGCCAAATGGGCAGATACCTATCAGAAAGAGACCGGTAGCAAAGTAAACTACCAGGGTATCGGCTCCTCCGGTGGTGTAAAACAAATTACGGCCAATACCGTTGATTTCGGCGCTTCTGATGCACCGCTGTCTGACGAAAAACTGGCGCAAGAAGGTCTGTTCCAGTTCCCGACCGTGATCGGTGGCGTAGTGCTGGCTGTGAATATCCCGGGCCTGAAATCCGGCGAGCTGGTGCTGGACGGTAAAACGCTGGGTGACATCTACCTCGGTAAAATTAAGAAGTGGGATGATGAAGCCATCACCAAACTGAACCCGGGTCTGAAGCTGCCTTCACAGAATATCGCCGTTGTGCGTCGCGCTGACGGTTCCGGTACTTCCTTCGTTTTCACCAGCTACCTGGCAAAAGTAAACGAAGAGTGGAAATCTAAAATTGGTTCCGGCTCTACCGTGAACTGGCCGACCGGTCTGGGCGGTAAAGGTAACGACGGTATCGCTGCGTTCGTACAGCGTCTGCCGGGTTCTATCGGTTACGTTGAGTACGCTTACGCTAAGCAGAACAACCTGGCGTACACCAAGCTGGTCTCTGCTGATGGCAAACCGGTAAGCCCGACAGAAGAGAGCTTTGCTAACGCCGCAAAAGGCGCTGACTGGAGCAAAACCTTCGCTCAGGATCTGACTAACCAGAAAGGTGACGACGCGTGGCCAATCACTTCCACCACCTTCATCCTGGTCCATAAAGAGTCGAAGAAACCAGAGCAGAGCGCAGAAGTGCTGAAGTTCTTCGACTGGGCGTACAAAAATGGCGGCAAACAGGCTAACGACCTGGATTACGCCAGCCTGCCAGACAGCGTGGTTGAGCAGGTTCGTGCTGCATGGAAGACCAACGTGAAAGACAGCAGCGGTAAAGCGCTGTACTAATAGAATATCTTTAACGAGTTGGCGGATGGCGCTACGCTTATCCGCCCTACGGTTTCGACTGTAGGCCCGCTTTGTAGGCCGGATAAGCGTAGCGCCATCCGGCATGGGCAACTTCGTAAACGCGTTTAACTTAAAGAGTGATTTATGGCTGCAACCAAGCCTGCTTTTAACCCACCGGGTAAAAAGGGTGACATGATCTTCAGCGCGCTGGTAAGACTGGCTGCGCTGATTGTGCTATTGATGTTGGGTGGCATTATTGTCTCTCTGGTTATCTCCTCCTGGCCAAGCATTCAGAAATTTGGTTTCTCCTTTCTGTGGACCAAAGACTGGGATGCGCCGAACGATATCTACGGTGCTTTAGTACCGATTTACGGTACGCTGGTTACCTCACTTATTGCACTGCTGATTGCCGTTCCGGTGAGTTTCGGCATTGCGCTGTTCCTGACTGAACTTGCACCTGGCTGGCTGCGTCGCCCGCTGGGTATCGCTATTGAACTGCTGGCGGCAATTCCGAGTATCGTATACGGCATGTGGGGGCTGTTTATCTTTGCCCCGCTGTTTGCGACTTATTTCCAGGAGCCGGTCGGAAACATCCTTTCCAACATTCCGTTTGTTGGCGCACTGTTCTCCGGCCCAGCTTTTGGTATCGGTATTCTGGCGGCTGGCGTGATCCTCGCCATCATGATCATCCCGTACATTGCGGCGGTTATGCGTGATGTGTTCGAACAAACGCCGGTACTGATGAAAGAGTCGGCCTACGGCATCGGCTGTACCACCTGGGAAGTTATCTGGCGTATCGTCCTGCCGTTCACCAAAAATGGCGTGATCGGCGGCGTGATGCTGGGTCTGGGGCGTGCGCTGGGTGAAACCATGGCGGTGACCTTTATCATCGGTAACACCTACCAGCTCGACAGTGCCTCGCTGTACATGCCGGGCAACAGTATTACCTCTGCGCTGGCGAATGAATTTGCCGAAGCGGAATCTGGGCTGCACGTTGCAGCGTTGATGGAGCTGGGTCTGATTCTGTTTGTGATCACCTTCATCGTGCTGGCTGCGTCTAAGTTCATGATCATGCGCCTTGCGAAGAACGAGGGGGCACGCTAATGGCTACGCTTGAAATGCAAAACACCGCTCAGCTTGCGGAATCCCGCCGTAAAATGCAGGCGCGTCGTCGTCTGAAAAACCGCATCGCGCTGACGCTCTCTATGGCGACCATGGCGTTCGGTCTGTTCTGGCTCATTTGGATCCTGATGTCCACGATCACCCGCGGTATTGACGGTATGTCGCTGGCGCTGTTCACCGAAATGACGCCGCCGCCGAATACGGCGGGCGGTGGTTTGGCCAACGCCCTGGCCGGTAGCGGTCTGTTGATTCTGTGGGCGACCGTGTTTGGTACCCCGCTCGGTATTATGGCGGGTATCTACCTGGCGGAGTATGGGCGTAAGTCCTGGCTGGCTGAGGTCATCCGATTTATCAATGACATCCTGCTTTCTGCGCCATCTATCGTGGTCGGTCTGTTCGTTTACACCATCGTGGTAGCAAAAATGGAGCATTTCTCCGGCTGGGCGGGCGTGATCGCGCTGGCGCTGCTGCAGGTGCCTATTGTTATTCGTACCACAGAGAACATGCTCAAGCTGGTGCCAGATAGTCTGCGTGAAGCCGCCTATGCACTGGGTACGCCGAAATGGAAGATGATTTCTGCGATCACCCTGAAGGCATCTGTCTCGGGCATCATTACAGGTGTTCTGTTAGCAATTGCTCGTATCGCAGGTGAAACGGCTCCGCTGCTGTTTACGTCGCTCTCCAACCAGTTCTGGAGCACTGACATGATGCAGCCTATCGCCAACCTGCCGGTCACTATCTTTAAGTTTGCGATGAGCCCGTTTGCTGAGTGGCAGCAACTGGCCTGGGCTGGGGTACTGATTATTACCCTGTGCGTACTGCTGCTGAACATTCTGGCGCGCGTCATTTTCGCGAAGAAGAAACACGGTTAATTTTTACGGCGTGGCTGATGCGGCGCCGGATGAGGAAAAGATTGAAATGAGTATGGTTGATACTGCCCCAGGTAAAATTCAGGTTCGTGATTTGAACTTCTACTATGGCAAATTCCATGCCCTGAAGAACATCAACCTGGATATTGCTAAAAACCAGGTAACGGCGTTTATCGGTCCTTCTGGCTGTGGTAAATCGACGCTGCTGCGTACGTTCAACAAAATGTTTGAACTGTACCCGGAGCAACGTGCGGAAGGTGAAATTCTGCTGGATGGCGACAATATTCTCACCAATACCCAGGATATCGCTCTGCTGCGTGCCAAAGTGGGCATGGTATTCCAGAAGCCCACGCCGTTCCCGATGTCCATCTACGACAACATCGCTTTTGGCGTACGTCTGTTTGAGAAACTCTCGCGTGCGGATATGGACGAACGCGTGCAGTGGGCATTGACCAAGGCCGCATTGTGGAATGAAACCAAAGATAAATTACACCAGAGCGGGTACTCTCTCTCGGGTGGTCAGCAGCAGCGACTGTGTATTGCGCGTGGCATCGCCATTCGCCCGGAAGTGCTTCTGCTTGATGAGCCATGTTCAGCGCTCGACCCTATTTCTACCGGGCGTATCGAAGAGCTGATCACTGAGCTGAAAGAGGATTACACCGTCGTTATCGTTACCCACAACATGCAGCAGGCTGCGCGTTGTTCCGATCACACGGCATTTATGTACCTGGGCGAGTTGATTGAGTTCAGTAACACGGACGATCTGTTCACCAAGCCCGCGAAGAAACAAACTGAAGATTACATCACCGGTCGTTACGGCTGATTCAGGAGCTTGTTGTGGATAACCTTAACCTTAATAAACATATTTCCGGCCAGTTCAATGCAGAGCTGGAAAGCATCCGTACCCAGGTGATGACCATGGGCGGCATGGTCGAGCAGCAGCTTTCTGATGCAATCACGGCGATGCACAACCAGGACAGCGAGCTGGCGAAGCGCGTCATTGAAGGCGATAAGAACGTCAACATGATGGAGGTGGCGATCGACGAAGCCTGCGTGCGTATCATCGCCAAGCGTCAACCGACAGCGAGCGACCTGCGTCTGGTGATGGCGATTATCAAAACCATCGCTGAGCTGGAACGTATTGGCGACGTGGCAGATAAAATTTGCCGCACCGCGCTGGAGAAGTTCTCGCAACAGCACCAGCCGCTGCTGGTAAGTCTGGAGTCGCTGGGTCGTCACACCGTGCAGATGCTGCACGACGTGTTGGATGCGTTTGCGCGTATGGATCTCGACGAAGCGGTACGTATTTATCGCGAAGATAAGAAAGTCGACCAGGAGTATGAAGGCATCGTGCGTCAGCTGATGACTTATATGATGGAAGACCCACGTACCATTCCAAGCGTGCTGACCGCGCTGTTCTGCGCACGTTCCATCGAACGTATCGGTGACCGCTGCCAGAATATCTGCGAATACATCTTCTATTTCGTGAAGGGACAAGACTTCCGTCACGTGGGCGGCGATGAGCTGGATAAGCTGCTGGCGGGCAAAGATCCTAAAGAGTGATAAAAACGTAGAAAGTAGGCCGGATAAGCGTTAGCGCCATCCGGCAATTGCCCGGTGGCGCAAGCTTACCGGGCCTACAAATAATTACCGGGTAATATCCCAACCCCGTGCCTTCCACAATTCCGGCAACTGTGTCAGATCGGTAAAGGTCGTGGCTTTTGGATGATCGATCGGTTTGTTATGCGGATCGGCGCAGAAGTAGAACACTTCCATCCCCGCCGCAATCCCCGCCTGCGCGCCTGCGCTGGAATCATCAACCAGAATGCAGTTCTCAACATTAACGTCCATTGCTTTTGCCGCATGGAACATTAGGGCCGGATCGGGCTTCCAGCGTTGGATATCGTAGCCGCTGAACAGTAAATCAGGAAAATGGTGCAACATGCCCAGCTTACCCAGCGAATGCTGCATTTTGCTGACCGGACCGTTAGACACCACGCACATTGGCACAGCCATGCTGTCCAGCAGCGTGTTCGCACCAGCAATGACTTCCAGCTCGGTATCGAACAGACGTGCGACCTCAGCGCGGTAAACCGGTTCTAAATCGGCTTTTGCCAGTTCGACACCGTGCTCTTCGTTGATAATGTCGATGATCTCGTACAGCTTTACCCCCTTGAAGCGTTTGAAAATTTCTTCAAGATCGAGCGTAATGCCAAACGCCTGGAACATGCTGACATACGCGCGAGAACAAATCACTTCACTGTCGACAAGGGTACCGTCACAGTCAAAAAATACGGCTTCTATCTGGGACATGTCATTTCCGTTTTAACAAGTTTAACGTTTTCGTAATGCATTATTGGGCGACGCAATCGTTGCCGTATAAGCAAAATCAATGAAAAAAGTTGCTCATAACCCAACCCTATTGTCGCATTTTGGTATAGGATAGCGACGAATTTTCCCTCCTTGTTCGGAAATTGATAATGAGTCAACAACACACAACCCAGGCTTCTGGCCAGGGGATGCTGGAACGCGTGTTCAAACTGCGCGAACATGGCACGACGGCACGGACCGAAGTGATCGCCGGTTTAACCACCTTCCTGACGATGGTGTATATCGTTTTTGTTAACCCGCAAATTCTTGGCGTGGCTGGCATGGATACCAGCGCCGTCTTTGTTACCACCTGCCTTATTGCTGCCTTTGGTAGCATCCTGATGGGGCTATTTGCTAACCTGCCGGTCGCACTTGCGCCTGCTATGGGCCTGAATGCATTTTTCGCTTTCGTGGTCGTCGGCGCGATGGGCCTGTCATGGCAGATCGGTATGGGGGCTATCTTCTGGGGCGCGGTAGGTCTGCTGCTGCTGACCATTTTCCGCGTACGTTACTGGATGATTGCCAATATCCCGGTGAGCCTGCGAGTGGGGATCACCAGTGGTATCGGTCTGTTCATCGGCATGATGGGGCTGAAAAACGCAGGTGTTATCGTCGCCAACAAAGACACGCTGGTGTCTATCGGTAACCTGACGTCCCACAGCGTACTTCTCGGTATTCTGGGCTTCTTTATCATCGCGATTCTGGCGTCACGTAATATTCATGCTGCGGTGCTGATTTCCATCATTGTAACCACGCTGCTGGGCTGGATGCTGGGCGATGTCCATTACAACGGTATCGTTTCTGCGCCGCCGAGCGTGATGTCAGTTATCGGACATGTCGATCTGGCCGGTTCGTTTAACATTGGCCTGGCGGGTGTGATTTTCTCGTTCATGCTGGTCAACCTGTTTGACTCCTCCGGTACGCTGATTGGCGTGACGGATAAAGCCGGTCTGGCGGACGCGAAGGGCAAGTTCCCACGCATGAAGCAGGCGCTGTATGTGGATAGCGTGTCGTCGGTTACCGGGGCGTTTATCGGGACTTCTTCCGTTACCGCCTATATTGAATCCTCTTCCGGGGTGTCGGTTGGTGGCCGTACCGGCCTGACTGCAGTCGTCGTTGGCCTGCTGTTCCTGCTGGTTATCTTCCTGTCGCCGCTGGCGGGAATGGTACCGGGCTATGCAGCTGCAGGTGCGCTGATTTACGTTGGTGTCCTGATGACATCAAGCCTGTCACGCGTGAAGTGGGATGATCTGACTGAAGCGGTTCCGGCGTTTATTACCGCCGTGATGATGCCGTTTAGCTTCTCAATTACCGAAGGTATTGCGCTGGGCTTTATCTCTTACTGCGTGATGAAAATCGGTACTGGACGTTTCCGCGATCTCAGCCCGTGCGTCATCGTTGTCGCGCTGCTGTTTGTGCTGAAGATTGTGTTTATCGACGCGCATTAAAATATCGGTCTGGACAACTGCCCGCCAGGCATCGTTGCTGGCGGGCTTTTTCTTTTAGGCTTTCACGCGTTGGATGTAGTCGCCAAATGCGGTCAACTGGCCGGTCAGATGGTCCAGCGTGCTTTGGTCAATCACTTCACCCGTCTGCGGATCCACCTTGTTTTGAATGACCCCGCCCATAAATTCCGGCTTGTTCATTACCATGGCGTCGAGGAACACCAGGATTTGACGCAGATGGTACTGGCAGCGCGCGCCGCCAATGGCACCCATGGAGCTGGTCTGGATCAGCACCGGTTTGCCGGATAATGGCTGATCGGGCAGGCGAGACAGCCAGTCGATGGCGTTCTTCAGTCCGCCCGGAACAGAATAGTTATATTCAGGTGTGACGATGACGACACCGTCAGCCTTTCTGATTTGCTCAGCCAGTGCTTCTACGCTGGCCGGAAAACCTTCTTCCTGCTGGAGATCGGCATCGTACAGTGGGATATCACCAATCGACGGTAACGCGCTCACTTCCATTCCTGCGGGAGCAATCTTGGGCAGTGTACGGGCAACCATTCCATTAAACGAACCTTTGCGCAGACTTCCCAGTAACGTAACAACATTCAATGTTTCAGACATGGTGACTCCTGTTTCATCATAAAGGTTAAATCAAAGCGTATGGCTTTTCGCTGCGCATAATTGAGAGAACCGGATCAGACGACCCGTTGGCTCATTGGCGCGAGTCTGGATATCAGGCAAACTTTTCCAGTCCTGCTGACCATCAAACTCCCAAACCTTGAGTTTTTCAATGGCTGGCGAAACCGCAACCGACCACACCAGCACATCTTCCGCGTCGCAAATGGCTTCAATCTGCGCAACATGGGCACATTTCAGGCGTCCTGCGCCGGGTAAAAGCTGGAGTTCGCGCGGATCGTCATTGCATACATCGCCAGTGAGTTTGAGTACGCTCTGGCGCAATGTAATGAGCTGCGCGCGTGCTTCATTGGGGTCGTTTTGATTATTGATCCACAGGTTTTCGTTACTGGAGAAGCGCCACGTTTCCGCTGAATTTGGATTGTTAAACCCGCGGGTTGCCCGCTGAAGTTCCATATCCAGGCCGCACGTTCCTTCAGTCGTTAGCACAACGCCGACGATATTCCCGGCATAAGAGATCGAAAATCCCGGTAGATTCTTATCGCGAAAAACGGGCTTACCTTTCGCCTCAGTAACAATCTCAGGCAACGTGCTGGTGCCGTAAAGCATGAACATCAGTTCGGCGAGAAGACTTCGGGAGGCCAGGAAGCGTGTTCGGCGATGAGCGGGCAGATCTCTTGCTTCGATATGGCATGGAGAAGGGAGGCGAGCTGATACCAGGTGTCCCTCCGTAAGAATCCCTCTGGCAAAATGTGTCGCCATTTTTCGCTCCGTGATTAATGGTCCGTGATTATCACCAGAGTAACATTTACACGGCTTCCGGGCAGGCTTTGCTGCCCAAAAAGTAAGCGGAAATGGGATACATTACGCGATATTTACATTTCTGTTGCCAGAATGGTCGATTTTGAAACACCAAAATGACGGATCGTCAGGATATATCGCGATAAAGCGCCTTGATCGTGTCTTTTAGCCAGACGATCTTAGGATTGTGGCTGTTGCGTTTATGCCAAAGAAGAGTAAACGGTACGCGCATTTTTTCCAGTTGCGCCGTATCAAATGGCATCGGCCGCGCAACGAGTGGAAGCTGGTGGAGTTGGTTATAACGCTGGCAATAAACCGGTGCGGTGGCAATCAGCGCGTGATCCGGCTGCGCTGCCATAAACAGCGATTGCTCAAAACCAGGCAGACATAACGCGATATTGCGTGCGCGCCCCATTTCTTGCAGGACTTCATCCAGCGCCCAGGTATCGCTTTGCTCCCAGCTAATGCTGATGTGCGGATAACGCAGAAAGGTGTCCAGATTCCACTCTTCCTGCAGTGCGGGATGATCTTCACGTAGCCAGACGCAGGGCAGATCGGAAAACAGCACTTCATGGTCGATCGACAATGGCAACAAACTCAGCAGTTCTCGCGAACGCGGATGACTTTCGCGTCCGGTAAAGCCAATATCCACTTCACCGCGAATAATGGCATCCAGCGAATCATAGTCCCAGTTGCGTATTTTGATCGTCGCCTGAGGATAGCGCTGGTAAATCTGCCGGGAGAGCGCGTTGAACATGATCATCACCAGCGGCGTTTCGGCCACCAGATCAAACTTCAGCCCGCGCGGCGATTCATGGTGCGGCTTATCGAGCAGCTGATTGCCCATCTGCATCCATTCAGCCAGGCTCTGCTCCATGCTGACCATCAGCGGCGTCGGCGATAGCCCCAGCGGGGTGTTCACAAACAAGGGATCGTCAAACCAGGCCCGCAGCTTCGACAGCGACTTACTGACCGCCGACGGTGTGACGTTCATCCGTTTAGCGGTTTTAGTGACGCTGCGTTCCTGCATCAACAGCTGCAGGCAGAGCAATAAATTAAGATCGAGACTGCTGAGGGATTTCTTCATGAGTTGGCGCGGACCGGTTAGGTGCAACAGTGATAATCAGCATGATACTCACTATGCTACAGCCAATCAGAATCCCGATCAGCATATTCAGCGCATCAAGGCCAAGAACAGCCGCCAGCCAAATCCACAGCGAGGAACCGCAAACCTGTGCAATACCTAATGCCGAGCTGGCGACGCCCGCGCGCAGCGAGAACGGTCCCAGCGCCTGGCTCATCGCAACACCGAAACCGACCGAGAATCCGGCGCAGATTAAGGTTAACCCGAACAACGTTACCGCGTGTGAAGTAGCAAGGGTTAACACCACGCCAGCACACAGAAAGAGCACCTGCGAGGTCAGCATCATAACGCGAGGCTTAAACACGCTCAGGGCGAATGGCGTAGAGAAAGAGACCGCCATACTGATGCCAGCGGTCATGGCCATGGTAGTGGCGTACTCGCCGCGGTCGAAGCCCATCACTTCCATCAGCAGCACCGGAGACGTATTCACGAAGGTCAGGATCACCGACACGCTAAGGGTGGTAATGGCCAGACGGCTTAAGAAAAAGCGGTTTACCAGTGATTCGGTTGTGTGGTTCTTTTCCATCGTCGCCATAAGCGTTGCTGGGCGCGATTCTCGCAGGACAAACACCGACAGCAGGCAAACAGCCACACCCATTCCCATCATCGTGTAGAACAGGCTCTGCCACGGGTATTTGAGCATGATCAGATGCCCCATCACCGGAGCCAGCACCGGCACGATACAGGTAATACCGTTCAACAACGACAGTACCTTCGCCCGGCGACGATCGTCGAGCGTATCGCGCAGAATAGCGAAAGCCACCACATAGCAGCAGCCGGCGCCCACACCCTGAATAAAGCGGCCTACCAGGAACGGCGTACCGCTCTCGGCAAATGAACACAGCGCAGAGGCGAAAATAAAGATGAGTGCACCGACAATAGCGACTGGTTTACGTCCTGACTGGTCGGCAACTTTTCCGGCGAAAAGCATCGCCGTCGCCATTCCCGCCAGATAAACCGAAAACGCGATATGCAGCTGCGCCTCGCTTGCCTGTAGATCGGCCGCAATACGGGGCAGCCCCACCAGATACATATCAATACCGGCAGGATAAAGAAGAACCAGGGCGAAACTGCAGATTAGAAAGCGTGTCATAGCGACCTCATGAGAAATGTGGCGCTAAGCATACGGTCAGAGAGTCAACTGCACGAGTTGCCATTTGGACAACAGTGATTTCCGCATGGGAAATTGTTGTTGCCGGATGGCGGTGTAAACGCCTTATCCGGCCTACAGGGCCTGTAGGCCCGGCAAGCATCGCGCCACCGGGCAATACAACGTTACTTACCAATACAGAAGCTGGAGAAAATTCGTCCCAGCAGATCGTCGGAGGTAAATTCCCCGGTGATCTCACTGAGGTTCTGCTGCGCCAGACGTAGCTCCTCTGCCAGCAATTCTCCGGCCCATGCGCCGAGAAGTTGGGCTTTACCCTGTTCAAGATGCTCCGCCGCTTCTGCCAGTGCCTGCAGGTGACGACGACGCGCCAGGAAGCCACCTTCCATATTGGTTTCAAAGCCCATGCTCTGTTTGAGATGGTTACGCAGTACGTCAACACCTTCACCGGTACGTGCGGAGAGACGAACCAGTGAGTGGCCATTTACTTCGCTAAGGCCCAGCGTCTCACCGGTAATATCCGCTTTGTTACGCACCACGGTAATCGGCAGTTTGGCTGGCAGACGGGCAATAAAGTCTGGCCAGATGTCAGCCGGGTCCACGGCGTCGGTGGTGGTGCCATCCACCATAAACAGCACACGGTCGGCTTGTTCGATTTCCTGCCAGGCACGTTCGATACCAATGCGTTCAACTTCATCGCTGGCATCGCGCAAACCGGCAGTATCGATGATGTGCAGCGGCATACCGTCGATATGAATATGCTCACGCAGTACGTCGCGAGTCGTCCCCGCAATGTCGGTCACAATAGCCGCCTCACGGCCTGCCAGCGCGTTCAGCAGGCTCGATTTCCCGGCGTTAGGGCGACCGGCAATGACTACCTTCATCCCTTCGCGCAGCAGGCTGCCCTGACGCGCTTCCGCACGCACGGCATCAAGATCGCTGATAACGCTATTGAGCTGCGCTTCAATCTTGCCGTCAGACAGGAAGTCGATTTCTTCATCCGGGAAGTCGATCGCCGCTTCCACATAGATGCGTAGGTGAGTGAGCGCTTCCACAAGATGATTTACCCGTGCGGAAAATGCACCCTGCAACGAGTTCAGCGCCGAGCGAGCGGCTTGCTCCGAGCTGGCATCGATCAGGTCGGCAATCGCCTCTGCCTGGGCTAAATCGAGCTTATCATTGAGAAACGCGCGCTCGGAGAATTCACCCGGTCTGGCAATGCGCAGCCCGGGAATGGTCAGAATACGTTTGAGCAGCAGGTCAAGAATCACCGGACCTCCGTGACCCTGAAGCTCTAAAACGTCTTCGCCGGTAAAGGAGTTCGGGCCGGGGAACCACAGGGCAATCCCCTGATCCAGCGTGCTGCCATCCGCGTCTTTAAACGGCAGATAATCGGCATAACGCGGTTTGGGTAGTTTCCCCAGTACGGTTTCTGCGACCTCACGCGCCTTCAGGCCGGAGATACGCAGGATACCCACGCCACCACGTCCCGGTGGGGTGGCCTGAGCGACGATGGTGTCGTTATGGCTCATGGTTTGTCTCTTCTTAATGCAATAAAAAAGGCGGTCTAATGACCGCCCTTTACTTTATGTTCCGTTTGCCGGATGGCGGCTTCGCCTAATCCGGCCTACACCGAATCAGGAGTTTTTCTTCTCGCGGCTATGCAGGCCACGCTTCTCAAGACCACGGTAAATCAGCTGCTGCTGAATAATGGTTACCAGGTTGCTGACGATATAGTACAGCACCAGACCTGACGGGAACCACAGGAAGAACACGGTGAAGATGACCG
>OCAE01000265.1_pt1 | contig 41427 bp, 34 predicted proteins | sample 1495581 | NCBI WGS metagenome assembly OCAE01 (sample SAMEA2580278, study PRJEB22360) | human gut metagenome | biome: human gut; feature: human-associated habitat; material: faeces | place: Denmark | collected 2008/2010 | reverse complement strand
ATGGTAATCGGGCGCCGTACCCACCCGCCGGTTCCGCCCCCCTGCCGTAAGATCGAGCAGCTGCGTGAGGAAAGCCACGACATCAAAGAAGATTTTTCTAACTTAATCCGGACATTATCATCATAGCGCTATGAAATTTATCATTGAACGTGAGCAATTGTTAAAACCCTTACAACAGGTCAGCAGTCCGTTGGGCGGTCGCCCGACCCTACCGATTCTGGGTAACTTACTGCTGAAAGTCTCTGATGGCGTACTGCATCTCACAGGGACAGACCTTGAGATGGAAATGATGGCCGCCGTTCCGCTGGATCAGCCGCATGAAAACGGCGAAACCACGGTACCGGCACGGAAGTTCCTGGATATCTGGCGGGGTCTGCCGGACGGCGCGCAAATCAGTGTTGAGCTTGACGGTGACCGCCTTCTGGTCCGCTCCGGGCGCAGCCGCTTCTCGCTGTCCACGTTACCGGCCTCGGATTTCCCGAATCTGGATGACTGGCAGAGTGATGTCACTTTCTCTCTGCCGCAGGCAACATTAAAACGCCTGATTGAATCCACCCAGTTTTCCATGGCGCATCAGGATGTCCGCTATTACTTAAACGGCATGCTGTTTGAAACCAGCGGCTCTGTGCTGCGCACTGTCGCCACCGACGGGCACCGCCTGGCGGTCTGCTCACTGGATATCGGACAGGAACTGCCGGACCATTCGGTGATCGTGCCGCGTAAAGGGGTCATCGAACTGATGCGCCTGCTGGACGGCGGCGATGCCCTGCTGAAACTGGAAATCGGCAGTAACAATATCCGCGCCCATGTCGGCGGGTTTATTTTCACCTCCAAACTGGTGGATGGCCGCTTCCCGGACTACCGCCGTGTCCTGCCGAAAAACCCGGACAAAACGCTGACGGCAAATTGTGATATGCTGAAGCAGGCTTTTTCCCGTGCGGCGATTTTATCGAACGAGAAATTCCGCGGTGTGCGGATTTATCTGAGCAACAATCAGCTCAGAATTACCGCCAATAACCCGGAGCAGGAAGAAGCCGAAGAAATCGTGGACGTCACCTATGACGGAACCGACATGGAAATCGGGTTCAACGTCAGCTATGTCCTTGATGTTCTTAACACACTGAAATGCGAAGATGTCTCGGTGAAACTGACCGATGCCACCTCCAGCGTACAGATTGAAGATGACGCCAGTGATGCAGCCGCTTACGTTGTGATGCCGATGCGCCTGTAACACGATGATCCTCTCGCGTTTACTTATCCGTGATTTTCGCAATATCGAAAATGCGGATTTACCGCTGGCCACCGGGTTTAACTTTCTGGTCGGCCCGAACGGCAGCGGTAAAACCAGTGTTCTGGAAGCCATTTACACACTCGGTCACGGCCGGGCATTCCGCTCAGTACAGGCGGGGCGTGTTATCCGCCATGATAACGACGAATTTATCCTGCACGGCAAACTCGGGCAGGAACAGACAGACCGGGCCACCAGCGTCGGCCTGAGTAAAAACCGCCAGGGTGACAGCAAGGTCCGCATTGACGGTACCGACGGTCATAAAATTGCCGAGCTGGCAAAATTACTGCCGATGCAGCTTATCACCCCGGAAGGTTTTACCCTGCTCAACGGCGGGCCGAAATTCCGCCGCGCTTATATTGACTGGGGATGTTTCCACAATGAGCCGCAATTTTTTGCGCTGTGGAGTGATTTAAAACGTCTGGTGAGACAGCGCAATGCCGCACTCCGCCAGGTATCGAATTACGGTCAGATCCGCCACTGGGATCAGCAGCTGATTCCGGTTGCTGAACAGGTCAGTCAGTGGCGGGAGAGTTATGTGACAGCGATTGCTCAGGATATTGAGCAGACCTGTCAGCAGTTTTTACCTGAATTTTCGCTGAGTGTCTCTTTCCAGCGCGGATGGGATAAAGAGACCGATTATTCAGAGCTTCTGCAGCGCCAGTTTGAACGGGACCGCGCACTGACCTACACCGCCTCCGGCCCGCATAAAGCGGATTTACGGATCAGGGCGGACGGGGTGCCGGTGGAAGATTTACTTTCCCGTGGTCAGTTAAAACTGCTGATGTGCGCGCTGCGGTTAGCACAGGGTGAATATTTCACCCGTCAGAGCGGGCAGCAATGCCTGTATCTGCTTGATGATTTTGCCTCCGAACTGGATGCCGGACGCCGTCTTTTACTGGCTCACCGGCTGAAAGCCACACAGGCACAGGTTTTTGTCAGTGCCATCACTCCTGAACAGGTCAGTGATATGGCGGATGAAAACAGTCGCCTCTTTGTCGTGGAAAAAGGTAAAATACAGGTTCAATAATCAGGATTAGATGAGCGGGAAACGTTGATGTCGAATACCTATGACTCCTCAAGTATCAAAGTATTAAAAGGGCTGGACGCGGTGCGTAAACGCCCGGGAATGTACATTGGTGATACCGATGACGGAACCGGTTTACACCACATGGTCTTCGAGGTTGTTGACAACGCTATCGACGAAGCCCTCGCCGGTTACTGTAAAGACATCGTTGTGACCATTCACAATGATAATTCAGTCTCCGTACAGGATGACGGCCGCGGGATCCCGACCGGGATCCATGAAGAAGAAGGCGTCTCCGCCGCAGAAGTTATCATGACTGTTCTGCACGCCGGCGGGAAGTTCGATGATAACTCCTATAAAGTCTCAGGCGGCCTGCACGGCGTCGGGGTCTCTGTTGTTAACGCCCTGTCTGAAAAACTGGAACTGGTTATCCGCCGTGACGGCAAAGTTCACGAGCAGATCTACCGCCACGGTGAACCGCAGGATCGCCTGACCATTGTCGGTGAAACTGACAAAACCGGGACACGTGTGCGTTTCTGGCCGAGCATGGACACCTTCAAAGGCGAGACTGAATTCCAGTACGACATTCTGGCAAAACGCCTGCGCGAACTCTCCTTCCTGAACTCCGGTGTCTCGATCCGTCTGATCGATAAACGCGACGGCAAAGAAGATCACTTCCACTACGAAGGCGGTATCAAAGCATTCGTGGAATATTTAAGCCGCGCCAAAACCTCGATTCATAACAACGTTTTCTATTTCTCCACCGAGAAAGACGATATCGGCGTGGAAGTCTCCATGCAGTGGAATGACTCTTTCCAGGAAAACGTGTACTGCTTCACCAATAATATTCCGCAGCGCGACGGCGGTACTCACCTCGCCGGTTTCCGCGCCGCCATGACCCGTACGCTCAACAGCTATATTGAGAAAGAAGGGCTGAATAAAAAATCCAAAGTCAGCACCACCGGGGATGATGCCCGTGAAGGGCTGGTGGCGGTCATTTCCGTCAAAGTGCCGGATCCGAAATTCTCCTCTCAGACCAAAGACAAGCTGGTCTCTTCCGAAGTGAAAACCGCGGTTGAAACCCTGATGAACGAAAAGCTGTCTGAATATCTGGATGAGAATCCGAGCGACACCAAAATCATTGTCGGTAAAATTATTGATGCTGCACGTGCCCGTGAAGCAGCACGCCGTGCCCGTGAAATGACCCGCCGTAAAGGCGCGCTGGATTTAGCCGGTCTGCCGGGTAAACTGGCGGACTGCCAGGAACGCGACCCGGCATTCTCCGAACTGTACTTAGTGGAAGGGGACTCTGCGGGCGGCTCTGCAAAACAGGGGCGTAACCGTAAGAACCAGGCAATCTTACCGCTGAAAGGTAAAATTCTGAACGTTGAGAAGGCGCGTTTTGATAAAATGCTGGCTTCTCAGGAAGTGGCCACCCTGATCACCGCGCTCGGCTGCGGTATCGGCCGCGACGAATACAACCCGGACAAACTGCGCTATCACAGCATCATCATTATGACCGATGCCGACGTCGATGGTTCGCACATCCGTACCCTGTTACTGACCTTCTTCTACCGTCAGATGCCGGAAATCATTGAGCGCGGTTATGTGTATATCGCACAGCCACCGCTGTATAAAGTGAAAAAAGGCAAGCAGGAACAATATATTAAAGATGACGAAGCGATGGAGCAGTATCAGGTCTCTATCGCGCTGGATGGCGCGGCACTGTATGTGAACGAAACTGCCGCACCGATTCAGGGCGAACATCTGGAAAAACTGCTGCACGAATACAACGGCGCACACAAAATTATCCGCCGCCTGGAGCGTCTCTATCCGCTGGCACTGTTAAACAGCCTGGTTTACCAGCCGAAACTGGAAGAATCCGCGCTGCTGAACAAAACCGAGGTGGAAGCCTGGGCACAGAGCCTGACTGAGCGCCTGACCCGTCATGAAGAGCACGGCAGCACCTACAGCTACCGCATTGCGGAAAACAAAGAGCGTCAGCTGTTTGAGCCGGTACTGACTATCCGTACCCACGGTGTCGATACTGACTACAATCTGGATTTCGATTTTGTTCACGGCAGCGAATATGCCCGTATATCTAAACTGGGTGAGCTGATCCGTGGTCTGATTGAAGAAGGTGCTTATGTTGTCCGTGGTGAGCGCCGTCAGAACGTCAGCAACTTCGAACAGGCTCTTGACTGGCTGATGAAAGAATCACGCCGTGGTCTGGCTGTACAGCGCTATAAAGGGCTGGGTGAAATGAACCCGGAACAGCTGTGGGAAACCACCATGAACCCGGAAACCCGCCGTATGTTGCAGGTCACAGTGAAAGATGCGATTGCAACGGATCAGTTATTCACCACACTGATGGGTGATGATGTTGAACCGCGCCGTGCCTTTATCGAAGAGAACGCCCTGAAAGCGGCAAACATCGACGTATAATTTTTTCCTCTCTCTGAGACCCCATAAAGCCCGGTTTTCCGGGCTTTATTTTTTTAATTCACCCCGTAAGATGCTTCAGATTTGTGGTAACAAGACCGACCATTCCCGAGACCAGTAACTGAATCGCCAGCGTGACCAGAATGATGCCGGAGATCCGCGCCAGGGTATCCATCACCCCGGGGGATAAACGCCCGTGCAGCGGCCCGGTTGCCAGAAAAGTCAGGGCAATGGTCGGCAGCATCAGCAGGATCACAACAGAAAGCTGTATCAGCCCGGATAACGAATCACTGTGTCCGGCCAGCGAAATCCCGACTGCTATCGTTCCGCCGCCCATCGACAGCGGAAAAAGCAGCGGTACCATCGCCAGCCGCATAATATCTTTCGGCGGCGTAACACTGACCGGAATATCACTGTGCTCCTCTTTGACACCGCGGATAAGCATCGGCCATCCCTGCGCCAGCAACGCAATACCGCCGGTGACAGTCAGTGCATCCGCACTCAGCCCCAGCGCCGTCAGCAACCAGTTCCCCAGCCAGATAACCACCAGCATGACCAGTGTGTATCCCGCCGCAATCTTCCAGGCAATTTGCCACAATATGTTCCGGTCAATCCGGCCGAGGATAATCGTGGCGGCAGTGATGGTCGCCGGCGGGCTGAACAGCGACACAAATGTCACATAATTGAGCAGAATATTATCAAGCCATTCATTCATCTTTCCGGCTCCGTTTCCGCAGATAACCGGCAGCCAGACAGAGAATAAGCGCCGCAGCAATCACACTGACAGAAATAAACCCTCCGCTCAGCAACGTCACCACAAACCCGGCTAATACTGCAGTGACAAGGACAATCCCGGTCCCGGTAATGAGTTTTGATGCCCGGATAACCGCGCTCTGACGCCACGCCACTACCAGCACCATCAGATAGCACAGGAGGAACGTAAAACTGGCGACATTGGCCAGGTCACTGAGGTTCAGGAACAGCGCCAGCAACAATGTCAGAAGAATGAGCAGAATATTCACCAGCGTACCCTGCCGGAATACCGTTTTTCCCCAGGTATCCGGCAGAATACCGGTGCTGCACATTCTGTCGGTGATATTGAAGGCGGAAAACAGGGTGGCATTAATGGCGGACGTTGTCGCCAGCAGCGCGGCGGCGGCCACAATCACAAAACCGGTTTTTCCCCATACGGGATAAGCCACCTGAGCCACAGCGGTATCGGCATAACGTACCAGATCAGACGGCGAGAGATTGCCGAGTAATACCAGCGCCAGGCTGATATACAGCGCAATCGTGAATAAAATGGCGATCATAAATGCTCTCGGCATCACCCGGCCGGGATTTGCCACTTTATCTGAGGCATTTGCCATCATGCCAAACCCGGCATAGGCGAAAAACGTCAGTCCGACGGCGGAAAAAAGGGTATCACCGGAAAACGTGCTGATATTCAGCAGTGTTGTATCCACGGTAAATACACCCGTCGCCACCAGTGCGATAATAATCACCAGTTTGGTGCCCACCAGAAGGACTTCAACTTTACCAACCGCGTGGCTGCCGGTGATATTCATCAGACCGACCGCGATAATAATAAACGCGGTATACACTTCCGGTAATAAGGCCGATTCATTGCCCTGATGAAAAAGCTGAACGGCGTAAGCTCCGAACGCTCTTGCCACCATCGCCACCGTCAGGATCAGCGTAACAAGATACAAAAAGGATAAGGCAATCGTCAGAACAGCGGGAAATGACAGCCGGAAGAAATCAATAATGCCACCCGGCGAGGGATAGCAGGCGGACAGCCGGGCATAGGCATAACCGGCAAATAATGCGACCAGACCGCCGCAGGCAAAGGCAATCCATGTTGCAGACTGCATAATCAGCGCGGTCTGCCCCAGCAGGGCAAAAATCCCGGCACCGACCATCGCGCCGATCCCCAGCGCAATAACCTGTAACAGCGTTAACGGCTTTTCTGATGACACTGACTTCATACCCGACTCCTGAAACAAAATAGATGCTGCCACCGGCGTTAGTTTACAGCTGATAACGCCCGGAAATCCGGGCGTTATCGTTGTCAGCGGGATTACCGGTAAAGGTTATATCCCAGTGCGGCAGCAACCGACGCCACCATTTTCTGGCCTCTGACGCTGTTTCCGTCATCATCCAGCGGCGGTGAAAATGCCGCGATACCCATCACACCCGGTACCACCGCCAGAATCCCCCCGCCGACCCCGCTTTTGCCCGGTAACCCGACCGTGTATGCCCAGTCACCGGAGCGACCGTACAGCCCTTCCATGGTCATTTCCGCCAGGACAAACGGGGTATGCGCCGGGTTCAGTACCTGCTCACCGGTTACCGGGTTTTTACCGTGTCCGGCCAGTGTCGCACCCATTGTAGCCAGCTCTTTGGTGGTCAGCAGTGTGGAGCACTGACGGGTATACACATCACAGGCCTCCATCGGGTCACAATAGAGGTTTTGAGCCGCATAAAGCAACCAGGATATGCCCCGGTTATGGAAATTGGTGGTTTGCTCCGACTGATTCAGTTCATCCGACAGTGCAATATTCTCCGACCCGAGACGGCGTTGCATGGTCAGGATGCGCTGCCAGCGTTCATCAGCGGTTTTTGCGGTTACCGCACTGACAGTCGCTATCGCACCGGCATTCACCAGCGGCGACAACGGTTTGTCGTTATGCAGTTCCAGCGCCATCACTGAATTAAACGGCAGCCCGGTCGGATCGGCACCAATCTGATCCTGAACGGCCTGCGGGCCGATATCCTCCAGCGCCAGCGCCAGAGTGCAGACTTTGGAAATTGACTCAATGGCAAACCGGTAATCAGCGTCACCACTGCTGATCACATCGCCCTGCACAGTAACTACCGCAACCGCTGCCAGGTCGGACGGGATATTAGCCAGGAACGGAATATAGTCCGCATTCGCACCGCCGGGAGCCTGATGAAACTGCTGCCAGGCATTGGTCACCGCCTGCTTGATTGCTGTTAAATCTGTCATGATGCTTTTCCTTTGTTTTCCCATGTAAACGGTGCGAAATCACTGTCAGGATCACGCCAGCCTGGTTTACGGATCTGATAAACAACAAACGGAAGAAGAACGAACAGAACGGTCAGTCCGATCAGCGCCCCCACATACACTTCCGGGCTGCCGACTGCAATCTGTGCCGGCGGGATAAAGCTGAACAGAAACGCGGTTAATGAACCGAGCAGCCCCATACCGCCGAGGATAATCATCCCCGCATTACCACCGGGGATCCGGTACGGACGGGCACGCTGCGGCTGACTGAAGCGCAGGTAAATCGCGGCGCTGAACATCAGCATATACATAATCAGATAGAGAATAACCGTCAGCTGACTGAGGATCTGATAGGCCGCCTGCACGGACGGCAGCACCACAAACAGCACCGCCAGCAGAGAAACCAGCACGGCCTGTACCAGCAGGATATGTGTGGCCATTCCGTTCTTGTTGGTATGCTGGAACCAGTGCGGCAAATAGCCCGCTTTCGCCACTTCCAGAAGACCGGAGGACGGCCCGGCAACCCAGGTCACCACACTTGCCAGCACGCCGATAGCCAGCATGACGGCAACAATCGGCCCCATCCACGGAATATGTGCCCATTTGAACATATCATCGTAAGCCACCAGCAGGCTCTGGGTCAGGCTGATATCGGACTGAGGAATGATAAAGGCGATCGCCAGCGTGCCCAGCACAAAGATAGCCACCGTACCTGCCGCCGCCAGAATAATGGCTTTCGGGTAGTTTTTTGTCGGGTTATCAATGTCTTTCACGTGAATGGCGTTCATTTCCATCCCGGCGTAAAACAGGAAAATACTGGCCGCCAGCACAATGTTATCGAAGTTTGAGAAATCCGGCAGAACCTGATCCCACGCCAGATCAATCTGCGGCGTCTGGCCGCTGAACAGGTAGGAGAAACCGAGTACAATCAGAATGATCGCCGGAACAATCGTCCCGATAATCCCGCCCCATTTTGATACCCGGGCAAATGCGCCGACCCCTTTAAAGGCAATAAACGTCGCCAGCCAGTAGATAAACAGCACAACACCGAGTACAAAGAATTTATTGGCCGCCAGCGCTTCATCAAATGCCTGATGCGGATTGATAAAGGCGAGTGATACCGCCCCGAATGTCAGCCCGGTCGGGAACCAGACCGTCACCTCAATCCACAGCATTGTCATCGCCAGAAATGCCAGACGCGGCCCGAACGCCTCGCCGACCCAGCGGAATACCCCGCCTTTTTCCGACCAGCCGGTAGCCAGTTCAGCAGCAACCAGTGATACGGGGATCAGAAAGAACACCGCCGCAAACAGATAATAGAAAATCGCACTGAGACCGTATTCCGCTTCGGCAGGCAAACCACGCAGGCTCACCACCGCCACAATATTCATGACGATAAGTGTGCCGACAGTCAGTTTGGCTGCACCGGAAGACGGTTTTTTGGTTGAAATATCAGTCATAAAAGCACCCCGGAGGATAATGAGTGAGAGCCTCCGGCTGCGGATACCAGCCGGAGGTCGTTGTTAATTAACCGTGATGGAAGGTTGCTTTAGCCGTGGAGTTCACCACCGGATTTTGCCTGAAGTGATCGATAGCCCGTTTGATATCATCCAGCAGCAGTGCAGCCAGATCACGGCTGACACCGTGGCGGACCATAATACGCTGAACAACGGTTTTTTCTCTGTCCGCAGGAAGCGGATACGACGCTATCAGCCAGCCGCGTGTGCGGATGCGATCGGAAAGGTCATACAGATTGAACTGTGTAACGCCCGGTTTCAGCTTGTAAGCCACCGCCGGCAGTGCGCCGCGACCGTCATACACCAGGTCGAAAATCCCCAGCTTATTCAGTTCATCCGCAAGCCATTGCGCAGTATCTGCACACGCCTGCTGAATTTTGGTATAACCGGCGCGTCCCAGACGCAGGAAGTTATAATACTGTGCAATGATTTGCCCGCCGGGACGGGAAAAATTCAGTGCAAATGTCGGCATATTGCCGCCGAGATAATCGACATTGAAAACCAGCTCTTCCGGCAGGTCTTCTTTGCTGCGCCAGACCACCCAGCCGACACCCAGCGGTGACAGGCCGTATTTGTGTCCGGAGCTGTTAATGGATTTCACCCGCTCAATCCGGAAATCCCACACCAGTTCCGGCTGGATAAACGGTGCGATAAACCCGCCGCTGGCACCGTCAACATGCAGCGGAATATCAAGACCGGTATCCCGCTGTATTGCATCCAGTTCTTTTGCCAGTTCCGCCACCGGCTCATAAATCCCGGTAAACGTCACCCCCAGTGTTGCCACCACGCCGATGGTGTTTTCATCGCAATATTTGCGCAGATCAGACGGCTGCATACCGAGAGCATCGCCTTCCAGCGGGATCTGACGGAGTTCAACATCAAAATAGCGGGCAAATTTTTCCCAGCACACCTGTACCGGGCCGGTTACCAGGTTCGGCTTACTGGTATCTTTTCCCTGTTTTTCGCGGTTTTTACGCCAGCGCCATTTCATTGCCAGCCCGCCGAGCATTGCTGCCTCGCTGGAGCCGGTGGTAGAGCAGCCGATGGTTTCCTGTGCCTGCGGGGAATTCCACAGGTCAGCAATAATATGCACGCAGCGGCTTTCAATTTCAGCCGTTTGCGGATATTCATCTTTGTCGATCATGTTTTTATCGACACTGTCTGTCATCAGCTGTTTGACTTCATCCTCAACCCAGGTTGTACAAAATGTCGCCAGATTCTGACGGGAGTTACCATCCAGCAGTAATTCATCGCGGACCACACTGTAAATAATCCGCGGGTCACTGCTGTCTTCCGGCATTTTGTATTTAGGGAGTTTTGCATCCGAGTCCGTTGATGCGTAAATATCAATAAATTCTGAACTATTTTTACCTTTCACTGCATGAAGAGACATAAAACCTCCTTCTCAGATCACTTATTGATAGTTAAAATTAATTAACTCTATTGTTATCCTGCTCACGGATAATGGCGGAAACACAAAGAAAAACCCGCTTAAAACCGTGCGTTCAGTGAAGTAACCTATGTATATTAGCTTATGAAATACACTATTTTCAAATTTGTAAGATGAGTTAATGTTTACAATTTCTTATGTTATTTATCTTATTACGACAGTAATAAATAAATTGAACTGATTAAAAAGCAGGATTAACACAAAAGAAACATTTATTTATTACGTTACATTTTTGTGAAATTAATACTTCTTTATATAAACACGTCACAGGATAAAATTAACGAAAAAAGAATGAATGACCGGAAAAATAGTGTAATAAGGATGATCATAGATTGGTGTCTTTTTTTCTTACCCGAATCAAGCCATTTTTACAGAAGCGGAAATCACAGACAAAAAAGCAGGAAAGAGACAGATATAGCCGGACATTTAAAACATACCGCTGAATATAAACACGATGTCAGGTTGTTTGGCTGGTAAACCGGATTTTAATTCTCATGAAGAATAAATAACCGCTATAAAACAGTACCGGAAATAAACAACACATTATATGTACTGTTTTAACAGGAAAATAAAAAAGGGAGAGGAATAAAGTGTTACCGGCACATTTTGTGCAAATAACAAACAATAAACGGAATGTAACCATAATCCCGGCAATATAGGTCTGATATCTGTTTTTCAGCTGTAAAAAACACATTCAGGCTGTCGTTTAACCGGTTCAGTCAGTAAGAAGATGCTGATACTGCAAAAAAAGCAAAACACAAATAAAAAAAATGACTCATGTGAAAAAATCAACACATGAGTCTGCTTTTATGATAAATATCAGATTATTGTTATTATTTTAATAAAATATTCAGCATTCTGCGTAACGGCTCTGCGGCACCCCACAGAAGCTGGTCACCCACCGTGAATGCAGATATATAATCCGGCCCCATATTCAGTTTACGGATGCGCCCGACCGGTGTTTTCAGTGTGCCGGTGACCGCCGCCGGGGTCAGCTCGCGCACAGTAATATCGCGATCATTCGGCACCACACGCACCCACTCATTATGGGCAGCCAGCAATGACTCAATCTCCGCAACCGGCAGATCTTTCTTCAGTTTCAGGGTAAATGCCTGGCTGTGGCAGCGCAGAGCACCGATACGGACACACAGGCCATCCACCGGAATAATATTCTGACCGCGTGACAGGATTTTGTTGGTTTCCGCCTGCCCTTTCCACTCTTCACGGCTCTGGCCGTTATCCAGCTGCTTATCAATCCACGGGATCAGGCTCCCGGCCAGCGGTACGCCGAACTGTTCCGCCGGTAATGCGCCGCTGCGGGTAAATTCAGTGACTTTGCGTTCAATATCCAGAATCGCGGAAGCCGGATCCTGCAATTCTTTCACCACATGGGCGTTCAATGCCCCCATCTGCATCAGCAGCTCACGCATATGGCGCGCGCCGGCACCGGATGCCGCCTGGTAAGTTGCCACAGAAGCCCACTCCACCAGATCCGCCTCAAACAGGCCGCCCAGTGACATCAGCATCAGGCTGACCGTACAGTTACCGCCGACAAATGTTTTAATGCCGCGATTCAGCCCTTCTTCTATATGCTTACCGTTCACCGGGTCGAGAATAATGATAGCGTCATCATTCATCCGCAGTGCTGATGCCGCATCAATCCAGTAGCCGTCCCAGCCGCTCTGACGCAGTTTCGGATAAACATCATTGGTGTAATCGCCGCCCTGACAGCTGATAATAATGTCGAGTGAGCGCAGTGCATCAATATCAAATGCATCCTGTAACGTACTGCGGTGCCCGCCGAATGACGGCGCTTCCCCGCCGCTCTGCGAGGTTGAGAAAAATACCGGCCGGATCCCGTCAAAATCCCGCTCTTCTGTCATGCGCTGCATCAGCACTGACCCCACCATCCCGCGCCAGCCGACAAATCCCACATTTTTCATCGTGATGTTTCCTTTTATTCTCATCTGAACTGCGTTTGCAATACACTTAACCTGACAAAATATGAATAACGGTGCAAGTGAATTTATTGATGATCCCCCGCTGTTCAGAAGCCGGACTTATATCAGGCAGCGGGTTCTCATCCGGTCGCCGGTGCTTTATGCTGGGGATAACACAACAGTGATCAGAACAGGGCGGAATCATCATGTATTACGGTTTTGATATGGGCGGGACAAAAATTGAGCTTGCCGTTTTTAATGAAGCACTGCAACCGGTCTGGCAAAAGCGTATCGCAACACCGAAAGAAAGCTACGCCGCGCTGCTTGAGGCATTCCGGCAGCTGACAGAACAGGCGGATAGCGAACTCGGATGCAAAGGAAAAATCGGCATCGGCGTTCCCGGTATTGTGAATCATGAAAAAGGAACGGTATTTACCACCAATGTGCCCGCCGCGCAGTATCAGCCGCTGCGCCGTGATCTGGAAACGATACTGCAGCGCCCGGTAAAAATTGAAAATGACGCCAACTGCTTTGCACTTTCCGAAGCCTGGGATCCGGCATTCCGCCACTACCCGACAGTACTGGGGCTGATCCTCGGCACCGGTGTCGGCGGCGGCTTTGTGATTAACGGCACAGTGTTACCGGGGAAAAACGGGATTGCCGGTGAAATCGGCCACATCAATATGACACTGGAAGGGGATAAGCTTCTCGGCCATCAGGTTCCGGAGACCCTCTGTGGCTGCGGAAAAACCGGCTGTTTTGAAACCTATCTTTCCGGCCCGGGATTTGAGCGGATTTTCACGGTATTTTACGGTGAAAAACTCAGTGCGGTTGATATTATCACCCGTTACTACGATGGTGATCATAATGCAAAATTGCACGTTGAGCGGTATATGTCGCTGCTCGCTCACTATCTGGGGAATGTACTGAGTGTCTTTGATCCTGATTTACTGGTGATCGGCGGCGGATTATCACAATTTGAGGAAATTTACCGCCTGCTGCCGGAATACCTGCCGCAGTATCTCTACGGTGTTGCCTCACTGCCTGCTATTCATAAAGCCCGTTACGGCGATTCCGGCGGCTCCCGGGGAGCGGCCTGTCTCAATTTTTCTGCCTGATAAACATTTATTTACCGCCTGCAGTATCGTTACCCTGAGTCGCTTCACAACCAGTCATCTAAGCTCTCAGGTTTTCATCTTATAGTTTATGTTTGGTATTCGGTCTATTAATAAGAGGAGACTGAGTTAATTCCCGGCTGCTTACCGATATCTAAGGTTTCGTCAGGAAAATATACTTTTTACATCGTTAGCTATTCCGGATCACCATGCATCAGAAAATAACAGACTCCCGCTTACACCAAACAGCCCCGGAGTTGGGATCACGGCCCGGCTTCGAAGGGCTGGCTTTTGACGAAGGTTGTCTTACTTTTACGTTTGGGGAGACCGTTGTCCTGGTTGAAGAGGTACGTGAGGGTTTCGTACTGACCGGATTTGTGGATTCGCTTCCGGATGAAACCTCAGAACGGCTGCTTGCGGCTTGCCTGATATCCAACCTCAACGCAGTTAAGTCAGATCTCCCCGTAATCTCCGTTGAGGAAACGACAAGAACGCTGATATTACAACGGTGGTCTCATGCCGGGACTGCAGAGGAACTCATCGCTGCAATGGAACAGTTCTCCGGGCAGATCAGGCGGGTACGTGATTCCGTATGCCGGTTCAGTGAAAAAATTGACACGAAAAGGCTGTGAATTGATATGACTGCTTTCCTCTCGTCTATTCCTGCCAGCCCTTCAGTCCGGCTGAGCACAACATCATCAAAGCAGCTGAATGAATCAGGTGTTATTGCAACGCCCTATTCCATCGGCGGAAAGATCCTCTCGTATCTGACGGGGATCCCGATCTTCCGGCATTACGCGTTTTCCAGGCACGAATTACATCACAACAAGGCAGCCAACGCCGCGTTCATCAATGCAATCCGTGACGGACTTGGCGAATACGAGGCTGAGTCTGCGCGTCTCCTGCTTGGACTTCACTGTCAACCAGGGCGGGTCATCGATGGCTTAACAGCCCGTACAATACTTACCTGCATTGGCGCAAACCAGCAACAGTTAGCCCTCAGAAAGCAGGCAATTGAGCCCATCATGCCAGATCCGGTGGTGCAACGGACCACTCTTGAAGTAATCAGTCATCGCGAGGCTGAAGCTCACAATGGGTTATCTGATGATCCCCCCTCCGTCGCCGGGCTTTGCTGTTTGCTCACCAGAAACGTGTCAGATACAGATGTCCTGCTCATGCGAACGACCATGACGGGAAGCGCTCTCTATCTGGAAAAAAAGGACAAAGTCACAGCAACGCCGGCGTTACTCAAGCGCGCAACCGACGCAACTGACTATATCAATACGTGCCCGGCTTTCAAACCTTATCTCAAAGAGCTCTGCGGGAATTCCCGTGTGACGGCAGCTGATCTGCGGAGAATGTCAACATCCGCATTCGAAAACGAGTTAAAAAGTAAATATCGTGCACTAGGGCCATCAATGGCGTCACGGGACGAAATTTGCCGGACACCAACAGAAGTGACCATACATTGGATCAGCATGTTGCAGGAAGCAATGACCACAACAACAAACGAATCCGCCAGAAGCTTAATAACGGGGTTGCTCAAAGGGCAGCAAAACCGGTGGATGGAACATAACCTGACGATTAAAGCTACAACAAATGCATTGCAACGTGACAGCGATGTACTACGCAGTAACGGGCTTTCAGAACTGGCCGATGTTGCTGCCTGCAGACCCGGGAGCGATTCAGCTTCTAAATCGAAAAGCCTGCTTGGTCAACTACCGGCTTCCGTGCAGGATACGCCGCTGACCCGCTTGCACGATAACATTTATGGACGAGTGTTTGAGTCTCGCTGGATCGCGAACCTGGTAGATAATCCACCGGAAGATATTTTGTCGGTCATGCAAAAAATAGGAGGCGGTGTAGCAGACCTGGTGGCGGATTTACCCCTGCGTATCCGGCAGAAGGTCATCCGTTATCTGCAAAAGCAGGTAGCGAATAATGCCCGCTTCTGGTTTGGAAAAGTAGATAGTATCGATATGCTTGCCCGGTCAATATGGCCGCGTTCCGATATGCTTCTCCAAAAACTTTTGCGGAGCAACGTAGCAAACGGACAGCAGTGTATTGCTATACCTTATCTTTCAGTTAACGTATTCGCTGCGTTAAGGAAGTCAGGTATCAACAGGAACTGGATATGCAAAACGAATAAAAATTATTCGACACATATAAAAAAAAATAACGGTCGTATCACAGTGAATAATCATAACAGTGTCATACCTGTACCTACGGCAGGTATTACACTCCGTCATCAGCCAGCAGCCGTCAGTAAAGTGTGGATGACGACGACTAACCGGCCCTCCCTGCAGACTCGTCCGCGAACCGTCAATATTCCCATGCCGGTACAACAAGCGCTATTACATGGTATTCCTTATGCGAGCGGTGTTTCCGGTTCAACAAATATTATGCTGGGCATCATTGCGCACTTGCGGGACGAGGGCAAACACATTGATCCGCAATCAGCATTGCTTGGTATCACCATGTTTCTGAATTACGATGGAGGTCACTCAATTCATGAGGTTCTCTGGGTCGCCAACCAGTGTGAGCCCAGGCTGAATCTGCAATTGCGTGCATCTCCGCGAAAGCGAAAAAAGGACAAATCAAAATTCATCTCGAATTACGAAAGCTTCCAAAGCCTATATGCCGCGACGGAATGCAGGAAGGCAGTAGCTGATTCGTTATCCAAAGCATGGACGGAAACCATCGAATATTTCCGGAATAATAGCTATTATACGAAATCTATCAGCAAGGGGGAACTGAGAACGTTCAGTGAGGATACATAATTTACTGATAAATAAAACAATAACCATATAAAAAGACTACTGAACTTTGCTTACTGTTCCTTACTCTCCAAACCCCTTAAATAATAAAAAGAATATCGGCTAACTCTTATATTATTTTCCCGGAAAAAGGTTACATTAAGCGGTATTAAAAACCGGCTGAATTCGTAAAAATATCGTGTTTATACATAGGAGATTATTCTATCTGCCCTGTATTACATCAGCCTGAGGGAAATTACTTATTGTTGTGATTTTTTATCTGTTATAAAGGCTAATGTTATGAATTTTGTCAATCACACTATTTTTCCGGCACTGAACTTTGACAGCGACAATCAGCAACATGATACATTTCATATTGTTGCGTCACGTATTACGTATGATATCCGGATAAATAACCGTGATGGTCAGAGTCAGCTGGTTATATCCCCGGAACAATCCATGCTGAATTATACGGATATCAGTTACAGTGAAATGGTTGATACCAGTATTGAATATGAAAGTGATTTAGCCCCTTATAAACCGAAAACCGATATTGTTATTAACGCCACTGCATTTGCACCGGAGAATAATCCGGTACCGGTTTTTGATGTCGGAATTCAGATCGGAAAATATCAGAAAGTCCTGCGCATATTTGGCCCCCGTTACTGGACAAAAGAGGATAGCGAGTGGTTTCTGACAAAATCTGAACCTGTCCGTTATCTTGATATCCGTTATGAATATGCCTCCGGCGGGACATACAGCACCGGTAACCGCGTTTTTACCTCTCCGGCAAACCCGATTGGTATGGGCTGGTATCCGGCGGAATTTCTGGCGCAGTGTGATAAAACACAACTACCGGCACATCAGATAGAATCCCCTGATATCCCGGCAGAGCATATCAGTCAGATACTCCGTCCGGACGGTTTCGGCTTTTTCGGCCGGACCTGGCAGGAACGGGCAGAGTATGCCGGTCATTATGACCCTGTGTCATCACGCCCGCCGCAGACACCGGATAACCTCAATTACTGGTGCGGTGCCCACCCGACACTGCAAATCCCGCATCTTAAAGCCGGTAATAAACTGCCGCTGAAACTGTTCGGTCTGGTCTCTGCCACTGAAATTGAACGCCAGCATGTGCTGTTTTATGTTCCGGTTGAGAACCTGTTTGTGTTTATCAGCTCCGGTCTCGGGTTTTCCATCCCGAAAAATTTACAGCTCGACACCATCGTTGTGGATATGAACGTGAGAAAAGTGTTCTGCACTTACCGTATCGCCCTTCCGGAATCGCTGAATATCGCCGAAATGACGCTGCGACACATTCCTGATCATCCGGCCAGATAACCGGTACATATTTACCTTAAAAACACTGTTATTGTCTTCACTGAAAATTACGGTTAAGTAATGATTTTAAAATTCCGAAACTCAGATTTATTTAAATTTAAAATCCCTATCCGGGATAAAAAACGAATAACCGAAGAAAGGTTGTCACATCAACAAACCAGAATAAGCATAATATTAATTTAATAATTAAAGATCACTTAAATTGTTTCATTTTTATGACAAAAAATAATTATTAAAAATAAAAAAATCTATATTTCCCGGTCAATTGCGAATATATTAGCAAAAAAAATAAAACAACCATTCCGTACTGTCTTTTAACAGTGCGGGAGACTATTTGTTCATTATTTTATATCACCCGGGGTTATCATGAAAAACAACATGCCTGTCACACAGCATGAATACTTACTTAACGATAATGCAATATTAATGTCAACCACTGACACTCAGAGCCATATAACCTATGCAAACTCTGCATTTATTACCGCAAGCGGGTTTGAGGAAGGACAATTAACCGGGCAGCCTCATAATATTATCCGCCACCCGGATATGCCCCCTGCTGCTTTTGCTGATATGTGGTATACCCTGCAACAGGGCGACAGCTGGACAGGTATTATCAGGAACCGCTGCCGTAACGGCGATCATTACTGGGTGCGGGCAAATGTCACCCCGGTATGGCACGATAAAAAATTAACCGGCTATATTTCTGTCCGGACCGTACCAACCCGTGATGAAATAAAAAAAAGCGCCTCACTTTACAGCAGGTTAAAGAATAATAAATTAAACGGATACCGTCTTTTTAAGGGCATTATTATCCGCAAAGGGAAACTGGCATTTTTATCATTACTGAAATGGCTGCCGGTCGGGCAGCGGATTAATTATTCCTTATTAACTGTCATGTTATTAACCCTGGCGCTGGTATTTTCACCGTTAAACCCGTTTATTCAGGCGGGTGGTGTGGCGGCTTTATTTCTTCTGCTGTCGGTGTATCTCAAGTCACAGGTTTCTCAGCCGGTTAAATTACTGCTGTCACAGATGAAAAAAGTCGTTTCCGGGCGGAAACCAGATCCGGTACACATGGACAGAGTGGATGAAATCGGGCTACTGATGCGCCTGGTGAATCAATCAGGACTTAATCTGAACTCGCTGGTGGATGATGTCAGCACACAGGTTGCCGGGATCCGCGCTATCAACCAACGGGTTTTACAGGAAACCACCGCGTTACATACCCGCTCTGAAGAAGCATCCGCCCATCTGCAGCAAACTGCGGTCGCCATAGAGGAGATCAGCAGCGCGGTACAGCAGACTGCCGAAAGTGTTTATCTGACGATGAATATCGCCGATAATGCGAGTAACAGTGCAACACAAAGCAACGAAACCATGCAGAAAACCATCGATATGATGCATACCATTTCTGCGGATAATAATCAGATCGTTGATATCATCGGCGTGATTGACCGTATTGCCTTTCAAACTAATATTCTGGCGCTGAATGCATCGGTGGAAGCTGCCCGTGCAGGGGAGGCCGGACGGGGCTTTTCTGTTGTGGCGGCAGAAGTGCGCAACCTGGCGCTGCATTCCGCCTCCGCCGCCAAAGAGATAAAAACCCTGATTGAAAAAAATGCAGCCAATGTCCGCACCGGCGTGACAATGGCAGAGCAGACTGAAACCCAGCTCGGGGAGATGGTCGCCGATGTGCTGAAAATGTCATCCATGATCAATGAAATCGGCCTTGCCACCAAAGAGCAGACTCAGGCGCTGGAGCTTATCAATGAATCTGTCGCCCGTATCGGCACCATGACCGGCAACAATACTGACATGGTCAATAATGTCACCGGTGCCACCTCTGAACTGACACGGCGCTCCTCACGATTACAGCAGGCGATTCAGGTTTTCGGTAATCATGCCTGAGCTGATGCGGCAAACCGCGCGGCCCGTTTACCGGTATTTAATGCCGGTTTGCTGTGTGGCTGAACAGCGGCGTGATCCGTCAGGCGAAAATCCCGTGTCCGTGACTGTAAATCCGCAACCTGAGCCTTAAGTGCATCAGAAGAACCGGCAAGCTCATCGGCGATCATCACACTGCCCTGCGTTGCCTGTTCCAGCTCGGAAAGGGCTGTTGCTATCTGCTCAATACCCTGTTGCTGCTGCTGCGTGGAAACAGAGATCTGCGCCATCAGGCCATTTACCCGCTCTGCACCCTCAACAATCTTATTCATATTCACTTCGGCGCGGTGAACAATATCCTCACCCTGTTTAACATTATCGGTTGTCACGGAAATCAGAGATTTAATATTTTTGGCAGATTCTGAACTGCGGTGAGCCAGATTTCTGACCTCACCGGCAACCACAGTAAACCCTCTGCCGTGCTCACCGGCACGGGCAGCCTCCACGGCAGCATTCAGTGCCAGAATGTTGGTCTGGAAGGCAATAGAATCAATCAGAGTGATGATTTCAGTCATCTTATTAGTACACTCATTAATAGAATGCATATTCGCAGCCACTTCCTCCATCAGTTTACCGCCATGTCCGGCAAACTCCGTTGCTTCCTGCGCATGCTCACTGACCAGCACCGTATTCTCCGCATTATTTTTAGTCCCGACGGCAATTTCCTCCATATTGGATGCCGTTTCCACCAGCATGGCTGATTGCTGCTCCGTCTTGGCAGATAACTCAAAACTGCGCATTGCCAGCTGTTCAGATAACACCGATGCGGAATCTGATGAACTGCGGATCTCACTGACCAGCAGAGAAAGGCTTTCCGCCAGCTGATTCACCCCGGGGATCAGGCGTCCGGCACAGTTATTACCAAAAACCGGGATCCGCACCGATAAGTTACCGGCATTGACCTCATCAATACTGTTTTTCACGGCATTGATCGGCTTCACCAGATACGTCGTAATGTAAAACCATGAGCAGATGAACGTAAAAACACACACAATATTAAGCATGACTAATTTAATCAGTGCGGGCAGAGACAAGAGAAAGATAATATTAATTGTAGTGAAATTACAGATGAGAAAGACGATGATGACGGTTCTTATACTGATATCTTTAAGCATAACTTACTCCAGTATTAGTATTTTGCGATATTTTTAGTGCCTGAATCTTAATTTATTTTTTATTTTGGCTTTCTATATAATTGGTTATTAAAGAAATAAATTCAAATTCTATTACTGATAAGTAAGTGAACCTAATCACATTTAATTTATAAATATGATTATTAGTCAAATAATGATGTTGTTTTTCTTAAGGATGAAAATGGCGGGATAGAAAAAGCCCGGCGTGCATCACAATGATACGCGCCGGGCTTTACTCATTAATTATCTGAAACTAAATCAGGCTCAGCTTATTCAACTGTCACTGATTTCGCCAGGTTACGTGGCTGATCCACATCAGTGCCTTTAATTAAGGCAACGTGATAAGAGAGCAGTTGTAACGGAATGGTGTAGAATATTGGGGCAATAAGCTCTTCCACATACGGCAGCGGAATAATTTTCATATTTTCGCTGTCGCTGAAACCGGCGTCTTTATCGGCGAAGACATACAGCAGACCACCACGGGCACGGACTTCTTCAATGTTGGATTTCAGTTTTTCCAGCAGTTCGTTGTTCGGTGCCACGATAATAACCGGCATATCCGCATCAATCAGAGCCAGCGGACCGTGTTTTAATTCACCGGCTGCATAGGCTTCTGCGTGGATATACGAAATCTCTTTGAGTTTCAGTGCGCCTTCCACGGCGATCGGGAACTGATCCCCGCGTCCCAGGAACAGTGCGTGACTCTTATCAGAGAAATCTTCTGCCAGCTGCTCGATGACTTTATCCTGAGACAGCATACTTTCGATACGGCTCGGCAGTGCATGCAGTGCCGTCACAATACTGTGCTCCAGCGCTTCACCCTTGCCTTTCAGGCGACCGAGGTAGGCCACCAGCATCAGCAGAACCGTCAGCTGAGTGGTAAATGCCTTGGTGGAAGCGACACCGATTTCGGTTCCGGCTTTGGTCATCACGGCAAAATCAGATTCACGCACCAGTGATGAACCGGCAACATTACAGATAGCCAGTGAAGTCAGATAGCCCAGCTCCTTACCCAAACGCAGTGCCGCCAGGGTATCTGCGGTTTCACCGGATTGTGAAATGGTGATCAGCAGGCTGTTCTTACGGCAGGCCGGTTTGCGGTAACGGAATTCAGACGCAATTTCCACATCACACGGAATCCCCGCCAGTGCTTCAAACCAGTAACGGGATACCATCCCGGCGTTGAATGAGGTACCACAGGCAACAATCTGGATATGTTCGATACCGGACAGCACATCACGGGCTTTTTCACCCAGCTCGCTGAACTCAACCGTTTCATTACGCAGACGCCCTTCCATCGTGTTTTTGATGGCCAGCGGCTGCTCATAGATCTCTTTCTGCATGTAATGACGGTAAATACCTTTATCACCGGCATCATACTGAACGTTGGATTCAATCACATCACGCTCAGTTTCATCACCATTGCAGTCAAAAATATGCACATGACGGCGGGTGATTTCGACGATATCCCCTTCTTCCAGGTAGATAAAGCGGCGGGTAACCGGCAGCAGCGCCAGCTGATCAGAGGCGAGGAAGTTTTCACCGACACCCAGACCGACCACCAGCGGGCTGCCTGAGCGGGCAGCAACCAGCAGTTCCGGGGTACGGGAATCCATAATTACCGTACCGTAAGCACCGCGCAGCTGCGGAATAGCACGCTGTACCGCTTCACGCAGTGTACCGCCCTGAGAAAGCTCATGATTTACCAGATGAGCGATAACTTCGGTGTCTGTGTCGGAAGTGAACTGATAGCCGCGGCCTTTCAGTAATTCCCGTAACTCACTGTAGTTTTCAATAATACCGTTATGAACAACGGCGATAGTCCCGGAAACATGCGGGTGTGCGTTACGTTCCAGCGGTTCGCCATGCGTTGCCCAGCGTGTGTGCGCGATACCGGTGCCGCCGGAAACCGGCGTTTTTTCTGCTTCTTCCGCCAGCATTTTCACTTTGCCGACTTCACGCAGACGGGTCAGATGCCCTTCGCTGTCCACAACCGCCATACCGGCAGAGTCATATCCGCGGTATTCCAGACGACGAAGCCCTTCTAACAGAATTTCAGCGATATCACGTTGTGCTACTGCACCAACAATTCCACACATAGTTGTACATTCCTGATTTAACGATGTCCTGCCTGATTGTTTTTACGGCGTTGCCGTGTCCCCGGGCTGTGTAGATATGGGGTTATTATTGTATTTACTTTTTCATTTTTACCGGGCGTTTCCAGCCGGCAATCTGGGTTTGTCTGACCCGGCTTATCACCAGTTCATTATCACCCACATCTTTTGTTACGGTTGTACCGGCACCGACAGTCGCACCTTTCCCGATAGTGACCGGCGCCACCAGCTGGGTATCAGAGCCGACAAAAACATCATCACCGATCACGGTTTTAAATTTGTTTGCGCCATCATAGTTACAGGTGATGGTTCCGGCACCGATATTCACATCGTTACCGATTTCCGCATCCCCCAGGTAGCTGAGATGTCCGGCTTTGGAGCCGGTGCCGAGTGTCGCTTTCTTCATTTCGACAAAGTTGCCGACATGGGCTTTATCCGCCAGCACAGAGCCCGGACGCAGACGGGCAAACGGACCGACAGTACAGTCGCGGGCCATTTCGGATGATTCCACCACGGTATACGGGCTGAGCACCGAGCCATCACCGATAACGCAATCTTTCAGCACACAACCGGCACCAATCACCACATTATTACCGAGAGTCACATTGCCTTCGATAATGACATTCACGTCGATGATGACATCTTTGCCGTGTGTCAGGGTACCGCGCAGATCAAAACGCGCCGGATCCAGAATCATCACACCTTCGAGTAACAGACGATCAGCCTGTTCACGCTGATAAATACGCTCCAGCGCCGCGAGCTGAAGGCGGTTATTCACCCCTTCCATTTCACTCAGTTTTTCCGGATGAGCAGTCTCAATACGACGCCCTTCCTGATGCGCAATAGCAATAATATCGGTGATATAAAATTCACCCTGCGCATTATTGTTGTTCAGTTTTGCTAACCAGCGTTTGAGATCACCGCCGTTAGCCACCAGAATACCGGTGTTGATTTCGTTGATTTTCTGCTGTTCTTCAGAGGCATCTTTCTGTTCGATTATCCCGGTCACCTGACCGTTTTCGCGGATAATACGTCCGTAACCGGCCGGGTTATCCAGGATCACCGTCAGAAGACCAATACCCCCTTCCGGTTTGACCGCCATCAGGCGTTCCAGAGTATCGGCCGCAATCAGCGGGACATCGCCGTACAGCATCAGAATATCTTCGTCATCGGCAAAGTGAGGTGCAGCCTGCTGCATCGCATGCCCGGTTCCCAGCTGTTCAGCCTGTAACACCCAGTTCAGATTCTGATCCGACAGCGTATTCTGTAATAAATCACCGCCGTGTCCGTAAACCAGATGCACGTTCTGTGCGCCCAGCGAAAGGGCTGTATCAATCACATGCTGAACCATCGGTTTGCCTGCCAGGTGATGTAACACCTTCGGCAGCGCGGAGTACATCCGGGTACCTTTACCCGCAGCGAGAATTACCACACTTTTAGCATTCGTAGACATAAGAAATCTGATCGCTCCTCTTTTAGAGTGCCAAGTAAACCTGTTTACACACGAAAATACCACATATTTCGCAACGCAAAAAAGCCAGTCAGCGGATACTGACTGGCTTTTATATTTTAACTGCCTCGGTTACATCATCTTCTTGGCTAATTCGTCAATTACACGTAATTTTGCAATTGCTTTTGCCAGTTCGGCTGATGCCTGAGCATAATCCACGTCACCATGTGCTTTCCGGATGTTTTCTTCCGCGCGGCGTTTTGATTCCATCGCCAGTGCAGCATCCAGATCGTTTGCACGGATAGCCGTGTCCGCAAGTACGATAACGCCGTTTGGCTGTACTTCGAGCATTCCGCCTGAAAGGTAGATCAGCTCTTCTTCACCAAATTGCTTAACAATCCGTACCATGCCCGGTTTTATGGCAGTCAGCAGCGGGGTATGCATCGGGTAAATACCCAGTTCACCTTCACTGCCTGTCACCTGAATCTTCTGGACTAAGCCCTTAAACAGTTGTTTTTCGGCACTTACTACCGTCAGGTGAAACGTCATTGCAGACATATCAGCCTCCTGTCAACCGGATTAAATCTTCTTCGCTTTTTCCACAGCTTCTTCGATGGTACCCACCATGTAGAACGCCTGCTCCGGCAGATGATCGTAATCACCTTCCAGGATGCCTTTAAAGCCACGGATTGTGTCTTTCAGGGAAACGAACTTACCCGGTGAACCGGTGAAGACTTCTGCCACGAAGAACGGCTGAGACAGGAAGCGCTGGATTTTACGGGCACGGGCAACAACCAGTTTATCTTCTTCTGACAGCTCATCCATCCCGAGGATTGCGATGATATCTTTCAGTTCCTGATAACGCTGGAGGATTGACTGTACGCCACGGGCAACATCGTAGTGCTCCTGACCAACAACGAGCGGGTCAAGCTGACGGCTGGTGGAATCCAGCGGGTCAACCGCAGGGTAGATACCCAGAGACGCAATCTGACGGCTCAGAACGACGGTCGCATCAAGGTGGGCGAACGTGGTTGCAGGAGATGGGTCAGTTAAGTCATCCGCAGGGACGTAAACGGCCTGTACAGACGTGATAGAGCCTGTTTTGGTCGATGTGATACGTTCCTGAAGCACACCCATTTCTTCCGCCAGTGTCGGCTGGTAACCTACCGCTGAAGGCATACGGCCTAACAGCGCGGATACTTCAGTACCGGCCAGGGTATAACGGTAGATGTTATCAACGAACAGCAGTACGTCGCGGCCTTCATCACGGAATTTTTCCGCCATGGTCAGACCGGTCAGAGCAACGCGCAGACGGTTTCCCGGTGGCTCGTTCATCTGGCCGTACACGAGTGATACTTTGTCCAGAACGTTGGAGTCTGTCATTTCATGATAGAAGTCGTTACCTTCACGGGTACGCTCACCCACCCCTGCGAATACAGAGTAACCGGAGTGCTCGATCGCGATGTTACGGATCAGTTCCATCATGTTTACGGTTTTACCCACACCCGCACCACCGAACAGACCGACTTTACCCCCCTTCGCGAACGGGCAGATCAGGTCCATTACTTTGATACCTGTTTCCAGCAGTTCCTGGGAGTTAGACAGTTCTTCGTATGTTGGTGCAGCACGGTGAATAGACCATTTTTCTTCTGCGCCGATGTCACCTTTCATATCGATCGGATCACCCAGAACGTTCATGATACGTCCTAAGGTTTTCACGCCGACAGGGACTTCGATCGGGTGGCCTAAATCGGTTACTTCCAGATTACGGCTCAGACCATCAGATGTACCCATAGCGATACAACGGACAACCCCGCCGCCTAACTGCTGCTGAACTTCCAGCACCAGTTTTTCATTACCATTTTTTACCTCAAGCGCATCGTACACTTTCGGTACTGCATCCTGAGGAAATTCGACGTCCACAACGGCGCCGATAACCTGGATGATTTTTCCAGTAGCCATCTTGAATCCTCTACGTAATTCGTAAAACCCGGGTGTTAAACCGCGGCAGCACCGGACACAATCTCGGTGAGTTCTTGTGTAATGCTTGCCTGACGCGCTTTGTTGTAAACTAAATTCAGCTCTTTGATCATGTTACCGCCGTTATCCGTTGCAGCTTTCATTGCAACCATACGCGCGGCCTGCTCACTGGCCAGGTTTTCCACAACGCCCTGGTATACCAGCGCTTCGATGTAGCGCCGTAAAAGGGAATCCAGTAACGCTTTAGGATCAGGTTCGTATAAATAATCCCAGGTTTTCTTCTTCAGGTTTTCGTCATCGCTTGGCGGTAACGGCAGAACCTGAACAATAGTCGGAACCTGAGACATGGTATTCACAAACCGGTTAGTTACAATGTACAGCTTGTCAAGACGACCTTCGTCGTAGGCCTGAAGCATGACTTTTACCGAACCGATAAGGTCAGCCAGCGAAGGTTCATCACCCATGCCGTTAACCTGAGCAACAACATTACCGCCCACAGAGGCAAAGAATGACGCTGCTTTGGACCCGATCAGAGCCAGATCAGTCTGAACACCTTTGTCAGACCAGTCTTTCATTTCGACAATCAGCTTCTTGAACAGGTTAATGTTCAAACCACCACACAAACCACGGTCGGTAGAAACAACCAGGTACCCGACACGCTTAACCTCGCGTTCTTCGAGGTATGGATGTTTATATTCCAGATTACCCAATGCAATGTGACCAATCACACTGCGGATGGTCTCTGCATAAGGACGGCTGGCCGCCATGCGGTCCTGCGTTTTACGCATTTTGGACGCCGCGACCATTTCCATCGCTTTAGTGATCTTCTGCGTATTTTGTACGCTGGCGATCTTAGAACGTATCTCTTTTGCGCCGGCCATTTGCTCTCCTCATGAACCAGACGGCCTGTACTGTTCACACAGGCCGTTTAGTATTACCAGGACTGAGTCGCCTTGAAGGTATCGAGCACGTTTTTCAACTTCGCTTCGATATCATCGTTATAGCTACCCGTCTGGTCGATTTCTTTCAGAAGATCAGCATGTTCACGAGTGGCGTAGCCAATCAGAGCAGCTTCAAACGGCACGACTTTCGAAATTTCGATATCTTCCAGGTAACCACGCTCAGCTGCATACAGTGACAGAGACTGTTGTGCCACTGACATTGGTGCATACTGTTTCTGTTTCAGCAACTCGGTAACTTTCTGACCGTGGTCAAGCTGTTTACGGGTTGCATCATCAAGGTCAGATGCGAACTGTGAGAACGCCGCCAGTTCACGATACTGTGCCAGAGCGGTACGGATACCACCGGACAGTTTTTTCATGATCTTGGTCTGTGCTGCACCACCCACACGGGATACGGAGATCCCCGGGTTAACCGCAGGACGGATACCGGCGTTGAACAGCGCGGATTCCAGGAAGATCTGACCATCAGTGATGGAGATAACGTTAGTCGGAACGAACGCTGATACGTCCCCTGCCTGCGTTTCGATGATTGGCAGCGCGGTCAGAGAACCGGTTTTGCCTTTCACTTCACCCTTGGTAAACGCTTCCACATATTCCGCGTTAACACGCGCAGCACGTTCCAGCAGACGGGAGTGCAGATAGAAAACGTCACCCGGATAGGCTTCACGTCCCGGCGGACGACGGAGCAGCAGGGAGATCTGACGGTAAGCAACCGCTTGTTTTGACAGGTCATCATAAATGATTAACGCGTCTTCACCGCGGTCACGGAAGTATTCACCCATTGCACAACCGGAATACGGCGCCAGGTATTGCAGTGCCGCAGATTCAGACGCACTCGCGACCACAACAATCGTGTTGGCCAGCGCATTGTGCTCTTCTAATTTACGGACAACGTTAGCAATAGTGGACGCTTTCTGACCAATTGCGACGTAAATACATTTGATGCCGGAATCGCGCTGGTTGATGATTGCATCGATTGCCAGTGCGGTTTTACCGGTCTGACGGTCACCGATGACCAGCTCACGCTGACCACGGCCGATTGGAATCATCGCATCGACAGACTTATAACCGGTCTGTACAGGCTGATCAACGGACTGACGGTCGATAACACCCGGTGCGATAACTTCGACAGGTGAGAAACCATCGTGCTCAACCTGGCCTTTACCATCGATAGGCTCACCCAGGGTGTTGACCACACGGCCTAACAGGCCACGGCCAACCGGCACTTCCAGAATACGGCCGGTACATTTGACTTTCATGCCTTCTGCCAGGTCGGCATAAGGACCCATCACAACCGCACCAACAGAGTCGCGCTCCAGGTTCAGTGCGATAGCATAACGGTTGCCCGGCAGAGAGATCATCTCACCCTGCATAACTTCGGCTAAACCGTGGATACGAATGATACCGTCGTTGACGGAAACAATCGTACCTTCGTTGTGAGCTTCACTCACGACATTGAACTGAGCAATGCGCTGCTTGATCAGTTCGCTGATTTCGGTGGAATTCAGTTGCATATGCTCCAGTCCCCTTAAGACTGCAAGACGTCGGTTAGACGCTCGAGTCGATTGCGAATGCTGTTGTCGATGACAAGGTCACCGGCGCGCAATACAAACCCCGCGATAACTGACTTATCAATTTTGCAATTCAGCTTAACTTTGCGTGACAGACGTTTTTCCATCGCTGCAGAAATTTTCGCCAGCTGCTGTTCATTGAGTTCGCCGGCTGAAGTGACTTCAACCTCAACAGTTGACTCCAGCGCAGCCCGCAATGTTGCGAACTGACGGCTAACCTCCGGCAGGGTCACTAAGCGACCATTCTCAGCCATGATACGAACCAGGTTCTGAACATGCTCGTCAATCTGCTCACCGCAAACAGTGATAAACGCCTGAGCCAGGGTTTCCGGAGCAAAAGAACCGGAAATCAGATCTTCGATCTGCTCATTGCGTGTCACTTCAGCGGTAAATGCCAGCATGTTCTGCCATTTTTCAACGGCCTGGTTTTCCACAGCAAAGTCAAAAGCTGCTTTGGCGTAGGGGCGAGCTACAGTAACGATTTCTGACATGCCCCATCCTCCTTACAGTTCAGCGACAAGTTTATCAACGATGTCGCTGTTAGCAGCTTCATCCACGGAACGTTCAATAATTTTCTCGGCACCCGCGACAGCTAAAATGGCGACCTGTTTACGTAACTCTTCACGGGCACGTTTGCGTTCGGCGTCAATTTCCGCCTGCGCCTGTGCTACGATTTTGCTACGCTCAACTTCCGCTTCTGCTTTTGCCTCATCGATGATCTGAGCGCGTTGTTTATTCGCTTGATCGATCAGGGCAGATGCTTCCGCTTTCGCTTTTTTCATTTGGTCGGTCGCATTGGCTTGCGCTAAGTCCAGGTCCTTTTTAGCACGTTCTGCGGAAGATAAACCGTCAGCAATTTCTTTCTGACGTTTTTCAATGGCCGCCATGATCGGTGGCCATACATACTTCATACAGAACAAAACAAACAGGACAAACGCGATGGCCTGGCCGAGGATTGTTGCGTTAAGATTCACAGCACAATGCCTCTATCTAGTTAACGTTCTGATATTGCTCTTAATTCAAGCAACGCTTACTACGCGACAGCAAACATCACGTACAGACCCAGACCTACAGCGATCATTGGGATTGCATCCACCAGACCCATAACGATAAAGAACTGAGTACGCAGCAGAGGAATCAGATCCGGTTGACGCGCTGCGCCTTCCAGGAATTTACCCCCGAGGATGCCGATACCGATCGCAGCACCGATTGCCGCCAGACCCATCATCACAGCGGCAGCCATGTACAGCAGATCCATATTCAGGTTTTCCATGACAGTCTCCAGTTTGTTTCAGTTAAATCACAGTTATTGGTAATAAAATTAATGCTCTTCAGACGCCATCGACAGATAGACGATCGTCAGAACCATGAAAATAAAGGCTTGTAACGTAATAATCAGTATGTGGAAAATCGCCCACGGAAGGCTCAGTAACCATTGTGACCACCACGGTAGCAGACCTGCAATAAGAATGAAGATCAGCTCACCTGCATACATGTTCCCAAACAGTCGCAGACCGAGGGAAACAGGTTTTGACAGCAGGCTTACCCCTTCCAGAATCAGGTTGACAGGAATGAATAACGGATGGTTAAAAGGCTGTAATGTCAGCTCTTTTGCAAATCCTTTCACGCCTTTCATCTTGAAGCTGTAAAAGAGGATAAGAACGAATACACCAATCGCCATCGACAGTGTGATACTTACGTCTGCGGTCGGAACGATACGCAGCGCAGGTAAACCGAGGATGTGTTCACCGATATACGGAATGAAGTCGATTGGTAATAAGTCCAGTGCGTTCATCAGCAGCACCCACACGAACACCGTTAATGCGAGAGGTGCAATAACCTTGCTCTTGCCGTGATACATATCACGGACGTTGCTGTCAACGAAGCCGATAAGCATTTCTACCGCAGTCTGAAATTTCCCGGGAACGCCACTTGTCGCTTTCTTTGCCACCCTTCTGAAAAGCCATAAAAAGAAAATACCTAATACGACTGAGAAGAAAAGGGAGTCAATGTTCAGCGTCCAAAAAGATGGAGTCGCGTTCGCATGGGGATTGACCAGCTCGAAAGTATTCAGGTCCAGCTGAAGGTTATTCAGGTGGCCACTGATATACTCTTTTGTGGTTAAACTTTCTCCTGATGCAGACATGATGCCTCTTACCCTTTGTTGTTAAAACCGCTAACCGCTTAGCACGGCCGGTGCGATAATCTGCACGAAAAGCACCGCTAAATAGGTCAAGACCAGTGGTGCAACTGCCGCTTTAAACACTCCTAAAGCAATCATCAGTATCGCTATCGCGAAGATAACTTTAAACCCTTCCCCCACCACAAAAAACCATGCAATCCGGTACGACTGCGGTTCCTCATGCGCTTTCTGCCGGTTACTGATCAGCAAAAAAATCGCATTCGGTATCCATGCGGCAACTCCCCCGGCCAGCGCGGAAGCACCCCATTCGATACTTTTTATGCAAAAAAGCGCACTAAGAACAACAAACGTCATAAACTGCAAAAACAACAGTTTTTTGGTCAATTTTCCGTTGAAAAGGGAGACAGACATGACATTTAGTTTCTCCGTGTGCACCTTCCGGGGTCAGGCTTACTGAGTGATGTATAAAACTGCCTTTGAGCGAGAGTGTCAAGAGACAAAAACGAGCAAATTATACGGGCAGCCAGATTGTTTTCAATCAATAAGTAGCGAAAAAGTGAATAAAAATTTAATTTCTTTGACGCCACCACAAATCGTACAAAAAATAGAGTTTACCCTACCTCAGAATACGACGTACAACTCATTTCTGAAACGTGACAAAAATCACATAACATAAAATACATTAGTTGAATTAACATTTTATAGCGATCAACCGCTGTAAAAATAGCAATATCAATCAACCAGTTAATTGAAAAAATAAATATTTAACTGATATTTACAGATTAATTTTAAATAAAATAAATATTTTTGAAATAATACGTTGTCAGTAAAAACGATCCGCCATGAAATTTTTCGCAGATAAACTTACCGGAAAGTAATCAATCAGCCGTTGTCATTTTGTAAAGGCCCCGTTACGCATTTTATTTTCATCCCCGGAAAAACAAAGGGACGGTGCAGAAAATGCGCTGACTCCGTCCCCTTAAAAATATTTCTGTTTTTTGACGTACCGCAAACTCAGTTTGCTTTAAGAATGACCAAATGACGCTGTTCATCCAGTTTTGGCACAACCAGTTTTTCGACACTGACGAGAGAAATGCCTTCCGGTAACCGGGTCAGTTCCTCTTCCGGGACACTGCCTTTCAGTGCAAAAAAGCGTCCGGTTTCCGGTACCGGTAGTTGATGACACCAGCTGAGCATATCGTCCAGTGATGCAAATGCACGACTGATAACCCCGTCAAATAGTTCCCCCTGATACTCCTCCACACGGCTCTGAACCGGTTCGATGTTGGTCAGCCCCAGTTCATGCTGAACCTGTTTCAGGAAGCGCACACGCTTGCCCAGGCTGTCGAGCAGGACAAAGTGAGACTCAGGGCGGACAATCGCCAGCGGCACGCCGGGAAGCCCGGGACCGGTGCCGACATCAATAACCCGGCTGCCGGTCAGATGCGGCTCCACCACGATACTGTCCATGATATGACGCACCAGCATCTGTTCCGGCTGGCGGACAGAGGTCAGGTTATAGGCTTTGTTCCACTTGTGGAGCATCTCCACATAACCGGTCAGCTGTTGTTTCTGCTGATCGGTCAGCCGGATATCCGCACTGCGCAGCAGCGCGGAAAGTTGTTGCTGTAAATCATGCATCCGTTACGCACTCCGCCGCAGAAGGCCCTGCTTTTTCAGCCAGACCAGCAGGATAGAGATAGCCGCCGGTGTGATACCGGAGATCCGCGATGCCTGGCCGATCGAGGTCGGTTTGTGGTCGTTGAGTTTTGCCACCACTTCGTTAGACAGACCGCTCACCTGTTTGTAATCAAGATCAACAGGCAGTGTGGCGTTCTCATTACGCAACTGGCGCTGAATTTCATCCTGCTGACGGGAGATATACCCTTCGTATTTCACCTGGATTTCCACCTGCTGTGCTGCTGCCGGTGAATCAACCCCCGGTGCGAAATCACTCAGGGTCATCAGCCGGTTATAGTCCATCTCCGGACGGCGCAGAAGATCTTCCCCGGTCGCTTCTTTGGAGAGAGGCGTGTTCAGGATCGCGTTGATCTCTTTCACGCTTCCGGACTGCGGGTGAACGCGGATATCTCTCAGGCGCTGACGCTCTTTCTCGATCAGCTCCATTTTTTCACTGAAGTGTGCCCAGCGTGCGTCATCCACCAGACCCAGTTCACGACCGGTTTCGGTCAGACGGGCATCTGCGTTGTCTTCACGCAACATCAGACGGTATTCCGCCCGTGAGGTAAACATCCGGTACGGCTCTTTGGTACCGAGTGTGCACAAGTCGTCCACCAACACGCCGATATACGCCTGATCACGGCGCGGGAACCAGCCTTCCTGATCGGCAGAATAGCGGGCAGCGTTCAGACCGGCCAGCAGCCCCTGAGCAGCCGCTTCTTCGTAACCGGTGGTGCCGTTGATTTGTCCGGCAAAGAACAGGCCGTGCAGGTATTTGCTTTCCAGAGTCTGTTTCAGGTCGCGCGGGTCAAAGAAATCATACTCGATGGCATAACCCGGACGCATAATCCGTGCGTTTTCCATGCCTTTCATCGAGTGAACAATCTGCATCTGCACATCAAACGGTAAGCTGGTGGAGATACCGTTCGGATAAATTTCATTACTGGTCAGCCCTTCCGGCTCCAGGAAGATCTGATGCTGGTTACGATCCGCAAAGCGCATCACTTTGTCTTCGATGGACGGGCAGTAACGCGGGCCGATCCCTTCGATCACACCGGCGTACATCGGGCTGCGATCGAGGTTATTGCGGATCACTTCATGGGTTTTTTCATTGGTGTACGTGATATGGCATGGCATCTGTTCAGGATGCTCATCCGCGCTGCCCATGAAGGAAAATACCGGCATCGGGTTGTCACCAAATTGTGGTGTCAGCTGAGCAAAGTCGATGGTCCGGGCGTCAATACGCGGCGGTGTTCCTGTTTTCAGGCGCCCGACACGCAACGGCAGTTCCCGCAGACGATGTGACAGCGAGACGGACGGCGGATCACCGGCACGGCCGCCGCTGTAGTTTTCCAGTCCGATGTGAATTTTGCCGTCCAGGAATGTCCCGACCGTCAGTACCACCGATTTGGCTCTGAATTTCAGTCCCATGCGGGTTACTGCACCGGTAACGGTATCGTTTTCAACGATAAGATCTTCAACCGGCTGCTGGAAAATCATCAGGTTAGGCTGGTTTTCCAGTGCGGTGCGCACTGCCAGACGGTAAAGCACACGGTCAGCCTGAGCACGGGTGGCATGAACTGCCGGTCCTTTGCTGGCGTTCAGGGTTCTGAACTGAATACCGGCACGGTCAGTGGCATGTGCCATTAATCCGCCGAGTGCATCGATCTCTTTAACCAGATGCCCTTTACCGATCCCACCGATAGCAGGGTTGCAGGACATCTGACCCAGAGTGTCGATATTGTGAGTCAGTAAAAGTGTTTGACGGCCCATACGTGCCGCTGCCATTGCAGCTTCAGTACCGGCGTGGCCACCGCCGATAACAATGACGTCAAAATGATCCGGATAAAACATGTTAAACCTTCATTACAAAATGCAGTAGCGCATCGGGGGAGAGAATATAACTCAACTCTTGCCGTCTGACCATGAGCGGTAAAGACGCAGGTAATTATATAAAGATCTTTTTATTTAAAGATCTCTTTATTAGATCTTTTATTAGGATCGCGATCCTCTGTGGATAAGTGTTAAATCCCCATAAAGATCATAAAACTGTAAAGGATCATTTCCTGTGCAGTACCGTTGATCCTGTTCAGTATAAGCTGGGATCAAAACGGCTACTTATTCACAGGGCCTGACGGAGAGTGATCTTATACAGTGAATAACTACGGGTTGATCGCAAGTTGATCCCTGAGTTATCCACAGTTGATCGCTGTTTTTATCAGCAAATCAGAGTAAATTTTTCCATTCTTCGATCCAGATCTCAGCCGGATCTTCAGGAATGTCGTGTTTCTGAATATCAATTTCGAGTGACTGACCGATTTTTTTGGCACCCAGAGAGGTGAGCAGGGTATCCAGTGTACGGACTGCACCACAGAAGGTGTCATATTCACTGCTGCCGATCCCGATAGCCCCGTAACGGACGGAACTGAGATCCGGCTGCTGCTCACGCAGCGCATCGGCAAACGGCTGTATATTTTCAGGGAGATCACCGGCACCGTGAGTGGAGGTGACAATTAACCAGGTACTGTTCTGCTGCGGCACGTCATCCGCTTCCGGCCCGTGCTGCACATCGGTGGTAAAACCGGCGTTTTCCAGTATTTCAGCAACATGCTCAGCGACATATTCTGCGCTGCCCATTGTACTGCCTGTGATGAGAGTAACTGTGGTCATGGTGATCCCCTGCTGTAAAGAGCGGCTATTGTACGCTGTGAAACAGCTGGGATCTACCTGTGGATAATGTGGTTATAAGAATTTTTTCTTACGGGCGGATCGTTCGTATGATCGGGTTCTGTAAGGAGATCAGGGTTTCAGTGGACTGTATCTCATCAATACTCTGGATCTTGTTGATAAGTACGTCCTGTAAAGATTCTATTGTTTTGCACATCACCTTTATAAAGATGCTGTACTGCCCGGTGGTGTAATAGACTTCCACCACTTCTTCCAGTTTATCGAGTTTCCTGAGTGCAGCCGGGTAATCTTTGGCGCTTTTCAGGATGATGCCGATAAAGCAGGTCACATCAAACCCCAGTTGTTTTTCACTGATATCCACCCGGGTGCCGGTGATGATACCCGCCTGCTTCATTTTCTCGACCCGGACATGGATTGTGCCGGGACTGACGGCAAATTTTTTCGCTAATTCCGCGTAAGGTGTGCGGGCATTCGCCATTAAAGCGTGAAGTATGTCACGGTCCAGATTGTCGATCTGATAAATTTCGGCCATTTTACGCCCCTTAAATTAACGAAAATTCATTTTTAGCATCATAAAAATGAATTTTATAAATAGCAAAGGGTATTTTTGCTAAAGGATATTGAATTTATACCCCATTCTGTTGCTTAATCTATTTCACAGGCAATACATGTTCCGCATATCAAGGATTATTATCATGGAAAAATCATTCATCCGACAGCAGCAGCAAATCAGCTTCGTGAAGTCTTACTTCTCACGTCTGCTGGAAAAACAACTGGGCCTTATTGAAGTCCAGGGGCCAATCTTAAGCCGCGTGGGTGATGGTACTCAGGATAATTTATCCGGCAGCGAAAAAGCGGTTCAGGTAAAAGTTAAATCATTGCCGGGCTCAACCTTTGAAGTCGTTCATTCACTGGCTAAATGGAAACGCAAAACCTTAGGGCGTTTTGATTTTCAGCCGGGCCAGGGTCTGTACACCGACATGAAAGCGTTGCGTCCTGATGAGGATCGCTTAACCCCAATCCATTCTGTCTATGTTGATCAGTGGGACTGGGAAAAAGTGATGGCAGATGAGGAGCGTACGCTGCCTTATCTGAAGCAGACAGTGAGTAAAATATATCAGACAATAAAAGAAACAGAACTTGCAGTAAGTAAGGAATTTGGTCTGACACCGTTCCTGCCGGACCAAATTCATTTTATTCACTCTGAAGAACTGCTTGCCCGCTACCCGGACCTGGATGCCAAAGGCCGTGAGCGCGCCATCGCGAAAGAACTGGGTGCCGTCTTCTTAATCGGCATCGGCGGTCAATTATCTCATGGTGAGTCTCATGATGTCCGTGCACCGGATTATGATGACTGGACTACCGAGAACAGTGACGGCTACAAAGGGTTGAACGGGGATATCCTCGTGTGGAACCCGGTACTGCAGGATGCGTTCGAGATATCCTCAATGGGGATCCGTGTTGACCCGGTCACCCTGGCGCGTCAGCTGGATCTGACCGGTCAGCAGGTGCGGATGGAGCTGGACTGGCACAAATCGCTGGCAGCCGGTGAAATGCCGCAGACGATCGGCGGGGGGGGACGCCCAAACCGCCTGGGGGTGGTCGCTTCCAGGTGCAGTGCAGTGTGTGGGCGCCGGAAGTGCGCGAAAGCGTCACGGGTATGCTGTAATACCGTTGCTGTACGGTGAGCCCGGAGGCTCACCGCCTGAAACGGCGCAGCAGACGATTTTTTAAGCCGGTATCAAAGCGCCAGATGTGATCAAATATCCGCATGATACCGGGCTTTCCGTAATGGGACAGGGCTACCGCATGGAAGCGGTGTTTTCCCTGCTGCTGCGAACGTTTTACCTGCTTCACCACCTCATCCGGCAGCCGCTGGGCAATAAAATCAGATATCACCACCACATCCGCATCACGCCACTGCGGTGTTTCCAGCCGTTTTGCCGCTTCTGTCAGACAGGACGCCAGGTCTGTTCCGCCTTTAAAACTCTGAAGCAGAAAGCGGGTCATCTGTTCTATACCGTCCGGGCCGAGAAAATCATAATGCACCTGTTCGGTGGAGAAGAGCATGACATGGCACTGCCGGTTATCGGCCATAGCTATTTTGACCAGCGCGAGACAAAACGCTTTGGCGCAGCGCTCATTAAAACCGCCCATCGAGCCGGAAGTATCGATACAGATAATGAAGGGGCCGCGCGGCTGTTTTTCATCTTTATGATGAACGATCGGCCGCATCACCTGCCGTTCCTGCCAGTGATCGCCCTGTAACCGGTAGGTGTATAACTGTTTCTCGGCCAGCTTCCGGTAAAATTCCAGTTCCAGGCCGCTGATGCCGAGCAGTGCCAGTTCGGCAGGCAGAAGACGCAGCACATCATCACTCAGTCCGACCCCGCTGACCTCTTCCGGGGTCTGATCCGGCACCAGTTCGGTGATGGTGACCGGCTCTGTCACCGCACTGTCCTGAGGAACGGATTTTGCTGTCTGGCTGCGCCCCAGCAGCGAGGCCAGTTTTTCCAGTTCCGGCTGGGTTTTTAAGAACTCGCTGTAACGCAGCAGGAGATCATCCGCCGATCCCGGGGATTTCAGTGATCCTTTGGTCAGATCCCATAACTTGCCGGAAGCCTGTTCATTTTCACTGATGATCGGATCAAGATTGCCGCTCAGCGCCAGATGCTGCTGAAGCTCGGCGAGGAGCTGTTCTTTTTCCTGCTCCAGAATTTCTTTGTGATAGGTGGTAACCTGTAAAATCAGGCTGATACGCCAGCGCTGATTGAATAATATCTGATGGGAGGTGGTTTCCTGCTCATCTCTGTGCAGGCGGTGTGCTTCCGGCGAGAACGGCGAGTTTATGTCCTCCAGCGCTTTGAGGATTTCCGGCAGCAGGCGGTAAAATTCTGTCCGGTCTGCGGCGGTGCTCTGCTGGTAAAGACGGAACTCATCTGCCAGTGCCGCCGGAACCAGCGCCTCTTTCACCCGTTCTTCCAGTGATTTCCGCCATGACGGCATATCGGTCAGCACCGTACGACGTAACCGCGGGTGTTTTTCAAAAAACCAGGCCAGCTGCGGAGCTGCCAGCAGTGTCAGCAGGATCTCCTCAATGAGTTCGCCTTCATTAACTGCCAGCGCCAGATCCAGTGCTGAAAGACTTAACACGGGGTACTGCTCATTTGCTGAGTCAGTTTATCGAGGCGCTCTGTCACCGGCAGAAAGCTCTCCTCTATCTGCGCAATCCAGTCGTCACTGACAAACAGTGCCGGCTGATGCTGTGCAAACAGCTGACGCTGCTGCACCAGTGTCTGGCGTATCACCGAAAGCTTATCCAGCCAGATTTGCTTCTGCGCTTCTGTTATCCGGCTTTCGATACCCGCCGGGAACAGGGTACTGCTGCGCAGACTGACATCACGCAGTTCCAGCAGACCGTTATCATTCACTGCGGCTGAAACCGACTGAGTAAACCCGATACCATTGAGTTTTGCCGCAATATTCCCTCCTTGATCAAAGATGCCTTTATCAAAGAAGGTATCAAAGGCTGAGCGCTCAATAGTCACATGAGTGACTGTCACATCATGTAATGTCAGCGGGGTATGTAAAAAGAGGGTGACCGGGCCGGGCGGCAGCGTATCCGGCAGAGCGTAACTGACTTTGCGCCCGAAACGGGCACTGCTGCGGATCACACTGAAGGCATCCCGCTGTTGCTGAGTCTGCGTTTCAAGGATCCATTCCTGATAATATTTTTCCAGTTTCAGTAACAGGCTGCGCTGCTGATAGGCCTGCTCACACACCAGTTGTGTCAGCAGTTGCGGAACAGATTTCAGTGAGGCGGAATCATGCCACAGGCAGTCTTTCAGCAAAATCAGGTCAAGAGGTGTGATACTGCTGTGGTCGTTGAAAAACGCACTGGCCTGTAACAGCCGCAGTGCCTTTTTCCAGCGCCGGTCTGAGATATACGGCGCGTTATCCAGCCGCTCAATCTGCTGACGCAACTGATAAATCAGTTCAAATATCAGATCGGTCAGCACAACACGGTCAATCTCTTCCTGCCACTGATGATATTCCTCATCGGTTACCTGCAGATGCGCGGGGATCTGTTCATCCGATGTACCCGGTGTGCTGATGAGCATGGCGCGGAAGCTCTGTTTTTCCTGTAATTTATCCAGCCATAAGCGGATCAGCATCCGGTCATAGAGGGCTTCCAGGCTGCTGTCGTTGTCCGGCAGTTCGTTGGAGGCGGCCACCAGCAGTCGCATCGGAATAGGGCTTTCGCTGTCGCCGTTGCGGTATTTGCGTTCGTTAATCGCTGTCAGCAGGGTATTGAGGATAGCGGGACCCGCTTTCCAGATTTCGTCGAGAAACACGATTTCCGCATCCGGCAGGTATCCCTGCGTGATGCGCTGATACTTCCCTTCATCTTTCAGTGCCGCAATCGAGAGCGGGCCGAAGATCTCCTCCGGGGTGGAGAAGCGGGTCATCAGATACTCAAAGGCACGGGCGTCACTGAAAACCAGTTTCATGCGCCGTGCAATCATACTTTTGGCAATTCCCGGCGGGCCAAGCAGAAAAACACTTTCCCCGCTGAGGGTGGCCAGTAAGCAGAGCCGGATGGCGTGCTGTCGTTCATACAGCCCGGATTCCAGATGTCGGCTCAGCCGGGCGATACGTTCAGAACGTTGCATGGGACTCCCGTGAATTTACTGATGCAGTTTCTGCGTTTATAAACTAAAAAAGCTACCGCGTTTACTGCGTAAAATCACGTTTCTTCTGTTTTTCGATTTTTTTATGGTAAAAAAGCTGCCGGTATATGTCCCGGCAGCTGATGTGATTAGTTAAAATCGGCGTCAATAACCTGGTAAAAGCTGTTAGGGGTATCGGCTATTTCCCATACGGCATAAATTATTTGATAGCCCTTTCGTTCCGGCACTTCACACTGATGAGTTACGGTATATGGCGGAACACGGCCATAGTCTTCAAAATAACAGAATGGTTCAGATTCAAACGCTTCTCTGTTTAGTGGTACTTCATGGTTCCAGTCCTGTTTTGTTATATAGTATCGCCAGTTTCTGGTTGAATGTACTACGGTAAGTGTCCATTCAAAATCCATTTTCCCGGGTTTTACTTTTTCCTTGGTCCAAATTTTATCTTTGACCAGATCCAGCGGTATAAAGCGTTCAATACCTCCGCTGGCAAGACTACCATCAGGCGGGAATTTTCCGCCGGGAAATCCTGAGAGCGTTTCAATACTCTGCGGTTCCCATTTTGCATGTCCGCACATTTCAGGAGGGTTGTTATTTAATTTGCAATTTGTGGCCCGGCTGGCAGGTTTGGTGACATATCCATGAGCAAGAACGGATGCTGAAAACAGGCTGGCCAATACTGCGGTAATAATGATGTGCTTTTTCATAAACAACTCCGGTTATATGTACCAGAGCAACATAACAATATATTGATATATCCCGGAATATCAAAAGCTATCCATTCCTATTTAAATAATATACATATATATCATATTGTTATGCTGGTGTAATATATTTCGGATGTCATTCAGGATGCAGACTGACGGATGACGGCGTTAACGATTTTTTTATTTTATTTATTGAAACCATTCAGCTGTAACTCATTCAATCAGTTAGCTTTTTTATTTAACATATTCTTAAGCGAAACGTTTCGATCACCATCACACTTTTTATGGATGAATATTGAGTTTTCCGGTATTTTTCCTACCATAGTTTAAAAGCGAAACGTTTCGCTCAGGAGGATTTTATGAAGAAAGGGGCTTTACTGAACAGTGATGTCTCGGCGGTTATCGCGCGTCTGGGCCATACCGACCATATTACTGTTGCTGATGCCGGGCTGCCGATCCC
>OCAE01000258.1_pt1 | contig 41963 bp, 40 predicted proteins | sample 1495581 | NCBI WGS metagenome assembly OCAE01 (sample SAMEA2580278, study PRJEB22360) | human gut metagenome | biome: human gut; feature: human-associated habitat; material: faeces | place: Denmark | collected 2008/2010 | reverse complement strand
CGGCTAACAGTCTGGTAACTGAAACGTCGCAATATTTTGTTTTCTTTTGCAGGTCTGTCTGTTCTGCAAATCTTGCAAAATGCTTAATTATAAACGTTTTACGTTTAATTATCGTCATTCTGTTTTTTATTGCATTTCTAAATATTACTTACTGCGGGAGACATACCTTCGCTGTGCTTATGCTTGACTTGGGCGCAGACATCTACACAGTATCAAAACTATTAGGACACAAAGAATTGGCGACCACGCAAATTTATGCAAAGGTGCTTGACAAAAACAAGCAGAATGCCGTATCATTGATTCCGGACATTGATTAAATCTCGTGTTTATGACAAGGCAAGAAACCGTTATAAAGATAACGAAGATTACCCGAATCGTCGGTGAAATGAAAAGCCAATTGGATTTGGATGATGAAATCGAATTTGAAGCACTTGACTCTTCGTGGATGAATATCGGGAAATGGGCGAATGAGATCTATCAATATATGGAACAAGCCCCCTCTCCTCTTTTGGCAAACCTTATAACAAATAACGAATTTACCGTCCCGGTCGTAAACTATGTACAAAGTCACAGACAGGAAATTGATTCTGCATACGTCAAGGTTATTGACTGTTATGCGAACAATATGCAAGCGTTGCTGTCACTTTGCAAAAGGCAAGAAGAGGAGGTGAAAGGCGAATATAAAGATTTGATTGAGCCTTTAGCCAATGAACAGGTGGCTACATTATTACAAAGAGCCATACGCGCAGGTCTTTTGGATGAACACTATCAGCCGATGCCGCAAACGAAGCCGCTGCAACTGAAAGTGATAGCCTATGCTGTATCTACCATCTGTAAACTTCCCAGCACCTACATCCTTTTTGAAAAGCAATGGAAAAGGGAAAATGGAAAGCGATTCAGCACTTGGCGTGTTCCGAGACACAATACGGGACTTTACGAAACGACCAAAGCCCTCTACCAGGAAGTTGACTTTACTGAATTTGAGCCAACGCATCAGACAGAGACATTCTACACACCACAAAGTGAAGAAGATATAGCAGTGCTGTATCAAGATTTAGTGAAATACGGATACATCGCACCTGACACTGGCTTGAAAACATTTGTCGGAATTTTCAATAAAAAGACATTCAGCAAGCCGGTAGAATGGATTAAAACGCAACGGCAGTTGTCCTTTTTCGTATATCAGGCATTTTACAAATTCAACAAGAAGGATTTGTGGGTAAAAGGAGAATGTTGTTTCAGCATAAACGGACACACTCCGCACAAAGCTTGTTTTGTATCAGGTTACAGTTGGATTAAGCGAACCGGATGGTTGGATAGGTATGATGTTAAATTAAAGACTATCTGTGATAAGTTCAACCACATTGAAAATACGTTCAATGAAAAAACTTCTGATGAACGGCTCATTCATACGAGCAAAGTTGTATTTTACAGTCCGAATAGCGAAGATGAGATACATTTAATGTTCTCCGCCCTACTTGGCGGTGGATATATCTCCTCCGACACCACATTTGCCGCATTCAAAGGTATTTTCGATGAAACGGTATTTGAACATCCTATAGTATGGATGAAAACACAGACTTCACTTATGTACTTTGTACATTTGGCCTTTAAGCAACACAATCCCTATGATGTATGGGTAAAATGCGTAAACTGCTTCCGCTTGCAAAATGATAAAGTACCTAACAGAGAAAGTATGGATAGTAATTTTCGTTTTATAGTAAAAAAAGGATTGATGGACACATACGATATTCAACTAAAAACCATTGCAGATAACTATCTTAGCACTCAAAACAAAAATGCCATCAACGCAAAGGTGGCAAACAACAATACTTAAAATAATGTTTTATGTCAAAGAAATTATCTTTGCACCTCTCTCTTTTTGAAAAGAGCGATGCGAGGTTTCCAATGGACTCCTGCGCAGACCGGTAAAGAAGGGCTATTCCGGTTGGTTGAGCAAGCCCATAAGTCTTACAAAGACGAAGTCACCACACGGCAAAAAAGTTACAGGCGATACGTGCTTGACTTTACCCATTCCCATCGGTTTCACGATGCGAATGATGCCTGGAGCAAAAATGAACATCTAAAGAATTATCACACGGTAATAGAGCTTCTGAGAAAGCATGAAATTTTGATTCGCAAACATTTCGACCATGACCTATTGGACGAAAATGGGATCATAAAACTTCTGAACGAATTTTACGCCATTGACCTGTCGGAATCCACTACCGAGTCCGACAACAGCAGTCCGGGGAATCATATTCAGACCATTCAGAATACTAACATCAAACCTTTACTTGACAGATATACTCTGGACCTCATTGTGCAACTTGCCAATGAGGTCTGTTTGTTTAAGGAAGTTTTGGATGTAGACAATGTTGCCATTTGTTATGCAGCAGACAGATTGCAGACTGTGACTTCAAGAAACAACAGCAAATTGGTTTTATTGTTGGATAAACTGGCTTCACACGATGTGATAACCTATAACTGGCAATCGGTAATTGCCCAAAAACATCTTGTCATCAGTTCTTCAGGGAAGAAATTACTGACCCAACACGATATGTCATCAACCCTCAATCGGATAAAAGACACCACTCCCAACGTTGTAGATAAGCAGTTTCTGGCAATCATTGACAAGTACATCGCTCTAATCAAAAACAGAGAAGTATAACAAAGGAATAACAAATTGTTGAGAATAGCATTGAGAATTGCGTTGATACTCAATAATCTCAACATAATCAAGCGAATATACTCATCTACCTTTGCCCTCCGTAATCGATTACTCACGGAGGGCAGACCTCCCATTGTCAAATTTAACAGCATCAATCAATGAGACATCGAAGAACAACAAATGAAAATAAGATGCTCTCCAAAATGGAGAACATGATTTCGATGATGACAACGGAGAAACCTTTTGAACGGCTCCAATCGTTAGAACAAAAGATCAACGAAGTGGATAAAATCCAGACCATCGAGAATTACATTGCACAGCTGAAAGAGCGTATTTGGGCAGTCAAGGAAGTGCTGACTACCGCTGAAGCTTCTGCTTATCTCGGTTTGTCCGAGAGTTATATCTACAAACTCACTTCTCTCAAGCAAATACCACACTACAAGCCAAACGGCAAATTGGTGTATTTCAACAGAAAGGAACTTTGCAGATGGGCAATGAGAAATCAAGTACAAACAATAGGGCAACCTGCTGCTATAACAAAAGAAGAACAATGAATAGAAAAGAAATAGACTTACTACTCTCCCGTATCGAAGGATTGAAATCATTCCTCGAAAACAACTCCTTGGAAAATTTTCAGCAGGAAATTCTGAATGTTGAAAATTACCTGAAACGATTCGGTTCTTTGGCCGAACTGCTATCCCATCTTGAAAATGTAGAAAAGATAGCTTATGCCGCAAAAGAGTTTCTCAATATAGACGAGGTAGCCGCCTATCTACAAGTGTCCAAAGGCTATGTCTATAAGTTAACCATGCAGAAAGAACTTACCGTGTATAAGCCGAATGGGAAAAACATATTCATTCTCAGGGATGACCTGAACCGATGGATAAAGCGCAACCCCTGTTTCTCCAATGCAGAAATAGAAAGGCAAGCCAATGTCATCGCTTACACATTGGGACAAAAAAGTAAGAACAAACCAACAAAAGGAGGGAAAAAATAATGCAACCTGATATGATACAACCCAACAATTATCGGATAGACGAAGCCAAATATAAGTCTTTATTGAAATATATACGGCTGAGTGTTACCGAAAAATATGAGTTTCCACAGGAAATCGTACAAATAGACGGCGTTACCATTGCTACAATTGGGAATTTCAGTGCTTCCACCGGCAAACCCAAAAGCAAAAAGACATTCAATGTCAGTGCCATTGTCGCATCTGCCCTTTCCGGAAAGGAAGTCCTAAAATATAAGGCAGAACTGCCGTCTTGCAAGAATCGAATTCTATACATCGACACAGAACAAAGCAAGTGCCATTGCCACAAAGTGCTTCATCGAATCCTCAAACTGGCAGGATTGCCTACTGACCAGGAAAATGACAACATCCAATTCTTGGTTCTGCGTGAATACACGCCTGACCAAAGGAGAGATATTATACGATGGGCACTCCACGAAGAGCAAAACATCGGGCTCGTAATCATTGACGGCATCCGTGATTTAATCCATGACATAAACAGTCCCAGTGAATCCCTTGACATAATCAATGAACTGATGAGATGGTCAAGCTATTACGAGCTACATATCCACACCGTCTTACATTTAAACAAAGGCGATGACAATACCAGAGGTCATATAGGAACAGAACTGAACAATAAGGCTGAAACTATCCTGCAAATATCAAAAAACAATGAAAATGGAAAAATCAGCGAAGTAAGAGCCATGCACATAAGGGACAGGGAATTTACACCTTTCGCATTTGAAATCGGAGAAGACTCTCTCCCTCACTTGGTAAAAGAACATCAATTCAAAAAGAACAAAATGGACAGACTGGCTTCTTATATAGATATGACCGAGCAGCAACACCGAACCGCCTTGGAAGTAGCCTTTGAAGAATGCGCAGAATATGGCTACCAATCTTTGCTTGAAGCTCTTAAAAAGGGATATGAGAGCATTGGGTATTCAAGAGGAAGAAACACATTGGTAAACTTGTGTAAGTTCCTGTTGGAAAATCATGCCATTACAAAAAACGGTCGTACCTACTCCTATAATAGTTCATTCCATCTCTAAGCAGTATGGTTTAGTTTGTGGGTATATATAAGTAAACCATACTAAAATGAATATAAAAGAAGCGAAACAGATACGGCTTGTGGAATATCTGCGGATAATAGGACATTCCCCGGTCAATGCGCGCGGCTGCCAGTATTGGTATCTTTCCCCATTGCGAGAGGAACGTACCCCCTCGTTCAAGGTCAACGATAATTTGAACGAATGGTACGACTTTGGGCTTTCTGCCGGAGGTGACATCATAGAACTGGGAAAACACCTTTATCGTACTGGCAATGTAAGTATGATATTGCTCCGCATCAGCGAGAATGCTATTGGCGTACCTTTTCAACAGTTACAAAGCCGGAGTGTCCGTCCTTGTCCTATCGAGGAAGAAATGGAAAACGTGGAAGTAAGAGAACTGAGCCACTATGCCCTGTTGTCTTACCTCCGTTCCAGGTATATCAGCGAGAATATCGGCAGGCTGTATTGCAAGGAGATTCATTATGAGCTACGCAAAAGACACTATTTCGCCATAGCCTTTGAAAACAAGACCGGCGGTTACGAGGTGCGCAATCCTTACTATAAGGGATGTATAAAGGGGAAAAACATATCCGTCATCAGGTATAACAAGGATATAATCCAAAATCATGTCTGCGTGTTCGAGGGCTTTATGGACTTCTTGTCTTACCAAGAACTTCATAGAAAAGGAGACTTTCATGTCTGTATCGACAGTCCTACCGATTTTCTTGTGATGAACTCAGTCAATAATCTGAAAAAGTGTCTTGTGGAACTGGAACGGTACACCGCCATCCATTGCTATCTTGATAACGATCTTGCCGGACGAAAAACAGTCGAAACCATTGCCGGACTTTGTGGCAACCGTGTAACTGACCATTCGGAATGTTATTATAACTACAAAGACCTCAATGACTATCTGAGAGGTAAAAGGCGTTAGTCTTTGTCTTCCCTCTGATAGGAATATAGTATCCACGAAAGGCTCTCCGCACAGGAGGGATTTTCGTGGATATGTGTGTAAGTAAACCTGGTTATGGATTTTTCCTACTATCTATTTGGCTATAATCTCCCAATAGCCGGTCTTAGTAGAACCTACCCTCTTAATAACATTCAATTCCTGAAGCTGCTTCATTGTTTGGGCGACCCACCTTCTTGAATAACCTGTCAGATTAGCAAGGTCTGTCATGGTTACTTTGGGATTGATTTGTATTTGTTCCAAAATTTGTAGTGCAGTTTCTGGTGCAGTTTGTAGTGCAGTTTGTAGTGCAGTTTGTAGTGCAGTTTGTAGTGCAGTTTTGAGTGCACCTCGCCTTGATGCCTTCACGGAAGCATCTTTGTTGGCTATGTCGGCTATTATATTGCCGGCTGCTTCATGGCAAGGAATCGTGATGCGGAAGAATGTGCGGTCTTCATCCGTGACAACAGTTGCACGAGGAGAACCGTTATTCTCCAATACATTTTGTATGGTCGGAATACCTGTAGAACGCCCTTCGGTCATATCCAGTTCTTTAAGATATTCTCCCAAGCGACGGTTGCGATAACGTTTTGAAACAAGAATCTCACAACGGGAAATGTCAGCGGCAGATATACTTCGATCCGGACCACCCACATTTTGAATGGTAATACTATCCGGCTCTACTGTTATTACGACAGGTTCCCATTCCCGATAGTCACGATGATAAAGCGAGTTCGTGACACTTTCTTCCAATGCCTGATAAGGATAAGTATAGAATTTCCTGCTGCGATAGTCATTCTCCGGTTTGATGATACTCTGCATCACGAGCATACGCTTCAAGTATTCCAAGGTGCGGTCTATAATCTGCGGAACAGAACCTGTGATGACTGCTCCTTCGTAAAGGTTACTCGGATTATTCAGCCTTCCTTCAGGGAAATAGACAATCTCCACCTGTGTCCGCTTGAAAAATTTGCTTGGATTCTCACAGAACATCATGGCTGCCACGTTTCTCAGCATACGGTTTTCCTTCGGGCCGACAAACAAGTCCATCTGCTCCAGAATCTCTTGCAGTGGTCTGACGTTAATCTCGCTTGCCAGTTTGCTTCCGACTTTCACCAGGTATTCACGCAAAAGCAAAGCGGATATGTCTTCCAAACGAATGTCAGGGTTGCCCCTTTCATCAAATGGCACACGACTGGCAAGTTCGCGAAGTTCATCCAACACCTCACCTTTGGCGATAATGCTGCTTGTTCCACTGCGGATATAGAAGTATTCCTTGGAACCGTTCTTTGCCGTTACATTCTCCGGAACAGAATACGGACGGTTAATCCCGGCAGGGCACCATATTACGAGTACAGTCTTACCGTCCACTTCCTCCGTGCTTGTCCGAGGCATATAGTACGGGGCTATCTTGTTATTATAGCCGACCATATCCTGAAGGATGTTATCAATCTCTTCAATGGGTATTCCTTCAACAGGCCGAATGGCAACTCCGGTTTTGTCGTCAGTGTCAACGCCCACCACGATATAGCCGCCACCTAAATCGTCAAAATCATTTGCGAAAGCGCATACGCTGTGGTATATGCTCACCGGATTCCAACCTTTCTTAAATTCAATCCGATTGGACTCTATCCTCTGTTTGTTCAGCAGGTCGTCTATGTTGATAGCAAGTGCCATAATTATTTATCCGCTTAATGGTAATTGTCCTCTGTTCGTCTTTCAAAATATATATGGCAGTTTTGCGTTTTGTCTTTTATTACCACAAACACCTTGAAAATCTGTTGCAAAGTTAATGATTTTGCACGAGTTGAGCAAAGAAACGGGTGATTGGTTTAATAGTCATTGATGAATAAGAGACTTTCATCCTATCTTCTTATGGAAATCAAAAAAGACATAAAGCCAAGCAAAGCGGTCATCTTTCATCCTCGTCTTAATCCGGCTCGTATTTCGGTTCAAAATTGCGCTTAAAGTATGATAATTGAGTATGATTTTAGATTTTCTCGGAATAATGTTTAATATTCAGCTGCTTTTCACAAGGATATTTCGTAGTATGAAATTATTGTATTTCCTTTGCGTTCATATTTTAATCATATTCTAAAATCAGACTATAAGATATGAAAGCATATTTCATCTTCGCCATTGCGCTGACCGTGGCATACATCATCTACTACGCTGCGATGATAGCAAGAGACCTTTATGGTAAAAACGGGGAAAAGATAAAATCCGGAGAGGAAGAATTTGACGTGAGTGATTTTGACGAGGAAGAAAGCGTCAGCGTGGTGGAGAACGACAAAGGATTCAATATCGGTGATAACGAGTATGAGACCCACTACATCGATGAGACACAGAGTGTATCGGAGGAAACAAATTCCGCAGACGAAAAGCCGAAACAGGATGTCATCGAGGCTCTGAACAACAAGGTCAAGGCTAACATGGAAGAGACACAGATCACCTTCTCCAATCCTTATAACTCCGCAGAGCTATACAAGCTGATGATTCAAAACGGCATTGGAGAATTGCATCCGGACGGAGGAGTAACCACAAAGAACGTAATTGATAAACTATGACCCGACACGACGGCAAAAGAATACTAAGTGCACTGTGTACGCTGCTTCCCTGTTCCGTCTTCGCTAAAAGCGGTGGCGTCAACTACTCGTGGGGAGCGGACGCGCTGGCTTCCATGCACGACTATGTGGTGACGATGATGCTCTATGTCCAGTACATCATTTACGCGGTTGCAGGAGGTTTTGCGGTCATAGCCGCATTCCAGATATATATCAAGATGAACACGGGCGAGGACGGAATATCCAAGCACATACTCACGCTGGTCGGAGCCTGCCTTTTCATCATCGGTGCGACAATAGTCTTTCCGGCATTTTTCGGCTATCGAATTTAGAAAATCACGAGTGTAAAACAATCAATAAAGTTCAATTAAAACAAGACAAGCATGTTTGAAAAAGTAAAAAGATTCGCAAAGAAGATCGCGACTTCAAAGAAAACGCAGATGACCTGCCTGATGATGGTGTGCGGTGTGGCTGCTTTGATGGCACAGACTACCGCAGGAGACTACTCGGCCGGAACAGCGGCACTGACCCAGGTGACGGAGGAAATCGCCAAGTATGTTCCTATCGTGGTGAAACTCTGTTACGCCATTGCCGGTGTGGTAGCCGTAGTGGGTGCGATCTCGGTATACATCGCGATGAACAATGAGGAGCAGGATGTCAAGAAGAAGATCATGATGGTGGTCGGAGCCTGTATCTTCCTTATCGCGGCAGCCCAGGCACTTCCTCTGTTTTTCGGACTCTCCTAAACCGCAGGTATCATGAACGGGAAAGAGGAACACTATCCGGATTATCCATTGTTAAAGGGGCTGCAACGTCCCCTTGAATTTATGGGTATTCAGGGTCGCTACATCTATTGGGCGGCAGCCACGATAGGCATCGCCATTGTCGGCTTCATCATAGCCTACTGTGTGGCAGGATTCGTCCTTGCCCTGATTGTCCTGTCCGTCACCGTGACAAGCGGTGTGGGACTGATTCTGTTCAAGCAGCGCAAGGGACTGCACAGCAAACGGCAGGAACGTGGGGTGTTCATCTATGCCTACTCAAAGAAAATGTAACAGAAAACCATTTGACCATGAATGGATATATTGAATGTTGAACGTGGGTGGGCTTGGCCTTTCAATAGGTCAGCCTGCCCTTAATTGTAAACAGCCGAATGATTATATATGTTTTCATAGTCTTCATTGCCCTTTGCGTGGGCATGGCCGTGTCGGTCTATGCCTTTGGAACTGGCGGCAAGCGGAAACGCATCTTTCAGGACATCTATTTCTCCGTGGAAGAAGCAGACAGGATTGGTGTGATATATACCAAGACCGGAGAATATTCCGCCGTGCTGAAACTGGAGAACCCGGTACAGAAATATTGCGCCAATATCGACTCTTACTATGAGTTCACGCAACTTTTCACCGCCATTGCCCAAACTTTGGGAGAAGGCTATGCCATACACAAGCAGGATATTTTTATCCGAAAAAAGTTCTCGGAAGAGAGCGACGAGAACCGTGAATTTCTCTCCACATCCTATTTCCGTTACTTCAACGGCAGACCTTATACCGACAACGAATGTTACCTGACTATCACTCAGGAAGTCAAGAAAAGCCGTCTGTTTTCTTTTGACGGCAAGAAGTGGCGAGACTTCCTTGTAAAAATACGCAAGGTTCACGACCAGCTGCGTGATGCCGGCGTACAGGTGAGATTCCTGAACAGGCAGGAAGTCAATGAATATGTTGACCGTTATTTCGCCATGAACTTCCGTGACAAGGTAGTCTCGATGACTAACTTCAAGGTGGATGACGAATGTATCTCCATGGGAGACAAACGGTGCAAGGTGTATAGCCTTGTGGATGTGGATAACGTGAGCCTGCCGTCTGTCATCCGTCCCTATACCAACGTGGAGGTCAATAACAGCAGTATGCCGATGGATCTGGTGTCGGTTGTGTCCGGCATTCCCAACACCGAAGCGGTGGTGTATAACCAAATGATATTCATTCCCAACCAAAAGAGAGAACTGGCCTTGCTTGACAAAAAGAAGAACCGCCATGCAAGTATGCCCAATCCCGGCAACCAGATGGCGGTAGAGGACATCAAGCGTGTGCAGGAAGTGGTGGCAAGGGAAAGCAAGCAACTGGTCTATACGCACTACAATCTTGTAGTAGCCATGTCCGCGGACACCGACATCCACAAATGCACCAACCATCTGGAAAACCAGTTTTCAAGGATGGGCATCCATATTTCCAAAAGAGCCTACAACCAGTTGGAGCTGTTCGTCAACTCCTTTCCAGGTAACTGTTACGGTATGAATCCCGACTATGACCGTTTCCTTACCTTGGGTGATGCGGCAGCCTGTCTGATGTACAAGGAACGCATCCTGCATAGCGAGAAAACTCCTTTGAAGATATATTACACGGACAGGCAAGGCGTGCCTGTGGCTATCGACATCACAGGAAAAGAGGGCGCGGAGAAATTGACCGACAACAGCAATTTTTTCTGTTTGGGTCCAAGTGGCAGCGGCAAGTCGTTCCACATGAACAGCGTTGTGCGCCAACTTCACGAGCAAGGAACGGATGTGGTAATGGTAGATACCGGTAACTCATACGAGGGACTGTGCGAGTATTTGGGTGGAAAATATATCTCCTACACGGAGGAATGCCCGATTACGATGAACCCTTTCCGCATCAACAGGCAGGAATTGAACGTGGAAAAGACAGGTTTCCTGAAAAATCTCGTGCTGCTGATTTGGAAAGGCAGCCAAGGGACGGTCACCAAAACGGAAGACAGGCTGATCGAGCAGGTCATCACCGAATATTACGATACCTACTTCAACGGTTTCGATGGTTTCACTCCACCCCAACGGGAGGATTTGCGCAAAAGCCTTTTGATTGACGAGCGAAATAAAAGCGGCAACCGCGCTGAAAGTGAAACGGAACTGAACGCACGGATAGAAACTGTCATAGACGAGATAGAACGCAGGAGAAAGGAACTGAAAGTGGAATCACTGTCATTCAACACGTTCTATGAGTTCTCTGTACAGCGCATTCCCGACATCTGCAATGAAAACAGTATAACCGGGATAGACATTTCCACCTACCGGTATATGATGAAGGACTTCTATCGAGGTGGCAACCACAACAAGACGCTGAACGAGAACATGGACAGTTCGCTGTTTGACGAGACCTTCATTGTCTTTGAAATCGATTCCATAAAAGATGATCCGCTCCTGTTCCCCTTGGTGACACTCATCATCATGGACGTGTTCCTGCAAAAGATGCGTATCAAGAAGAACCGCAAAGTCCTGGTCATTGAGGAGGCATGGAAAGCCATAGCCAGCCCTCTTATGGCAGAATACATCAAATTCATGTATAAGACCGCCCGAAAGTTCTGGGCTTCAGTGGGCGTGGTCACACAGGAGATTCAGGACATCATCGGGTCTGAGATTGTCAAGGAGGCCATCATCAACAACTCCGATGTGGTAATGTTGCTTGACCAAAGCAAGTTCCGTGAACGCTTTGATACTATCAAGGCGATACTCGGACTGACCGATGTGGACTGCAAGAAAATCTTTACCATCAACCGGCTGGAGAATAAAGAGGGGCGTTCGTTCTTTCGTGAGGTCTTTATCCGCCGTGGCACTACCAGCGGTGTGTATGGTGTGGAGGAACCGCATGAGTGTTACATGACCTATACCACGGAACGGGCCGAGAAAGAAGCCTTGAAGCTCTACAAGGCTGAACTGCAATGCAGCCACAAGGAAGCCATCGAGCGTTATTGTGCAGACTGGGATGCTTCCGGAATAAGCAAATCCCTGCCCTTCGCCCAAAAAGTGAATGCAGCCGGTAAGGTATTGAATCTTCATCAACCAAAGACAAAACAACAATGAAACGATTCGCTCTCATAATAATGACAATAGCCACGATTTTCGCCCAACAAATTCATGCCCAGTATTACAGCGTGAACTTCGATGCGAAAACCGTGGCCGCTATGGTTGCCGCCTACGGTACCGGAACCGTTGCAGAAGCGTATTATGACGAGCAGGTGCAGAATATACTGAAACACTACAAGGCTTCGGAAGTGGCCACTGCCGGAATATTTGCCAGCAAGTTCCTGGAGAGGAAGGCACTCACTGATTTGGGCATCTGGAGCAGTGCCACCGAAAATTACTACTACCGCAGGATTTATCACTTGGTGGCGCACAAGATTATCCCGAAGACATGGATTGTCGCCAAGCTGATGCTCCGTTCTCCACAGACCGCACTCCATTGGTGCAGTTATCTGATGAAAGTGTGCGATGACACCAAATCCCTCTGTATGCAGTTCGAGAGCGTTGTCACCAACAGCACCTTGTCTTTCTCCGATATCGCCTTTCTGGAAATCAATGAGGAAATCGCCTCCATCTTAAAACTCTCCGAAATAGGCAACGTGGACTGGCAACGGCTCTTTGATGACATATCCAAAGTGCCGGGCAACTTCACCAAGGAAAACCTGAAAGCCGATTTGGACAAACTTTACCGGATGGGAGCCGGTCTTGCCACTTCGGGAATCACCAATATCGGGAACGCCTTGCTGCAACAGAACTCGTTTCACGAGCTGATGAACGGGAAAGTCAGCAAGGTCATTGACATCTACGAGCATTACAACGGACTTTTCGAGCAACTGGAGAATAATGTCGGACAGGCCATATTGGGCATCGTGGGTGGTGAAGAAAATGTGGCAGGATTGTTCAAGTTCAGCGACTACAACCTCACTTCGTGGATTACCGATTATCTGGACGAAACAGCCGGGAATTACTACACCCAGCGATGGTACATCGCGAGGCGTGACCGTGGCAGTGTCTCCCTCTGCGACTATTATCCCCCGACCGATGACAAGAGCATCCTTGAAGGTGGTGAATGGACCCGCTTCAAGACAAGCGAACCGAACTTCTATCCCGACGCATCGCAAAAGGAACAGGCCCTTTCCAATTCGGAACGCTATGCCGGATGGTCAAGGAACAGGGTGCAGCAGCTTAACAATGCCAATGACGGCTTCAGTTACACCATCAATTATTACCAGTCCAGCTATATCATTAAAAAAGGAAAGAAGCAAACCAAGAAGGCATACGCCTACGAAATCCACGTCACGAAAAGCTGGAACAACGAGGAAATAGTCTATGAAGATGTGTTCGATTCCTATTCGATGGATTTGAACACATTCAAGGCTCAACTTAATGCACATCTGTCTGAATTTAACGACAACGAAGACGGCTATGTCTATTATATCGCTTCCGACAGCCGGAACTATTACCAGGCAACCAATGAAGAGAAACTGAAAGGATGCGAGACGGTAACAATCAGTGTCACCTGTTCGGACGGTGCGACACTTGGGCAGGGAACAACCCAGTACAAGTGCCGGAAATGCGGAAGTACGCTCAACGCCCATTCCAAGGAGTGCGCGATGAAGACTACGGCCGAAAGCGAGGAACTGGATTTGTCTGAACTCGATGCCATGCAGCGGGAAGCGGACAACAAGGTTTACGCGCTCCAGTCACAAATATCCGCATTGGAAAAGGAAAACGAATCGCTTATCAAACAGATTGCCAATGCCAGTGTGGAGGATGCCGTTTCTCTCCGTCAGAAATACAATGAGAACAAAGCGGAGATAGACAGGTTGAAACCTGAACTTGCCGCTTGGCAGCAGAAGCAAAAGGAAATCGCACAGGCAAAAGAAGAAGCCCAAAGCGACAACGATGTGCAGACCGATGACTATTACCGGATACCGGCTATCATGCAAGACTGCAAGACTGCTTACAATATCACCTGGCAGGACAACGGTTCCTGGAACGGCTACACCTATATCCGAAAAGGCACAATCCCGAATATCAACGGCATCATCACATTCAAGGCGACACTGAAAATCGACCGAAAGCCCAAATACTTCCTTGGCATCAAGATACACAGGGCTATCCTGCAAATATCGTGGGACTTGACAACGGAGTATTCCGATACCCATGTGGTGGAAGTGATTACACTTGACCCCGATATGAGCGACAAGGAAAAGACAAAACTGGTCAATGACCGCATAGCGGAAATCGCGAAAGAATATCCGAAGTGCAAGATAACGACTGAATATGCCCGTACTGCACCGCAGGAGGACACGAAAACAAACGATATGTATCACCTGCTTTGGTCAAGCGACCGGCTGGAGATAGCCCGTGAAGTGGATTCCCGGCTCACGAAGATTTACGCCGACTTGGTATCATTGGAAAAGATGATGCACTACAGGCGCAGTATCATTGACGTGCTGAAAGATGTTCTTCCACCCGTTGACGATGATCAGGGGCGCAGACTTTCCCTTGTGGAGGAATGTCACGACCGTTGGATGGAAAACGCACGAAACAGAAAGACTAAGGAGGGCAAGCGATGAAAAGAGGCAGGACATATATACTCGGACTGTTGATAATGCTGCTAGCACCCCTGTCCGCAAATGCGCAATGGAGTTTTGATGTGGGGACGGTTGAAGCCTATATCAATGACCACAAGCAACAGCGAAGCCTCTTGCTGGCTCGCTCCACATTGGAACACAGCAACAAACTGTTGCATGAATACAGCCGCAAGGAAACAGTGGGTTATAAGGAGCTGAACGTGGATCTGGACAAGTACACCAGAGCTTTCGATGTAATTGACGTGATGTACCAGTCCCTGCGCACGGCATTGAATGTACATTCCACCTACAAAGGGGTCAGCGAAAGAATATCCGACTACAAGGCGATGCTTGAAGATTTCAATGAGAAGGTCATCAAGCGGAAACATATAGAGTTGGCGGACACGCTGATATTATCCATCAATGCCGGAGTCATACGGATGATAGCACAGGAAGGAGAATGCCTATATAAATCCGTGAGCGATTTGGTTCTGTACGCCACAGGTGCGGCGGCTTGTTCCACTTCGGACTTGCTGATGGTGCTGAACAGCATCAACTGTTCTCTTGACAATATCAAGAAGCATTTGAACCGTGCCTATTTCGAGACCTGGCGGTACATACAGGTTCGTATCGGCTACTGGAAAGAGAAAGTCTATCGTACCAAGACCAAACGGGAACTTATTGACGATGCTTTCGGACGGTGGAGACAATCAGGTAAACTGGATTATTGATAACTAAAAAAGAGAAATTATGAAATGGATTTTTACAACGATGCTGTTAGTGGCAACCATTGCGGCAAACGCCCAATATGTTACCTACAACCACGATTCGCCCAAGATGAACCAAATCACGGTGGAGGAAACCGGAGCCGGTGCACTCAAACCGGAACCTTATTACACGTTGCTGCACAACAAGTACAAGAAAACGGCAGCGGTCAAGAACAAACTCACATTCCGCACGGCGGCAGGCGTGGCTTCCTATCAGCAGGTAGATGAAGCGGAAGCCATAGATTCCGCACTCACAAGCAGAGCCAAGATTGAAGCCTTGAATGTCGCGGACCGACAAGTGGATCTGGCCTGGCTTGCGGAAAAGGACAAGGTGGAATCCCAGATGCGGCAGTTTCAGAAGAACATTGACCGCATAACGATGACAGGCGGCTCACCAAAAGAAAATGAACGGTGGAATGACTATTACCGTGTCTATCAATGCGCAATCAAGGCAACAAGGGATGCCTATATGCCCAACGCGCAACGTAAGAAAGAGTATCTGCAAATCTATGCCGATGTCTCCCGGCAAAACGATGTACTGGTTAAATATCTCGTCCAGTTGAGCAACCGCAATGCCACGAAGAATCTCCTTTCGGCAACGGACAACCACTCGATAGACAAAAGAAGCATTATCAGCAATGCCATGAGCCGCTGGAATGAATCCCGGTCGGCAGTGCGAGGGTTGCAGAATGATGACGGAAACGAGAACGAGAGTGTGAACAGATAAAATTTAATGGAAAAACAGATGGCAAGCGGAGATATACTTTCAGATTTCGGCATCAATCTGCTTGAAGAAGAGATTGATGATGTGATTTTTCAGACCAACGAGTTCCTGACGGATGCCACCTTCACAGGTTCGCAAGGCCCGTTTTGGTGGATTCTCCAGATGTGTATGGCACTCGCGGCCTTGTTTGCAATCGTCATGGCAGCAGGCATGGCGTATAAGATGATGGTCAAGAACGAACCACTGGATATCATGAAGTTGTTCAAGCCATTGGCGATTTCAATTATCCTATGCTGGTGGTATCCTCCGGCAGACACGGGTATGGTAAACAGTGGGAGCAACTGGTGCGTGCTGGATTTCCTATCCTATATCCCTAACTGTATCGGCTCTTACACTCATGACCTGTACCAGGCGGAAGCCACACAGATAGAGGATAAATTTCAGGAGGTGCAGCAACTCATCTATGCAAGAGATACGATGTACACCAGCCTGCAAGCACAGGCGGATGTGGCACACAGCGGAACTTCCGACCCTAATCTGATAGAAGCCACTATGGAACAGACCGGGGTGGACGAAGTGACCAATATGGAAAAGGATGCAGCCAAACTTTGGTTCACATCACTTACTTCCGGGATTGTTGTAGGAATAGATAAAATCGTGATGCTCATAGCTTTAATTGTATTTCGCATAGGCTGGTGGGCAACGATTTACTGCCAGCAAATCCTGCTCGGAATGCTCACGATATTCGGTCCGATACAGTGGGCGTTCTCGCTATTGCCCAAGTGGGAAGGAGCCTGGGCAAAATGGCTGACAAGGTATCTGACGGTGCATTTTTATGGTGCGATGCTATACTTCGTAGGATTTTATGTCCTGCTCCTGTTCGACATCGTGCTGTGCATACAGGTCGAGAACCTGACAGCCATCACACAGAGCGAGGCGACGATGGCGGCCTACCTGCAAAACTCTTTCTTCTCGGCAGGCTACCTTATGGCTGCAAGTATCGTGGCATTGAAATGCCTGAACCTTGTTCCGGACTTGGCCGCCTGGATGATACCTGAGGGCGATACCGCATTCTCAACCCGAAACTTCGGTGAAGGTGTGGCTCAACAGGCGAAGATGACAGCGACCGGTGCAATCGGCACCATGATGCGATAACCGTAAACTCATAATCAAGAATATACAATGGTAATCAGAAATTTAGAAAACAAAATCAAGTTAGTGGGAATCATCTGCTCGTTCTTCCTTGCCGGTTGTATCATCATCAGCGTGAGCAGCATTTGGACGGCACGGACAATGGTGACAGATGCGCAGAAGAAAGTCTATGTGCTGGACGGCAACGTGCCGATATTGGTCAACCGTACGACGATGGACGAAACCCTCGATGTAGAAGCCAAGAGCCATGTGGAAATGTTCCACCACTTCTTTTTTACGCTTCCTCCCGATGACAAGTACATCAAATACACGATGGAAAAGGCGATGTACCTGGTGGACGAGACCGGACTTGCACAGTACAACACGCTCAAAGAGAAAGGCTTTTACTCCAACATCTTGGGAACGAGTGCCGTATTCTCCATTTACTGCGACAGTGTACGGTTTGACAAAAGCAATATGGAGTTCACTTATTACGGACGGCAGCGTATCGAGCGCAGAAGCAACATCCTGATGCGAGAACTGGTGACGGCAGGGCAACTCAAACGAGTGCCGAGAACCGAGAACAATCCGCACGGACTGCTTATCGTAAATTGGCGTACCCTCCTCAATAAAGACATCGAACAGAAAACAAAAGCAACCTATTAAAATTTACAGATATGAACACCAAAGGATTCCGCAGGATGCTGTTCGGCGAAAAGATGCCGGACAAGAACGATCCACAATACAAAGAGAGATACGAGCGTGATGTGAATGCCGGTCGCAAATTCGCCCAGGCGACACGTCTTGACAAACTGGCCGCCAAGATACAGGGCTTTGCCAACAGGAACAAGATACTGTTCCTTGTCATGGTATTCGGTTTCGTAATCGGCACATTCACCTTCAACATTTATCGGCTGACCAAGGCTTATCGGCATGGTCAGGAGATAAGAAGTGCTACAGAAATGCAGGACAGCCTGCTCAGAGAACGCCACAAGGGGCCGGTTGCTCCCATTGTTGAACCCACCCAAACCAGACAACGATGAAAAGGATATTCGAGAAAATCAATTTCAGGCAGCCCAAATATATGCTTCCTGCCATATTGTATATTCCGCTGTTGGGCGCATCCTATTTCATCTTTGACCTCTTCAATGCAGAAAAGGCAGAGATAGCCGACAAGACACTCCAGACCACGGAGTTCCTGAACCCCGACCTGCCCGATGCCACCATCAAGGGCGGCGACGGAATAGGAAGCAAATATGAGAACATGGCAAAGTCGTGGGGCAAGATTGCCGACTACACGGCTGTGGATAACATAGAACGAGACGAACCCAATGATGACAAGGAAAAATACGAATCGCAGTACAGCCAGGACGAAGTTGCCTTCTTGGGTGAACTGGAACAGCAGAATTTACAGGCAGAGGAAGCTGCCGATGCCAAAGCGAGAGAGCAGGAGGCCCTCAAAGAACTGGAGCGTGCCCTCGCCGAAGCACGACTAAAGGCGCAGGCACGGGTGGCACCTGTTGAACCGCTTGCAGAAGACTGCCTTGAACAACATACGGAAACCGGAGTGTCCGCAAGCGGAACAATCAATGAAGACAGCCGGGCGGTAAACGCTCCTTCCGAAAACGAAGAACCGGGTGAAATGGTCAAGAAAGTAAAAGTGACCTCCGACTATTTCAACACCATTGCCCAAAACGAGCATGAGCCTAATCTGATCAAGGCGATTATAGACGAGGATGTCAAGGCCGTGGACGGAAGCCGTGTCAGGCTTCGGCTTTTGGATGATGTGGAAATCAATGAGACGGTGGTCAAAAGCGGTTCTTATCTCTATGCCATCATGAGCGGTTTTTCCTCGCAGAGGGTCAAGGGAACCATTAACAGCGTACTGGTGGATGATGAAATCATCAAGGTCAGCCTTTCGCTCTATGATACCGACGGACTGGAGGGGCTGTATGTGCCGTCAAGTTCATTCAGGGAAACCGCCAAAGATGTGGCAAGCGGAGCGTTCAACAGCAACATGAACATGAATACCGGCGGTAATGGCAACAGCCTTACCCAATGGGGAATGCAGGCTATTCAGGATGCCTACCAGAAGACGAGCAACGCCATCAGCAAGAACATCAAGAAGAACAAGGTCAACCTGAAATACGGTACGTTTGTCTATATCATCAACAGCAAGGAAAAAAGAAACGCAAAGTAAATAACCATTCAAAGAATCATAGATATGAAGATTATCAAGACTATCTGTATCGGAGTAACGGCGGCATTGTCGAGCCTGCCTGCATTCGCCCAGCAGACTTACGAGGAACTGGAGCAACTGACCGTCAACGAGCAAGTGACCACGGTCATTACCGCTTCAGAACCTATACGCTTCGTGGATATTTCCACGGACAAAGTGGTCGGTGACCAACCGATAAACAACACGATCCGTCTGAAGCCAAAGGAGACGGGACACGAGGACGGTGAGGTACTGGCCGTCGTCACCATTGTCACGGAACGCTACCGCACCCAGTATGCGCTGCTCTATACCACAAGGATGCAGGAAGCCGTGACGGACAAGGAAATCGAGTTCCGGGAACGTAACGCCTATAACAATCCGGCCGTGAGTATGTCACAGGCTGATATGACGCAGTTTGCGAGGCGTATATGGAACTCTCCTGCCAAATACCGCAACGTGAGAAGCCGGGAACACCGCATGACGATGAGATTGAACAACATCTATGCGGTCAGTGATTATTTTTTCATTGACTTCTCCATCGAGAACAAGACCAATATCCGTTTCGACATCGATCAGATACGGGTAAAACTCGCTGACAAGAAGTTGTCCAAGGCAACCAACGCCCAAATCATAGAGCTGGCCCCCGCATTGGTACTTGAACAGGCAAAGTCATTCCGTCATGGCTACCGTAACGTCGTCGTGTTGAAGAAGATGACCTTCCCCAACGACAAGGTACTGACCATTGAAATGACCGAGAAACAGATAAGCGGCAGGAACATACATCTGAATATAGACTACGAGGATGTGCTTTCAGCCGATTCGTTTAACCGTGTATTATTGGAGGAGGAATGATGAAAAAGATATTATTGGTATTGGTTGCGGTTATAACATTTGCCATGAACGGCAAAGCGCAAAGCAACATCGACCGTCTTTCATTGGGTTTTGGTTGCCTGTATCAAAACGGGTTGGATCTCACCCTCTCATACGAACATGAGGGCAAATACCACCACATGTGGGAGTTTTTTGCCAACGGTTATCTCAAATGGGATGAATGCGCATCCTGCGGTCATATCTGCCCGGAATCATTCTGGAGGAATTTCAGGAGTTACGGATTCGGAGTAGCCTACAAGCCTTGTGTGGCGCATGGTCGCAACCATTACGGCAATGTCCGTATCGGGGCATCGGCTGGGAGTGACACAAAACGGTTCTTGGGCGGCATCCACCTCGGCTATGAACACAATTATGTGCTTCGAGGTGGCTGGAGGCTGTTCTGCCAGGTGAAAACCGATTTGATGATAAAAGGAGAAGACCTGTTCCGCACGGGCATTGTCTTAGGTGTAAAATTACCTCTAAACTAAGGGAAAATGAAAAAGAAATTATACATAAACGCTTGCAGGCTATTCAGCCTGTTGGCCATCGTCACGTTATTCGTGACCTGTGACGCACACCGGGATTTCCCGGATACGGCAATGAAACCCTGCCATATCCTGTGTACGGACGGCAAAGTATTGTCGGTATCAGACTTCAAGCAATCCGAAAAGCAGCCTATTGCCGTGGTGTTCCATGTCAATCACGACGAAGCCATTGAAGGCAACGGCTATGCGGTTTACCTGTGGGACTTGGCACCGGAGGCTTTTGCAGATAGCGTAGGTGTAAACCAACGCACATCTGCTGACATCACGGCACTGGACGGCAACGAGAACACCTTTGCAATCTACGACACCAGAGAAACCACCTCGCCTATGGCAGAAGCGGTCTTCGCCCTGTGGCGGTACGGACAGTCGTCCTATATCCCATCCGTGGCACAGATGCGGATGCTTTATAATGCCAAGGGCCAGATAAACCCCATCATCAGGATGTGCGGTGGCGACGAACTGCCCGATGCAGCCGATGACTGCTGGTACTGGACGAGTACGGAAGTGGCCGGGCAGGAAAAGGCGAAAGCGTGGCTCTATTCCATGGGAAGCGGCTCGATGCAGGAAACACCCAAGACACAGGCGCACAAGGTACGTGCAATCATTACTTTAAGAGATTAAAAATCAGAACACACAAGAATTAGCGAATAACTGGAAACGAAATGGAAGAAAGCAAAGAGTTACAAGGATTTTACAAGATATTCCGTTCGGTCATCTATGTCTCCATTCTGCTGGAGTTCTTCGAGTATGCCATTGACCCGGTCATGCTTGACCATTGGGGCGGCATACTCTGCGACATACACGGGCGTATCAAGCGGTGGGTAATCTACAATGACGGGAATCTCGCGTATAGCAAGTTAGCCACGTTCCTGCTTATATGCATCACCTGCATAGGGACAAGGAACAAGAAGAAACTGGAGTTCAATGCACGGAAACAAGTTCTTTATCCTATCATAATAGGTATGTGGCTGGTTGTATCGTCTGTTTGGCTGTTCGGATATCCGATGGAAACAAGGCTTTACACTTTACGGTTGAACATCTGGCTTTATATGCTTGCTTCTGTAATCGGTGTAGTACTGGTACACATTGCCCTTGACAACATGTCCAAGTTCCTCAAAGAGGGATTGCTGAAAGACCGTTTCAATTTTGAGAACGAGAGTTTTGAGCAGTGCCGGGAGTTACAGGAGAACAAGTATTCGGTCAATATCCCCATGCGCTACTATTACCGGGGCAAGTTCCGCAAAGGTTGGGTGAACATCAGCAATCCGTTCCGAGGCACATGGGTGGTCGGCACACCGGGTTCCGGCAAGACTTTTTCCATTATCGAACCGTTTATCCGGCAACACTCTGCAAAAGGCTTTGCTTTAGTAGTCTACGATTACAAATTTCCGACTTTGGCGACCAAATTATACTATCATTATAAGAAAAACCAGAAGCTCGGGAAACTGCCCAAGGGGTGCAAGTTCAACATCATCAATTTCGTGGATGTGGAATACAGCCGCAGGGTGAATCCTATCCAGTTGAAATACATCAACAACCTTGCTGCCGCATCTGAAACCGCAGAAACCTTACTTGAATCCTTACAAAAAGGCAAGAAAGAAGGAGGCGGTGGCAGTGACCAGTTCTTTCAGACATCCGCTGTCAACTTCCTGGCAGCCTGCATCTATTTCTTCTGCAACTGGGGCAAAGAGCCATACGACAAGGACGGCAATATGCTCACGGCAGAGAAGGTACAGGACAAACAGACCAAGCGGATGATACCCACCGGACGTGTGTTCAATTCCGCAGGTGAGGAAGTGGAACCGGCTTATTGGCTCGGAAAGTATTCCGATATGCCACATATCCTGTCATTCCTCAATGAGAGTTACCAGACCATTTTCGAGGTGTTGGAGACCGACAACGAGGTGGCACCGTTGCTCGGTCCGTTCCAGACCGCTCTGAAGAACAAGGCAATGGAGCAGTTGGAAGGTATGATCGGTACGCTGCGTGTCTATACCTCGCGCCTTGCCACCAAGGAAAGTTACTGGATATTCCACAAGGACGGTGACGACTTCGACTTGAAAGTATCTGACCCCAAAAGCCCTTCTTATCTCTTGATAGCCAATGACCCGGAAATGGAAAGCATTATCGGGGCACTCAACGCCCTTATTCTCAATCGTCTGGTCACACGAGTGAACACGGGACAGGGCAAGAATATCCCGGTAAGCATCATCGTGGATGAGCTGCCTACTTTGTATTTCCACAAGATAGACCGCCTTATCGGTACGGCTCGAAGCAACAAGGTGTCAGTGGCGTTGGGATTCCAAGAACTTCCGCAGCTCGAAGCGGATTATGGCAAGGTAGGTATGCAGAAGATTATCACTACTGTCGGTAATGTGGTCAGCGGTTCTGCCCGTTCCAAAGAGACCTTGGAATGGCTGTCTTCCGACATCTTCGGCAAGGTGGTACAGCTCAAAAAAGGTGTTACCATTGATCGGGACAAAACCGCCATCAACCTGAATGAGAACATGGATAGTCTCGTTCCTGCATCCAAAATCTCCGATATGCCGACCGGATGGATATGCGGTCAGATAGCCCGTGACTTTGTGCAAACAAAAACAGGCAGCGGTGGAAGCATGAACATTCAGGAAAGCGAGGAGTTCAAGACCTCCAAGTTCTACTGCAAGACAGACTTCGACATGAAGGAGATAAAAAAGGAGGAAGCCGGCTATATACCGCTTCCCAAGTTCTACACCTTCAAATCAAGGGATGAACGGGAACGTATCCTTTACAAGAACTTCGTACAGGTCGGAGAAGATGTTAAGGAAATGATTCAAGAGATTCAGAAGTATAAAGTCAAATAGATAAAATATAGCGACATGTAACATAAACCTGAAAATTCATGAAAAACAAATAAATATTATTTGTTTTTCTGAAAATAATATCATATTCACTGCGCAATACTACGTTAAAAATTTAAAAACACTGTGGCATACAGCCACTTACGTATACAATAGCCCGTTAAGGTGTACTTTGCAGCACCTTGCGGACGACATAGAAAACAGTTGAAAAAAAGTGTTAAATATGATAAAGATTTTGCTTGAAAAATTTGGATAAGTGCTTGATTTTCAGTAACTTAATAGTGTAAAAATAAACAAGTTACATAGATGAAAATCAAGCCACTTATCCAGCTCAGAGAGCTGATTGCAGCCGCCCTCAAAAGCCAGACAAATTTAAGCAAATCTTTTCAATCTTTCTTCAAGGAAGACATGGAACTTTTTCTTACCATACCGAATCGCATCAACTTTCTCCAGATGGAGAGGTTCGGACATTCGTCTGAACAGCGCTTCCGCATGAATTTCCGGAAGAAGTGTTGTGACTGGATCCGTTTCAATAAATCGTTCATTGCCGAAGGAAATCCGGAACGACGAGCCATCGCCATTGATCCGAGTTACATAAGCAAGTCCGGAAAGAAGACTCCCGGTCTGGGCTACTTCTGGTCAGGCTGCGCTTCTTCAATGAAGTGGGGCCTGGAGTTGATGGGCTTTGCTCTTGTCGACGCCGATGCCACCAGCGGCACACACTTGATTGCGAAACAGACATTCAACAAAAAGAGGCGTGGGCGCGTACCCGAATATTTGAAGCATATGGACAATCCAAACTCTCTTGTGGGACTATATCTCAGGACCATCAATTCGCTCAAAGATGAACTTATTTCAATATCCAAGTGTATGGTTGCGGACGCTTTCTTCTCTAAGGAGAGTTTCGTTACCGGACTGAACAGTCTGGGATTCAGCCTCATAAGCCGCTTCCGAGACGATGTCAGACTCAAGTACTTGTATACCGGTCCCAAGACAGGACAAAGAGGCTGTCCGAAAAAGTTCATCGGAGATGTCGATCTCAAGAAACTTGACATGGGCATATTCGAGACCTTTGCTTCCGGCGACATTGCCATCTACTCGGCAATCGTATGGGCTGTCAGTTTAAAGCGAGAAGTCAAGGTCGTCATAGCAGACTTCAACGAGCCTGACAAAAAGGCTCAGTCCAGAAAAGTATTCTTCTCGACCGACACATCGAAATCGGCCATTGACATATTTGAAATCTACAGAACCAGATTTCAAATCGAGTTTCTGTACCGTGACGCAAAGCAATATACTGGCCTGTGCAATTGCCAGTCAAGGAATAGCGGCACCTTGGATTTCGCCTTTAACATGTCGCTATCCACAATCAACATTGCGAGACAGTTCGGAACTCAATACAGCACCACTCTTTCGGTCGGTGATGTCAAAGTGCTGCTGCACAATGCTGCAATGGTCGAACGATTATTTTCCATGTTTGGAAACAGCCCGAACTTGAAGATAAATAACACTGATTTCAAAGAACTATTATTCTACGGCGTTCGCGCCGCGGCGTAAAACTTATAAAATTAACGAACTATTGCTGCGAAAATTTGGATAGTAAATGCTAGAAACGCAACATAATAATCAAAAAATAGTTCTTAAAAAGGTACTATGGTGCTTTGATGTTCAAATTAAAGGCCTTTAAATATTGCGGCAATACCATTTGCTGCATAGTCTTTTGGGGGAGATAGTAGCAATTTTAGTTTCTATCAGATAGTTCTTATGCCCGCCCCCCCCCCCAAAAAAAAAACAAAATCAAATAAAGGATTAACGAATTGTTTTGGCAATTATTATCTGAGTATCCGATTCAAAAATGCGGATTCTGCCATATTGATGAACATGTCCACATACTTCCTGTGCTATTCTCTGTTCAGTTCGGCATTGATAATGTTGCTTGATCGTTTTTACATTACCAAACGGCGTGTGTGGACACATATCATTTTATGGATTATATTTTCAACTCTTTCCGGAGTTGTGTTGTTCCTGTTGCCAAGCGGAATCATGCAAAAATTCTCTTTATTTGCTTTAGCTGTATGGTTAGTCGTTTTTGGAGTCGTTTTAGCTCGCAGAGTCATAATTGCATATCGTAGAGCCATTCGGATTTTCAATGAAACTCAGGCGGATGATATAGGCGCATATATCGAATGGCTTTCCATATTCACTTATTGGGCACTTATCTTCGGTGTCGGATGCGGATTGCTGACATTTCTACCAGACGAATATGTTTTTATCTGGATTTTGTCGTCAATACCGTTCTACAGCTATCTTTTCTACAGCTATCAGAACTACCTGCTGTTCTATGAACAGGTAGAAAATGCTTTTGAGCAGGATATACAGTCTGAAGAAGAACTTCTGACAGATACAGAAACAGAACCTGAAATAGTTTCTGAGAAAGAAGTTCCAGTGTCCTATACAGGAATTATAGAGAAAGTGGCCAACTGGATAAAGACAGACGGCTATGTCCAGCAGGGACTTACCATAAAAAGAACTGTCCAAAATACTTTATACGAACCGTACCTATCTTTCCGCTTATATCAAGACTACGTATAAAATGACATTCCGCGAATGGATAACCGGTCTCCGGTTGGAGTATGCGAAAAACATACTGAAGGAGCATCCGGAAATCAATATACAGAAGCCGGCGGAGTCTTCCGGTTTTCTTTCCCGCAGTAACTTTATCAAAGCATTTACCGAGAAGGAAGGATGTACGCCTGGCAAGTGGAAAAAAGCAAATCAGGAATAATTTACCAAAAACACGTTTTCAAAAGGTGCTAATTTGACAATTCGAAAAGTACTAATTCGACAAAAAAAGTGCTCAAACGACAATTTCCATAAAATGCTGTATATTAACAGAAAAAGTTTATGTAATTCTTTTGGGCATAGAATGACATTTATTATCTTTGGAGAGGACAAAGATAATAAATGCAAGTTTATATGAGCAGAAAAATCACTTTTCTTACCTTGTTTCTGTGGCTGATGACGGTAACTTTTCCTGTCATTGCGCAGCAGAAAACAGACACGACCTACACCTTCCGCTTCGTTCCGCAGAAGGACATGTTCTACGTTCCTTGGAATGGCAATGACACTGAACTTGCCCGCCTGTTGGAATGTATCGAAAACAACAAAGCAACAATTCTTGACGGCAAGTTGCCGCTACTGGTTGACGGCTACTGCAATTCGCTGGGCGGTGAAGCCGAGAACCTTGCAACGGCGAAGATCCGTGCCAATCGAGTAAAATCAGAACTGATTACACGCGCGAAAATCAAGGAAGAAAACTTCATTACCCACAATCATGCGACAGGGGGTGATTTTGTAATCGTGCGCCTAACGGTACCCGCAAAGGAAACAGCCGCGATGGATGCGGAAGCGGAAGCACGACGCAAGGCGGAAGCCGAACGACTGGCAACCGAGAAGCGTGCCGAGCAGGAACGGCTTGCCGAAGAGCAGCGCAAGGCGGAAGAAGCCCGACTTGCCGCTGAAAAGGCAGAAGCCGAGAAAACCGCTCAACAAAATACACTTGCCGACACGCCGTCGGGAACCAAAATCACAACGGATTATCATCTCTCCCTGCGTGCCAACCTGTTGCGCTGGGCTACCCTGACACCCGATTTAGGACTTGAATGGCGCATCTGTCCGTCGTGTGGCATTGCCGTAAACGGCTCATGGACTTCTTGGACGTGGAGCGACAAGGACCGCCGCTATGCACTTTGGGAAGTGGCTCCGGAAGTGCGTTACTATATGGGTGAGAAGAAAACCTGGTATCTGGGCGCGATGTTCAAGGCCGGACAGTTCAACTACAAGTTCTCCGAAACAGGCAAGCAGGGCGACCTGATGGGTGGCGGCATCACCGCCGGCTATCAGCTACGGCTGAACAAGGCACTGACTCTTGATTTCAACCTCGGCTTGGGCTACCTGAATGCCGATTTCGAAAAATATGAAGTCATCGACGGCGTGCGTGTACGCCGCGGCAACGAGACAAAAGATTGGTGGGGTCCCATCAATGCCGGTGTGACATTGGTATGGAAGTTATTCTAATACGGAGGAATAGAATATGAAAGCAAGACAATATATAAATATGATGGGAATGGCAGCCGCCGTGCTGCTCTCTTCCTGCGTGAAGGACACGCTTTATGACACGCCGTATCCCGACTACGGGAAGATTGCGGTGACAGCCGACTGGTCGGCCCGCGGTGAGAGTATCGACATACCTGCCACATGGACGGTTACCATGGGTGACTATGCGGGTACGGAGACTTCCGCCACCCATACCCCCGACCATCTGTTTGCTCCGGGCAGCTACACCCTTGCGGTGTGGAACCCGGCTGAAGGAATCACGGTGAACGGCACCACAGCCACCATTGCCGCAGCCACGGGAACCCGGGCAGGTACGGATGCCTTTGTGAACAATGCCCCGGGATGGTTCTTCACCTATACGGAACAGGTGACTATCGAGAAAGACAAGGACTATCCGCTGACCGCCGCAATGAAGCAGCAGGTACGCGAACTGACGCTTGTCGTCGAACCTACTGGTGATGCCGCCGTACGCATCACGGAGATTATTGTCCATCTGACGGGTGCAGCCGGAACATTCGACTTCGCTACCGATACCTACGGAGCCGCTTCGAACGTCGTGCTGCCCTTCACCAAGATTACCGAAGGTGTCAATGCCGGCAAGTGGAAAGCCACGGTGCGGCTGCTGGGTGTGACCGGCACGGAACAACTGCTGACGGGTGAAATCCGCTATGCTGACGGCAACCCGACCCCCACCATGCTGAAAAGCGACCTTACGGAAGCCCTTAAGGAGTTCAACACCGGAAAGGGCGAATCGCTGACCCTCGGCGGAACGCTGGTTGAGACTCCTGAAGGCATGGAAGTGGACGGAGCCGAAATCAACGGCTGGGAAGAAGTGAAAGGTGATGATGTAAATGCTGATTTGTAAAATAATTAGCAAACCGAACGCAGAAGCAAAGCTTGCTTTGATTTTGCTGAGGTGCAGCAATTATTGAAATGGAATTTAAATAATAAAATTACAGAATATAATGAAGACAAGATTTTTTGCACTTGCGACGCTCGCCCTCGCACTGGCAGCCTGCAACAACGACAACGAGAACCTGAACGGTGACCCCGTAGCCGCCCAGTTTACCGCCGACATCGCCCCCGCCACCCGCGCCAGCGGAACCACTTGGGACAACGGTGACCGTATCGGCATCACCGACATCGGCAACGATTCCCAGTACGGCAACGTGCCTTTCATCCTGAAAAACGGGAAATTTGAGGCAGAAGGAAAGGTCATCTATATCGAAGATACAAAGACCCATACTTTCCGCGCCTACTATCCGTACAACGCAGCGGGAGGCATCCTCGCAGCCACGACCGATGCCACGGCGCAGCAGAACCAGCCTGCCATCGACTTCCTCTTTGCTTCAGGAGCCACGGGAGACAAAAACAACCCGGTAGTAAGCTTCACCGACAAAACCGCCAAAGGCGGTGAAGACAACTCCTTCCACCACCGCATGAGCCAGATAACCCTTACCTTCGAGGCGGGCGACGGCGTGAATTTCAGCGTGGTCAAGCCTGAACGTTACACGCTGGACGGATTGTTACTCACCGGTACGTTCAACACGGCCGACGGTATTGCCACCGCAGACAACGGACTACAGACCGGAGAACTGACCATGAATCTGGCAGACGGCAATCTCACGTCATCGATCATCCTCTTCCCGCAGACAGTTGCATCCCTGCCGTTGGTTGTGAATTACAAAGGTCAGGAATATCATGCCACACTCACCATGCCCGATGGCGCACTGCTGGCGGGCAACAACTATACCTATACCGTCAAGGTACGCAACAAAGTCCTTGAAGTCAGCGAAGCCACCATTGCAAAGTGGAACGATATAGACGGTGGAGATGTGGGTGCTGACCTGTAGGATGTTAATAATTAATCGATTAGAATGAAGAATTATGAGACATAGATTATTTATCCCCGCAGCCACCGCACTGCTGTTCGCCCTCGCCGCCTGCACGCAGGACGAACTTGCTGGCGATAACCGTCTGCCCGAAGGTGAATACCCCGTCGTCATCCGTGCCACCGGATTGTCCGTAGAAGCAACGCCGCTGGCAGCCCCTTCCACCCGTGCCGCTGTGGACGGCGACTGGCAGGGCGTCACTTCCGTGGCACTCAAGATGGGCGATGCGGTAAAGGAATACACCGTAACGGCTTCTACCGATTTCAAGAGTGCCACGCTCTCACGCGAGAACGACCCGCACTACTGGACCAGCCGCGACCCGATTACCGTATCGGCGTGGTTACCCTTCAACAATGCCGACATCACACAGATGCCTGCCGTGAAGGTGGCCGAAGACCAAAGCAAACTGGCTGACTTCCAGAACAGCGACTTCATCTCTGCTGAGAACCGGAAGGTGGAATTTAACAACCCGACTCTTGAATTTACCCACCGCACGGCACGCGTGACAATCGAACTGAAGCCCGGCACAGGATTCACGAGCATCGCTGGTGCCACGGTGAGCCTCGTGAGCCTGTCCGCCGATAACGGCAACCCGACTGCCATCAAGACCTACAACGCAAGCGGCAACACCTACGAGGCACTGACCGCCCCGCAGACCGTTGCGGCAGGCAAACCGTTCGTCAAGGTGGAATTCGGCGGCGGCACCTTCTACTTCCGCCCACAGAACAACGTCGTATTAGAAGCGGGCAGCCGCTATAAATATACCGTTAAGGTGAACGCCACCGGCCTGACGTTAGAGGGTTGCACCATCGGCAACTGGGCTGACGGCGGCGGCGAGAGCGGCGCAGCCGAGGATTTGGGCTACATCTACGACAGCAACACCAATACCTACACGGTCTATAACGCCGACGGCCTGATGAATATAGCCGAATTAGTGAACGGAGGTAAGAGCGACATTAACATTACCATCGACACTGACATTGACCTCACAGGCAAAGACTGGACACCGATAGGCACAGACTACGACAACTCATACAAAGGCACCTTCGACGGTGGCGGCCATACCATTACGGGGCTGACCTTTACGACAAATGACGAATATGCGGGTCTGTTCGGCTGGCTCAATAGAGCTGGTACGGTGAAGAACGTGGTGATGGAGGGCGTACAGATAACAAGCAATCAAATATATGGCGGCAGTATTGGCGGCGTGGTAGGATATAGCTGGGGCACCATTGAAAACTGCTCGGTGTCGGGCAGCGTCAGCGGCACGGTGTATGTCGGCGGTGTGGTGGGTGCTCAAATAGGCGGTTCCATCACCGGATGCAGTTCCTCTGCCACAGTGAAGGGAACGGTCGATGTCGGCGGCGTGGCAGGTCAGACGAATTCGAGTGCCACCCTGACCGCTTGCTATGCCACGGGCAACGTGACCATAGAAATAAACCCCGCAAAGAATATCGCTGGCGGCAGTCTGGTGGGAATGAACGCAGGAAGCAGCCTCCTTGCCTGCTATGCCACGGGCAACGTAACCAGTACGGGTAGTAGCACTGGCAAAGTACATATCGGCGGCTTTTTGGGAAATAACTACACCACCGTGACCGCCGGCTATTGGAAGAACAATCATGAACAAGGCATCGGCTACAATAGGGAAAGCACCGGAGCCACGAAGGTGGACGGCTCTGTCGTTACCTGGCAGAAAGCCGTCGATGCCATGAACACCGCCTTGCAGAACGCAGGCTCAAGGTGGCGTTACGAACTTAAAGGAGCATTGCCTACCTTGATGAAGCAGTAAACCGTCGGGCGGAAAAGTTCTGCCCGCAACGGAAACAACCAGAGTAATAAAATAACAGATATTATGAGGATAAGATTTTTTGCACTTGCAGCGCTCGCCCTCTCACTCGCCGCCTGCACGCAGGACGAAGCGGGATTCCTGCCGGAAGGGGCGGAAGGCACACCCATCGTCTTCACCGCCACGGGGCTGAACCCCGCCGCGACAGCCACCGTCGGCACCCGTGCCCCCGCGGATGGCAATTGGAAGGGTGTGCAGAGCGTGGCAGTTCTGATGGACGGCATGGTGAAGACGTACAACGTGATGCCCTCCACCGCCGACCCCACCAGCGCCACGCTGACCTCCACCGACCCGTACTACTGGACCAACCACAAAGACATCACCGTCACGGCGTGGTGGCCCTACACAGCTGGCGAGACAACTCCACCTGCGGTGAAGGTAAAAGCCAACCAAAGTGCCCGGAAAGACTTTGAGGGCAGCGACCTCATCGTAGCCGACGGACAGACGGTGACCTACGGTAGCCCCACGCTCCGCTTCACCCACCGCACGGTGCGAGTGACCATCGTTCTGACGGACTACACCGAGGGACTGGCATCCGTGCAGCTGACGGGCCTCTCCACCGAGAATGGCAATCCGGATAAAATCACCCCGTATGACAAGGGCAGCAACACCTACACCGCCATCGTAGCCCCGCAAAGTGTGGCAGCTGGCACGACCTTCATTACCTGCACCTTCACCAACGGCAAGACCTTCGTTTATAAGATGAAGAATGCTACCGACTGGCAGGCGGGCGGTGAATATACCTACACCGTCTCCCTCGCTGCGGCAAAAGACCTGGGCTATACCATAAAGAGCAACGGCAGCTACACTGTCTATAACGCCGACGGCCTGCTGAATGTAGCCGAATTAGTGAACGGAGGTAAGACCGACATTAACATTACCCTCGACAAAAACATTGACCTGACGGGCAAAGACTGGACGCCGATAGGCACAAGCTTCGACAACTCATACACCGGCACCTTCGACGGCGGCGGCCATACCATCACGGGGCTGACCATTACGACAAAAGACCAATTTGTGGGTCTGTTCGGCTATCTCGGTAAAGCTGGTACGGTGAAGAACGTGGGGATGGAGGGCATACAGATAACAAGCAATCACATGTTTGGCAATACTGGCGGCGTGGCAGGATTTAGCTGGGGCACCATTGAAAACTGCTCGGTGTCGGGCAGCGTCAGCGGCACGAAGTGCGTCGGCGGTGTGGTGGGTGCTCAAAAGGCCGGTTCCATCACCGGATGCAGCTCCTCGGCCACAGTGAAGGGAACGGTCGATGTCGGCGGCGTGGCAGGAGAAAAATGGGGCTCCATGACCGCTTGCTATGCCACAGGCAACGTAACCTTAGAAATAGACTCCCCAAAGAATCTCTCTGGCGGCGGTCTGGTGGGATTCAACGGAGGAAGCAGCGTCCTTGCCTGCTATGCCACGGGCAACGTAACCAGTACGGGTAGTAGCACTGGCAATGTACATATCGGCGGCTTTTTGGGAGATAACTACACCACCGTGACCGCCTGCTATTGGAAGAACAATCATGAACAAGGTATCGGCTACAATAACAAAGTCACCGAAGCCACAAAGGTGGACGGCTCTGTCGTTACCTGGCAGAAAGCCGTTGATGCCATGAACACCGCCTTGCAGAACGCAGGCTCAGAGTGGCGTTACGAACTTAACGGAGCATTGCCTACCTTGAGGAAGCAGTAAGCCGTTGCGGGCGGAACTTTTCCGCCCGCAACGAACATTAACCGAAGTATAAAAATAACGTGAATTCGACGAAATCACGTTAAATATAATTGAGGGATTGATTACGTATCCTTTGTATTTACAGGTGATATGCAGATGTTCCCCGGTGCTGCGCCCCGTATTACCTGTAATCCCAACAACATCACCCGGCAGAACGTCCTGCCCTTGTGATACGGAGATTTGAGACAGGTGACAATAACTGACCGTGAAGTTTCCATGCTGGAGCGTGACATACTTTCCAGACACATTATCCTGTCCTACAGCAATCACCTGCCCCTGCAACATGGCATATACCTCGGCATTTCGGGCGTACAGATCAATGCCGTTGTGAAACTTCCTCTTCCCTGTGAATGGGTCTTTCCGATAACCGTAAGGCGAATTTATCTTGATATGCGAGAGCGGATAGCATACGCTTAGATTGCGTGCTACCTGCTCTTTCTTTTTTGTGTCTGCACTTGACAATGAAACCTTGTCGGGTACGGACTTTTCATTTTCAGAGGTGATGCTTTCGGGTGTCACCTCTGTTTTGTTTGTCGTCCGGGTGGGATTTTCAACAGTGACTTTATAGCGATTACCCGGACAGGAAACCGTGTTGAACTGCGCTTTCACATGGTTCCCGGATAATAACAAAAGAAGGGCTATAACGATTCGTGTATTACTCATAGATGCAAATGTAGGAACAGTTCTCCGACCGTGCCAAAAGATGTCTTGATTTACCTCCAAAATATAACATTAAATAAGTTTAGAGTATGAATACTGCATTACAATCATACTTAAAGCATAAATAAACACAAATAATCAGGCTATTTAGAACTACGCTAATTGAAGTATGAACAATAGTATATACCTTTGTCAAAGTATAATCAAAATATTATATTAAAGTATGAAGCAAGCACGATTTGAATTTGAGGAACTGCCTTACGAAACCCTTTCGCAGTTCGGACTCACACGGGAAATGATTGAAGACCTTCCTATGCACATCCTGGAAGAACTCAGCAACGGCAGGCACTCGCCTGTACTTCCTATCAAGGTAAACGATGATAACGGGAACACGGTCACCGACCGTAGCCGATTCGCTTTCGTGCGCAAGGAGAACGGAGAAGCCGATGTCGTGTTCTACCCGGTGCTGAAGAAATCCACCTTGGAGAAATACAGCGAGGATCAACAGAAGCAGCTCCGTTCCGGCAAAGTCATTCTTGCCGACACGGTAACGGCTGACGGGCGAAAGACAAAGGCATTCGTGCAGATCGACACCGAGACCAATCAGGTCATGTCCGTCCCCACGCAGGTTATCGCCCGGAATCTCCAGGTAATGGCAGAAGAACTGAAACTCAGCAATTCCGAAATCAAGGTGATGCAGCAGGGCGAACCGCTGACCTTTGTGATGCAAGACGAGCCTGTAACAGTCGGCATCAGCCTGCACGAGAAGGACGGTATCCGCTTCTGTCAGGGAGACGCCAAGAAATGGAGCGAGCAGACCAAAAGAGAATGGGATAAATACACCTTCGGCTGTTACGGTTGCTGGATGATGGACGATGACGGCAATCTCGACTATATCCCGGAAGAGCAATACACGGAAGAACTCTGGAACGAACAGAAAAAAAGTGCCCAACGCAATATGGGTGCGGGACTTCACAAGTAAAACCTTTCAAACACTGTAATTATGGCACAAAACACCTATTATTCAGAAGAAGAACTCATCGAGAAGATGGAGGGCGGAGAATACGGCTGGCTGGATTACGTCAACCACTTTTCTGCCGAATGGCAGGAAGAACTGGTGGAATACTGCAAGGCGCACTCGCTCACGATTGACGATACGGCAGCCGAGCAATTCGTCCACTACAAGAGTGAACAATTAGAAGCCGCCATGGAAAGCGGTGAAGCATAAACACGGACTATGGCAATACGAACCAACACAAACCCGATGAGACCGGACTTGCAACCCGAAATGCGTGCTCTTTTGATGCGCAACGGTATGCAAGCCCATGTCGTACCTGTGGGTGACAGCTACCTGCTGGTAGTACAGGGGCACGATTCCCCACTGTTACGATACCCCATCAGCAGGCAGCAGATGCAGGCTCTGACCGACTGGGGAACGAACCATGCCAACAAAAAGGCATACAACACCTTTACGGAGATAGTAAAGAATGACTTTGAGCTGCCTCGCAACTTCGTCCACGCACGCAACGCCAACGGTCGTGTGGCAATGGGACTTCACGGCTACCGTATCGGCATCGGTGAGTATGGCAGGGTCGGCAGGTACGGTATGCCGCCCCCTTTCCTCGGATGGACTCCCAGACAGCAGGAAGGCTATCACTTGCGCAGGGTCGGCAGCCGGCTTTTCTATGCAGGTACGCCTATGGTGGCAGAACGCCCGGACGGACGGATGAAACCCGGTGAGATGCAATCCGGCGGTTACGGATTCAACTACAAAGGGCATCGGCAGCCACAAAAGCAGGCGCAGCCAGTCCGGCAGGATGTCTTGCAGGATTTGCAGGCAGTCATCACCCCGATGGTAAACAAGCCAAGAAGCGAAGAACCGGCAAAGCCTTACAAGGAGCTGATTACCTCACCCGTCTATTTCTCCAATGAGAAATGGCAGGAATGCCTTTCGTCACACGGCATCATCGTGGATGCGGAAGCCGGGACACTGACCGTCCAGTCGGAGAAAGTCAGTGCCGATATGGTCTATGACCTGACAGAAGAGGAATTATCCGCACTGGTATCTAATTCCATTGAAGAGCATCCGGTTGAGAAACGCCTGGAGATTCTGAACAATGTCATTCAAAATGACTATTCCGATAAAGTCACATTGGAATCGCTGAATAGCAATGAGCGCATCAGCATTGCCCTGCACCCCGAAGTGGAGCAAGATCTGGCTATGCGGAACCGGCAGGAACAGGACTTGCTCCTGCCATTGGAATCCGATAACAACCTTGCACCGCACTCTGCCGAACAGACCATACTACAAGAAGACGAACATATCATCAGAGAGCCACAAGAAGGAGCCTTGATTGACGGACGGGACTTGCCATACATCAACGAGAGTAAAGGCTGGTATCGAGAAGGAGAATACGGACGTGAGGTAGAAGTGGAAGCCATCGCCGTACAACCGGCAGAAACGGAGGGCAAATACAAGATGACCGCCATCATCAACGGAGAACCCATCACCCATGAAATCAGCCAAAAACAGTATGACAAGTTCCTGGCAGTCGATGACTACCACCGCATGAAGCTCTTTTCCAAAATATTCAATGAAGTGGATATGAAGCCCCGTCCCGATATGAGCAGCGGATTGGGCACGAAGATATTCGCCGCACTTGCCGCAGGTGCGGTTGTGCTGTCGGATGTCGCCCACGGGCTTCACCATCCCTGTCCGGAATTTTACGGAGAGCGTTTCAGTTCCGCACCTCGTCCTTATTTCAAGCCTGGAGTGGACTCGCCGATGGATGTGGCTGCAAGGAACTTTGAAGCGCAGATGAACAAGGAGATGGCAGAGATGCGCAGAGGATTTTAAGTAATAAAAGAAACACGGAAATGGCAAACGGAGAACTGACATACGATGACTTCCTGCAACGGCTGAACATTCAGGATATACTGATGGACGCAGGCTATCACCTGAACAAGCGTGACGGCTTGCGTTATCCGTCCTATATCCGCACGGACAGTAACGGCACACGCATCCGGGGTGACAAGTTCATCGTCACGCCGAACGGCAAATGCTGTTTCCAGCCACCACAGCAAAAGCTCTATAATATCATATCCTTTATCAAGGCATTCCCTGAGAAGTTTGCGGAACACCGGAACGGTGTCTCTCCCGACAGGTTGGTCAACCTTGTCTGCAACAGGTTACTGAACCAGCCCATCAATGACAGATCTTTGCGCATCATCCACCCCAGACGGGAGAACACTCCTTTCAGGCTGGATGATTACGACATCCACCGTTTTGACGTGAAAGACAGGGAGACCCACAAGCGTTTTTATCCCTATTTCAAGAACCGTGGCATCGACATCTTCACACAACGGGCTTTTGCCGACCATTTCTTTCTGGCTACCAGACACCGTTCAGATGGTTTGGCGTATGCCAACCTTGCCTTTCCGCTGGTACTTCCCAAAGAGCCGGACAAGATTGCAGGACTGGAGGAACGCGGCCGTCCCAAAATGGACGGTAGCGGAAGTTACAAGGGCAAAGCCGAGGGCAGCAACAGCAGCGAGGGCTTATGGATAGCCAATTTCTGCGGTGAGCCTTTGCAAAAGGCAGGCGGAGTTGCGTGGTTTGAAAGTGCCTACGATGCAATGGCTTTCTACCAGATACATAGGAATGGTTTTCAAGATAACCCTGACCTTTCCAAGAAAAGCGTGTTCGTCTCCACGGGTGGCACTCCCACCGATATGCAGATTCGCGGTATGCTTTCCGTCACTCCGGATATAAACCACTACTTGTGTTTCGACAACGACATTGCCGGGCGTGAGTTCGTGAAGAAGTTCCAAACCATAGCGGAATCCATGCATATCAATTCCGACCGTATAAAAGTCTTTCCCTTGATGCCCTGTTACAAGGACTGGAACGATGCCCTACTTGGCAAGACAAGCGAAGAATACCTTGACAGCATCAAGGATGCGATTATCCCATTGGGAGCACCACTCGATACCACAGGGTATGCAACTGACAAGGAAGAAGAACACCGACAACCAAATATACACAGATAATAGCCATGCAACAACTGATATACAGAGAGATTTCGCTACGACCGCAAACGGCACAGTTCTTCATTGACGAACTGCCTTTGCTGTTGCTTTGTCCCGTGGGACTGGTCTATGGAGGAATGGAGAACGCCCCTCTTGCATCTATCACCACCCTCTTTGCCGTTCTCCTTTCCCTCATTTTGATTTACCGGCTTATATACATGAAACGCATACGCTATCATATCGGTAGCGAACAGCTGACTGCCGAGCATGGCGTGTTCCAACGCAGTATCGGGTACATCGAATTGTACCGTGTGGTGGACTTCCACGAACAGCAGACCTTGTTGCAGCAGATTTTCGGACTAAAGACTGTCACTGTGTTGTCTATGGACAGGAACACACCCAAGCTGAAATTGACAGGTCTGCCCAAACGAATTAATATCGTAGATATTATCAGAGAGCGTGTAGAGTTTAACAAACAACGAAAAGGAATCTATGAGATCACCAATCATTAAAATGACGATGTTCCTATTCGGCATCATCTTGTCTGTCACGGCGAAAGCGCAGATTGTCACGACCAATCCGTTGGAATATGTGGCATTGGCAGAAGGCAACGAATTGATTCTCGGCAAAGTCAAAGACCAGATGGAAGGGCAGAAGAAAACCGCCCTTTTGCAGAATGCCATTGCCGCAGAGTTCGAGCAGATGCGCCAGTGGGAGAAGAAATACAACAGCTACCTTAAAACGGCAAGCGGTTTCGCATCCTCGCTGAAAGCCTGTACTCACCTGTACAATGACGGTGTGAGGATTTTTATCTCGCTATGCAAGTTGAAGAAAGCCATCAGCGACAATCCACAAGGCATTGTCGCCGCGATGAGCATGAACAACCTGTATATCGAGACCGCAACCGAACTGGTGGCGGTATTCTCCCTGCTCCGTGATGCCGTGGCAAAGGGAGGCAAGAAAAATATGCTTACGGGAGCGGAACGGAGCCAGACCCTATGGGCATTGAACGACCAACTGTCCGCATTCCAAAAGAAACTCAACCTGCTTTACCTGAGCATCAGGACTTACACGATGACGGACGTGTGGAACAATGTGACGGCAGGTATGCTGGACAGGAACAATGGTGAAGTGGCACGAATGGCAATGAACAGGTGGCGCAGGGCAGCAACGGTAAGATAAAAAGATGGAGGAAAGAGAAAATGAGACGGGCAATCTTTATCATAATCACACTGCTGTGCATAGGCGTGAAAGTCCACGCGCAGATAGACCCCACCCTTGCCGGAATGGTTCTCATCTATACCGAAAAGTCCAAGAAGACCTTGAAGAATCAAGAGAAAATCATGCTCCTGCAAACCACCGGCCACATCTGGACGAAAGAGGAGGTGGAAGCCGTCACCGACCTGCAACGGGAGTTCAATGATTATCTGGATTCATTCCGTTCGGTCATCAGTTACGCCGCACAGATATATGGCTTCTATCACGAGATAACCCATCTCACGGAAAACATGGGAGAGTTCACCGGGCAACTCAGGAAAAGTCCTGCCAATGCCGTGGCAGTGGCACTCTCCACGAACCGGAACAAGATATACCGGGAACTGATATACAACTCCGTGGAAATTGTCAATGACATACGCACAGTCTGCCTGTCAGACAACAAGATGACGGAGAAACAGCGGATGGAAATCGTGTTCGGAATCCGTCCCAAGCTGCAACTGATGAACAAAAAGCTGCGACGGCTAACCATGGCGGTGAAATACACCTCGATGGGTGACGTGTGGGCAGAAATCACGGAACGGGAACAACCCAAAGCCAACAAAGCAGAGATAGCCAGGTCTGCCATGAAACGGTGGAAACGAAGCGGAAAGGCCGGTGCTTTTTAACATAACGAGAATGTAAAAACTAAAAGATATGGGATTCTGGAGTTCATTATTAAAGACAGGCGGCAAAGCCGCAGGAGCGACAGGCAAAGCCGTTGGCGGAGCCGTATTGCACCCATCACAGACCTTACGAGGGGCAGGAAGCGCATTGAAGACGGCAACCGTAGGAGCTGCGGCCGGATATGTCGGCTGGGAGAAACTGACCACCGACAAGAGCGTGGTGCGCATCGTGAGCGATGCCGTCATTGGAGAAGACACCACCAACGCAATCAGCGGCACGGCGAAAGCGGCTACCGAAACGGTAAACAAACTTACCGGCAAAGCCGAACAGACTTTTGATAGCGTGAGCCAGGCGTCAAGTTCGCTCTCTTCCACGCTCGATGGAGCGTCCAATTTTCTAAGCGGTGTTTCCAACGGGAATGCCGGGAATATGTTGGGCAACTTTTTCAGCAACCTCGCACATGGCAAAGTATCGGGATTAAGCATAGTCGGATTGATTGCTGGGGCATTCCTCGTGTTCGGACGTACCGGTTGGCACGGCAAGATAGCCGGTATCTTCTTGACCATGATGATGATTGGCAACAACACCCAACGTATGCAAGAAACGTCCGTCACCGACAATCAGCGTCAAGCCCGTCCACAACAGGAACAGGAGGAACAGACCCATAGCGGAGGAATGAGAAGATAAGACAGTCATAACACAATAATATTCTACAAATGAAATACACGGAAGAAATGATTCTACAGTCTCCAAGCGGCTATTGTATGCCCTTTGAGGAAGAAAAGAATAAAGAAGTAACCTTGTCAAGAGGTTACGGGGAACAGAAAGATGCCGTCACCGGAGAGACTTCCTTTAATCATGGCATAGACTTTCATGCCAGTCACCGCCCTTTGGCGGCAGTGGCAAGCGGTGTCGTGTCAAGTATCGGTACGGACAAAGAGCATGGTGTATATATTGTCATACGCTACGGCAAATACGAAGTGACCTATGCGCATCTTGCTAATGTATTCATCCGTTTCGGACAAAAGGTAAAAGCCGGTCAGACGGTAGCCTTCAGTGGAAACGACCTTCACATGGAAATGGCGTTTGACGGCGAGGAACTGAATCCGATAGAGTTCCTGACCATGCTTTACGGCAATATCCAGGCACTCGGCAAATCGGGACACGGTGCGGCACACGAGTTCACTCCGTTTGACGGTGAGATTAAAACCAGGTACGACCGTGACAAGGAGGAAATCGAGGAACTGATGCTCCGGTTCCTTCCCGTCTATATGGAAGACCTGTTCCGTGGCGAGTACATCGTACCCGAATATACAGAACAGTCCCTGCGTAATGTGTTCACCGTGGGAGCGGCCAAGAACTACTTCTTTGAGTCGATGCCGAGCATGGCGAACCCTTTGGGCATAGGCGGCCGTGCCTTGCCTTTGGCGGGCAAGGTACAGAATCTCCTGATAGCGGATTTTCTGAATTATCTCGCTCTCAGGCACAATGTCTATCTCTCCACCATGAGCGAGGAAGTAAAAAAAAACTTCAATCCGAGGCAGTAGCCGGTAGTGGCATTATCGACCCTTTGTCGGAACTGGAGATAGACGTACAGAGCTTCGATATTCCGAGAATGGTGTCCGTCTATCCCGACCGTGCCGGAGTCCGATGGTGGACGAAAGCATGGTTCAATAACCGGGAGGAAGGTGAACATTCCGTAGAAATCGACCGGATGGCCGCCATCCGTTTCATTCAGGACCGGATAGAAAAGGATGAATGGCTGGAAGAGTTCTTCCCCAAGCAGATGGAGATATACCACAACGCCATAGAACAAACCAAGGAACAACTGTTGAACCAATTGAATTATTAGAATATGGGCGAAATCAAGCATACAGCACGCTTTGCGGAGATAGAAAGGATATTCGGCGACTACTTCAATAGTCACCTTGCACCTGTCATGCGAGACACGCAGAACTATCTCAACCGCAAACAAGCGGAAGAAATGGCTGCATATTCCACCAGTGCAGCCGGCATCCTCGGTTCTATGGCGGGCGGCGGGGATCCCAGGGAGGGACCCGACCAACTTTGACCAT